>Ga0153960_1000008_pt1 | contig 336108 bp, 292 predicted proteins | sample TSFL044MetaG_FD_102274 | JGI IMG/M metagenome (GOLD analysis project Ga0153960, IMG submission 102274) | Attine ant fungus gardens microbial communities from Florida, USA - TSFL044 MetaG | ecosystem: Host-associated > Fungi > Mycelium > Unclassified | place: USA: Florida, Withalacochee...
TCAAGAAAGTGATCTGGAACCGTGGTGTAGTTGGCCTAACATGCCTGCCTGTCACGCAGGAGATCGCGGGTTCGAATCCCGTCGGTTCCGCCATTTAATCTTTACATGAGGAAGCTGTTCACTAAATCTGCTATATGGCACCGAACGCCCTAGATAAAGTGTAACGTTTCAGGATTAAACTTTATTATGGCTCGGTAGCTCAGTCGGTAGAGCAGAGGACTGAAAATCCTCGTGTCGGCGGTTCGATTCCGTCCCGAGCCACCTTTTATCACAACTTAATACGCCGGTGTAGCTCAACTGGTAGAGCAACTGACTTGTAATCAGTAGGTTGGGGGTTCAAGTCCTCTCGCCGGCACCACTTATGGAGGATTAGCGAAGTGGCCAAACGCATCAGACTGTAAATCTGCTCCCGTACGGGTTCGGTGGTTCGAATCCATCATCCTCCACCAGTTTTTAGGGGCATAGTTTAAAGGTAGAACAACGGTCTCCAAAACCGTTGGTGTGGGTTCAATTCCTGCTGCCCCTGCCAATTAACTTTTAAGAACATATTGTATTATGGCGATCGTGGCGAAGTGGTTAACGCACCGGTTTGTGGATCCGGCATTCGGGGGTTCAATTCCCCTCGATCGCCCCTTTGTTTTTTTGGGGATTAGCCAAGCGGTAAGGCAACGGACTTTGACTCCGTCATGCATAGGTTCAAATCCTATATCCCCAGCCATTATGCGGACGTGGCTCAGCGGTAGAGCATCGCCTTGCCAAGGCGAGGGTCGCGGGTTCGATTCCCGTCGTCCGCTCCAAAATATGGCGCCATAGCCAAGTGGTAAGGCACAGCTCTGCAAAAGCTTTATCCCCAGTTCGAATCTGGGTGGCGCCTCCAGTATAATTTTATAAAACATGATATGCCGGCGTGGCGGAATGGCAGACGCGCTCGACTCAAAATCGAGTGGGAAACCGTGGAGGTTCGAGTCCTCTCGCCGGTATTCAAGTAATTAAAAGCTCATTAGATGAAAAGTCTAATGAGTTTTTTTATTTGACAAAATGTAAAATGAAGTGCGGCAGTAAGGTATCAAGAGGACTGTGAATCGAATTCTGTATAGCACACTCACAACAATACTATCTCTGGAGGGAAATCCAACAGAAGCTACTCCCATACGTGACATTCTAGTATCTCTAAATCTTAAATACTCCTGTATCCGTAAACTGGCGATTTATCAATTGATGTACAACTGCGTCAATTTCCTCCCACGACCTCTACACCTGGATTATGGTATGTATTTGATGCGCGAATACTTCACACCCCGCCTCTCCCGGAATCGACTGTATGAGCACTGGCTTGCCGAGAAGCAATCCCCTTTTCTTAGAGCCTTTAGAACCGATACGCCAGGATAAGGAAGTGAAGAGGCTTTTCAAAGGTAATCTCTTCATAAATTTCCCTTCTAAGGGCCCTTTACCGCTTCCGCTCTCTTTATACAGCACAATGCCAGAAAAAACCCCCAGCGGGGGCTTCTGTTCTCCTGAGGCTTAATCGTATCACTGACCTCGCCGCGATTAAGCGAGAATGCCTTTACCTGTATCATGGCCTCTCATGGTTGTACCTTCGTCTCATGCGATTTACAATATTCATACCATTAAGAAACATCATCCAGCTTTATTGGGATACTCTAATTATGAATGGTTTCATCTCATAATAAGAATTACGTGGGGATGAGGCTTTTAAATTTCTTGCTTCCTTGTATCATAAAACTTGACACAGATGGAAGCAGAGGGGTACAGTGAAGTATAAGATTACATGAGGAGAATGAAGCTGTGGCTAAGTACTCGGTTATCAAAGAACATATTAAGCAAAGGCTGATAAGAGGAGAGTGGGCTGAGGGCTATAGACTTCCATCCAGCCGTGAGTTTGCCCAATATTATGAGTCTAGTGTGAATACGATTGAAAAGGCGATTAAGGAGTTGGCGGAGGAAGGGTGGCTCATCCGGGATAGCCGCAGAGGCACCTTTATGAATAAAGGAAAGGAAACTTTGCAAAGTGGTACACGACTGGTGGCTGCTTTTGTTTTTGGCATTGATAATCCGATATGGGCGACTGCGCTGCGAGGTGTGGAAGATACCTTGTTTTTACGAGGCTATCAGCTGCTGAGTTCAAGTGACGATCGAAATCTTGAAAAGCTGGAATCCCTCGTGCGAGGGGCAGTCGAAAGAAAGGTAGAAGGGGTTATCTTAAGTCCCTTTATGAGCGAAGGGCATGAAGAGATTAATAACCGGATTTTTTCCCTACTTCAGGATTATGGGATCAAATACATAAGCTTGGATCGGGTGGTTTATAACACAAGCATTCCGTATGTAACCAGCGATAATATTGCAGGCGCTTACAACCTAACCAAACTGCTCATCGAACAAGGGCATCAGCGTATATTATTTATTAAAAATAGTAATATAAGCACGATAAATGAACGACTTATGGGTTTTAAGCAGGCCTTTATTGACTCGGAATTAGCGTATTCTGATGAATTTGAAGTCTTTATTTCTACCAAGTATGAGGATTTCTCCGACGAATTTGATGATTACTGTGAAATTTTAGAGAGAAAAATGAAAGAGATGCAGTTCACGGCTGTATTTACTGCGAATGATCAAATTGCCGAGGCAGCCATCCGTTCCTTAGAAAATCTGAATTATCGTATACCTGATGATGTATCACTCGTAACCTATGATGCAGAAAATTTAAATCGCAGAATCAAATTGAATGTAACTGGGGTCACACAGCCTTTTTATGAAATGGGACAATGTGCTGCGCAATTATTACTGAACATGATTGATGAGAATGAAGATCCATTGTTTTACGGACAAATATGCAAATCGAACATTTATATCGGGGAGTCTGTTAATTCGATATCTGAATGATTTTTTTTGGCATAAAATTATTGAGCGGCTTCATTGAAATTCCGTTGCGGAATTTCAATGAAGCCGCTTTTTGATTTGTATTTGATAACCCATAAGGGAAAATAGAGCTTACTGCCAGCATCTGTATCATTTACTGTATCATTAATATTATAATAATAAATAAAATATTGACACAGATATTCATTAGTTGTATTGTTTGTTGTAAGCGGTAACAATATTTTTTTGGAGGAGCTTTAGTGCTAAGTTTTTGAAGGGGGAAAGAGCAGTGATGGTAACTTCACACAAGTTTATTAAACGATTTTGGAAGCAAAGGTATTTATTTTTAATGGTCTTGCCTGGCTTTTTAGTTGTACTGGTGTTTAGTTACTTTCCAATGTACGGGATACAGATTGCCTTCAAAAAGTATAGTGCGGTTCGGGGAATGTGGGACAGCGAATGGGTAGGTTTTAAGTACTTTATTTTATTTTTCCAAGATCCTATGGCAATGAGGGTGCTCAAGAACACCATATTGTTAGGTATCTATTCCTTGTTATGGGGATTTCCCGCCCCGATCATTTTGGCGTTGTTATTTAACGAATTAAAGTTTCCTAAATTCAAAAAAGCGGTGCAGACCATATCCTATTTGCCGCACTTTATCTCCACGATCATTATTGTTGGTATTCTTCGGACATTTACGGAGAGGGATGGCTTGTTTAACAAAATTGCAGGTTGGTTTGGCATTGATCCGATTGTGTTTCTGTCAGAGCCAGAATGGTTCAGAACCATATTTATCAGCTCAAACATATGGCAGGGGATCGGTTTCGGTACAATCTTGTACCTCGCAGCATTAAGCAGTGTTGATCCTACGTTACATGATGTTGCGAGCATTGACGGAGCAAATCGCTGGCAGAAGGTGCTGAATATTAACTGGCCACACATCAAACCAACGACGATTATTTTGCTTATTTTATCTCTTAGCGGGATTTTGGGTACGGATTTTCAGAAAATCCTTATGCTGTATAACCCAGACACCTATGAGGTTGCGGATGTTATTGGGACCTATCTTTATCGTGAAGGGATCATGGGATCAAGATTTGAATATACGACAGCTATCGGGCTCTTCCAGTCCTTAGTTGCATTTATCTTGCTTATAGGGGCAAACATGTTAAGTCGCAAAGTATCAGACACGAGTATTTGGTAGGGGGTGTGGAACATGGTAGGTAAAGAAAGTGTTGGCTCAAAAATATTCGATCTGTTCAATATTTTGTTGATGCTGGTTCTATGTGTGGTCATGTTATATCCCTTTTTGCACGTCATTGCAGTTTCTTTAAGTAGTTCTGAGCCAATTCTTAGAGGCGAAATTACGATTTTTCCGAAGGGCTTTAATGTAGGCGGTTACAAATACATCTTGCAGGATCCATTTCTGTATTCAGGTTACGCGCATTCCATTATATATGCACTCGGGTCTACCTTGTTTATGCTAACCTTTACTTCGCTAATGGCTTATCCGCTGACAATTCAGGACTTCATGGCCAAAAAATTTCTATCGATCTTTTTGATTATTACAATGTTCTTTAGTGGTGGCTTGATCCCTTCTTATTTACTCGCACGCAGTCTTCATCTACTTGATACCTATTGGATTATGATTATCCCCGGCTGTGTATCTGCGTTTAATGTCTTTTTATTCAGATCCTTTTATCAATCCATACCATCCGACTTGCGCGAATCCGCTGTTATTGATGGTGCTAACGAAGTTCAAATCTTAACGAAAATTTATTTGTCGCTTTCCAAGCCACTCTTGGCAACATTTGCACTATTCGGTATTGTCGGGAGCTGGAATGGATGGTTTGAAGCACTGGTGTACCTTCAGGATGAGAATAAGTATCCTTTACAACTGATCCTAAGGAAATATTTATTTTCCATTTCCTTCGATTCCGGGACGGGAACAGAAGTCATGCAAGCGATGATGGCGCAAATGAATGTGAATCCGAAAAATATTCAAATGGCGATTGTTGTCATTGCGATGTTCCCCATCATGGTGATCTATCCGTTCCTCCAAAAATATTTTGTAAAAGGTGTCATGATTGGTGCTGTTAAAGGTTGATTTTGCAAGGCAGTTGAGAGGATTCGGCAAAAGATGATGATTCCAGGAGGGGTAACGATGAGACAACGCTTCAAATTATCTTCTTTATTACTTGCAAGTGTACTAAGCGTGGGAACTATCTTAGCAGGATGCAGCTCTGATCCTAATTCCACAAATTCGGGAAACAGTGAAACTGCGGAGCAAGCTGGGACGCTAAGCTTTTCTGTAACCCTGCCTTCATTTGGCGCCAAAATTGAAGATTCTATGGTGCACAAGGAATGGATTAAACAGATGGAAACTCTAATGGGTGAGAAGCTGGACATTAAATATAATTACATCCCGATTGGTGAATACGAGGAGAAATCCAAGCTTCTGCTTGCGAGCGGCGATACAACCGATTTGTTCATGATCATGAGCAAAGACCTTTTTAAGCAATATGAAACGGAGGGTACATTTCTGGAACTGAGCAAGTATAAAGACATTCTTCCTAACTATATGAGCCTAATCGACCAAGCAACAGATGGAAGAATCAAGGCGATCCGATCGGATGGGGAGTTCTATGGATTATGGAACATTGACCTTCCAAGGCAAGCGAAGGCTAAAGGCATGGGCGTATACACTCCGGCAACCTATCGATATGATATTTTTCAAAAGGAAGGCATTCATATTCCAAACACGATAGATGAGCTGTATGCAGCCGCAAAAACGTTAAAAGAGAAATATCCGGATTCCTATCCGGTGAATACACAAAGCGGTTCTTTCGATCCACTCTTTTATGCAAATCACAACGGAGGCTCGTCCATCTATTGGAATGGGAAAAATTATGTTTACGGACCGTTCGAAGAATCATATAAGGACGCGCTGCAATTTGCCAATAAGCTATATGCCGAGAAGCTGTTAGACCCTGAAGTGTTCTCGGATAAAACAGATGCTGTTAAGAAAAAAGCAATGAGCGGCACGAACTTCATCTTGCTGTCAAACTGGTTTACTTTTGCTGGTGACTGGAATCGTGCATCAACGGGAGGGGAGAAGTTTGTCATTTCTCTATTCCCCGATAATCCGAAATACGGGAAAGCATGGCAGAGCGTAAACGACTTCAGTTCAGTAGGGGTTAGCTCTGGCGCTGTGATGGTCGTCAGTCCGAAGGCGAAAAATGTAAAAGATTTAGTGAAGCTGTTGGATTTCCAATATAAACCGGAAATTATAAACCTGATTACTTGGGGGATCGAAGGTACGAGCTACATCAAAGATGCCAGCGGCAAACCGACCTTTGTAGATTCGATCAAAAGTGCGGAGAACCCATGGATTGAAGGCGATAAATACGGAACGAGATCAAGCAGCTCCTACCGTCCTGGTCTGCAAATGGCCATTGATACAAGAGCATTTGTTGATTTTGCACCTAAGGACACAGGTTTCGTAAATGGCAAACTGGTTGAACAACCGTGGGAAACTGTGTTCCAAGACATGCCGTTTCCGAATGATTACGTGCCTCCAATGATTTTCGAGCCTAGCCTAGAATTTACAGATGATGAACGCGAGCAGATCACTTCGGCCATGTCGCCGGTAAATACGTATGTAGCAGAGATGCAAAATAAATTCGTGAATGGCAAAGAAAGCTTTGATAAATGGGCAGATTTCCAGGCTAAGATCAAGAAAACAGGCGATCTCGATAAAGTTCTTAAGATCTATGATGATGCGTTGAAGAGATATGAGGAAAGACGTGCAGCGAATAAATAAATCAATAAATAATGGTCATGCCCGCTATGTCCTTCTAGGGGTGGGCATGATTTTGAACATTAAAAACTGGAGGTGGATAACTGCATGGAAGCTGTGAAATGTAAACAGAGAGTGGAGAAGTATAAGGGAATCTTTACGGAACCGCCGAAAATTGTCCCTACGGACAAGGTCGTCGATAGCCCGGTCATTGGTAATGGCGATCTGGGTGTCACTATTAGCGGAAAGCCTGAACAGCAGCGTATTTGGATTTCGAAAACGGATTTTTGGAAAGCGCAGCTGATGTACTCCAATGGTAGCCCGTGCTTGCTCGGCGGAATTGTTGTTCATTTGCCCGACCTGGCAAATGCTTCGTATTATAGCGAGCAGCGGCTGGATGAAGCAAAAATCGTATCGACATTTCATGGAGAGGCAGCGTCGGTCACGATGACCTCCTGGGTATCAGCCATGGAGAATGTGTTAATCGTAGAGCTGAGCAGTGAAGGGCAAGGTGTTGCCGTTACGCTAGATCTGTGGGTACAGACTGGAAATGGCTCGGAAACGGAGCAGGGGCAGGTTGGCGATACTGCGTGGGCAGCACGTAAATTTACCGGTGAAGGCATCGAATGGCCGACGGAAGGTGTTATTGCTATGCGCGGCTCGTCCGGTAGTCAGTCCTTTGAACTAAAACCTGGAACAAAACAATATATTATTGCCTACGTGGTAACGAACCATGATGAGAAGAATTACCTGCAGGAGTCTATCAGAAAAGTGGGACTTATCGACGAGAATAGGATGGCTTTACTTCGTTCAGAGCATGCTGACTGGTGGAGCGGGTTCTGGGCAAAGTCTGCAATCGAAATCGGGGACGAACTGCTGGAGAAGTTCTGGTATGGCTCCCATTATATTATGGCTTGCTGCAGCCGCAACAAGAAGTTCGCGCCGGGCTTATTCGGCAATTGGATCACGACCGATACCCCGGAATGGGCGGGAGATTATCATTTGAATTATAATTACCAGGCTCCTTGGTGGGGTGTGTATTCGTCCAATCACATTGATTTGAGCGAGCCATATGATACGCCGCTGCTGGAGTATATGGCAAATGGTCGTCGATATGCGGAGGAGTACTTGGGATGTAGAGGGCTCTATTACGATGTTGGTATTGGTCCGAAAGGTTTGCCTACTGCATTATGCAATACACCTTATGAGAACGGGCACATGTTTTTGGGACAAAAGAGCAATTCGGTGCTGAGTACAGTTAACATGTTAATGCGGTTTTATTATACGTATGATTTGGAATATGCCGGCTTGGTGTATCCGTTCCTGATTGGGGTGGCGAACTTCTGGGAAGATTACTTGACCTTCGAGGATGGTCGTTATGTGATTTACCGTGATGCTATCCATGAAGTCGGAACTTATACAGAGTCGCACGAAAATGATGATTGGGATCGCGGTTTGGAGGATATGAATCCCATCCTTTCTTTAGCGCTCATCCGGATGTTATTTAAAGGGCTGCTCGACATTTCCAGGCAATTGCAGCTTGATGCAGATCGTCATGAGAAGTGGACTCATATCTTGGAGCATATTAGCGATTATCCGACATTTGAACGCGAAGGGAAAACGATATTTCGCTTAACGGAGCAAGGGCATGAGTGGTGGGGGGACAACACACTCGCCATCCAGCATATATGGCCTGCTGGCGGAATAGGTCTTGACTCAGATCCGCAGCTTCTAAAGATTGCCAAAGACACGATTACAGTCTTGAATCGGTGGACGGATTATAACGGCTTTCCAACCATATTTACCGCTGCTGCGCGTGTCGGTTATGAGCCTGAAACTATTCTTCGCGAGCTTCGCCGCCAATGCTCGGAGCATAGCTTCCCGAATCTATTTATTTTCTTCGGCGGAGGAGGCATCGAATGCTGCAGCGGAGTACCTTCAGCCATCAATGAAATGCTGCTGCAAAGCCATGAGCAGGTGATCAAGCTATTCCCAGTTTGGCCACGGGAGAAAGATGCCCGTTTCCACAAGCTGAGAGCCGTTGGAGCATTTGTTGTATCCAGTGAGTTGTCGGAAGGAAAGGTAACACACATTGACCTTACAAGTGATAAGGGCAGAGTGTGCAGCATATTGAATCCTTGGTCAAGCGGCGAGTTTTCAATTGTAGAGATAAATGGTGCTCCTGATCAGCAAAGGGAAGTCGAGTGGCAGTTGTCTGCAGACATCATTTCTTTTGATACAGAAGCCGGCAAGTCTTATAGACTGCTAGGACATTAGAAATAAAACTGCTAGCTACGAGGTAACGATTGAATATAGCGTCAGGGGGAAAGTGTGTGTCAAAAATTAAAGATGTACTTGTTCTTCACCACAGCCATTTGGATATCGGCTATACTCATGCGCAGCCTATTCTACTAGAACTGCAGAAGAAATATATCGATCAGGCCTTACAATTATGCCAATCGACCGAGGATTGGGCGGAGGAAAATAAATTCCGCTGGACTTGTGAATCCAGTTACCCTGTGCTGAGGTGGCTGGAGGATGCGACGGATAAACAAATGAAGCAGTTCGGTCGTTATCTGCACAGTGGGCAAATTAGCCTCTCGGCTTCGTTCATGCATACAACACCTCTTGTGACCGCGGAGCAAACGATCCGTATGCTACAGCCCATCAAGGAACTGCGCAGCCGGTTTGGGATCGACATCAAGACGGCGATTCACCATGATATCAATGGTCAGCCATGGCCTTACAGCCAATTGCTGCTCGATGCGGGTGTAGAGTTTCTCATCATGGGGATTAACATCCATATGGGCGCCGTTCCATTCAAAAGACCGAATGCTTTTCACTGGGAGGCGCCTGATCACAGGAAGCTGCTAACATTCAACGGTGAGCATTATTCACTGTTCAGTCAAATCTGCAACGTAAATGCCAAAAACACGGATAGCATGGCGGAAGGTCTTGCCCAATATCTACAGAAGATCGAAGATAATCCAGCCTATCCATTCAATTTCGTCTATTTAACTGCAACCAATCTGCCGCTATACGATAACAATCCTCCGGATCAGGATCTGGCAGACCTCATCAAACAATGGAACAGCGAGTCGCGCGAACAGCGAATTTCATTCGTGACGCCGGAGCAGCTGTATGCAAGGGTATGCAAGCATACGGAGCAGCTTCCTACATATGCCGGGGATTGGACGGATTACTGGAACTTCGGCTCAGGCAGTGCAGCCAAGGAAACGAAGCTGAATCGCCGTACGAAGCAAGGCATGAAGGCAGTCGAGCTGCTGGAAGCTTTCCAAGGGGAGGCCGATGGCAGATATCCTGCGATTAAGCGGCAAGCTTGGGAGCAAATTAATCTATACGACGAACACACCTGGGGGGCATTCAACGCCATCGCCGATCCCGATCATGTGAATGTTGATATTCAATGGGCACACAAAGCACATTACGCGTACCAAGGTAATAGTCTAACAGGCTACTTGCTTGGAAGCCAGCTGGAGCAGCTCTCCGCAAATCCGCTTCAGGGTGATGACCCCGACGGGATCATGCTTGTGAACTATTCATCCGTGCCGATCAAGCATGACCTGCGGGTTCCCTCAAGCTTTCGAGCGTCTGGACGGCATCTGAGCGCCGACAGAATGAGGCAAGTGCTCATGAACAACGATCGCCTTACTGGCGGCGAGAGCTATGGCGTGATTGACCTGCCGCCGTTCAGTTGGCGTAAAATTCCGTTCGATAAGCTGCAGAAGGCGGGGCAGGCTGCAAATCTAGAGGCTTTTCCCGGCTCCAAGGAGCAATGGAATGATCCGTTTAGTGCGATGAATCGGGGATTTGAGATCAAAGTGCTAGACGGTCATATTGAGTCTCCGTATCACCGGCTACAATTCGATCCTGTTCGGGGGAGAATTCTGAGCTTGTATGACAAGCAAAACGGCTGGGAAATCCTTGATTTGTCCAGTCCATGGACGTTGTTCCAATATGTTCAGGAGACGATTGATACGACCGCTGTTGAAAATAGCAGACAAACTATTTTTTCGCGGGATGTTGAGAAAGGCAATAATAGCATCAGCTGCTGGAATAACGACTGGCCTGCCGCAAGGCAGACGTACTCCCGTTTGCTAGACTGTTTCGTTGAACGGGGCGCGAATGATGCAACACTGGTGCTGCGGTGGGATGCGCCTGGAGTGGATCATCTGGAACAGCGCTTCACACTATTCAACTACCGTCCAGAGATTGAGATCAAAGTTTCTTATATGAAGCAAGATATCACTACTCCGGAAGGGACATACTTCGCGATTCCGCTCAATTTAGCGGACTGGCGATGCTTCTACGATACTGCCGGACAGCTTGTGGAGCTGGATGAGCAGCAGCTGCCAGGTGTATGCAGAGATTTTGTGACCGTGGACAAAAGCGTTTCCCTCTTCGACGAAGACCACGGTGTGACACTGGTTTGTCCAGACGCGCCTTTGGTACAAATAGGAGATTTCAATTTCGGCAGAGAGCACAAGCAAATCGACAAGTCGGGCAATCCCTTGCTGTTAGCCTGGCCTATGAATAACTACTGGGAAACAAACTTTAGAGCGCGTCAGCCTGGTTTCAATTCGTTTACTTATCTGTTGTCGACTTATCGGACGTTCGAACCGACGGCGATCACCGAAGCTTCCACCCAAGCCGTATCACAAATCCACATAACACCTGTTATGGATTGCAAGAAGGAGGAGGCAGGGCAATTCATCAATGTAGAGAGTGAACAAGTGCACATTTTTGATGTAAAACCGGCGGAGGCAGGCAGAGGCATTATTATACGATTAAATAATGTGAAGGACGACAATGTAGAGGCTCAATTGAATTTTCCAGGCAGACTGATTGTGGAAGCGTACGAGTCTGATATCCTTGAGGAGCAGTTGAATTCACTGGCTACCCAGGATGTAAACACGCTACATATCAGCCTTGGACCTAAGCAGATAAAGCATTTGCTAATTAGATTAGAAAAATAGGATAGCGAGAGATGAGAAAAAAATCTTATGTGCGATTCAAATCGAATTGAAATCGGGGGAGATCGAGTACTCTCTCGCACTGAAAAGCCCTACAAATTGCAAAAGCATTTTGTGGGGCAATTTTTATAATTACATTGGATGATATTTTCTTAGAAAGTAGATGAAAGTATTTTTATGTGTTCACGCATAAATTAAATGGATATATTGTAGATATTCAAAGTCTGTGATATAGTTTGGATTAATTATGGATATTATAGCTCTTTAAATATTTTATATTAGAAACGGAGTGAAGCAACGTGTCAGAGGAAAAACATGTATCCAAGCAATCTGAAATTTTATTTGATCTATCTGTGTGGGAAGAAGCGTGGAAGAATCAGTTCACAGCTTCAAAATACAATATGAAGAGCACGGCGTTTGACGCGACATCAGCATTCGAACGATGGGCCAGAGAATATCATCAACAGTCGTTTACTGAAGAGGGAAAGAAGCGATCCGAACGCATCACAGGCTGGATTGAAAATCAGGGAGTGAGTTTTGACGGGTTATCGATATTAGACATTGGAGCAGCGTCGGGCATCTTTACGATTCCTTTTGCAACTAAAGGAGCGACCGTGACTGCTGTAGAGCCCTCTGAACTGTTAGTTTCATTAATGAAAGAGACAATTCCTGCATCACTAACATCCAGTATTGATATCGTTTCAGAGCGGTTCGAGGACATTTCGATTCAGGAAAAGGGCTGGGAGAAGAAATATGATTTTGCATTTGCATCCATGTGCCCGGCGATGTCGAATTGGGAAACGATTGAACAGGCGATCAGTACTGCCCGAAAGTATGTTTATATCAGCACGATGGCTGGAGCGAGAGAGCACACCCTAATCAATGAGCTTAAAGAGGTACTGGGTGTCTATCCATCACACGACCCGGGAGATATGGGATATATACAACAGCTGCTGTACCTGAAAGATTATTCGTACACCACCTTAATCACTAAAGAAACAAGTTTCATTGAGATGCCTGTTGAGGAAGTCGTTGATAAGCTTCAGGAATGGCTTAACATTCACGAACTGCCAACGGATAAAGATTCACTTGCCTTGGCGGAACAATATATTAGAAACACTTACAAGGATGGTATGGTTACATTCTCACGCGGAGGAAAGTTCGGTAAAATTCTGATTCAACTGGAGCAACCGAATATGAAAGTGGTACGTACCAAGGAACAGTAGACCCATTTCAGCAGTAATATTAAGTTAGATGAAGTGTTAGGGGGAGCAGAGGGGCTGTCTCCAAAGGAATTCCGCCTTTCTCCAAGCGCTAATGAACCTACCGCACCTTAAAATGTGGATTATCAATGCTTGCAAGATTTAACGAACCTAAGTAAAGCTATTTCGTCATAAAACGTTGTCAAAACCTAAAAAATCGACCGAATCGACGAAATAACGTCTCTGTGATTCCTTAGATCTCAGATCTGGGCAAATGGAAGCGAATAGCGTGTCTCAGGTTCATTAAAACAAAATAACACGAACAAGGGATGTTCCTGTCATATTCATGACTTATGGGACATCCCCTTTTTGATGTTCATATATAATACAACTTTTCTTCGACTAAATAACAAACGTTCTTTTATAGATAGAAATAGTTATAACCGTCGTACTTCATTACCAAGAGAGCGAATTACTGCTTCAGGGATAGATCTGGCTTATGTTTACGTTCCCTATATTGTCCAGGCGTAATCCCTTCCCATTTTCGAAAAGATCGAATAAAGTTCTGCGGGTTGTTATACCGAAGCCGTGCGGCGATATCCTTGACTGTTAGCTCGCTTTCGTCGAGCCATTTTTTAGCTATACTGAAACGATACTTTGTCAGATACTCACTAAAAGCACAGCCTGTCTCTTTGCGGAACACACTACTTAGGTAGTTTGCATTGTAATGAAGTCTGGATGCGCACTCCTCCAGCGTCAGATCCTTATCATATTCTTGCTGGATGATGGCAATCATTTTCTCGGAAATGTGCTGATATTGGGCGTACTGTCGTTCCTTCAGACTAAGAATGATCGGCATGATGATATGTTCGTTAAACCATTGCTCAACCTCAGCTGCGTACTGTAATTCATGAAGTTCATTGAAAATAGACCTATGTCCTTTGGAGATCTGTCCCAGCCGTATACCGGATTCCTGCATCATTTGCAAAATATGTGTTAATAACCGGGTAAATGCTACCTGATATTCTTCCGGTGTGCACTCCATGGCAAACAGTACTTCAAGTAACTGATGAAGATGAGAGGTGGCCTGGACTTCATCGGCATTTTGAATAGCTTGTATTAGTGTATACTCCAGTGATTCGGGATATGGCAGCGCCCAATGGGATGTTCGATTATCGATCGCCTCAAATTGAAAGATGATGCCTGCTCCAAGTTTCATCCGATGCTTGAGCGCTTCAAGGGCCTCCGTATAAGCTTGCGGGATTTGAAATAGGGAGGCGTGAGGCTGACTAAAGCCAATGCTTACTTGAAGACTAAGAATTTCGCTAATCTGATGTTGGAGTTGTTCCGTTAACGTATATAGATGCTGTGAAAAACAAACACGGTCTTGCTCAGCGGTACCGATAATTGTAACGACAGCCTGTTCATATACTACAGGAAGCAACTGTTGTTCGGCATAAACACTCTCCTCCAGTATATTCTGAACGGCAAACAGCAAGAGATCACGATCCTTAGCATGATATTTGGTGTGATTCATAAGATCGGCTTGAACTGCAATGACGGCTATTTGTTGCCACTCATCGAGCTGTGCACCATAACCATTCTCTCTGAGTGTGTCCTGTAGGGTGGATGGTGCATTTTTGCCCAGTAGCAGGTTGATTAGAAAATGAGAACGGAGCTGCAACTTATATTGGTTCAATTTGCTTTCAAGCTGGGATTGAGAAACAGATAGCTGTGAAACACCTGCTCTGATTTCCTCGAATTCATCCATATGAAGTATAGAATTGGTTTTAAAATTACCTTTGGACAATCGTTTGTCACCGAGTTGTATGAGAAGTTTACGAATTGGGATATGCAATCGCCTCGACCCGATCCATGAGAGCAACAATGAGAGCAGTAGCATAGCAACACTGATATACATGGTGTGCAGCCCAATCTGAACATACTCGTGAGTAAGAATATTCGTAGGCGAAATGAGAATATATGTCCACCCTTTTAGAGAAGAATGCGTATAGGACAGCGAGTAACGGGTATCTGCAATACGTACCTCCCGTTGCCCAGAAGAGGCAGCAAAGCCACGGATAGATAACAATTCACTAAAGTTGGCCTTCGAATCACTGTCCCATATTCCTGCTGCTGCCACGGGCTGTCCAATATAGCTGGGATCGGGGTGGACCATGATGCGCTGTTCACGATTCAAAATGATTAGTCCGGCTGTAGAGCTGTCGGGTGAATCCTCTTCCAGTGGTTTTTGCAGTGAACATGCGGGAATTCCCGCAATCAGGGCAGCGTCAGAAGAAACATTTACATTAGGTATCGATCTGGCAAGTGCAATATGATAGATACAGCCTGAAGTCACTGGGCGCTCATTGTTATTAAAAACAGATGATGGCGTAAGCTGCCAACCGGAAGTGAGCGTGTTCGATAACAAGTCTTTCATGGGCAGAGCCATTGGGAAGTCAGTATTCAGGTATAGGCCAGCATGATCGATAAGCCAATCCTGGGTCTGATTAACGAGCGTAATATCCATTAGAGGCTCCCATGATCTCATATTATTAAATTCGTTCTGTAGCTTCTCAGCAAACAAAGGCCCAGTGTCTTGGATGGATGATGATGAAGTTAGCGAACGGAGCGTGTCCGGTGACCGAACGGCCTGATCGAGCATATAGCTTACGGTTGCAAGTTTGTGCTCCACATTGGTTTGCATTTGGATTAGCAATTGTTTATTGGCTTGAGCACGATGCAGCTCCGATTGTTTCGATGAATAGATAAAAGCTGCGATTCCTGTCAATAGAATGGGCAGGGTACTTAACAAAATTCCGAAGACTATCATTTTATGTAAATAGCTGAAAGATCGCACAGGTCCACTCCTGACTTTTGAATTAGTAACACTTCCTATTTTAGTAAACGCTTACATATAGAACAATCTAAATTTTGTTTATTTGGATAAAAAAGTAATAAAGGTTCAAGTGAGAAGTAAGATCATGAAATCGTTCAAATTATATTAGAGGCCGTTTTACCTTTTATGGGATGGGTAATGGGAAACGTTAGTCGAAGAAAAACGTAGATAAGCGGTAAGGACGCCATATTCATAGAGGAGAAAACGGCTTTGAGGAAAGGGAATAAGGGATATCTAAGTCTGTTAATGGTTACAGCAGTCAATGGTCTGATCGAGGGACAGTCAAAGGTCCAACCCGATCCCCGACCTGAGTCTAGGATGAAAAACCGTCCACGGTCTGTTTTGAAAAGTCGCAGTTTCCCCTAGAATAAGGACATAAGGTTAAACAAGAAACAAACGAACAAACAAACAAACCGAAATTAACGACCGAAAGGGTGGTGAACAACAATTATGAGATGGAATAAAGGAAATGGCTGGGCGGTTGTACTGATTGCTTTGGGTGCACTCCTCCTCTTCGGAAAGTTAACTCCTCTACTGGGACATTTAATGGGTTATCTGATTCCGATCCTGATGATTGCACTTGGATACTACGGAGTTAAACGAGGAAATGTACTGCTTGGATGGATTGTTCTCTTCATCGGTATCCTCTCATTGCTGGGTAAACTGGCCTGGCTGATCGGACCGATCATCGCGATCGGGTTAATCATCTTCGGATTCTCCATGTTGAGTAATAATCGCAGTCGTCGTGGCCGTTACTAAGCTTTCACGATCTTGAAAAGGAGGACAGAACAAAATGAGTGTATTTCGTCGAATGCGGGATATTACCGTAGCTACTTTAAACGAACATTTGGAGCAAAGTCAGGATCCAGTCAAACTGATTGATCAGTTTCTGGTCTCGACCCGCCAAGACATTGGTGAAGCCGAGAAGCTTCGTCATCAATATGCTAGTCATACCAGACAAATGAAACAACAAGCCGATCAGGCGGCAGGTATGGTACACAAACGGGAAGAACAAGCTTCCATGGCTCTGAAAGCAGGCGAGGAGCACTTAGCGAAACTTGCTTTGCAGGAGAAAATTCTCCATGAGGAAAAAATGGAACAATATAATGAATTGTACGCACAAAGCAATGCGGCTTTACAGGAACTGGACGAACAGATCGACCAACTGAAAGTGGAGTATCAAAATGTATACAGCAAACGCCAATATTACTATGCTCGTATGCAGACGATACAGTTACAGCAACGAATGAATCAGAGAGGTCACTACAACGGTCAGAATGTACCCCGTATGTTCAACCGGCTGGACGATCAGGTTTCGGATCTCGAATATGAGGCACAAAGTCTCCGGGATTTGCGGCGGATGAGTCAGGATGGGTCAGGAACGTCTGGCACCATGTCATCCTCTGCGCTGGACAAAGAACTGGAACGGCTGAAACAAAAGCTGAACAATGACAGAAAGGAGTAGACACATGAATAAACTTTACCGCTCATCGCGCAATCGTATGCTGACAGGTTTGATCGGCGGCATTTCAGAAAATCTTGGATTTAGTTCCACGCTGCTGCGTATCATTTTCTTCATCAGTATTTTCGCTACGGGGGGTACATCATTGCTGATCTACTTCATCGCTGCATTGGTTGTGCCAAAAGAGTCCTATCACGCTGATCCATACACTTATGGTACTGATCACGTAAGAGGATACAAGTAAACGAAAGGAGTAAGCACATGAGCAAATTATATCGCTCAACGCGTGACCGGATGCTGACAGGATTGTGTGGTGGGATATCCGAGTCGATCGGCATGGATTCAACCCTGCTGCGTATCATCTTTGTCATCAGTATCTTCGTAACTGGCGGCACGTCGTTGTTAATCTACTTCATTGCAGCACTGGTGGTGCCAAAAGAGCCATATCCACCTTATGATCCATACGGTTATGGTCCGGGCCCTGGTCCTGGCGCTGGTAGAGGATACAACAACTTTGATCACGAGCCACCAAGAGGTCCTTTCCAAAACAACCACAATCAAGGTCATGGAAACTTCGGTCCTGGCCCAGGATATAACAGCAGACCTCAGTCTGGTCCACGTTCTTACGACAATAACGCCTACGGAGCAGGGTCACAGCAAGAAAGTGAACTTGATTCCATGATGAAAGATATTGAGAAAAAAGCATTGAAAAAAGAAGTTGAAGAGCTTCGCCAAAAATTATCTCGTTACGAGAAGGGAGAAAAGTAAAATGGGAGTATTTAAACGGATTAAGGATATGACTAAAGCGTCGGTAAATGATATGTTGGATAAAGTGGAAGACCCGATTGTAATGTTGAACCAGTACTTGCGTGACATGGAGGCTGAAATTCATGAGGCAGAGGTAACAGTCGCCAAACAAATGGCAAACGAGCGTCGCATGAAACAGCGTCTGGACGAAGCAGAACGTACATCGGTACAACGTGAGTCTCAGGCAGAGGCCGCACTGGCTAATGGTCAGGAAGAAGTGGCACGTAAATTGCTTGAAGAGAAAATCTATTTCGATCAAAAAATTACGGAATACAGAGAACTTCATGCTCAATCCGAAGCTCAAGCCAAAGATTTGCTGCAACAGCTGCATGATATGAAAGATGAGTTCTACAAAATGCGTAACAAACGTAATGAACTCGTATCCCGTGCACAAATGGCGAAGGCCAAAAAACAAATGTCTCAAATCAACAGCTTGCACTCCATCGAGAGTGGTGGCGCATCCCTTGGATTCCACCGCATGGAAGAGAAAATCATGCAAATGGAAGCAGAAGCTGATGTAATCCGTGCACCTTATCGTAATACACAATCAACGTACACTAATCCTGTAGATACCGAAAAGCAATTCAAAGTGGATCAACAACTGCAAGCTTTGAAAAACAAAATCGGCAATGGTGCGAAGAATGAAACGGGCGGTACTTCAAAAGAATAACTGTTCGCTCAGTAGACAATATGATATTCTATAAATCGTGAATAAAGAACGGTTTCTAGAACAAAGGTTAAGCCATACAGGTGTTCAAAGCCTGATATGGCTTTTCCGTCGAATTGGGAAGATCAACTTACAGAGGAGGTGCGGCAGAGATGAATAAAAAGGGTCAATGGCTTGCTGTTGTAATCATTGTCATCGGCATGCTGATGTTACTGAACCGAAATATTAACCTGCTGACCGTCGCCGCACTGATTCTGTTAACGATAGGTATGGTACAAGTACGCAAAGGCGACACACACAAAGGCTATCGATACCTCGGCATCGGCGCCGCTCTGTTGTTGCTTGATAATCTAATGATTGTATTTTTAATTGTACTGGCTTCGCTCGTTTACTTTTATTCCAAAAACAAAAAAATTCATTTAGATGGAAATGTCATGCGAAAGCAAAATTTCATGGCTCGTTACTATTGGGATCAAGCACCCTGGACACTGCGCAGCATGAGCCTATGGCATGCCTTGGGTGAGGTTAACGCAGATCTGTCCCTCTCCATTCCGGAGGATAAACAAACGATTGTGCTTCTGCAAGGCGTTATGGGAAATGTTCGTCTGACGCTGCCTGAAGATTATGGTGTTGAGATTGAGGCGACAGTACTCTTTGGACGGATAAGTGTTAATGGGGAACAGGATAGTGGCATGATGAACAAATTGGTATGGAGAACTCCTGGATATGAGTCCAGTGAACATAAAGCAAAATTTGTCATTTCTTATATTGTTGGCGACCTAAACATCAGTAATCCGTAATAAGTTAAATAGGTGAAGAAGGAGGAGACCCGGATGAAGACAAAACGACATACGGACATGGTAACCCGAAGTATGGGTGAAGGGATCCTCCTTGTTTTCATTGTGCTCATTGTAATCTTGTATGTATTGTATACATATGGTTATCTTGCTCCGTTTGCAGGGTGGAGGCATCTGATTCAATCGGGTTTAGCATTACTGCTGCTTTTGATCGGTATGGGTGCGGCCTTCGGATTCTATCAGAGTTACCGGGTCAAACGAAGGCTTGAACTGTTGCGAGAGACGCTACTGCAATGGGAAAAGGGGTCACTCTCACGTACTGTGCCGGACCTCGGCATTGATGATGTCGGCCGATTAAGTGAGCAGCTTGGACGAATCGGCAAAAAGTGGGAAGATCAGGTCTCTTCTCTGCAAAGGTTGTCTACCAATAACGCGCAGTTAGCTGAACAGGCCAGAATAACGGCCATTGTAGAGGAACGACAGCGGCTGGCACGAGAATTGCATGATGCGGTATCACAGCAGCTCTTTGCCATTTCCATGACCGCAACAGCGGTTGGACGAAGAATGGAAAAGGATTTTGCACGTGCCCAGCGGCAGGTGGCCCTGATTGAAGAGATGGCGTCGGTAGCTCAGTCCGAGATGCGCGCGCTGCTTTTGCATCTGCGACCTGTCTATCTGGAGGGTAAACATCTCGAACAAGGTTTGCGCGATCTTGTAATGGAATTGAAAACAAAAGTACCTATGGATATCGTGCTCGAAATGGATGAAGACATTCATTTGATTAAAGGAATTGAGAATCATCTATTCCGTATCATTCAGGAAGCGATGTCCAATACATTACGTCATGCGAAGGCAGAAAAGATGGAGATTCGGCTTCAGCGCCGGATGGATGCCATTCGGGTATTAATTCGGGATGATGGTCAGGGATTTGATCTTGACGATCAGAAACAGGCCTCCTACGGTCTGGCCAATATGCGTGAACGTGTGACTGAAATTGGAGGAGCCATTCAATTTGTAACGGCCCCGGGCAAAGGGACACGAATTGAGATTACAATACCTTTGATGAACGATGAAAGCGAGGAAGAACATGTCAATGGAGACGGGAATAGAAACGGAGACGGAAGCGGAAACGTCGATCAAAGTGTTGCTCGTGGATGATCATGAAATGGTACGTATTGGCCTCGCTGCGGTGCTGGATACCGAAGATGGCATTGAAGTGGTGGGGGAAGCGGGCAGCGGTGAGGAAGGCATTCGTCTGGCACAGGAGTATAAACCTGATGTTGTCCTGATGGATCTCGTCATGGAAGGGATGGACGGGATTGAAGCCACCCGGCAGCTGCTAAAAATGTATCCGGAATGCAAGGTCATTGTGCTGACCAGTTATCTGGATGATGAAAAAATGTATCCGGTTATCGAGGCAGGAGCTTTCAGTTATCTGCTGAAAACATCAAGAGCCAATGAGGTGGCAGATGCAATCCGTGCTGCAGCTCGAGGGCAATCGGTTCTGGAGTCACAAGTGGCGTCCAAAATGATGAATCGTTTCCGACAGCCGCAGGCAGTGGCACCGGCTCATGATGAATTGACTGATCGGGAGATGGATGTACTTCGGTTAGTCGCTAAAGGCAAATCGAACCAGGACATCGCAGATGATCTCATTATCGGGATCAAGACGGTCAAATTCCATGTCACGAACATTCTTGCAAAATTGGGCGTAGATGACCGTACACAGGCAGCCATCTATGCATATAAAAATGGACTTGCGGAATAGAATGAAGCGTGTGAAGGTTGAGGCATGCACTATGGTTTTATTGAGTAGATAAGGTGAAATTAAGAAATCGGTGGATCATGATTCGAAAGATTGTTCTGCCCATAAGATGCTATAGGTCCGATCAGCCATGAAGATGGTGGATGGGGCTTTTTTTGTATGGCAATAAGAAGTTTAGCAAAGGAGTAATGGGGGCATGCTGTTGATAGATTCATAGAATGCAAGAAAGAGCGGAGGATTCGAATGTTAAATCGGTGGATGACAGCAGGCATAGTGGCATTGGCAATCATTATAATTTTAGGCATGACTCATGTGTACGCTGAGAAGACGGAATCCGAAGCAGGCAAGCTGGAACAATTGATGAAGACCGCAGATACAGCAATCGACCATGTGGAGCGTCTAGTCATTAAATGGCAAGGCGAAGGCCGTGGAGATGCAAAAGAGCAAGCGGAGCTGCTCGCTCATCGGCTGGGATTGCAACAGCCTGAACGCGGTGTTCAGACGGGGCATGATGTGTATCGTAGTGAGATAGTTGCTAATGCTCAGCATGCAGGCATTCTGGTCAATGTTGTCGTGACAGGGGAAAAGGAATACTATGCGATCGTCCAGTTATCAGGCAATGAACATACGGACCAACGTTTATTGACCACATTACATGAACAAGTATCCCAGTTGCTCAACGATTCGGGAATGAAAGCAGCATGGAATTTCGCTGTGCAGGGCACAGGTGCAATGGAAAGTGGTGCCAGCAGTCAATTGCAGCAAATCGAGCAACAGCTGTCTGGAGATATGGATATGCAAGCGATAGAACGTTATACGGATAACAGCACTGCCAGCGTGTCATATGAGGCATCGGATTTGCCCATAGCGATTAAGAGCGGTACACATCTCTTGAATATGCAGCTCGCGGTTCATCAGGATGATGAAAAGGGGATTAATCGAGTTACAGTAGGTTTCCCGGTGATTACGATTGAATATTAATGCATTATTCAAGCAGATTAATAAGTCTAATCATGAATTTTTATAGATGAAATTTCCATGAATTGTGGAAAAATAGGGATAACATTTCTCAGGAAAATTAGTGCAACCCATGGGGCTTTATGCTAAAATGGCATCACATCCAAGAAGGAAATTTGCTGGTAATTGACGGTTGTATGTTGCGTATATAACACCATTACATAGCTCGGGGAGAGTGTGGAGATGTCTTCCCGGAAAGAAAGAGGAGCCCATGGTCGAAAAACAAATGCAAGATGAAGTGCAGACACCAGGTGCAGTATTTTTCATTTTTGGAGCAACGGGTGATTTGGCCCGCCGGAAGCTGTTTCCGGCGATCTACAGTCTATACCGCGAAGGCAAGTTGGCCGAAGACTTTGCTGTTATTGGTGTAGCGCGTCGTCCGAGGTCACCAGAAGAATTCCGGGAAGACATCTATGAATCCATTAAAGAGTTCTGCCGCTATCCGGCGGGGGAACCCGATGAGTGGAATGCTTTTGTCGAACATTTTGAATATAAATCACTAGATATCAATAACGTGGACGGTTTCAAAGAATTACGTGAGCAGACAGAGAGTCTGGAAGTGAAGTTTAACACACCAGGTAACCGTCTGTTCTATCTGGCGCTGGCGCCTGAGCTCTTCGGCAGCGTCTCCTATAGTTTGCGTGATGGTGGAATGCTGGAGAGCCGCGGGTGGAATCGGCTTGTAATTGAGAAGCCGTTTGGATATGATCTGCAATCTGCGGAGCATCTGAATGAGCAGATCCGTGAAGTGTTCCGTGAGGAAGAGATTTATCGGATTGACCACTATTTGGGCAAGGAAATGGTGCAGAATATTGAAGTGATTCGCTTTGGTAATGCCTTTTTCGAGCCGCTTTGGAACAATAAACATATTGCCAACGTTCAGATTACTTTGGGAGAGACGGTTGGTGTGGAAGAACGTGGTGGATATTACGATCATTCGGGAGCATTGCGCGATATGGGACAGAACCATATGCTGCAGATGTTAACGATGATTGCCATGGAGCCGCCAAGCCGTTTGTTCCCTGAGGACATTCGGGATGAGAAGGTTAAGGTACTGCGTTCTCTGCGTGCGTTTACCTCTAATGAAGAAGTAAGCACTAACGTTGTGCGCGGGCAGTATACGGAAGGGGAGTATCGTGGTAAGCAGCTTCCCGGTTATCGTCAGGAGGACAAGGTTGATCCTGAATCCAATACGGAGACTTATTTTGCCGCACGTGTATTTGTAGATAATTTCCGCTGGGCAGGTGTGCCATTCTATATTCGGACAGGCAAGCGTCTTCCGGTGAAAACGACCGAGATTGTAGTTGAATTCAAATCCATGCCGAGTAACGTCTATCTGGGGAAAAAGTATAAGCTGGAGCCGAATTTGCTCGTCATTCGGGTGAATCCGATGGAAGGCATTTATATTAAAATCAATGCCAAGAAGCCGGGTTCTGACTCCGAGATACAGCCGCTGGCAATGGACTTCTGTCAGAGCTGCATGATTGGAATCAACTCGCCGGAGGCGTATGAACGTCTGTTGCATGATGCAGCAGAAGGAGACTCCACTTACTTTACCCGTTGGGACGAAGTGGCTACAGCATGGTCCTTCGTTGACCGGATTGCAGCGGCTTGGGCGGAAAATAACGGAGAGCTGCACACGTATCCAGCAGGTACGTGGGGGCCGGAAGCAACAGGCAAACTGCTGGAGCAGGATGGGTTCCACTGGTGGCCGGTTAATGGTCAGGACGAAGACAGTGTCGTCTGGCAAGTGAACAATTAATCATGGGCGTATCACTCATGAGTGGCAGGCATTTTAATTAGAGCGAAGTCATTTTATTGTATAGGCAATAGGGCTTGCTCCTTTTATAAAAAAGGCTTGGGAAGAAACGCAGAGATGCGATCTTTTCAGGTCTTTTTTGTGATAGAGAAGTGGGAGGGTGTAGAAATGTACATATAATAAAATAAGTTGTTGACAAAAAGTAAGTATATAACTTATAATCAACTCAAGAGATTAAGAAATTACGCAAAGACATACGAAACTCGATTACGAATCGGATACGTACATCATTCATGAGATAAAATGTGAACCAGGTGAAGGGGTTACGAAATACATTCATGAAGAAAAAATTTTAGCATAATATCTTTAATCTAAGAATACTATTTTGTATATATTGAATGGAGGAAAGAAAATGTTGGATGTAGGATTGTTGTTGATTCGTTTGGTGATTGGATTGTCGTTCATGGCGCATGGGGCTCAGAAGTTGTTTGGATGGTTCGGGGGATATGGAATAAAGGGAACCGGAGGCTGGTTTGAATCGATGGGGATGAAACCCGGCGCATTGGTAGCATTGCTGGCAGGGCTCGCTGAATTCGGCGGCGGATTGCTGCTGGCTCTGGGTCTGCTCACACCGGTAGGTGGCATTCTGATTGCTCTGACTATGGTTATTGCGATTGTGAAGGTTCATGGAGCGAACGGATACTGGTCCACGCAAAACGGATTTGAATATAACCTTGCGATCCTGGTGATTGGTGTAGCACTGGCTTTGACAGGTGGAGGACAATACGCACTGGACGCATTAATTTTCTAAGAGCGGTAAGCGAAAAGAATAATGAGTACCTGAACGCCATAATGATGGCGGAAGGGTGCTCTTTTTTTGCAATCGGAAAAGAGAAGAATCTGCTGTACGTAATCGGTTATTTTCGGTAAAGATTATGGTACAATAGGAAAGTTGGATACTAAATCAGGTCTACGGCATGAAGGGAAGCACAATGCTTAGGGAGGATGAACTCCGTTGTAAATGTGTAAAATTAACATAGGATGCTTAATTACCTAATATGCGAAATGCGAATGTACAATCAACCGGCATAGCCGGATTGCATAAAGATTGAATGGTAGACCGGCCTCGCCGGATTAACGTGAATGAACGGACGAAAGGGATAGAATCTATGAGCAAAGCTGCAGATAACATTCTTCAACAGGAAGTGGACAAACGCCGGACGTTTGCCATTATCTCTCACCCGGATGCGGGTAAAACGACATTGACCGAGAAACTGTTGCTGTTCGGGGGCGCGATTCGTCTTGCCGGTACAGTCAAAGCTCGGAAAGCAAGTAAACATGCAACAAGTGACTGGATGGAAATTGAGAAACAGCGGGGAATCTCGGTAACTTCTTCCGTAATGCAGTTTGATTACCTGGGTCATCGCATCAATATCTTGGATACACCGGGTCACCAAGACTTCAGTGAAGATACGTATCGTACACTGACAGCTGCTGATAGCGCGGTAATGTTGATTGACGTGGCCAAAGGTGTCGAGGCACAGACCATTAAATTGTTCCAGGTTTGTGCGAAGCGCGGTATTCCGATCTTTACGTTCATCAACAAGCTGGACCGTGAAGGACAAAGCCCGTTTGATCTGATGGAAGAACTCGAAAACGTACTGGGGATTCGCTCCGTACCGATGAACTGGCCGATTGGTACAGGTCGTGAACTTTGCGGTGTGTACGATCGGATGAAAAATCAGGTGGAATTGTTCCAAGGGGACGATCACTCAACGATTAAAGTACAAAAAGTGGATGGATACGAAGATCCGATCATTCGTGAGATGGCAGGAGATTATCTGCATGATCAGTTGTGTCAGGACCTGGAGCTTCTCGATGTTGCAGGGGACCAGTTCGACATGGAGAAGGTACAACGCGGTGAACTGACCCCCGTATTCTTCGGTAGTGCCATCAATAACTTCGGCGTACAGACGTTCCTTGAGAACTTCTTGCAGCTCGCACCGAAGCCGGAACCACGTCGCAGTACAGCGGGTGAGATTGAGCCAACGAATGAGAAATTCAGCGGTTATGTCTTTAAAATCCAGGCGAATATGAACCCGGCACACCGGGATCGTATCGCATTCCTGCGGATTGTATCCGGTAAGTTCCAACGCGGTATGAGTGTGAAGCATAATCGTGTGGGCAAAGAAATCAAACTATCGCAGCCTCAGCAATTCCTGGCACAGGATCGGGATATTGTAGAAGAGGCTTACGCAGGCGATATTATTGGTCTGTTTGATCCGGGTATCTTCCGGATTGGCGATTCATTGAGCCAAGGTAGCGAGGTTATTTTTGACGAATTGCCAACATTCTCACCAGAGATTTTTGCCAAAGTTACGGTTAAAAATGCATTGAAACATAAACAGTACCAAAAAGGGATTGACCAGTTGACCGAGGAAGGTACGATCCAGGTATTCAACACCGTTAGCTTCGACGAGACATTGCTCGGCGTAGTGGGTCAGCTCCAATTCGAGGTATTTGAATACCGGATGAAAGGCGAGTACGGGGTAGACGTGCAGCTACAGCGTATGCCTTATCAATTTGCTCGCTGGATCGTGGACGAGAATCTGGACCCAAGTAAATTCCGGATTAACTCTGCTCTGGTGAAAGATAAAAAGGGCAATTATGTAGTCCTGTTCGAAAATGAATACGCGATGAGAACTGCAATGGACAAAAACCCAACGGCGAAATTCCTGGAGACAGCTCCGTAAGTCGTTTTCCTAAAATAGCAAATACAGCAGAAATAAATGACCTGAATCCCTGATCAGAGGGGTTTAGGTCATTTTTGTCATTCCCAGCGTTTATATCTCATTAAGGTTTCCGCTGCATAGGAGAAAAAGAGAGAATAACATTCAGTCATCATTCAGTCTGCTCTCAGCAGCAACGGACGAGGATATCTCCGATCTGTTTGATCAGGTAGCTGAAATCATTGTAGTTGTATGATGATATTAGAGAGAATAACATTCAGTCATCATTCAGTCTGCTCTCAGCAGCAACGGACGAGGATATCTCCGATCTGTTTGATCAGGTAGCTGAAATCATTGTAGTTGTATGATGATATTACATGGTTGAAGGAAACAGATCAGCCCCTTGTTAATCGGAGAGTCAGCTTCTAGTAATTAGTTACTTCCGTCTTGGGAAGCTGCATGTATATACACAAACAAGGTACAGCCTCCTGAGTTATACTCAGTGGCTGTACCTTGTTTTGGTTGGGGGACCTAATTAGTCTGCGTGGGATATAACTGCCTTGCTCTTGGAACAAGGCATTATCCAGACCAATGAGCCAAAATCTTTCTTTGCAGACAGAACAACGTGATGTTGGTACCTTTCCCTCCAAGGCTTCAGTTATCTGATGGGTTGAACGGGAATGGTGTGCAGATGCTCCTGCGCGATTTGAATTAATTCTTCCTGCTTGGCAGGTTCCGTGTTCTTCCAGATCATTTCGAAAATGGCACCAAGTCCGGGTAATGCTGCTTCCGGTCCATCTACAGAACCTTCGATCATCTCCCGGAGCTGATCATCACTTTTATCATGAACCTTATGAACAATCGCTTCACGCAGGCTTAATGTAATTGGCATCGCAAGTCCCTCCTCGTATATTCGGCTGCTCTAATACTGTTCCCTGGGAAGCTTGAGCGCATTCAAGTTTATTGGGCTTTGTGGTATACTACGAAGGATATTTAAGTGTTTAAGTGATTTTCATCCTTTATTTAAAAATGAACTACCAATAGATGCGTAATGCTGAAGTGCAGCGGGAGGTTAGACCCTAATGGCAAAAAAACAATATGCCGTCATTGGCATGGGGCGGTTCGGCTCAAGTGTGGCCAATGCGCTAAGCGGCATGGGATTCGACGTGCTGGCCATTGATGCGGACGAGCAGCGGACTCAGGAGATGTCCAATGTGGTGACTCATGCCGTATCGGCAGATTCAACAGATGAAGAAGCGCTGCGTGCGCTGGGCATACGGAATTTTGATGTCGTCGTTGTGGCGATTGGTGAAGATATTCAGTCGAGTATTCTCACGACCCTTATTCTAAAGGATATGGGTGTACCTGTTCTGATTGTAAAAGCACAAAATGAGCTTCATGGTAAAGTATTGCAGAAGATCGGAGCAGACAAGGTTATTTATCCTGAGCGGGATATGGGACTACGTGTAGCCCATCATCTGACATCTCCAAACATTCTCGATTACATCGAGTTATCTGAGGATTACAGCATTTTGGAGATGAGAGCGTCTGAGCAAATGATCGGTAAAAATCTGCTGGAGCTAAATATTCGTGCACGTTTTGGGTGCAACGTGATGGCGATCCGCAGTGGAAATTCGATGAATATCTCTCCGTATGCGGAGGATCGAATTGCGGACGGGGATGTGCTGATCATCGTAGGTCACAAGGACCATTTAACGAAAATGGAGCTTGCGTATCCAAAGTGATAAGTATAATGATGGGATGATGGAGCAATCTTTAGGCGGAAAATTTTAATTCGTCATGTAACATGTTGATAAAAAATCCCGCAGACGGGAAGGATGGAAAGATGGATATTGTATCACCGCAAAATACACGTGTGAAGGAATGGGCTCAGCTGCTGGAGAAAAAGCACCGTACCCGTCAACATAAATATATTATTGAAGGCATTCATCTCGTGCAGGAAGCGCTGCGCGCCGGGGCGGATCTGGAATGCATCGTTTACGATGGGGAGCAGGGTGTACCCAAGGAACTGGCTGGACTGGAGGCTCCACTTCAGCATGTGGAATGGATCAGTGTATCCCCTGCGGTTATCGCCAAGTGTACGGATACGATGACACCCCAACCTGTTTTTGCCATTGTACATAAAGGTCGCGAGCCGCTTCAAAGTCTGTTGTCTTCCTCCAAGGGGCTGGTTGTTGTATTGGACAATGTTCAGGACCCAGGTAATGTGGGAACGATCATTCGCAGTGCGGATGCAGCGGGAGCGGCAGGTGTTGTGCTAGGTGCTGGTTGTGCCGATGTCTATAATCCGAAAACAATCCGTTCAACGATGGGGTCATTGTTTCATCTGCCAATTGTAGAAGGTCCGTTGGAATCGTTGCTACCTGAAGCAAAGGCTGCGGGTGTAAAGTTGGTTAGTACGTCTCTGCAGGCGGAGTATTCGTGCTACAGTTATGATTTTACACAATCGGTGTGGCTTGTGATTGGTAATGAGGGCAAGGGCATATCGGATTCCACAGCAAGGCTGGTGGATGATGCAATTACGATTCCGATGCAGGGACAGGCAGAGTCGCTTAATGCCGCAATGGCTGCGACGATCTTGTTGTTCGAGGCGATGAGGCAACGGATGGTTTAGCCGATGAATAATATACTTCGTTATCATATGAATTAAGAAATATAAGCTTATTCCTACTTGAACGATGAGTGGGGAATGGGCTTTTTTTGCATGGTCGAGAACGTTGAATAAATAAATCGAACGATATGGAGCTGGTATGCCAATATATAGTGTAAGGAGGAAGGGGATGGATGATGAGTGAGGCAGAAAAGTACATAAAACTTGTGGAATTAACCCGGGCTGGTGATTACGAAGCATACGGAGAGTTATATGAGCTAACGGTGATGGATGTGTATCGCACTGTCCGTTTTCTGATTCATGACTCATCTGACGGGGAAGATCTGGTACAGGAAATTTATATTCAGGCATACAGGTCCTTGGAGCGTTACGATTCGGAGAGAGCGTTTCGTCCCTGGTTAATGGGTGTGACGATGCGGCAGGTCCGAAGTTACCGGCGGAGACGATTGACGCAATTTCGTTTTAGCAAGCGGATGGAAAAGTCTGATACGGGGCTGGAGTATGATTTTTCCGGTGACTTAATCAACAAGTTGGCAAATCGTCCTCTGCTTGAGCAGGTACACCGATTGCCATACAAGCTCCAGCAGGCCATCACCCTTCACTATTTGAACGAGTACACGCAAGAGGAGATTTCATGCATATTGGAAATTCCACTAGGAACGGTGAAATCTCGTATTCATGCGGCACTAACCAAGTTGAGGCAGAATCAGAAGTTGAACCTAGGTATTCGGGGAAAGGTGGAGGATTTGCATGAATCTAGATGAACAGCTGCGAACAGCCTATCAGGAAGAGGCCAAAGACTGGACAATTTCTGAGAGAACAAAACATAAAATCTTAAATGCTATTCGAAGTGAATCACGTCTCAAAAGACATCGGAAAAAATGGCTGGTTACGGTGCTGCTGGCTGCTGTGCTCATCGTTCCTACTGGGGCTTATGCGGGATATACCTATTTGGCTAACGAAATGTATGGTTCACAGGAAAATATATCAGCGGTGGGTGGAACATCGGAGGATTACATGAGACTGGAAGAGAAGCTCCAGTCAGCCAAAGCACATTTAAGTGAAGAGGAATTTATTCAATTTATGGGTCTTATGAAACAAATGGGGCAAATGGCTTTGAAGTATGCGGATCAACAGGGAGAGATGCACCCCGAGCAATGGAATGCGACAGAACAGACGGAGTTTAATCGCCTTACTACAGAACTGGCGCCGTTTTTCGAAAAGCTGGAAGCAGCAAGTGTAGACTCTCCCAAAGAACCTATGGACCAAGAGCAATTTTGGAAGGAACAGCTGGCAAAGGCAGAGACGAAGTTTTCTGAGGAGCAGTTTACCGAGTTCAAATCGTTATATGAACAGATGAAGAAGTATGAAGCCATGGTGATGGATCAGGATGGGGATATCCATGAAGAACGATTGTCTGCGGAGCAGAGAGAAGAACTGAAGCAGGTACGCGAGCGAATATTCCCCTTCTTGGAGAAGTTGGGTCTTGATGTTCGTAAACCGGGTGAGTAACTAAGGTAGTGTTTGTTCAGGAGCTAAGGAGCGAAGGAATGTCATTCCTTTTGCTCCTTTATCTTTTAGAAAAGATTTTGTAGATAATCTTCTTATCTGCCTTGCACTTTCATCCGATACTGATGCGGCGTGGTGCCTGTTGCATTGCGGAAGACTTTGCAAAAGTAAGATGGGCTGGACATGCCTACACGGTGGCCTATTTCCGGAACAGTGTGTGTAGTACTCGTGAGTAACACACAAGCATGACGAATACGGGTAGCCTGGGCGTAAGATACGATGGTGGTGCCAGTAGCTTTTTTAAATATGTGGGACAAATGATAAGGCGAGAGATGCAGTGTATCTGCGATATCCTCCAGACGAAAACTTTCATTGTAGTGCTCTTCAATCCAATGCATGACAGCCTCAGCGTGAGGATGCAGAGCGGAAGAACCGGCTGGGAGCGCAGTAGAGCTGGGATACTGCCTATCCTTCCAAAGGTAGCGAAGCTGTGCGAGCAGTCCAAGTAAAAAGAGTCGTGTATCCTCTTCCGCTTCATGTGGAAGCAACGTAGGCAGAATATCGGCAAATTGCTCAATCATCTGAACCAGCGGGGACGCAGCGGAAAGACGGATCGGTTGAAGTGGAGATGTATGCCCAAGAAGGTCCATGGTAAACCGATTCGATACGGCAAATTGCCGAGAGTGCGGGTTCAGCAGGTGCTGCTCATACATCAGTACGCTGCGAATAAAGGGATGTTCTTTCGTGACTTGAATCTGGATCTGATGCAGCTGAAAAGGGCGGAATATCATGAGCGTACCCGGTTCAAGGGAGAATGCTTGACCCTCGGTAATTAGCTGTCCATATCCATCATGGATATACGTGATTTCCATCTGTGAATGAGCGTGGAAAACCTCTCGGAACGCAGTGGTCGAGGTGCGACGGCATGCCAGATTAAATTGATCCTCAGTGATGATGGGCATCAGGAATGCCTCCCCTTCAAGAGCGCAATATAGTTTCATTTTATCACAAGATGAACGCATAAAAGCGCTTTATTATTGTGTATTGTGAAGGGAATAAGGGAGGTATGCATTCATGTTAAATGTGGCCATTATTGGAGCAGGCGCGATCAGTGCAGCGCATATTACAGCGTATTTGGCATTTCCTGAACGATGCCAGATCGTAGCTGTAGTGGATATGTACACGGAAAAAGCACAGAAACGAATTAACGAATACGGATTGAAAGGAGCGTAAGCTGTTACCGATTACCATGAATTGCTGGATCAAAACATTGATTTGGTTTCCATCTGTACCCCTCCATATACCCACGCACCGATCACATGTGATTTTCTGCATGCAGGTACACATGTGCTTGTCGAAAAACCGATGGCCTCTTCTTTACAAGAGGCGGATATGATGCTGGAAGCGGCGCAAAAGAGTGGTAAGTTGCTTTCAGTTTTGGCGCAGAATCGTTTTACGACACCGATGATGAAACTGAAAGATGTGATGGACAGCAAACTTATGGGTCCCATTGTCCACGTACAGGTCGATTCGTTCTGGTGGCGAGGCCATAATTATTATGATCTGTGGTGGCGTGGTACATGGGAAAAAGAAGGCGGTGGCTGTACACTTAATCATGCGGTCCATCATATTGATGCGATGCTTTGGATGATGGGTCCTCCGGTGGAACTGCAGGCCATGATGGCGAATACGTCGCATAATAATGCCGAAGTAGAGGATATTTCCATGGCGATGCTTCGATTCCAAGAAGGAGCACTTGGTATGATCACCAGTTCCGTGGTACACCACGGAGAGGAGCAGCAGTTGATTTTTCAAGGTAAAGAGGCCAGGGTATCTGCGCCTTGGAAGGTCGTTGCTTCTACGGCACGAACGAATGGATTCCCAGAACCCAATCCAGATTTGGAACAACAGATTCAGAAACTTGCTGATGAATTACCAGATGTTATTCATGTGGGGCATGCCGGGCAAGTGGAGAATGTGCTAAACGCCATTGAGACAGGATCACCGCTTCTGGTGGATGGGAAGAGTGGTCGGAATACACTGGAACTCATTGTTGGTATCTATAAATCGGCTAGTACGGGAGAGAAGGTTACTTTTCCACTAGAGGGAGAGGATGCTTTCTATACAAGGGAAGGGATTATGAAAAATGCGGTGCATTTTTATGAGAAAAAGACAGCCGTAGAGAACTTTGAGGATGTGGATATTACGCTAGGGAGAAAGTTGGAGTTTTAGTTAACATGGAAAAGAGGCCAGTCCCACAGATATTGTGAGATCTGGCTTCATTTTATTGAAATCCTATTTACAAAACAAAATCAATATACCCGATGTTTCCATCCATTTAATTTTGCGATGGCCTCCAGATAATAATAATCTCCATAGATCAGGGAGACATCGATGAAGGAATTGCCGCTGCCTGTGGCGTGCAGCAGAATCGATTCATGCTCTGGCTGATCCCAGACCGCATAGTTCTCTGTTAAGGAACGCAGAATTCGTTCGGCTGCATCGGCATAGAGTCGTTTTTCGCCTTCAGGAACGGCGGCGGCCAGTTCCAGCAGACCGGATGCAGCGATTGCTGCGGCAGAGCTGTCCCGGGATTGACCATCCAGGGTAGGAAGTCTGAAATCCCAGTAAGGTACATGATCCTCTGGAAGCGCAGCAATAAAGTAATGGGCGATTCGTTTCGCTGTGTTCAGGAAACGCTCATCCTGGGTATAACGATACGTATTAGCGAATCCATATAACCCCCATGAGGTACCACGACTCCATGAGGACTCAGGAGCGTATCCCTGTCCGCCAAAACATTCAATATAATGACCATCCTCCGGGTCAAAGGAAAGGATATGTTTGGTTGATCCGTCTTCACGAACACCATACTGCATGGTCGTCTCGGCATGGCTAATGGCAATATGTTTGTAGCGGGGATCTCCCGTCAATTCTGAAGCCCAGAACAGCAAAGAGATATTCAGCATGCAATCAATGATGGCCCAGCCATATTTGTCTTCATTCCACGCACGAATGAATTTGCCTGCCGGATTATAGCGTCCTGCAAGGAAATTGGCTGCCTCCAGACCACGTCTGAGAGCGTCCTCATCACCTGTAATTTTATGTTTGATAACAGCAGTAGAGAGAAACTGGAAGCCAACATCGTGATGCAGCTCTCCGGTTGGTCTTACAAACCATTGCTCCAAAGTTTCATCCCACGACCATGCCGCATCCCGGTAGCTTTCCTCTCCTGTCATATCGTACATAATCCATAGCATACCCGGCCAGAAACCTGAAACCCACCAATCGGTGTTGATGTTATCATACTTCCCATCATCACCGGCAAAATGAGGACATTTATCCCCAATGTTATTTTTCATCTCCGGCAATTTGTTTTCCAGCTTCTGCATGATTTCCTGCCAATATGTCGTAGTTACAGCGGATTCTGCCTTGGCCATGAGATAACCTCCTTAGGCTTAATTAGAAAGTTAAAGATAACGCTTTCCTATAAGAGATTATATCTTTTTAAAAACCTTAAAAGTTGTGTTAGGATATGAAGAAATGTTGCTCTGTTGTCATTGTTGAAGAGTGAAGAAGGGGAACGAGAATGTTTGAGCGTGTGGAATTTGAAGGAACTACTTTGGTGTGGGATTATCAAATTAAATCGATGAACGACTTCAAAGGATACTATCATTGGCATCAATGTGGGGAAATCCTCTATGTCCATGAAGGGCAAGGCATTGTAGTTTTAAATAATCATACTTATCCCATTCGTAAAGGCATGCTCTTCTTTTTTCAGCCCTATCAGCTGCATCACGTTTATGCCGAGGTACATCCAGATACCCCGTATGAAAGGAATATTTTCTATGTAGAGCCCATCGTAATGGACCGATATTTGGAAGCGTTTCCGCATCGCCGTGCTTTTTTTTCGAGGTTGTGGAAAGGAAGAAATCAACAGCAGGTTTTTGATCTAAGTTCATCTATGGATCAGGTGGATTGGATATACAGAACTTATGACCAGTCACGCAGTCGAGTTGGTGGAGAATGGGAGGAATCGGTGCTGTTTTTGCTTCAACTTTTGAATGTTTTGGATCAACAAAGTGATGTGGAACAGGAGAGGCAACCATACTTGGTCGAATCACGTCAATTAAGACATGCGGAGAAGATGATGCATTGGATTGAAGAGCACTACATAGATGAAATCAGATTGGATCATATGGCAGACGATATCCACTTATCCAAGTCTTATGCTTCCCGTATCTTTCAGCAAGAAACAGGAAGCAGTATTACAGACTACGTCACAGCCAGAAGACTCAAGCAGGCTTATCTTCTGCTGGAAACGACAACTCTTTCTGTTGAAGAGGTCGGCAGAAGGGCGGGATTTCCCAATGGATCTTATTTCATTCAATTATTTCGCAAGTCGGCGGGAACTACTCCGCTTCAGTATCGGCAGCATTTTGAACGCAGCAGCAGACATTAAATCACATGAGTGTAACTGCTGATGTTATTAAAAGTAGCGTCATTCCTACAGCCACTTATCGGCCCACCGTTCTACGGCTCTTAATGCGCGCCCCAGCTCTGTGCCTTTGCGGGACAACATATATTCTGTCCGAACAGGGCGCTCCGTAACCACATGACGCACGACAAGTCCCTCTTCCTCCAGTTCCTTCATCCGTTCATTAAGTACCCGTTTGCTCAGGTCCGGGATATAAGCGTGAATTTCACTGAATCGTTTGGGTTCTTCCATCAAAGTATGAATAATGAGGGCTACCCATTTCCGGCCAATGATCTGATAAGACTGTTCCACCTTTTCGCATATTTGCTTGGCATTCTCATCATCGCTCATAATAGTACTCCTTTGATTTAGTTATGCTTATTATAGCATTAGTATACTTATTGTAACCTGAGTGTCCACAAGCCCTATGTGTAAAATGTCACATACCAATTGTTCTTAATGTTACCACATAAAGCGTTAACATTAAATAAAAACCCTATAAACACTGGTGTTCACAGGTTGGACACGATTGTTGACGAATTGTGACGACAGGTGTAAGATGGGTAACGTCAATTCATTTGGTTACAATTTATAACCTTGATTAAGGTTGTGGAGAGAAGGAATGTTCCATGTTTAATTCAGGTCAGATACACAAGCGGAGGTAAGGCGGGGAACTCCCCCACTAATTCCGTCTTTTGTCATGCTTGGATTTGAACATTTTGCATCATCATATACTATACTGCACAGATCACAGGAGGCACTCCAATGGACGCAATGACATTTGTCCTCTTCGGGGCAACAGGCGATTTAGCCAAACGTAAGATTTATCCTGCATTATATAATTTGTACATTGATTCGAAAATGCCAAAATCCTTCTCCGTTATCGGTCTTGGACGGCGTGAATTGTCGGATGCTGACTTCCAGGCAAATGTTGAAAAGTCACTGCATACCTTCTCCCGCCAAACACCGGAAGAAGAAGCTCAGGTTCGCGACTTCATTGGAGCTTTCCGTTATTGTTCTTTAAATAATACGAAGCTTGAAGATTACATCAAATTGCTGGAATTGGTTCAGAAACGTGAACAAGAGCTCAATATTCCTGAAAATCGCATGTTCTACATGTCGGTTGCACCGGAATTCTTTGAGCCAATCGCACTGAACATTCAAGAAAGTGGCTTGGGTAACACCAAAGGGTGGAAGAAACTTATCATTGAAAAACCATTCGGACACGATCTGCAATCTGCACGTGAACTGAATGAGAAACTCAGCAATACCTTTGCAGAAGAAGAAATTTACCGTATTGACCATTTCCTTGGTAAACCGATGGTTCAAAATATTGAAACCCTCACTTACGCGAATCCGGTCATTCAGGCTTTGTGGTCCAATCGTTACATTGCCAACGTACAGATTACGGCGAGTGAAACGGTTGGTGTTGAAGAACGTGCCGCATATTATGATCAAAGCGGTGCCCTTCGTGACATGTTCCAAAACCATATGCTTCAATTGCTGATGATGATTGGTTTGCATTTGCCAAAACGCTGCACACCGGAAGAAATTCAATTCAAAAAGCAGAAGATCGCTGAAGCTCTTCGTCCATTGACGAAAGAGAACATTGCTTCCGAAGTCGTTCGTGCCCAATATGCAGCAGGTGAACTACAAGGAACTTCTGTTGTTGGATATTTGGACGAGCCTGACATTCCAGCAGGTTCTCAGAATGAGACATATGTTGCCGCGAGACTGTGGATCGATGATCCATTCTGGAGTGAAGTTCCATTTTACATTCGTACAGGCAAACGCTTGGCTGAAAAATCAACCAGAATTGTTGTTGAATTCAAGGCTCCACTGAAAACAGGTCATGAATCCGAAAATACAACAGAGCCTAACCTGCTGACAATTGAAATTGGTCCGGGAGAAAGCATCTCGCTTCAATTGAATGCGAAAAACCCACTCAACCAAGGCGAAGTGGAAGCAATGCATATGAACTTCAACTCAGGTGAACGCAACATTCCGGAAGCTTATGAAAACCTGATCTTTGACGCGATGCGTGGCGATTCTACATTCTTTGCTCACTGGAACGAAGTTGAACTGGCTTGGCAATGGGTACAGCCGATCTTGGAAGCATTCCAGGAGGGCAGTGTGCCACTCGATACGTACAGCGCAGGTTCGCAAGGACCGGAGTCAGCAGATCGTCTGATTGCAGAGAACGGCTACCGTTGGTGGTAAGGGAAACGAAAAGTGGGCATTAGAGAACAGTACAGTAGAGTACTATCAATCTTGCTCAATATTATACAAATATTTATGAATTACACCGTTCCAATTTTGCATAAGTCCTTCCGGTAATACCCGGAAGGCCGCGAAAATTTTTGATATAGATTAGTTGGCTCAATCTAAATCAGTTCGTAACAATTACGCGCGAGTAGTGTAGGGGACGAAATCGATTCTGAAGAAGCGAAGCGTGCGCCTTTATCCCCGGATTTTCCCCTTGAGGGTAATGAAAAGAAATCTGGGGGTAAGAGCGATCGAAAGAACGATTCGTAACCGGAACGGCTACTGCGCCAAGGTTAAGCACTTATTTTGGAATTGGCCAGATAAAAATTAGAAATGTTCATAACAGGAGGAACTAGCAATGAAACTTGGACTTATTGGATTAGGTAAAATGGGATTGAACCTGGGTAGAAACCTGATTGACCACAAACATGAAGTGGTTGCTTTTGACCTGAATGCTGAAGCTGTAAATGAAATGAAAGAATACGGCGCAACAGGCGTATCTTCTTATGCAGAAATGGTGGCTTCCCTTGAATCCCCACGTGTATTGTGGATCATGGTTCCTCACAACGTGGTAGACGCTGTATTGGCTGAAGTAAGCCCACTGTTGTCCAAAGGCGACATCATCATCGAAGCGGGTAACTCGCACTACAAAGAGTCCATCCGTCGTTACGAAGAAATGAAACCTAAAGGCATTCACTACATGGATGCTGGTACATCCGGCGGTATGGAAGGCGCACGTAATGGTGCATGTTACATGATCGGTGGCGATCCTGAAGCTTGGGCTGTAGTTGAGCCTGCGTTCAAGGATACTTCCGTTGAAAATGGTTACCTGTATGCAGGTAAAGCGGGTAGCGGTCACTTCCTGAAAATGGTTCACAACGGTATCGAGTACGGTATGATGGCTTCCATCGGTGAAGGCTTCGACGTATTGGAGAAAAGCGGATTCGATTTCGACTTCGAACAAGTTGCTCGTGTATGGAACAACGGTTCCGTTATCCGTTCTTGGTTGATGGAATTGACAGAGCGTGCATTCTCCAAAGATGCTAACCTGGACGAAATCAAAGGGGTTATGCATTCTTCCGGTGAAGGACGTTGGACAGTTGAAACAGCATTTGACCTGCAAACTGCTACACCGGTTATCGCGTTGTCCCTGTTGATGCGTTACCGTTCCCTGGAAACAGACACGTTCACAGGTAAAGTTGTCGCAGCATTGCGTAATGAATTTGGCGGTCACGCTGTAGAAAAAAATTAATTCATATATAACTGTTAACATATACAGATAATCGGGTAATGATAAGTATAGTTGTTTACAAATTCATCAAGTGGAGGGAACATATCATGAAATTTTTCTTGGATACAGGTAATGTTGAAGAAATCAAACGGATCGAACGTCTTGGTCTGGTGGATGGAGTCACGACCAACCCGTCTTTGATTGCCAAAGAAGGTCGCGTATTTAAAGAAGTGATTCAGGAGATCTGTCGCGTTGTTAAAGGCCCGGTCAGTGCTGAAGTTATCGGACTTAAAGCCGAGGATATGTTGAAGGAAGCTTATGAAATTGCAGAGTGGGCACCGAATGTAGTGATTAAACTACCGATGACCGAAGATGGACTCTATGCTTGTCATGAACTGACGCAAAAAGGAATTAAAACCAATGTAACACTGATCTTCTCTGCAGCACAGGGTCTGATGGCGGCGAAAGCTGGCGCAACCTACATCAGTCCATTTGTTGGCCGTCTGGATGATATTGCGGTGGATGGCATGAAGCTGATTCGCGATCTGCGTCTCATTCTGGATACGTACGATTTGCCTTCCGAAATTATTGCAGCAAGCATCCGTAATATCAAACATGTGGAGGATGCAGCTCTTTCCGGTGCGCATATCGCCACCATTCCGGGTTCACTCCTCCCAACATTGTGGAAACACCCGCTGACAGACAGCGGCATTGAGCGTTTCCTGAAAGATTGGGAGTCCGTTCCGAAATAATAAAATGTGGACAGGGATTTGATTCCTTAAAGCCATATTCCATTAAAAAGCCTTTCGTTTTGCAGATAAACAACATCTGCTGGCGGAAGGCTTTTTTGGTTGCCGCATAATGATATCCCCGTACGAGCAGGTGCTGTCCTTCTTTTTCGGGACAACAGTGCATAAGGATAGTATATAGCCTATAGCTCATCCCGCAGGGGAGGGACGCCCGATGATGAGAAGACGATGGCGAAGCCGAAGACGCCGCAAACCGCCAAGTGGCAGGCGCAAAATGTGGTTGATTATTTTATTGGTAACAGCGTTTTGTTTGATGCAGGGTTTTGCCTATGTGGATAAGAAAATGAAACCGCCTATTATGCATCTGGCCAAAATCAGAGTGAAGCAGATTGCAACGGAAGCGATCAACAAGGCGATAACAGCGCAGGTTTCCGAAGGCAAATCCACCGAAGGACTGATTGACTGGAAAACCGATACGGCTGGGAAAGTGTCCGGATTCATGCTGAACTATGACGAGCATATGCGGATCACGGCGAGTACGATGAACATCGTGCAATCCACTTTGCAGAACGTGCATATGTTAAAAGAAAAAATTCCGCTGGGGCAGGCGTTGGGCAGCCCGGTACTGGCATCCTTTGGTCCAAGTATACCGGTTCGTATTGAGCCCCAGGGAGCGGTCAAGGTGGATCTGAACACCCGCCAGCAGAATGCCGGTATAAACATGATTCTGGTGGAAGTGTACATTCACATCATTGCCGAAGTCGCGGTAGTGGTGCCATTTGACATGGAACCCGAGACCGTCGATACGGAAATTCCGATATCTTACCTGTTGGTGGTCGGGGATGTGCCAATGTACTACTACGATAATCAAGGAAAACCGGTAGGAAGCAACGGCAGTAATGCACCCGCGATTGCACTGCCATCGGGTCAGACGGGGGTTTCAAGTGGTCATGGAGGAACGCCTAATTCAACCTCTCCCAATCAGCAGCAGACTCCAGCAAACGGTCTGAACGGAAATGGACTGGAGGTTGAGCCGGATTTGTCTGATCCCAATGGGGGATTGCAGTTTGACGTGGATGTGAACCACTAATGAGTCAAAAGAAAATTATCGAATAAAAAAACGGGACCCCTATGATAGAGGTTCCGCTTTACTTTAAAAATCATCTCAATATTAAATTGATACTTATTATCCTTTATTCCAACTTCATTTCGCTTCATTTGCCTTTGGCTTTCCTCTGCTTGTGTTCTTCCTGCTCCCAGTGCTTCAAATGAGGGTAAGGGTCGAACGACCATTCATTCAGCCCGCTGTCACGATAAATGCCATAGTGCAGGTGAGGAGGAAACTTGCCTTGAGTACCTGGTTTTCCATACCCTGAACTGCCCACCCATCCCAAAATCTGACCTGGGTTAACCACTTCGCCGATATGGGCGTTTTTGTCGAAGCCTGAAAGATGAGCGTAATAGTGGTAATGGTTGTTCAGATCACGAATACCGATACGCCAGCCGCCAAATGGATTCCAGCCCTTGATTTCCACGACACCATAACAGGTACTGCGCACTGGCAGGCCATACGGTGCAAAAATATCCGTGCCTTCATGAATACGGTACCCGCCCCAACTGCGTTTGGTCCCCCAGGTGCTGCGATACGAATAGTTGGTTCCGAGAGGGACGGGAAAGGCGTGACCAAAGAGATCGAGGCGGTCAAAATGCTCATATAATTTCGCGAATTGCTGAATGCGCTGCACCGCCCGGGAGTTATGATAATATTCCCACAGGGCAATGTTGAAGTCCTCCTGCTTGGTCCCATAATTCCGAATAATGGAAGCCATGCTGTAAAGTACGTCGAGGTCATTATTGGCATCTGCTAAACCATCACCAGAACCATCACGGCCATACCCATTGAAAAAGACAATGGAACCCGGGTGTTGATCCGTCTCATCCGGATTTAGCCAGCCTCTCCAGGCTGGGGAAGTCATGAATATGCCGGTCAGCCGTTCCGGATGTTTACGATCTTTCGGATGTGCACGCGAGATGGTTCGTTCATACTGATCAATTGCCGCGAGCCTGTACCAGGGAATATGGGTCATCTGACCAATGCTTTCATATAGATGTCGGCGCGAAGCGAAAATATCCGCTGGTTTTTGCTCTACAGCCTGAGATTTAGAATCAGCGGCGGTGGGTTCACCGTAAACATCAACAGGCAAGAATGGGAGAAGCAGTGTGCCTGCAAGCAATGTTTTGATCCAAAAGGAGTAAGTTAAGCGCAATGTATAGCGGTTTTGCACAGGGAAGCAACCCCCTTTCCAATGAAATGATGCACATGGTGCCGATGAACCAAGCTATAACCTAGCGTTCTTCAAAAGTCTTCATTTTATCCACCATGAATGCACAAGATGTGACAAATGGGGGTTTTTCCAGTGCTTTCATGGTATAATATGTTCCGAGCAACAGCCTAACTTCAGTAGAAAGAAGGTTTATGCATTGGCTAAACGTGTTAAAGAACCGAAACCGGACTGGATTCGGATTAAATTGACAACCGGCGATAACTATCAGGAAATGAAAACGATGATGCGTTCCAAAACGCTGCATACAGTATGTGAGGAAGCACGGTGCCCGAATATTTACGAATGTTGGGCTAATCGGACGGCTACTTTTATGATTTTGGGCGACATTTGCACACGGGCATGCCGTTTTTGCGCAGTGAATACCGGCTTGCCAACGGAACTTGATTTGCAGGAACCAGAACGCGTGGCAGAAGCGGCAGAACAGATGAATCTGCAGCACTGCGTAATTACGAGTGTGGCGCGTGACGACCTGAAAGATGGGGGAGCGACGATCTTTGCGGAGACGGTGAAGGCTGTTCGTCGTCGCTTGCCTTTATGCAGCGTAGAAGTGTTGATTCCGGACTTTTTGGGTGACCGGGATTCCTTGCAGATTGTGATGGATGCCAAACCGGACATCTTGAATCATAACATCGAGACTGTAGAGCGGTTATCGGACAAAGTCCGTGCCAAGGCGAAATACAAGCGTTCACTTGAACTGCTTGCTCGTGCCAAGGAAATGAAGCCAAATATTCCGACGAAATCGAGCATCATGCTTGGTGTAGGTGAGGAATATCATGAAATTTTGCAAACGATGGATGATCTGCGCGCTGTGAATTGTGATATTATGACGATTGGTCAATACTTGCAGCCATCAGAGAAACATCTGTTTGTGGAGAAATATTATCCGCCAGAGGAGTTCGCATCATTGAAGCAGGAAGGACTGAAGCGTGGATTCAGCCATGTGGAATCCGGACCTATGGTCCGCAGCTCCTACCATGCCCATGAACAAGTGAAATCTGCTGCGAAGAATACTGAAAAGGCGGCATCTCACGCATAATGGAGGAGACAGGTTTGGAAGAAGGAAGAAGTTCAGAACAGATTCAGGAATCGGTTCAAGAGCCTGTACAGGACCAACCCAAAGAACCGGTTATTGTTCAAATCGGCGGAAAGAACTATGAGATTGTGCAGAACCACAAAGAAGGCTGGAATCCTGAAGTATTCCGTGACCGTTACAGCGAAGTGCTGGAGCGGTACGATTACATTATTGGGGACTGGGGTTACAGCCAGCTGCGGTTAAAGGGTTTTTACCGGGACAACCATCCCAAAGCAACGAAGGATTCCACGATCTCCAGCATGGTGGACTACATCAATGAATATTGCAACTTTGGCTGTGCGTACTTCGTACTTCAGAAGAGCAAAGATCAGCCTCAAGCCAAAGCAAAAAGCGGTTCCTGAGAAGGACCGCTTTTTTTGTTACGTATTTTTTAATAAAATTGCGAACGTTGCACTCAAAGATACCCAGGCTAGTCCAAAAAAGCTGTGCGCACCCTGTTCCAAAACGGATAGGGACGGAAACGGGCAAAGCTGACCTTGTGACGGGCCACCTGACAGCGTACCGATATGAGATCTTCCACCATAACGTTTACATGGTCAATGGTAAGCAACAACCGCTGATCCTTGCGTGAGAAGATATCACAGTGGTGGTGCTTCGGCAAAATAACCGGTGAACCCAGCGTCCGATAGACGCGGTTATTGATTGAAGCAATCTCGGCGATCTGAATAGCCTCGATTGTGGGATGCACCATGGCGCCGCCAAGCGCCTTGTTGTATGCCGTACTGCCTGAAGGTGTCGATACACAGATACCGTCCCCCCGGAACATCTCAAACGTCACGTCATTAATGTCGACCTGAGCAACGACCGTACCGTCTACACCTTTTAGCGTAAATTCGTTCAGTGCAATATAAGAGGTATTGCCTGACTTTTTACGAATCTCAAGCTCCAATAGCGGGTATTCCACAATCCGGGGTTTAAGTCGTTCCGGGTCGCCTTTGCCACTCATCAGTCTAACCAATTCTCGCAATTCTTCCTTCTTCCAATCGGCATAAAAGCCGAGATGGCCTGTATGAACCCCAACAAAAGCAATGTCCGGGATGCGGTCGATGAAATTGTGAAATGCTTGCAGCATCGTACCATCGCCTCCGATGGAGATGACAATCTCCGGCGATTCTGCATCCAGCTTGAACCCTTCCTCTTTTGCCAGCGCATGAAACTGCTGACTGAGATCAATCGATAACTGGTCTCCGCGGTCTTGAACATAGTATCTCAAGATGAAAGCTCCTTTGTGGTCATTATACTACCGATGATAATCAATTCCGGGGAAGAACACAATGTTGGATTGATATTCAGTTGAATATGATTGCACAGGATGACTCATTTTTTCATACGTCGGGATAAGAATAAGGGACTCATCAGAGAAAGCATTAGCAGTAAAAGTAATACGCCTCCAAGTATACCTATTCCAGAAAACAGGATCTGTCCCCAGTCTGGTGTATACGAAAATAATTCCGGCTTGGCACCGGTTTGGAACAAAACAGGCCATTCCGAATCACCCATCATCGGCATCCATAGCAAAAGTACAAGTAGGGGTGCAATGAGAGCATGAATCGTTCTGGCAAACAGAAAGGGTCCATATCTCATTGGAGTGTTGCTTAGTACACTCATAATCTGTGCATGAACGGATAGCCCCCCCCAGGAGAGAACAAAGACAGCGGCTGCAGCTTTATACACCAGTGGAATGGATATGCCCGCCCCTCCTGCTTCTTTGGCTCCCAAAGTGACTTCAAATAATCCGCCTACGAGGCTGTGGGATAAGGCTGGGGGGAATCCCGTATATTGAAGAAGTTGTTCCGTAATTACATACAATCCGCCTAGCCATCCGGTTTGAACGAGTAACTCCATCATAACGGAGAAGAATACAACTAACCCTCCTACGATAATAATAAGGCGAAGGGATGAGGAGATTGCCTGGCGCAACAATTCACCAAACGCCCGTCCATCAGCCTTTCTTGCCTCGTGCATTGCATAAATGGCTTGGAGCAGTCTGTTTCTGTGTAACTTTTCAGAGGTGGAGGGAGAATCGATGATCGACTCTTTATCTTTTACTGAGACGCCCCCATGGAACCGCATGAGCAGGCCCACAAGAAATGCAGCACCATAATGCGATGTGACCAGTATGGGAGCAATAGCTACATTATGAAAAAAACCGACCGATACTGCTCCAATCATAAAGATGGGATCGGATGATGTGGTGAAAGCAACGAGGCGTTCACCTTCTTCCCGAGTAACCAATTTTTGTTCCCACAACTGTGCGGTCAATTTGGCTCCGGTGGGATAACCGGAAGCGCAACTGACGGCAAACACAAAGCCGCCGCTTCCGGGAACGCGAAATAGCGGACGCATTAATGGATTTAAGAGGGTACCCAAAAAATGAACAATGCCGAAGCCGAGAAGCAGCTCGGATAACACCAGAAAGGGAAAAAGGGAGGGGAAAAGCACGTCCCACCAAATGGATAGTCCACGTACACCTGCATGCCATGTTTCCGCAGGAAACAGCACCATCAACACACACAGGATCAGGAGAGCAAGTGGGATTAGGACATGGGTGATTCGTTGTGAAGCGGCCATGAATTCTTCTCCTTTATTTTTGGAATGGTCAGTGTGCAGCAGATCGCTGGTGCGTTTGCCATCAATATATGAGACAAAGCGGACAAACAGTACAAATTAATGTTTAGAAAGCGTTTGCAAAGGTGGCTGTCTTTTTAAGAGATGTATGCTAAAATGATAAAAACGCCTGAACGTCACCTAATGTTCTAGAAGGTGGAATTAAATCGGATGGAGTGATGATTATGAGTCTTGTCACCGGAATCCTGGTTTGTGCTTTTGTTTATGTTATACGTGCCTCGCTTGTGCGCTCTGAGGAAGAGGACTGGCGAAGTTATTAATGAAAATATTTGGTGCGCCAAACCTTACGTTTGGCGCTTTTTTTGTGTCTTCAGTACGAGATAGACCTGTACGAGTCATGGCTATGTAGAACCATAACCCTTTCATGTTATATAGGACTTTTGGGATTTTTTTGATAGAATGAAGATTAAGGCGATCGTGGCCTTGTTCTTTATTCTCCTTTCATAATTAAGCATGGGAGTGTAATATATGTCAAAATTCGACACCTGAAAGGAGGGGAGAAGCGAATGAATCCTAATTTAAGCATCTACGACAATCTTGGTGGAGAGTCAGGCGTTCGCGCACTGGTCGAAGCTTTTTATCCGATTGTTCAGCAGAATGAAAAGCTGGCACCTCTTTTTCCGGAGAATATTCAGCCAGTAATCGACAAGCAATATATGTTTTTGTCTCAGTTCTTCGGTGGACCCGCATTGTTTTCTGAGGCTTTTGGTCATCCGATGATGCGTGCCCGCCATATGCATTTTGAAGTGACGGTTGAACGGGCTGAAGCTTGGCTTGCATGTATGGATCTGGCGTTAACACAGGTCGGTGTGGAAGAGCCGTTGCATTCTTTCGTCCTGCAGCGATTGTCGGGGCCAGCACATCATTTTGTGAATACACCTTAGTTCCGATTACAAGCTTTTGGGAGAGGGATGGAATGAGTGGAATTAGAGCCTCTGTATAAGGTAAAAGTGAAGTGTCATTATTGCGAGACCGAGTATGATACCTCACGCGTAAGACCAAGCTTGAAACGGCCATACCGGACAGATTCTGATTTTTGCGCGTACTACAAGCGGGAGAATCCGGATTTCTATGTTGTACGAATCTGTCCGGAGTGTGGATTCGCTTCGACCGAAAATTCGACGGAACAATTGAACGATAAACAGCGTAAGGCTTTCAAGGAGCAGATCGGCAGTCGTTGGGAGAAACGAGACTATAGCGGAGCGCGGACACTGGAACAGGCGATGGATTCGTACAAGCTTGGACTGCTGTGTGCGCAGGTTATTCAGGAAAAAGATCGTGTCGTTGCGGGTCTGCTTCATCATATTGCCTGGCTGTATCGTTACATGGAGGATCATACCCAGGAAAACCGTTTTCTTGAATTTAGCCTTGAAGCTTACGTAAAGGTTTTTGAACGGGAAGGTACTGGCGGGAATGAAGCCAAGCTGCTGTATCTGCTGGGAGAGTTGAACCGCAGGGTAGGGCGATTCCATGAGGCTGTAAAATGGTTTGGCAGGGTCATTCATGACAAGCGCATTACCGATGCTGCGATGATTCGTGCTTCGCGGGAGCAATGGGCATTGCTGCGGGAACAGATGATTTCGAGCAAGCTGGAGTTGCCAGATGAAATGATTGAAGCAGACAAAGAGGCTGCGAAACGCAGCCCCATTTGATAAGTGACCTTTGTTCTCTAATTGCGGACAGGACGACTGGATAGCAGGTAATCGCTATCGTTGTCAATCACAGTCATGCTGGCATTACAACAAGGAAAGACCAGCAATTTCTTTTTGCCTTCGCGAATGCGTACAAGCTCCTTCGGTTTAAGCGGCAGCAGTACATTGTTTGCATGGCAGTACGGACATTGCTGTACATAAATGTCCCCCATTACAATATCGTAAGGCCAGCTGTTCTCAAAGGGAATCATTCTTGCTCGCCTTCCGTAGAGGCAGGTTTAGCCGCTTCTTCTTTGGCCAACTCGGCGATTTTCTGCATCAGGATATGCTGCGGCATATGCATCAGATGTTCAAGGGGAACACCCAGAGATTCTGCTAATTTGACGGCTGTGTCAGCCGAGACTTGTAAAGGTTTCATACGATTACCTCCTGAAAATAGCTTAAACTATTTCTCTAGTATAGAGATATAGCGCTTATAAAACCAGTTCTAATTCAAGGTTAATTATCCATTCTATTGAGAGAGGTGCCTTATTTAAATGAAAACACCATTACAACCCGTCTGGGATCTGGAGTCCATTTTTAGTGGAGGTTCCGCCTCCGAGTCGTTCGCTGCGTATTTGATTGAGCTGGAGCAGGATGTACGCAAGCTGCAAGCCCTTTTGAAAGAAACACCTGCACCCAAGTCGCTGGAAGAAACGAATGCCTTTGATCCGATTCTAGAACTGCTGCAGAGCTGTTATATCCGAATTTCGGAAGGGTCGGCATTTGTGTCCTGTCTTTCTTCACAAAACCAAAAGGATAAAAAGGCAGTTCAGCTTCAGGGAACCATCAGTTCTCTTGGCGCGATGTTGAACAGTACCAAGTCCCAATTCGATAATACGCTTAGCCAGACGACAGACTCTGTATGGGAAGCATGGGTTGGCCGGGAGGATATTCAGCCGCTTGCCTTTGCACTGAACGAGAGTCGTACGCAAGCTCGTGAGAAACTGTCACCTGAACTTGAAGGTCTTGCGCTGGATCTCGGCGTAGATGGTTATCATGGCTGGGGCAAATTCTATAACACCATTGTAAGCAAGGTTAACATTCCATTTGAACAAAATGGTGAAACGGTGATGCTGTCTGCAGGCCAGGCTGCCAATAAGCTGAGCGACAGTGACCGGAATGTCCGCGAGACTGTATTCGCTAACTGGGAACAGGCCTGGACGGATGTCGAAGACTTCTGCGCAGATACATTGAACCATCTTGCCGGTTTCCGCCTCAAATTGTATGAGAAGCGCGGCTGGGATGACATTCTCAAGGAACCTTTGGCAATTAACCGGATGTCGCGTCAGACGCTTGATACGATGTGGGACGTAATTAACGGTGCCAAACCTGCGTTGGTTCGATATTTGGAGCGCAAGGCGAAACTGCTGGGTGTAGAGAAACTCAGCTGGAGTGACGTTGATGCACCGGTAGGCAAGTCGGGTGGAAAAGTCACATATGACGAGGCTGCCATCAATATTGTTGATCAATTCGCCAAGTTCAGTCCTAAACTTTCCAAATTTGCAGAGATGGCGTTTGAGAAACGCTGGATTGAAGCAGAGGACCGTCCTGGCAAGCGTCCAGGAGGATTCTGTACGTCTTTGCCACTCAGCAAAGCAACACGTATATTCATGACCTTCTCTGGGACGCCGTCGAATGTGTCGACACTTGCCCATGAACTCGGTCACGGATATCATCAGCACATTATGGAAGAATTGCCTGCCTTGAATCAACGTTACGCCATGAATGTAGCGGAGACGGCATCTACTTTTGCCGAGCTGATTGTAGCTGATGCACTGGTTCAGGCAGCGACGGAGGAGCAAGAGAAGCTTGCTCTGCTTGAAGACAAGATTCAACGGAGCGTTGCGTTCTTCATGAATATTCACGCTCGTTTCCTGTTTGAGAATCGGTTCTATGAACAACGCAAAAATGGTTTGGTGAATGCAGATGAGTTATCCAAACTCATGGTGGAAGCACAGCAGGAAGCATTCTGTGGCGCGCTTGCATCTGAACATCCGCATTTCTGGGCATCCAAGCTTCATTTCTATCTGACAGGTGTACCATTCTACAACTTCCCGTATACGTTCGGATATATGTTCAGTGCAGGCATTTACGCCAGAGCTCAGGACGAAGGCACGGCATTTGCCGATAAATACGATGATTTGCTGCGGGATACGGGCCGAATGACGGTAGAAGAACTGGCTCAGAAACATCTGGGTACGGATCTCACACAACCTGATTTCTGGCAAAATGCAGCGAACCTGGTCATTGCCGATATTGAACAATTTCTTAAGATGACAGAATCTGCAAAATAATATTCCTATATATGTAATGGGGCTGCAATCCTGTGTAAACACACACGGGATTGTGGTCTTTTTTGTGCTTTTTAATGTTGGGATCACGCTAAATATTTTGTCGCAAATGAGAGAAATAACTCGTTTGGGAAACGCAAAATGGCAATTAAATGTGCAAATCATAGTTATATTTACCCAAGTTTGTTTGTCTTTGTTGAATGACCACATATGTTGTCATATAATGAGTCGTAAGTCCTTGTTTTATAGGATGAAGTGCATAAAGGAGGAGCGTTATGGTAAAAATTGACCAGCTTTCATTAGCACGACAGTTGGATCTGGTGTTCAAAGAGCTTGATCATGAATTATCAGGGTTAGATTCAGGTGTGGTTTTTGTGCAAATACGAAATAATGTAATTGGGAAGTTTGGGATTCGACATAATCCGATAACTGGACGTGATGGTCAAATGGAAGTGCAGGACGGTGGATTAAACGAAGCCCAGCGCTCTTCTTTCCGAGCTATGGCACTGGAGACTTTGAAATTCAAGCGGAATTGGACTCATGGAGAAATTGCGTATGACTTTACAGTAAGACAAGGCATGATTTTGGTTGATGCCACGATGGAGTCCAACTATAATATGGCGAACCTGATGATTCGTTATCCCAGAACTAATACATACATGGATTCAGGCATGGAGTCGTCTTCATAATGAGCACACAGGAAAGCGGCACTTCCGAGGAAGGCCGCTTTTTGTGTTGCATATCCGAGCACGAATTACGAGCTTACGAACGACCCGATAATTGCTGCTCAGCGATTTGCACCAGACGTTTAGTGATGTAACCACCCAGAGAGCCTGTCTCACGGGAAGTGTAGTTACCGTAGTAACCGTCTTGGGGAATTGTTACACCCAGCTCTTGTGCAGCTTCAATTTTCAATTGTTGCAAAGCTGCAGTTGCTTGAGGAACAACCAGATTGTTTGAAGAATTTCTATTTCCTTGGTTTTGACCTCCGTACATGTGTGTCACCTCCTTATGGCTTGGTGATGTTAGTATGGATAGAGAATAAGGAAATATACATGATATGGCGTAAGGGAAAAATTGGAGAGGTGACGTGGAATGAAGCATAGCAAAAAGCCGACCCAGTATGGATCGGCTGCGTGAACTATTAGGTAAATACAGGGACCCTGTTCCATAGAGGGACCTAGAGAGTACAAGATTACTACTCGGCTGGCGGAACAATCTCAATACGTGTAAAAAGCTCCACGGGCTGTTCAGGTTCCAAACGAATCAGTCCCGTTTGCTCGTCTGTTAAATTCAAATTAGGTGCATCAGGAAGCCATGTGTAGGGTTCAATGCATAGAAATTGATCGGATTCGCCCTTGGTAAAGAGGACCCAATGTTTGAAATATGCTTCATCTGCTGAATATTTCAGCAAATATCCATCCTGTCTGCGCAAGTGAGCTACTGCGGGTTGACCTTCGGCTGTTTTCAAAATGGTATCCCAGTTTCGTCCTTGCATGTTCATGCCTTCGTTTAAAGAGGACCATTCTCCGAGAGATTCAATCTCACCTGTAGGCAGTTGTTCTTCATTCTGAGCGTAAATTCCGGACACAGGAAGTTGAAGTGTCCATTCGGCAGGTTTGCCGTCAAGCAGAAACCATGTATGATATCCCATTCCAAAAGGAGCAGGAGTGGAGCTCAGATTGGTCACACGCAGACGCTGACTTAACACCGCGTTTTGTAGTCTGAACGTCATCTCAAGCTTCAAAGGAATTGGAAATTGAGCCATCCAATGCTCTTCATTTTCAGTTAATAATTCCGTTGTAATTGCACAGCCATCTTCATCTTCTTCGATGTCGCTGACACACCAGGACTGGCTGCGGTGGAGACCGTGAATATGGTTGTCATTGGCCGTATTCTGATCGAATTGGTAATGAACTCCCTCATATTCGAATTGTCCTCGATGAATGCGGCCTGGCGGAACAAGAAGCGGAACGCCGAAGTGATACGGCTTCTGCAAATAAAAGGCAAGTTCATCTTCTTCCGGACTGCGAACGACATCGCGGCCCTGCACCAGATCGCGAATCGAGATAATATTATTTCCAAGACGCGGCAGCAGGGTAATCTCCAATTCACGGCTATGTAGGATATACGTGTCGTAACCATTCCATTGGCCTTTGGTCACTTGTTTCATATCGATGCTCCTTTTCCCACTTGAAATCTGTCTGCAAACGGTCATTCCTATGTGCCGTTGCAGGCGTGTCATTGTGTACATGCCACTTATCCCATTAGCATACCGAATGAATGCTGGTAATCAGGATATGCTATTCCATCATAACAGATTTCTGTGAAGTGGGTAAAAAAAGCTATTCCCATTTTGACATTCTGCTCCGTGCGGATTAAGATGGTATTCTGAACGATGCGTTTTATCCAAAGAATGATAATCAAAGCGATGACAGGGACAAGTAAGCCAAGAGAATTCTCTTCAGAAAGCCGGTGGGTGATGTGAACCGGTGTGAACTCTTTACCGAATGGACCCTTGAGTGCTGGTTTGAACAGGCGAAGTCTGATCCTGGACTATCCTTAGTAGAATCGGACGTGTATACTCCACGTTACGGGGAAATGAAGGCATTTCTTCAACATGATCTAATCAGGTCTAGAGGAATGGAGAAATGCGAATAAGGGTGGCACCACGGTCTCACGTCCCTTGCGGATGTGGGGCCTTTTTTGCGTTCGCTGAGAATAGGAACCAACAAATAGGGAGGCGTTATGTAAAATGAAAACAGTACTTTCGGGCATTCAGCCGAGTGGCAAGCTCACATTGGGCAACTACATCGGAGCAATTAAGAACTTTGTGAAATTACAGCATGACTACCAATGTCACTTCATGGTGGTTGATCTTCACGCTGTAACGGTAGCTCAAGAGCCAGCAGCGCTGCGTGAGCAATCTGAGGCGGTAGCTGCCTTGTTTATCGCAGCAGGGATCGATCCTACGAAATCCAATGTGTTTCTGCAATCCCATGTACCGCAGCACGCGGAATTGGGCTGGTTAATGACTACCTTGACATCGATGGGCGAACTCGAACGCATGACTCAGTTCAAGGACAAATCATCCGGTAAAGATTCCGTTGGCGCCGGACTGTTTGTATATCCTTCGTTAATGGCTGCTGATATTTTGCTGTATAATGCTGACCTTGTTCCAGTAGGCGAGGACCAAAAGCAGCATCTGGAACTGACACGTGATCTGGCAGGACGTTTCAACCACCGTTATGGTGAGTATTTCACGATTCCAGACCCTTATATTCCACAGGTGGGTGCTCGTGTAATGTCGCTGGACGATGCTTCTTCGAAAATGAGCAAAAGTAATCCCAATGCAGGCAGTTACATTGCCTTGCTTGATCCACCAGATGTGATTCGCAAAAAAATTAGCCGTGCAACAACCGATTCCGGTCGTGAAGTTGTATATGATCCGGCAAACAAACCTGAAGTCAGCAACCTGATGAGTATCTACGCTGAATGCGCAGGTCTGACATTGAACGAAGTAGCGGAACGTTATGAAGGCAAAATGTATGGTCCATTCAAAAAAGAACTGGCTGAAGTAGTGGTATCCGTTATTGAACCTTTACAGGAACGGTATCGTGAGATTCGTGAGTCTGGCGAATTGACCGACATCCTGGAAACTTCAGCTCGTCGCGCAGAAGCGGTGGCTTCCCAGACACTTAATGCGGTTAAAGAACGTATGGGGTTTGTTCCTAGACGTACGTTGTAGTAGGACGAGGAAAATAACTTAAAGTAGATGAATTGTTCACATAATAAAGAGGAGCCCTGTGGCTCCTCTTTATTTCGTACTACCTATGAAGTGAAGTTTACCGGGTCAAGAGACAGTTTCCGAGGTGGTACGTGCTTCCCGGCGCTCTTTCTTTGCACGAATAACAAATCCCCAACCGATGTTGGCAACGGACACGACAAACAGCAGTGTTGCCAACCAGCCGGAGTAAGAGATCATGATCGCCGTAACCGCTAACAACATAATCGAAGAGAATGCAAACCATAGCGATAAACCTTTGCTCATTGGGAAAAACCTCCATATAGAAATTGATAAAATTCCGTATAACCTGAAGCGTACGAGCCATAATAATCTTGCAAGCTTGCAATTACATTACAGACACAGATTGAAGGGAGATTTTAAATATGGCTCAAGGATCTCGTTCTAACAACTTGGTGGTACCTCAAGCAAACTCAGCACTGCAACAATTGAAAATCGAAGCTGCACAGGAACTGGGTGTAACGATCCCACAAGACGGTTACTACGGTAACTACACTTCCCGTGAGACAGGATCTCTGGGCGGGTACATCACCAAACGTCTGGTACAAATCGCTGAGCAGTCTCTGGCTGGGTCTGGCAAATAATTTATTATAACCAAACAGCAACAAGCAGAAGCCCGGAGTGGAAACGCTCCGGGCTTTTTCGCGCGTTAGTTCCTATGTCTGATTGTGCCCTTCCATGTACCTTTCGTCAAGAGCGTGCGGATAAAAGTTTTTTATCCATTTTTTCGTCGCTTAACCAGCCGACATACGTATCAATTGTTTCGAAATTTCGATCCATAACGACTACAGCGACAAATGGATATTGTTTGCGGTGTCGATAGCGCACATCTGCCCAGCGAACCTTGTACCCTGCTGGTAATTCTTCCACCTCTGCGACAGCATAGGACGTGAAGTACAGAAATGCAGTGACTTCAGGAGATTTGCGCGAGGCGGCAACAGCCGCGTGAGTGGACGATGAAGCATGGAGACTCCAGGTTAGGACGGAATGATCCATTTTGCCAATCTCATAACTGCCGTCGTCATTTCTTTTCACCACATGCCATCGGTTCCAGGATATCGTTGGGATCACCATATAATGAGCCTCAGAATTATTTTTGTCCACTCGCTTCACCTGTCTAACAGCCATAGCACGTGCTATGGTCCGCCATACATAATACAAGCCAATCAAAATATACAGTGAGACAAAGAGTGGAGCAGGAGCGATCAGATCGAAAGCCCATAACAAAATAGCTAGCACATGTGTGGTAAACAGAAACGGATCAAAAATATGAATGATGTTCCAGGCAATCCAGCGTTCTGTAAAAGGTCGTGCTGCCTGGGTTCCATAGGTATTGAACAAATCGGTAAAAACGTGAACGCCTACGGCGACACCAGTCCAAGCCGCAACGTGTCCAACAGCGACACCTGGGAAGATCAGTGCAATGACTCCTGTAATGAGCAGAACCCATAACAGAAGAAATGGCAGTGAGTGGGACATGCCCCGGTGATTCCGGATGTAAAGCGAGTTACTTTTGAGACGTAACGCAGTATCGATGTCAGGAGCCTGCGAGCCTGCAATAGTGCCAACCATGACCGCAGCTGCGAGCATGGGACTCGTCGCGACAACAGGATCGACATAAGCCAGACCGGCCAAACCAATCCCCATGACAAAATGTGTAGAAGTATCCATAAACGTCTCCTTTGTGTGGTGTATCGTTAATGCGAGTTGCCTCTCTATCTAGGTGATACCCATATATAGTGTATATTATCCGTCTACCGAGAAGCAAAACACCCTAAATTCCAAAGATATGACAAGAACCTGCTCAATTGACAGCAATTGTACGAGCATTGTCAAACTCTTTTTCCTTTTCCTGTGATAAACTTTATATCGGAGGCAGAGAGCTGGCTTTTGGCCTGCATCCCAGTGGGACGTCGACTATGGCAACATGTTGCTGACTCTGCTTGAGAACGTTACTGATTATGGCTTCTTCTTGTGTATTTAACAATTACTTTGACCGTGAACTTGATCTCAAAATGGAACGTACCCGCAACAGGTCCTTACCAACAGGACGTTTTTACCCAAAGTTGTTCTATTCTATGCCATTATTGTGGGTGTGCTTGGATTATCCGTACTCTTTTCCTTTTCCGGGGTACTTGCCGGATTATGCGGCATGTTTGTCTATGTGATTATGTACACCCTTTGGTTAAAGCGTTCGTCGACATGCAGTACTTCCATCGGTGGTCTTTCTGGTGCAATGCCGCCAGTCATCGGGTATGTCGCAGTAACCGGACGTATGGATCTTGTTTCTATGGCAGCCTCCTCACTTCTGGGCGCTAGCGATCCGCAGGGTAGAAGATTATCGGGCTGGCGGATTTCCGCTTTTGCCGGTTGTGAAGGGGATTGAACGGACCAAGATTCAGATGCCTGGAACAGCTACAATAACAAGGGAGCCCATTGCAGGTTGGATTCTACGTATACATATGCATCACAGTGGTATGGGAATGAGGAAATATTTTATCGAAAACCGTTAAAACCTATGTATGCGTATTCATATGATCTGATATTGGAAGGGACGATAATGATGCTGAAAAAGTATAAATGGACATGGATGCTGCTAGGGCTTGCGCTGATCATGGCGGTGTATTTAATGTGGGGCACCGTTTTTGCCAGCAAGGAAAAGTTACCCGAAATTCGGGAGATTCAATCCTTTTCGATGGAAAATGTGGATGGAAGCACAGTATCTCTGGATGATACCAAAGGCAAGGTGCGTTTGTTTTACTTTTATTTCACCAGTTGTCCCGATGTGTGCCCCATTACGACGTTTACGTTATCCCAGGTGCAGGATCTGTTGAAAGAGGACGATACCTTTGGCAAGGATGCCTCATTTGTATCTATCTCGTTTGATCCGAAAGTGGATACGAAGGAGAAGATTAAGGAATTTGCAGATCGTTTCCACGCGGATTATGAAGGCTGGTACTTCCTGCGGGGGGATATGGATCAAACGAAGCAGCTAGCCAAGGATTCATTCCAGATCCTCATTGAGGGTGAGAACAAGGACGATTTTGCCCATATGAACATGATTGGATTGGTTGATCGGAATAACCAGTTGCGCAAAGTATACAATGCGTTTAATACAGAGGATGTTGAACCAGCAGTCATTGCGGAAGACATTCGCAATCTGATCAAGGAATAAAGATGCGTTCATAATAATTCGCCAAATAAAGAGGCTGCTTCCTGGGTTGAATGGATACCCCGGCGAGCAGCCTCTTACGGTTTAAAACGATGGGAATTCAGGATATTGGATATACGCTTCCAATCCGGCTTTCTCCAGCTGGGCGATGATGTATTCATCGGGAGTTCCCTCTACACCCGCATAACCGCGTCGGGTATACATCTGCACTGCGTCCGGGAAGGCATCTCGCAGCACAGCCCTGATTTTTTTACCCGAACTGTCATTATCCATAAATAAGTAGACCTCGTCGTAACCAACCTGTTTGCGCAGCGACTCAAGCTTGAGGGAATTCAGTGTTCCAAACGTGCACAAAATGTTGATTTCGGGTCCTACAAGTCGTTTGAGTTTACTGCGGTCATTTTTACCTTCCACAATGACATGAATAGGCATCATATTCACCTCTTGATCGAGAGCTTATGTCGACATTCCCCGGGAAATGTTGCAGCGAAAATCGACTGGATTATATAAAATGGACCTTCTAATTTTTACACAAGCGACTCCGCTGACAGAAACATCTTTGTTTTCTGACTTCTTTTCCACATTCTGAACTGAATGTCTCAGTAACAGTGGCCGTTCCGTTTACGGATCGTCCATTCCAAATGAGGGTATTTAAGAAGATATCCTTAAAGACGAAGAAGTCACTTCGTTCGTGTGTAAAACATCAGTCCATTTTATATAGTTTAGCTGTATATGGGGGAATGATGCAAAGCCAAGAAAAATACAAGCCTTTCTGTTGTCAAAGAGTACGGATAGTAAATCACCTGATATGGCTAACCCAGTATGCTTTTGGGATCAGATAGGGAAGCTTCGCGTCTGGCTGTGAAATAAGGGAGCAGCATAATGCCGATCATCAATAAAACAAAGGCAATGAAATACGGCGATAAACCCACACGAAGCTGTCCTGCTGTGATTGGGCCGATGAAAGAACCGATGGAGGTAGCAATGGATTGCAATGAGAAGATGCGACCCAGCTTGTTTCCGCCGCTTAAATGAATAAAGAGTGTTGCCATAGCTGGGAAAATAATACCTTTAGACATCCCCAGAACGAAAAGCACGGAGGACAACGGAATCTGTGGTATGGCCGCCATAACAAAGAAACATAAAGACATCAACAGCACGCCTGCAATCAACCGCAGTTTGGGGGAATAACGGTTGAGAAATAGCATGCTCAGGGTAAATAGTGCTCCAACACTGATAATGGAAAACAAAAGCCCGGTAGACATCATGGACGAATGTCCGCCTCCACGCAGAGGCAGTTCAAAAAAAAGAATTCCTTGGGCACAAGCAATGACAAGTGGCAGAGCAAAGTATCGCCAGGATACGGGCAGGAATTTTCTTTTTTCTCCGACTGAGTTGCTAGGCATGACGGGCTCGGTCACTTTTTCATGCTGAACCTCAACGAGGCCTTTGGGCATGGATAACCATGCGATAACACCTGACAGAATGAGCAGATAACCGAGACTCGCAAAGGTGGCGGAAAATCCAAGAGCTCCGACGATCAATGCGCCTGCGGCGGGTGATACCACGGATGCCAGCGTATGTACCACGCCATGGCCTGACATATACTTGCCTTGCTTGATTGGATCACTTGACAGTTGCGCAAGCAGTGCGAGACAGGCCGGAGACAGAAAAGCAAGTACAAACCCGCTGATGGAACGCAGAGCGAGCAGCTGCCATGGCGTATGGATTTGAGCCTGGATTAGCAAAATGATGCCTGCACCCAGCAAACTGAATACAATGTAACGACGACTGCCATGTTTGTCGATTTGGGTTCCGGCAATCAGATTGCCTGGGAGATGAGTCAAGGAATAGATGCCCATCATCCAGCCGATGAAGGTCGGGGCCGCCCCGAGCGAGATCGCGAAAGGGGTCAAGATTGGAAACTGTGCGTGCAGATCAAAAACAGCAAGGAACAAAAATAGATATAGCCAGATGGCCGTTTTCACATAAGCCCCTCCTTGTTAAGCGATGCATGTTCAATAATTGGTCATGACGTGTTCCCCGTTCCTTGGACAGAACCTCATGGTACTACTTGTACGCCCGGCGGGACGAACTTAGACCGTTTATTTTTACATAGGAGGGCTTAGCTGACAGCAGCTTCGGAAATCATGTATAATATTCGGGAAGTGTTAATAATCAACTCTAATACGGAAGGTGTAGTCATGAACATAGAAGTAATCAAAGAGTTTGTGATGCAGAACTGGCTGGTGATTGTGGTTGCGTTGATCATTTTGTTCTTTGTTCTGAACGTGGTCAAAACCGTATTGAAATGGGCGATTGCCATCATCATTATTGCGGCTCTACTGATATACAGCGGCATCTCCATTGATCAGATCAAACAGACAGTTACTGACGTTCAATCGAGTACGATGGACACATTGAAGAAGGAAGCGACCAGCATGATGCTCAAAGAAGCTTCCAAAGCAACATACACCAAGGGACAGGATGGAGCATTTACCATCTCAAGCCCCAATGTGGAGATTAAGGGTAGAACGAATTCGGATAAAGTCGATGTTACATTCCGGGGGATCTCAGTGGGTGAATGGAAGGTCGACAATGAAACGATACGAACTTTTGTCAAACAGGCACAGGAGAACGGAACAGCACCGGCTTCGTAGTAAAGGAGGAATGGATACGTGCTGCAAAGTTGGCTGGATAGTCTGAAAGAATTCAACGGCATAACGATTATGCTGCTGCTGATTGTGGCCGCTTCGTTGCTTCAGGGGTGGTCCAGAGGTGCTTCGCGTTCGGCAGGAAGACTCTTTGGATTCCTCATGGATGGCATTATGGCGGTTATTGGTATTCTGTTATCCATCGGTTTAACCTTATGGCTTGCGCCATATGTTCAGCAATGGTTGTCTGTGCATGCGGCAGACATGCCAAACCGTGAATTGAACCGATGGGAGCAGATGTATTATACATTGATTACGGCGATTGCTGATTTTCCGCTGATGCGGTTTGCCGTGTTGTTTGTGCTTAGTTATGGCTTCATCCGATTGATTCTCGGATTGCTCTCTTCCCTTATTTTCAGCAGAAGATACAGTTCGGCAGAGCAAGAGAGCAGACCCAAAGGATTTTTCAGCCGTTTTACGGGTGCTGTGATTGGTACAGTTATTGGCTCCGTCCGCGGGATGATTGTGATTGCCATATTGTTCATGATTGTCAGTCTCTATCCGGGCAGTATGTTTAGTCGCTATGTAGAGGCTTCACCCATTTATATGCAAGGGGCCAAATCTGTTATAGAGCCATTATCAGGTACATTCATCAAGGACAAGCTGCCTGTATTTACGCAAGCCGTGCAAAAGGAACTTGGCGCGATCCTGCAACGCAAATATGAAGTTATTGACCATAACATTCCGGCGGATATTGAATCTGCGGCAAAAGAAATTGTGAAAGGTCAAACGACAGATGAAGCCAAAGCCAGGGCATTATATGACTGGGTAGGTTCTCGCATTCAATATGACTATGGCAAAGTGGATGACTATGAGCAAAAGGGCATATGGCACGAGCAGACGCCACAGAATACATTTGATACACGTCAAGGCGTATGTATCGATTACGCTCGTCTATATGCGGTCATGGCTCGTTCACAGGGTCTCGAAGTCAAAGTGGTTACAGGGCTTGGTTATAACGGGCAGGGTGGATATGGTCCGCATGCCTGGAATGAAATATATTTGAGTGATTCGGAAAGTTGGATTCCGCTTGACCCCACTTGGGCGATAAGCGGCGATTGGTTCAATCCTCCTAACTTTGCCGATACCCATCTGAAAGATCAATCAGCTTAACACTACGCCGGACATGGGTCCGGGAGATGACGACGTTGCCAGGTTATCATGCCGAGGCTGTACAGTCTGGACGGTATGCATCAAGTCATGAAAGAGGTAGGATGAATGAACAATCATTCAAAAGAGAAGGACGAACTTACGGACAAGCGGCGCTTTAGTTACCGGATGAACGTATTTTTCTTCGCTTCCTTTGTTATTTTTAGCGTTATTATTGTACGCTTGGCATTTTTGCAATTCGTGGAAGGGCCTGAGCTCAGTCAGGAGGAAGCGAGCAATATTACCAAAGATGTACCGCTCGCTCCCGTGAGAGGAACCATCTATGATTCCACGGGTGAGGTCAAGCTGGCTTACTCTAAGCCGATTCAATCCTTGTACCTGACCTTATACAAAAATTATGGAGATGTGGATGGCAAGCCTAATCCGAATATAGCCGAAGTGGAGGACATCGCCACCCGGCTGCATGATGTTTTTGAGCAGTATAAGAAGAAGGATTCCGAGGCCCTTACGGTTGATAACATCTTAGAAGCAATGGACCTCAATTCGCGTAAAGCGAATGGGTTCATGCCACGTCTGATCAAGAGTGATCTGTCCGATGAGGAAGTAGCCTATTTCTTGCAGCACAAGGATGAATTCAAGGGAATTCAGATTGTAGAGGAAAGTGTGCGTTACTATGATCCGGATACGGTCGCTGTGCAGACTATTGGATATTTGAAAAAATTTAAAAGTTCCAAAGCGTTGAAAAAGTACGAAGAGATTGATGAGGCCAATAAAAAGCAAACGGACCCGGGCCTTATCTATACCGAGAATGAATTTGTCGGTTTCGATGGACTGGAACTTCAATATCAGGATGTTCTGCGGGGAAAAAGCGGTTATAATTCCGTGGATGTTGACTTGCGGAATTTGCCTGAAGGTGTAGCAGGCTCTACCCCACCTGAAAAAGGGTATGACCTGATTACAACGATTAACAAAAATGTTCAGGTGAAGACAGAACAGGCGATACTGGATCAACTAAGCTGGCTGCATACACATCCGGTTTCAGGTAAGCTGCATCCGAATGCCAAAACAGGTTTTGCGGTAGCAATGGAAGTGGATACAGGGAAGATTGTTGCTGCTGCCAGTATGCCGGATTACGACACGAATGTGTGGAGAACTGGCGGTATAAGTACTGAAGATTACGATAGAATAAAATATATTTATCAAAATGGTACCATTCGTGGATTCCCGCCAGACGATTCAGGTAAACGGGCGGAATCTGTTGTATTGCTTGGTTCCACAATCAAACCACTTAGTGTATTGATTGGTTTGAAGGAAGGTTTCTTCACGACCAATTCCGTTTATTCGGACAGAGGATCTACGACATTTGGGGGGGACAACCGCAGAGTACAGAACTCTTCCGGTCACGTATATGGTCTGCTGACTCCTCATGATGCGATTCGTCATTCTTCCAACGTGTTCATGATTGATGAAATCGGCAAGAAGCTGTACTCCAAGTATGGCGCCAAGGGAATTGGCGTATGGGATAAGTACATGGAGCAATTCGGTCTTGGTGTGTCTACAGGAGTAGACTTGCCTAATGAGAAGTCTGGTCTCAAAGAATACGAGAATGTATTGGAGAGTTCTTTAACACGTCTGGTATATGCCTCCTTTGGACAACAAGGGAAATATACAACGATGCAGCTGGCACAGTATGCTACGATGCTAGCGAATAAAGGAAAACGAATGCAGCCACAATTAGTCAGTGAGTTCCGTGATTCAGAGGGCAATGTGGTTGAGAAAATGAAACCGAAGGTGCTCAGCACAGTCGATTTTAATGATGCTTACTGGAATGAAGTACAGCGAGGCATGGCAACCGAAGTAACGGCGTTTAGTGGATTCCCTTATGACTTTGCTAGAAAAACAGGTACATCCACACAGTTAGTCGGAGGTAAGTTGGTGGATAACGGGGTATTTATTGCTTACGCTCCACGTAACAATCCGAAGCTGGCTGTAGCTGTGGTCATCCCGGAAGGGGGCTTTGGCTCGAACAGTGCGGCTCCCGTAGCACGTGCGATCTTCGATGCGTATGACGAGGAGTTCGGTCTGGACGGTGTACCGAAAAAAAATCCGTAGTTCATTTATTTTAAGGCTGAATTAATATACTCCCAATAGTAGACATTATTAAATGGTCTACTCTTTGGGAGTATTTTTCATTTTAATTATGATATGTTCATGATTGAGTGAGATAGAATTAGATTATTCGTATACATGTTTTTTTAGTCATGGTTGAGATTATAAAGGATAAATGGTATAATATTCTTGTAATTACAAATTTGAATTTATTCGCAGAAGGAGTGTTCAGAATGAAAAAAAGTAAGATTCTATTAACTGGGTTAACTAGTGTTGTTTTTCTGTCGTTGGCCTCTCCTATTTTTGCTGATACTACTAATAACCTTGATTCAACTTTTAATGTTCCAGTAAGCAAAGATGTTATAAGTACTGTAAAACAAAATGACTTAATACAGGCCATGGGAACGACAAAAAACTATGCTTGGGGAGAGCTCAGCACAGATATTTATTTATCAGGAACAATGAAAATAACAACTTCGCCAGATAAAGCGCATGAAGGTATGAGAGGTAGTGTTTATGTAACTATATATAAACGAGGTGAACCCCAAGCAGTGCACTCATTTACATTGATGGATGGTGGTCTAGTAAATAATAATATTACTCTCAAAGGATATTATGGGTACCATTATATTGATGTTGTCTCAATGGAGACACCTATGTGGAAGGGAACTTACAATGTTACCTACTAGATAAAAAAATCGTTTAAACGGCTCAGTCCTATTCTACTAGGATGAGGCCGTTTTTTTGTGCGTCACGCATGCGTATAGAGCTAGAGGGTGCAAGTCCGCTATGGGTATTGGTAGTTGCCAAGCATTAGCCAAGAGCAAGATCCTCTATGTCAATATAGTATGTATGTTGTGTTTATAGGGTGAGAAAATATTAGGAATAGTTTAAAGAAATTCTATTACACTTTATGAGAATATCTCAACTGAGATGCTTAAAGTTAGCCGGGTCGTACTGTTCTTGTTTGTTCCACAATGCATAAATACGTACGGAGTTGTTAGTTAGCTAAGGGACGGATCGCCATAATGGCTCTTTCCTTCTTTGCGTTTACGTATATCTAATTCTTTAACAACAACTAACAAAAAGAGAATTGAAGCATTAAATAAAAAAAAGTATTGCGTAACGTTACGCAATACTATATTATAAAATCATCCAGTAAAAACTGGAAATAAATTCAGAGTGAGGTTTACGAATATGGATGAATCAGTATACAAAGTACAAAGTTGGTTGAATTTTACTTATGTTCACACTCCAGGTTTTGAACCAATTAATATGGATGGGATTACAGGATGGAGTACTGTGAAGGCACTCATCCGAGCTTTGCAAGTTGAAATTGGGGTAGCACCTGATGGAGACTTTGGACCAGGTACACTCGCTAAATGTCCTACGATTTCTTCGAACACAACTAATGAAAATCTAATTTTAATTCTACAAGGTGGACTGTATTGTAAGGGTTATAATCCTGTCGGTTTTGATGGACAATTTGGTACTGGCACACAAAGAGCTGTTGCGTCTCTCCAAGCTAATGCAGGCTTACCCATGCCTACTGACGGTATTGCTACTCCTGTTATCCTAAAAGCCATTTTGAATATGGATGCGTTTGTCAATATGGGTGATGAGAAAATCAGGTCGCTCCAACAATATTTGAATAATAAGTACTTTACTTATCTCGGACCCAAGCTCGGATTGATTCCTTGTGATGGTATTTATTCAAGTAAAACAAATCGAGCAGTCATTTATGGTTTACAGGTGGAACAAGGTAACACAAATCCAGATGGTGTTTTTGGTCCAACTACACTATCCTTGTGTCCAACACTGAATATTGGTAATACCAAAACAAATTTTATCGTTCTATTTCAATATGCTCTATATGTAAATGATTATAAAACTGTTCAATTTAACGGAGTTTATGACCAAACTTTGAAGAGTATTGTAACAGAATTTCAACGCTTCTCTGCTCTAGGTGCAGATGGCATTGCAGGGAAACAAACTTGGGCTTCCCTATTAGTAAGCACAGGGGATAGAAATCGAAAAGGAACGGCTTGTGACTGTGTAACGGAAATTACGTCTGCGAGAGCTCAGACATTGAAAGCAAACGGTTATACGACTATTGGTCGATACATCATTGGGGGAGATTGGAAAAGGTTGAAACCTAGAGAGCTTGATGTAATATTTAATGCCGGCCTTAAAGTTTTTCCAATCTTCCAGACCTCGGGAAACAATGCCACATACTTTAGAGAATCTCAAGGTAAAAAAGATGCTATAAACGCTATGGAGGCAGCTGAACAATATGGGTTTAAGAAAGACACAATTATCTACTTTGCTGTGGATTATGATGCAGTAGATCATGAAGTAACATCTAATATAATTCCTCATTTCAAAGGTATTTATAATAAAATCCAGGCACTCGGAGGGAAATATCAAGTAGGTATTTATGGACCACGCAACGTGTGCAGTCGTGTTGCTGCAGCTGGCTATGCGGTAACAAGTTTTGTTTGTGATATGTCTACAGGCTTTAGTGGAAACCTAGGTTATCCACTTCCAAAGAACTGGGCGTTTGATCAAATTTCAACGATTTCAATTGGTAGTGGGGATGGGAAAATTGAGATAGATAACAATATTGCTTCTGGTCGGGACTCTGGAGTTAGTTCTGTTGATCCTGGAGTAACAGATAAATATCTCATTGCTCAAAATGAACTCTTCTTCAAACAACTAGACAAAATTTTCGATTTGGCGATGGAGTACTCATCCAATAATGTATATCGCTCGAACCAACTAGTACTACAATTCTATAGACATCGTAATTATGACGGAATTCTTTGGGATTTAACGGCTAATCCAATTGATGAAAAATTCATTGACTTTGTTAAGTCAAAAATTGCTGATTCCCAACTTGAGGTGTTGTACGATCTAGATTCAAAAGTTGTAATGGATGTACCACATATGATTGCTACAACCCATAGCTATACCGTATTGGTTGATAATTCTGTAGTTGCTGAACTTGGTGGGTGGGCAGGAGATTTGCTTACAGCTGCAGGAGACGTAAATGGAGGTGTGCAACGGAATAAATATGCTTCTCCTTATGAGGCAGCTGTTAACATTATTGGATCTTCCGTAAACGATTCCACCTTTGATTTCTATGATTTATTGGCGGATGTTGATGCTGTTTATCTTGCTAATCAATTAAATAATAATCCTACTTCTGCAAAGATTAATACCGTTATTAGAAACCGTTATTCAGTAGCGACTCCACTTCGTGATAAGTTAAGCTACTTTGTTACCAATAAATTTGGTACTCTGGATAAGCTACAAACTCAGGCAGAGTACATTTTAATTACGGATACTCCCGTTACGTATACCCTTACTAGAGCAGTGTTTAAATCTAAATTTAAAAATACGTATGGAGACTCCATTTCATATACGGATACGGAGGGGAAAGAGATTGCAAGAGGTTTCAGAGACGTGATTTCTCGCTTGATGAATTAACTTAACGCTGTGCACACAGCTACGTCGTATGTCTGTCTTTTACTATATGTAGAAATATAAAGCCCCAAACATAAGAATATTAATGTTTGGGGCCTTATACTGTGTTATTTGAGGTTGAGAGTAAGTGTTCCTTTATAGGTATGAAAACTAACTGTCTCTCTCGTCCATTCTGGAGCAGAGTAATTAAAAATATCTTCTTGGGAAAGATATAAGTCGTGTGGTTCTTCTATAGAAACTTCCTTAGTCGTTAACTCAGTTAAGAACAAACCCAAAAATTTCGTTTGGTAGACCCGATACTGTGTAATCCCTTGGTCTAGTAGGTTAGCTCGATGTTCAACTATAACTTCACCATAATTTCCAGGGGCATTTAGATGTTCGTAGCTGTATGGATAAAATACTGGAGCAAATGAATTTTTAATCAGAAGAAAAAAAGAAAGAATAATTAAAATAACAAACAGAAATAGCTTTCTTCCTTTACTTTTGTAGCCTAGCCAAAAAAATAAAATTATGTGTAGTACGATAGGAATTATAAAGTTACTTTTTTTAAATATAGTAATATCATAATTGATGGTAAAAGAAAATAACCAAATTATATCTATAAATACTATCATTAAAATAAAAATGTTTCGAAATTTCACGATAGAATTGTTCATATTTATACCCAATCCTTTCGTTTCATCGCATAATGAAGCCGTTTCTAATAGTTACAATATACATAACGAGATCTCCCTGGAGGAACAGGGGGGCGGCATCATACGACCATTTGCTTTGAAGAAACCTTGGACATTTGGAACTGGATAAGGTGGTTTCCGATTGCGGAAAAAGTAAGGAGGTGTGTAGCAACTTTAATTGAACGGAAAACACGTCTGTATACCGCAAGCCCGATAGGACAACTTGTAATGAAGATTACCTTTGGCGTAGCCGTTACTCAGTATCCTACTAAAGCGTTTCGAGTTGCTCCAGATTCCCGTTGCAAGGAATTCGCCTGCAACGGGAATCTGGAGCAAACGTACAACTTTTCATTATGTCTTGTATCATCCTAAAAACATTATTCAAGATAATTAACAACAAGAAGTCAATATTCTAACCCTGAAAATCGAAAATATATCATTTCGTTCAATAAATAAAAAATTTGTTTTATGGAAAATTACCCCTTAACACGGGAACAAACGTTTGGTATAATGGATTAACCAAGTACAGAAACGGTATTCAATAAAAAAAGGGGCCCTTATCTTATGTTAGTGTCTGAAAACCAATTTTCTGCAAACGACTCAAATCTGTTACCATCAGATGTAAAGCAACAAATTAAAGGGATTGTAGATACAAGCCCAACATCTCAATTTTATTGCCATGTAACAAGAGAACTGCCTAATGTATATTTTCATCTCATCGAACATAATTCATCAGAAAAGTATGCTCTTTTTCATGTTTTTTCGTGTGATCAGATTGGCGAAGATTATTCCTATCAATGTTTCACTATAGATCAAATCCATAGAATGCATGACTTGGTTTTACAGACTAATCTCACTTAGCCCTTTTATCCCTTATTATACGTTCATATTCTTCTTCAATGGCTCTAGATAACAGTTCGGTTGCTGTCATATTCAGCTTTTTTGCAGCTGTAGCAAGTTGCTTTTTTATATACACAGGAACGTCATAATGGAATTTAACCTTATTTCCATATGCCATGGTCCACTCTCCTATTCCATAATTTCTTGGTATTTATTTTCAATAATTCGAATCAATAATTGAGTCGCTGATATCTCTTGTAACGCAGCAGCCTCAATTAGCTTTTCTTTAATTTCAGGCTGGAACTCATAGGGTAATTTCAACTTAGGTTCTACCATACGGCCGTCTAATGTCTTTTCAGCATCCAGAGCAAGTTTTACTAAAGCATCTAAGGACGAATCATTAGAAGCTTGCCTTCCATACTTGGGCAATACGCGTAATAAGTAATTTTTCAGCGCCTTTTGATTTTCCTTCGGTATTTCTATACCAAGATGCTCATCAATAATTTTAATATTACATTCAACAATAGATCCAAATAAATTGATACTATACTTCATATTTATCCTCCTTAGCTATGTATATTATATAGCGTTTCGTAACCCCTCACAATATAATCATGCCTTTTTCTGTGAATAATTTTCATTTGAGATTGAACTCATACTTAGAAATTCGGAAAGAATAGCATTGTCTTTAGCTCTATGATTAGCTATTAAACTATGTTTAGAAAAAACAACTAGTTGTAATTAGGCTAAAGAAAGGAGTTTTTTTACTTATAGATATACAGATTGTTATTCTCGGAAACGTTGGATTCCCGATTACTCTTTCTCTAATGCCTCTTTAATAAACAACTGAATAGATTAGTGCGTGTCTCACAATTCGCTGAAGAACAGTTTTCACAGCCCTATCACACCTGCAGCGTGACTTCCCCTTGTCCTCCGACACGCCTGCGAAGAACTACCTAGCTTGGAACGAAGATTCGGCAAAGTTTGCCCTTCAGAGTTCTCAGACACGCCCTAAACATTTTTTAAATATATAAATGAGTGGATTCACTTTCAATAAACTGTAAAACACAAAAAAGACAAGTGAATCCTTGTGTTTAAAAGTAGTCATCACAAAACTTTTCCCGATTGTCTTATACCCATATCTTACCCAACATTTTGCCATACGCATTTTTTTTGGAGTTAATAGTATTTGTTTACGAAAATGTAACCAAAAATTGAAAGACGTGACAGCTAACCTTTGGTAGACTTGGTTGAGTAAGGACTCAATATCGGATTGAACACGTGCACAATGCAGATAGAACATTATTTTTATAGAGGAACGGGAGAGACTTGAAAATATGTTTAACCGATTGAAGAAGAAACCCATGGCTGAGGGAGACACGCCAGTCAACAATCCGTCTAGTGTAAGAATGAATATGTTTTTTTTCGCTGCGTTTGTGATATTCAGTATCCTCATTTTCAGGTTGGCCTTTGTGCAATTTGTCGAGGGACCTGAACTTACGTATATGGAAACCAGCCGTAATACCAAAGATATTCCGCTCGCCCCTGTTCGTGGGCCAATCTATGATGCGACAGGGAAGGTCGCGCTGGCTTATTCGGAGCCTGTGCAGTCCCTCTATGTATTGTTGTATGAGGATTATAGAAATGATGACCGCAAACAGGAGGCGAAGGAACTTGCTGATGAACTGGCGGCTGTATTTAAACAGTTTAATCCGGGGGACAAAGAACAACCCGATGCAGAAGAAATCATGAAGCGACTGGATCTGGATTATCAGAAGACTTTTGGGTATGTACCAAGGTTGGTTAAATCCGATTTAACAACCAAAGAGATTGCCTATTTTATGGAGAAAAAAGCAGAGTTTCCAGGCATTATGGTCCTTGAGGAAAATGTCCGAAGATACGATCCAGATGGGGTAGCCGTTCAAGTGATTGGATATACAAGAGAATTCAAACGAGTGCCAACTACGTTGAAGCAATATAAAACGATCTTGGAATCTAATTCAACTCAGCGTGACCCAGGTCTTGTATATAATCAGGAAGAGAAGGTTGGCTTTGATGGATTGGAGCTCCAATATCAAGAAGAGCTTCGGGGACGAAGCGGCTACCAGTCCATTGATATTGATGCACGCAATTTGCCAGACGGAACGATGAATCTGACCCCACCTGAAAAGGGGTATAGTCTAATTACAACCATTAACAAGGAAATTCAGATGGTTGCACAACAAGCTATTACAGATGAATTGAGGAAGTTGCCTAATGCCATTACAGGATATGCTGTGGCAATGGAAATCGATACAGGTAACGTAGTAGCGATGGCCAGCATGCCGGATTATGATCCAAATGATAAATGGGATTACGACAAAATAAAATATGTATTCCGCAACGGAACCGCGGAGTCTTTCCCTCCCAATGAGTCGGGTAAAAAGGCTGAATCCGTTGTTTTGTTGGGTTCTGTTATTAAGCCACTTAGTGTACTAATTGGATTGAAAGAGGGTCTGTTCAGTACAGGCCAAACCTACTATGACCAAGGGTACGCTACTTTAGGGAAAGACGGGAGAAAGGTTAGGAATTCACACTCAGCATTTAACGGCTCTATTACGGCGAGAAGAGCAATTGAGAAATCTTCCAATGCTTTTATGATCGATATGGTGGGCAAGGGGCTTTATAACAAATATGGAGCGACCAAGGGTGTAAAAGTGTGGGACGAACATATGAAAGAGTTTGGTTTAGGCGTGTCTACAGGAGTGGATTTGCCGAAAGAGTATCTAGGTACACTAGAATACAATAGTGATAATGACGAATCAGGTTTGACGAGGTTAGCGTTTGCTTCATTTGGACAGCAAGCAAAGTATACAACGCTTCAACTTGCGCAATATACCACGATGCTTGCCAATAAGGGCAAACGGATGGAGCCTCATTTAGTAAAGGAAATCCGTGACGCCGAGGGCAATGTGGTCAAGAAAATCAAACCAAAAGTGTTAAACGAGGTTGATTTTGCGGATGCATACTGGAATGAAGTGCATAAGGGTATGGTCACCAAAGTAAGTTCGTTTGAAGGTTTCCCCTACGATTATGCGAGAAAAACAGGAACCTCGGAGCAGGGAACAGGACCGAACAAAAAGGAAAACGGTGTATTTATCGCATTTGCACCACGGGATAATCCGAAGTTGGCTATAGCTGTTGTTGTACCTGAAGGTGGCTTTGGATCGGTCAGTGCATCTCCAATTGCACGCAAAATTTTTGATGCCTACGATGAAGTTTATGGGCTCAATGGGACTCCAAAAGGGAAGAAAGATCAGGAAAAAGATACAGAGTAACCTGAAGCAGCACAAGAGAAATAGAGCAACCTTAAACAGAGAAGAAGATAGGTCAATAAAAAGACCAATATACTGATTTGACAGGCAGGGGAAATTATCCCTTGCCTTTTTATTTTGCATGGGCTAAAATTTGCACAAGGGAAACATTATTAGACGTGTATAAATTTTAATACCTTGTACAACAAAATTAGGCGTGGACAATTATGTTAGGAGAGGGAAAGGGGCGATTTGAATTGTTGATGGTGAAGATGAGGAGCATACAGAGAGGATTAATGACGCTGGCAGCTGTTGTTCTGGTTATTGTGCTAACAGCATGTTCAAGTTCAGCGGAAACAGGAGGCAGTGAAGGGAAGCTACAGGTCACAGCCACAACAGGCATGATTGCGGATGTAGCGCGTGAGGTCGGCGGGGCATATGTTGATGTGACCGGGCTGATGGGCCCAGGGGTAGATCCTCACTTGTACAAGGCTTCGCAGGGAGATATTCGAAAGCTGGAGCAAGCAAAGGTCATTTTCTATAACGGATTGCATCTTGAAGGAAAAATGACAGACATCTTGGAGAAGATGTCCAAGAGCAAAATAGTAACGGCTGTCTCGGAGGAAATTCCGGTGGAGGAATTACGTTCAGGAAAAGATACAGGTGGAACGGAATATGATCCACACGTCTGGTTTGATGTCAGCCACTGGATGCATGCGACAGAGGCGGTGCGCGATACACTCGTGGAAGCAGACCCGGAACATGCAGAAGAGTACAAGGCGCAAGCAGAGCAGTATCTAACGAAACTGGAGGCATTGGATTCTGAGGTGCGGGAAAAAATCCAGGAGATACCGGAAGCCAGCCGGGTATTGGTTACGGCGCATGATGCCTTTGGATACTTTGGCCAAGCTTATGACATGAAAGTGATGGGGCTTCAAGGAATCAGTACAGCAGCAGAGTATGGTGCGAGGGATGTCAGTGAGTTGCGAGATTACCTTGTGGAAAACAATATCAAAGCAGTATTTGTAGAATCCAGCGTACCGGCAAAAGCGATGGAAGCGATTATTGCCGGGGCAGCCGAAAAAGGACATACCGTAAGCATTGGTGGCGAACTGTTCTCGGATGCGATGGGTGCTGAGGGAACAGAAGAAGGAACGTATATTGGCATGATCCGCCACAACACTCAGACGATTGTAGAAGCATTAAAATGATAAACGATATGAAGAGAGGAGTGGATAGAGCATGAGTGATGCCATTTTATTCGAAAAATCTCAACTACAACCCAATGCTAACCATCTGAAGGGAACACAGCCTACATCAGCTCCGCTTAGTGTTCGGGACCTGGCGGTGGCTTACCATAAAAAGCCGGTGCTTAGCGGGGTATCTTTTGACATCCCGGAAGGTCAACTGATTGGCATTCTTGGTCCAAATGGGGCCGGTAAATCTACCTTGATCAAAGCCGTTCTGGGACTAGTGCCAAAAATGCATGGCGAGGTGAAAATTTTTGGTCAGTCCTACCGGGAACAGCGTCGCCGCATTGGCTACGTACCACAGCGTGAATCTGTTGATTGGGATTTCCCGACTCACGCACTCGATGTTGTCATGATGGGGCGTTATGGACATCTGGGCTGGTTCCGCCGTCCAGGCAAAAAAGAACGGGATCTGGCAGCTCATTGCCTGGAGCAAGTGGGCATGGGTGATTATATGTACCGCCAGATCAGTCAGCTGTCCGGCGGACAGCAGCAGCGTGTCTTTCTGGCACGGGCACTGGTACAGGATGCGGAATTGTATTTTATGGATGAGCCGTTTGCAGGTGTGGATGCCACAACGGAAAAAGCTATCATTTCACTGTTGGAACAGTTGAAGAAGCAAGGAAAGACCGTACTGGTTGTTCACCATGATCTGGCGACAGTAGAAGAATATTTCGACCATGTGTTACTGCTAAATGGACGGCTGGTTGCAGGTGGACCCACGAATGAAGTATTTGTACCGGATACTTTGCAAGAAACGTACGGAGGCCGGATCGCGATGATTGGAAGCCGGTCGGAGAAAGGCCAGGTGTAGTGCATGTGGAACTGGATAGTAGCCATCTTGTCCGATCCCAATACACGCTGGATATTGCTTGGCTGCTTGTTGCTCGGATTTAGTAGTGGAATTATTGGTTCTTTTACATTTTTGCGTCGTCAGAGTCTCATGGGAGATACGCTGGCACATGCAGCTCTGCCGGGAATTTGTATCGCGTTTATGTTGACTGAAACCAAATCCGTAGGTTTATTTCTGTTTGGTGCGCTTGTAGCAGGAATCGTTGCGACCTTCGGCATATCGTGGATTACACGATATTCCCGGATCAAGCAGGATGCGGCGATGGGAATTGTGCTGACTGTATTTTTCGGTATTGGCGTAGTGATGCTTACTCGGATTCAGCACGGTGCAAGCGGCAGTCAGAGTGGACTGGATAAATATTTGTTTGGTCAGGCCGCATCCATGGTGATGACGGATGTGTATGTCATGGGCGGTGTATGTCTTGTATTATTGATCGCTTGTCTGGCATGGTTCAAGGAATTCAAGCTGGTGAGTTTTGACCCTGGATTCGCACGGGGCATGGGACTGCCGGTTGGCATGCTGGAACAACTGATTCTGCTGTTGACCGTTATTGCGGTTGTTGCAGGAATTCAGGCGGTTGGCGTGGTGCTTGTCGCTGCTTTGCTGGTGACCCCAGCCGCCGCCGCCCGCTGCTGGACGGACTCGCTCTCGCTTATGGTACTGTTGGCCGGCGTATTTGGAGCACTGAGCGGTGCGACAGGTACAATCTTCAGCACATTGGTGCCTAATCTGCCGACAGGGCCAGTAACGGTACTGGCAGCGACAGTGCTATTTGCGGGTTCCGCATTGCTTGCTCCACGACGTGGACTGCTGGCACGGCGCTTACGAAGTTTACAGGCGAAATCCGCTTATTTGAGAGAAGAGCATGCCACGCTCCAGACACTCTCTGCACAGCGGGCACAGCAGGAACGGGGTGAGTTGTAATGGCAACGTTTTGGATTATATTAACGGCCATCCTGGTATCCTCCGCCTGTGCCATTCTTGGCTGTTTTCTCATATTAAGACGGATGGCTCTGGTTGGAGATGCGATCAGTCATGCGGTTCTACCGGGGATTGCGATTGCTTTCCTGTGGAGTGGTTCACGTGATTCGTTATGGATGCTGCTTGGGGCAACCGTATTTGGATTACTGACGGTGTTCTTCATTCAAAGCTTACAGGCTGGAGGACTATCATCGGATGCTTCCATCGGGATTGTGTTTACAGCACTCTTCGCAGTGGGTGTCATTCTGATCAGTCTGAATGCCGCGCATATTGATCTGGATTTGGACTGCGTGCTGTTCGGTGAGATCGCCTATGTCCAGTGGGATACTCTAACCCTTGGGGGGACGGATGTAGGGCCAAGGGCGGTCTGGATGCTGGGCATCACCTTGCTGGTCATCCTCCTTGTCATCGGCTTGTTCTACAAACAGTTCAAGTTGTGTGCTTTTGATCCGGCGCTGGCTGCGGCCTGCGGCATTCCGGTAGTGCTGTTCCACTATCTGCTTATGGGGCTCGTTTCCATGACATCGGTGGCTTCATTTGAGAGCGTAGGGTCTATTCTCGTGGTAGGCATGTTAATTGTACCTGCAGCGACGGCTTACTTACTTACGGATCGATTGGGCAAAATGATTCTGTACAGCGTGCTCGTAGGAGCAGCTTCCTCGGTTGGAGGCTATATCATGGCTTACGCGCTGGATGCTTCCATTGCAGGTTGCATGGTGGCGGTAGCAGGAATTCTGTTTGTGCTGGCCCTGTTGCTGTCTCCAAAGCATGGTATTGTCTTCCGGTATGCTCGTCGCAAATTCGCGGCACGTTAATGGATAAAAAAGTAGCAGCCGCCTGCATCGCAGGCGGTTTTTTCATGGATTTGAGTAAGTTATATCTCATACCAGACACTTACACGAATTGGAATAGACACTTGTTGCCATGTTGCAAAGGTTCACCCTTATCGCGGGTTACTTTGTTGCAGGCCGACGATCTGTGGTAAAATGTCGTTAGCTGTGACGTCCGGAGCATCCGCCTACGCGGATGCCGGGCGATCTTTTTGTGAGAGTATGTTAGATAAGATATAAAGAGCATATAAGTTGAACTGGAGATACATTGGGAAACGGAGAGGGCAGAAGGGACCTGAAGAAGCGATTACTTGGTTTTATAAATTTTGTTTTTCCAAACAGGTATATTGGGTTTTATAAATAACAGGCGTAGTGGAGGGAACGGAATCGATCTGAAGAAGCGAAGCGTTCGCCTATGTATCCAAATTACAACTATTAGAAAGTTGGTTCAAGAAAATTTGGATACAACAGCGATCGGAAGAGTGATCCGTCCCGTAACGTTCACCCTGCAGACCCTTAGGAATACCAATGTTGTAGCTATAAAGGAAATATATAAAATCAAAGATAACAGCGATCGAAAGGTTTTCTGGCCACGTAGTGTCTAGATGTATATCCATGAGTTCAACTTGGAGAGAGACAACTGAGGAGGAAATACGGCATGAGTGAACTAAAATACAAATTGCTTGCATTGGATATGGATGGAACATTGCTTAACGATAATCATGAGATCACACAGGAAACCGCCAAATGGATTCAGATCGCCATTCGACGGGGAGTGCATGTGTGCCTTTCGACGGGAAGAGCTGTTTTTCATGCGATGCCTTATGCGGTACAGCTTGGGCTGGAGACACCGATGATTACAGTCAATGGCAGCGAGGTCTGGAAAGCTCCGCATGATCTGCATATGCGCCATCTGATGGACCCGGCATTGATTCGCAAAATGCAGGAAATTGGTGAGAAATATAACAGCTGGTACTGGGCATACTCCGTCGAAGAGCTGTTCAACCGTGATCGCTGGACGGACAATATTGAAGGTCTGGAATGGCTGAAATTCGGATTCAATACCGAAGTGGATGAAGTGCGTCACCAGATTATGATGGAGCTGCAGCAAATGGGCGGCTTGCAAATGACGAATTCCTCACCCGTTAATATTGAGATTAACCCTGGTGGTATATCCAAAGCAAGCGGTGTAGCTGAAGTCTGCAAGCTGCTGGGCATAGAGATGTCCGAAGTGGTTGCTGTTGGAGACAGTTTGAACGATTTGGCTGTTATTGAAGCCGTGGGTCTTGGTGTTGCCATGGGCAATGCACAGGAACAGGTGAAGGAAGCGGCTGACCTGATCGTAGCGAGCAACAACGAAGATGGCATTGTTGAAGTTATTCGTGATCATATTTTGAAGGGGGAGTAACCGTTGCTCGCAACCGTTGGCTGGATTTTAATTGTACTGCTGTTTGCGGTGGGGATGGCCGGAACGGTATATCCCATACTGCCTGGTGCTATAGCGATTTTCTTCGCGTTTCTGGTCTATGGCTGGTTCTTCAGCTTTGATCCATTCGGTGTATGGTTCTGGATTATTCAGATTTTGATTGTAGTGGTGCTGTTTGTGGCTGATTATGTCGTCAGTGCCTGGGGTGTAAAGAAATTCGGCGGCTCCAAATTATCGACGACTCTCAGTACGATTGGTGTCATCATAGGCCCATTTGTCATTCCGGCGTTCGGACTCGTACTGGGCCCATTTATCGGTGCTTTTATCGGGGAACTGATCGGAGGGTCTTCACCAGCCAAAGCTTCCAAAGTCGGATTTGGTTCCGTGGTGGGGCTGTTTACAAGCACCGTTATGAAAATTATTTTGCAAATCGTCATGATTGTTCTGTTTATTATCTGGGTGGTTAGATTCGCATAGACGTTCGGGAGCGGCTTCATCTGGATGCACGTCGGTGTTGGGGAAAGAAGGGGAATTGGCTTGTCTAAGAAGGAAACATTCATTAGAGGTACGCTCATTTTGGCAGCAGCTGCGCTGATTGCGAGGGTACTTGGATTGGTTCAACGGGTGCCGCTGGAGCACATCCTCGGGGATATCGGTAACGCATCGTTTACCATCTCCAATACGGTATATTTAATGCTGTTAACTGTAGCTACAGCAGGCATACCAAGTACACTTAGTAAAATGGTCTCGGAACGTTATGCGCTGGGACGCGCAGGTGAAGCACAACAAATCTACCGTGCAGCCCTGATCTTTGCGGCTGTAGCCGGGGTAGTTATGTCTGCTTTATTATGGTTCGCAGCACCTTATTATGCGACGTATGTATCCAAAGTACCGGAATCGGTGAGCGCCATTCGGGCCTTGGCTCCAGCGCTGCTGCTCTTCCCGGCCATCGCAATGATGCGTGGATATTTCCAGGGGCGTGGCAATATGACGGCAGGCGGCATTTCACAGATTGTGGAGCAGTTTGCACGTGTAGGTACAGCGATTATCGTGGCGTTTGTGATGCTGCAATGGAATTATGATGATCAAACCATTGCGGCAGGGGCTTCATTTGGGGGCGTATTCGGTAGTATTGGCGCTTTTGCTGTCATGTTGTACTTCACCTTGAAGCTTCGCAAAAATGACCGTGCGGCGCAATTGAATTACGAGCGTGCGGAGCAATTGCCCATGCGGGGCATCTATAGCGATATATTCAAACTTTCGATTCCAATCGTATTATCTTCACTCGCTGTTCCGGCGATTAACTTTATCGATTCATCACTTGTAGTTCCGCTGCTTAGTGGACGAATCGGACTGGAAGAAGCGACAGGAGTACTTGCCATTCTCGGTGCCAAGGCCCAAAGTATTGCAGGCATTCCTCCGATTCTGGCTATCGCGCTGAGTCAGTCGCTTGTGCCCGTCATTTCGGCGGCTTTTGCACGCAAGGATGAAGTCCATCTAAAAAATCAGGTGACGCTTGCTTTGCGCATTTCGATTCTGACAGGAATGCCGATCGTCATCGCTCTGTGTGCAGCGGCGTATTCCGTTAACGGCTTGCTGTTTACCAGCCCAGACGGGACACCAATCATTACATTGCTGACGTTCGGTACCATTTTCCAAATTACGATGATGACCACGAACTCCATTTTGCTTGGGGTAGGTAAACCGCGGATTACAATGATCAGTGTAGCTGCGGGTATCGTAGTCAAACTCATAGCGAGTCTGATCCTGGCTCCGATCTTTGGAATTTACGGGATCATTATTGCAACCGCATTGTGTTTCTTGGTTATTACGTACCTCAATCTGCGGGTGCTTCGGAAAATTGTTGATTTCTCGATCATGGGTGATCGCTGGAAAGGATTCATCATTACCGTGCTGCTTGCAGCGGGTGTTGGTTTTGCGGCAAACTGGGCTGGAAACTCCATCTTTGATTTATTCCTGCCAGCCCGTGTATCTTACCTTGTGACCTGTCTGTTTGTGGGTGCGCTTGTGGTTGTTGTGTACCTGGTACTCATGGTTGTTCTACGTGTACTTCGACAAGACGAGCTGGGCAGTTACCCTCGTATTTTGCAAAAAATCCTTCGTCCGCTCATGCGTCTACAACGTGGAGCCGGGCAGCGTGGATAATCAATTGAACACAAAATGTTTGAAATAAGTACAAGCTCTGTCTGCTTTCATAGCGGACAGGGCTTTTTTGTACTACCTATAAAGGGTAGTCCATTATTGACTTCTAGACGAATTCCCAGGTAAGGCCTCTGTCCTTAATGAGTTAAGGTTTTGGCATCATGGGCCAATGCAGTTTTCAGCATGCCGTACCGATGTTCATGGCTCATCTCAAACAGCCAGGGGCGGCGCGGGGCAGTGAGATGACCGAGGCAATCTCGATTTTGCAGCCAATCCTGCCTTGTTATCGGTTCATAGGGCGTATCACCCCATACAGCCAGCAATTCAGGACTATATAACCGTTGTCCTTCCGCTAGCCATTCTTGATCCAGCAGCTCCTGACTATAGAGCTCAGCTTCTCCGGCTTCATCTTTATGTGCGGTGAACAGACCGGGCCAGTATTCAGCACGTGAGCCACGGTGGGGAACCGAGCGCGCAAACTGCAATACTTGTGTGTACACTTGTTCCACGCCAAACAACATCGCATATAAGCCTTTGCCAAACATAATCCGCTCATCGAGCTTGCCAAAATGTTCAATAACCCGGCCTGCAAGACCTTTTTCCCGTCCGAGTGGAAACACGATATGATTCAGCCCAGCCAGATTATGCAGATGGAATGCGGATTTGGACAGTACTTGTTTTTGAAAATAGGGATGCTGCACGACCCGGCTCTCGATATAGTTCTGCTCATTAATAATTAATGCCACACTAAGCAGCGAGCTGCATCGCTCCAGCCAAAATCGTTCCCAGAACGGTGTCATGAACGCCGATACATGAAAATGGGCCAACAAATGAAAACAGCTCCGGCCAATTCGGCGGCTGTTCATATACAACAGAAGCTGGGGATAAGCGTCCTGGAAAATGAGGGCATTACATCGCTCTAATAGTCGATACATGTGCTCACGGTCTGTTTGATTTTGCAGATTATGCATAAGATTACTCTGAAGATCGGTCATGTGATATCCGCCGTTGCGGGATACCATATGGGCCAGCAGGGCCCAATGCAGCTCCGGATACTGTTCGTAACATTCCAGGTATGCTGCTGTGCGAGTGATGTTACTCCGGTTGTTTTCCTGCGTTAATGTTTTGATTTCTTCCAGAATGATGCAGTCCTCTTCACAGACCAGTGCACTGAGCGTATTTCGGGCAAAAGCATTCTCGTTTCCAGGCAATAGGCGCTCCACCTCAGCTTGTAAGGTAGCAGCCATGTCAGCGTCCCAAGCCATATCACGCAAGGGATGACGAAGCTGTGCAGAGGCCTGCCAAGCTGCCTGTTTACCCCTCCACACTTCCCGGGCCGCACCTGGGATGGAGCGGACCATCTGTAATATCGACCCTTGATGGGCAGATTCGGAGGAATCCGGTTTAACGGAAGTCATAACATGACCTCCTTTCCTGATATTCTGATTACGGTTTTAGTTTAAGCAAGCTGTTGATCTCAGTATGCGCCGAATATTTGACTTCCACTCCGCAATTTGCTTCACTTAGAGGATAAGACAAGGTATAGAAAGGAAGATGTTGTAATGGAAAAGATTACATCGAAACCGGAATTTGATGTGGCAATCCAATCTCCGCGTTTGACTGTAGCTGTATTTAAGGCAGATTGGTGTGGTGATTGCAAGTACATCGATCCGTTTATGCCTGAAGTTGAAGAGAAGTTCGCTCGTGAGCTGAAGTTGATTGAGGTCGACGTAGATCAGGTGGGTACCGTGAGCGAAGAGCAAAATATCCTCGGCATCCCCAGCTTCGTAGCTTACACAGATGGCCGGGAACTTGTTCGTTATGTGAACAAACTGCGCAAGTCGAGAGAAGAGATTGAGCAATTCCTGCAGCGTGCAGTTGAGGTGTATAACACGATTAATAAATAAAGCATGACAGGTTCACCATGTAAAAGGTTATAATTAAAGGAACGCCATTTCTCTTGAAATAGGGAAGTGGCGTTTGTATTTTTAACATTTTGTCACAAAGCGCGGGCGTCAATGACACATTTATCCGGTATAATGAATTTAGTTGTGAAATAAGTGTCAAAGTATCGAATCAAGCGGAGGATGTAGTTCTTCGCCATCTTAAACCAACAGCGGGTGAGAAAAAATTGAAACACTTAACCTTGTTTAAATGGTTAACCGTATTAACCTGTCTTGTCATGTTTCTGGCTACATTTGGCGGAGGCGTCGTAACCCGAACGGAATCGGGACTCGGCTGCGGAGCGGAATGGCCTTTATGTAACGGAAAACTTGTGCCTGCACACACGGTTGCCTCACTTATTGAATTTTCCCATCGTGCCGTCAGCGCATTGGCAGGACTGTTGTCCATAGCCTCTTTTGTAGCATTTTTGCGTTTTGGCAAATCACGCCGTGATCTGCAATTGTTTTCATTGTTAACGCTGATATTTGTTATTATCCAGGGAATCATGGGGGCTTTTGCCGTCGTATTCTCCCAATCTTCTGCAGTCATGGCACTGCATTTCGGATTTGCCTTAATCGCTTTTGCCAGCTCATTAATGATGGCGCTTGGTATTCGGCAGGAAGCTCGCCATGGTGGATTGGAACGACTGAATCGATATCCGCGAGTCAGCAAAGGGTTCCGAAATCTGGTGTGGTTTTCCACAATCTATACGTACCTCGTGGTATATACTGGAGCATTTGTGAGCCATACGGATTCTGCTGGAGGCTGTTCAGGCTTTCCGCTCTGTAACGGGCAGATTATTCCTGGGCTCTCGGGAGGCGTAGCTGTTGCTTTTACTCACCGGGTGGCGGCTGTTTCATTAGTAATCGTCATTGCAATTCTCGGTCATTTTGCGTATCGCAGACATCCGGATAACACGGAATTAAGAGCGCTCGGCGTCATTTCTGTTGTCCTGGTTTTGTTGCAAGTGGTTATTGGTTTTGGACTGATGCTTACGATGAACCGTCCGGAAGTGTATATGTTCGTAGCGCTGGCGCATATGCTTGATATTGCTATTTTGTTCGGGGTATTAACCTATATGAGTTTCCTGGTGTACAAGTTGCATCGACCCGTTAACCGGTTCTAATATATCCGAATTATTGTAGTTCAGAGGGGATGAATCCAGCGAAGTTCACCATCCGATGATGTACATCATTGGACAGGTGAACTTTGTTTGATGTCAGGCGTGTCAGGGCAACCTATTGTAAGCAGCGGTCATACGTTTACTCTGATTCCGATTTTGTTTAATATGATGAATGATTATGATTTTGATGATCTGCAGAGTGGAAAGAGGAGGCTATATATGCTGCGAACGTTGCTGGGTGAAAAGCCGCGTAAAAACGAAGGCATACTAAAGGATGCGATGGAGGCGATGGCGGATACGCTTGAGCTATTTCAGCGACAGATGCATGTGGACCAAGATCCTACCCATGATTTTCGTAAACTGTATGTATGGACCCAGGGACTGATCTCTTCGCTGGATGAACTGGAGCAAAGCTGTTTTGCAGCTTCCCATTTCCGTCAGAAAGTCAAAGCGGGCTCTACGGATGATATGACAATACCAGAAAAAGCAGAGTATGCCCGTTACGTCTATTTCTATAAGGATGGCTTCATCCGATGTTTTGCCATTCTGGATAAGTTAGGTACGGTATTGGATGAAATATTTGAGCTGAACACAACCAATGTTAAAACTCATTATTCTTATTTCACCGTATTAAGACAGTTCGGATATGATAAGCTGCATTATGTACTTGCCAATGAACTGATCCGGATCAAGGACTCCTACCGTGAGCCAATGAGCAAATTGCGCAAACGACGAAACATGGAGATTCATTACATGAACTCCGAAATGCAGGATGATCTGTGGCAGCTGCATCAGACTTTGCAAGGGAAAGTGAAGCTGGAGGATCTGGATCAGCATCTTTTGGAACTCCGGCAGGGTGTGGATATGGTATGTGAGACGTTAAAAGCAGCGTATGGCTACATCAACGAGAAGTGGCATAAGCAAGGAATGAATCAACCGGCGAAGTGATTGGATAGTAATATTTCCCTTTGACAAATCGGAATACTTGGATTATACTGAGTTCCTGATCGACAGTTAGATGGAATTAACATTTATGACATTAACATTATAACTACTACTGAACTTATAAATTAAATATTTCTTATCGAGAGCGGCGGAGGGACAGGCCCGATGAAGCCCGGCAACCGATTTATAACTGCATGACAGCTGTGTCATACTTTATAGATGTTAGGTGCTAATTCCTACAAAATGGTGCAAGGCACGATTTTGGCAGATGAGAAGGTATAATCTTTCACGTGAAGAGCCCTTTTTGTTTCTGCAAAAGGGGCTCTTTTTTTGTACGATGAAGGGGAGTTTTCCTTTCATTCGGGTAAAGATACATGTAGGCAGTGGGAAGGAGCAGTAATTTTGATTGAATTAAAAGGTTTAACCAAGACGTACGGTAAAGGTTCAAAAAGTACGACGGCCTTATCCGATCTACATTTGAATATCCGCAAGGGTGAAATATTCGGAGTTATCGGACATTCCGGTGCAGGCAAGAGTACATTGATCCGTTGTATCAATTTGCTCGAACGCCCCACGGCAGGCGAGGTTTGGGTTGATGGAATCAACCTAACCGATCTCAATAAGTCCGATCTACAACAACAACGGCGTAAGATCGGCATGATTTTCCAACACTTTAATCTGTTATCCTCAGCTACGGTATATGATAATGTGGCTTTTCCTTTGAAGCTTGTTAATACGCCCAAGGCTGCAATTGATCGGAAAGTAAAGGAAATGCTCGCATTGGTTGGACTGGAGGACCACAGCAATAAATATCCGGCCCAGCTGTCAGGAGGACAGAAGCAAAGGGTTGGTATTGCGAGAGCACTCGCGAGTGATCCGAACGTGTTGCTGTGTGATGAGGCCACATCGGCACTTGATCCCCAGACAACCGATTCGATTCTGAAGTTATTGCTGGATATCAATGAAAAGTACAACCTGACGATTGTTCTAATCACCCATGAGATGCACGTGATCCAGAATATCTGTGATCAGGTGGCGGTTATCCATCAGGGAGGCATCGTGGAGCAAGGGCCGGTGACGGAAGTATTCCTCAAGCCGCAGCATGCCATTACGCGTGACTTTATGATGCGGGACCATGAGGTGGGAATTGCATTAGAAGAAACCGCTCTGGCGAGTGCAGATGTCTCATTGCAGACGGACGGAGCTTCTAAGCTTGTGAAAATATCCTTTTTGGGCAATAAAACCTATGAGGCGATTTTGTCCAGAACGGTTCGTAAAACAGGAGTGGATTTCGCCATTTTGCAAGGCACCATTTCAACGATCAAACAAGTTCCCTATGGACAGCTGACCGTTCGGTTTGAGGGGCAGTCAGAAGAGATTAATCTCACCATTAAAGAGTTAGTGGATCAGGGACTTGATGTGGAGGTGCTTCGTTAAATGGATTTTTCAACGGTACGTTGGGAAGAAATCGGTAAGGCTTCCATTGAAACACTGCAAATCCTCGGAGCATCGGGCTTGTTCACGATCATCATTGGTTTGCCGCTAGGCGTATTGCTGTTTATGACGGCAAGGTCGGCTTCAATCCAGTCTCAAGTGGTGTACACGATATTATCGTTTATTGTAAACATCCTGCGCTCAGTGCCATTTATCATTCTGATTGTTGCACTCATTCCGTTTACGCGTTCATTGGTCGGTACAGCTACAGGCGTGCTGGGCGTTATACCACCGCTCGTTATTGCTGCAGCTCCATACTTTGCCCGGTTGGTGGAAACTACACTGCGTGAAGTAGATCGTGGCGTCATTGAAGCGGCACAGGCGATGGGAGCTTCAACCGGACAGATTGTACGGCGTGTGCTTCTGCCAGAGGCATTGCCGGGTCTGCTAGCCGGGATCACCATTACAATCGTTACCCTTGTTTCCTACACAGCGATGGCGGGAATGGTTGGTGGTGGAGGTCTGGGAACATTGGCAATCAACTACGGATACTATCGATATCAGAATGAAATTATGATTATATCCGTTGTATTTATGGTCATTCTGGTGCAAGTGCTTCAGATGGCTGGCGATCGTTTGGTTAAATGGTTCACCAGGAAATAACACATATATAGCATTTGCCTGATTCGGTATCGATTTGGTGCAAAATGCAAAAAAATTTATTGGAGAAGGGGTTTTACACATGAAAAAATGGTCTTTTGCTCTACTTAGTATTATGCTGATTGCGGTTCTAGCGGCTTGCGGCAACAACAAGGATTCCGACAGCGGCGCTGACAATGCCGGAGGCGCACCGCGCACCGTAGAATTGAAAGTGGGAGCATCACCAACACCACATGCGGAAATTTTGGAAAGCATCAAGCCCGAACTTGAAGCAGAAGGCATTCGCTTGCAAATCGTGACTTTCAATGATTATGTACAACCGAACCAACAGCTTGAAGATAAACAACTGGATGCGAACTTTTTCCAACACCAGCCTTACCTGGATACAGAGAACAAAGAACGTGGTTTCCACCTCGTTGCTGTAACACCTGTGCATGTTGAGCCATTTGCTGGCTACTCCAAAAAAATCAAGTCATTGGATGAGCTGAAAGACGGCGCAAAAGTTGCCATTCCTAATGATCCATCCAACGGCGGTCGTGCACTGTTGTTGCTTGCGAAAGAAGGACTCATCACGCTGAAAGACAACACAAATATTACTTCCAACATTCAGGATATTACAGCCAATCCGAAAAACCTGAATATCATCGAGCTGGATGCAGCCATGATGCCTCGTCAACTGGATGAAGCAGACTTGGTATTCATTAACGCCAACTACGCGCTGGAAGCGAATCTGAACCCAGAGAAGGATGCGCTGCTGATCGAGGATCTGCAAGGTAACCCTTATGCAAACATCCTCGTATCCCGTGAAGATAACAAAGATGCAGATGCCATCCAAAAATTGGCAGCAGCTCTGCATTCCGAAGAGGTTAAAACATTCATCAAAGAACGTTATCAAGGTGCTGTAGAACCAGCGTTTTAAGCTGAACGAATAAGCTGAACATAAATTGTACTCGGGGCCACTTCTTACGGCGCCACTAAAGAAAGCCCTGCATCCTCTTTATAGAGAATGCAGGGCTTTTTGTTGTGTACATCATATTAAAGAGCGTTTTGATGTAAGGGCACTTCGATGTAGTTTTTATTATTATAAGTAATTTACTTATAAGCTTAACGTTTATTCGGATCAGTATCCGAATGTCCATTTGTCTGTTGGCTATCAGAGCCTGCGGACTCCTGACCGGCAGCATGCTGTTGATAAGCTTCCTCAGCAGGCGATAGCGAATTTTGATCTCCTGGGTCAGCATCCTTTTTGCGGCCGGTCAGCTTGCGACGAATCCATCCGAAAGCACCAACAATCGCGGCCACGATGACAAACCATCCTTTTTTGAGCAAAAGTAATAATCCGACTTTCTTAGCCACAGCTACACCAGCACCACCGAGAATCAGACTGGTCAGGCCGAGTTCTGATTTTTTGTCTACGGATGCATCAAACTCTTCATAGGTATTTCCTTTGATCACGTTAAGCTGGTTAAGTACGGAGCTTTCAAACTGTTTGCGATTTTCTTCGAAATTGGCACTATCCGTAACGAGGATAACACCGATGTATCCTTCGCGGGTGAGTACATTCACATTGTAATTGACGAGTTTTTCCCGCTCTGCATCTTCAAGACCAAGAGAATAGATTAATTGATGTTTGCTGCTGTCATAGGCGGGCTCAATCTCCCATCCAGTAATAAACAGCTGATTATCGGGTGTTGTTTTCTCATTTTGTTCTTCTGTACCTCTTTTGTAGCTATCGAGCAGTTCATCGGCGTCCAGATCGTCTTTCTCACTGTCGTCGACATGGCCGGTATCGTTATATTCAAAAATTACATACCAGTTGGAGTTTTCGCCGGCCCCATAGATACTTCCGATTTCTGTTCCATTGGGGAAGGATTCGGTGTCCTCCAAAAACCTTTGGGTGTTAGCTGCATCGAGATAGGATAGGTTTTCGGCTACGTTTAATGTTGCTTTGTTATCAAGTACTACGTTTGAAGGCCCGTCAATCCATTGATACTCCTCGGTGGAGCTATTGCTTTCACTTTCTGCAGATGCTGTGATCGAGAATGGAGCTTGAAATGAGGCGATAAGCAAAATTGCGAGTAGAGAGGCTAACCATCTTTTCATTTACGCTATATTCCTTTCGAAGGTGTCATGCAATGTTGTCATTTACATGAACATATGTATTGTGTCGTTATATTCATAAGAAAATAAGGACTTATCGACATTAACATAGGCATCCAGACCAGACAAGGGAATTCTGGATATAAAGGGTTAATTTTCCTACAAAAGACCTAATTCATTTTATTTCAGTTGTTTGAAAGATAAGTATTTAGTCCTTAATTTACACTTTTTTGCAAATGGTACAGATTGGTGGGAAACGCGAGTTGTGGGGGGATGATAAATCTTTTATACTGGATGAGTGACTGCTCTTTGAAGAGGGGGATGAACGTGAAGGGAAAGATTGCCCTCATAACGGGAAGTGCCAAAGGTCTTGGTAAAATGACAGCCCTTAGTCTTGCGGATCAGGGTTGCCATATCGCTCTGAATTACGTACACAGCCGTACGGAAGCTGAGGTGTTACAGGCTCAGATCGTCGCCAAGGGTGTGCGGTGTATTGCCATTCAGGCCGATATTTCCAAGACAGAAGAGATCACCATGCTCGTTGCTCAGGTCGAAGAGAAACTGGGCAGCATTGATATTCTCGTGAACAACGCGGGTCCTTTTGTACGTGAACGTCGACTGTTTGCCGAGTATTCGGAAGATGAGGTTCAGATGCTTGTACAGGGAAACCTGCTCGGACCGATGCTATTGGATCAGCGTGTATTGCCGGAGATGCGGCGCAAGCAGTGGGGACGAATTATCCATTTTGGCTTCAGTCATGCGGGAGAAGCAAGATCATGGCCTCATCGGGCGGTTTATGCTGCTGCGAAGGTAGGGCTGGTTTCATTTACAAAGACACTTGCTGTAGAGGAAGCTCCCTACGGTATTACCGTTAATATGGTATGTCCAGGTGATATTCGCGGTGCCAACAAAGAGAAAAAGATTGATGAGATGGCGGGTATACCCGACGAGGAAACACCGAGAGGACGTCCTGGGAGCGGTGAAGATATTGCGCGGGTGATCACTTATCTGTGTCTGGATCATTCCGATTTTATAACAGGTAACATTATGGATGTATCTGGAGGACTTGATCCGATTCGTCCTAACATACAGCGTGAGGATGCATAGCACAAAAAAAAGAGCCTCCGCTTCATGCGAAGCGAAAGGCTCTTGAGGTTTATTTCGTGAAGGATTGATTAGAATACTTGTACGACTTCTTCGACACCGTCGACTTCTTCAAGAAGGGCACGTTCAATCCCGGCTTTTAAGGTAATGGTGGAGCTTGGGCAGCTGCCGCAGGCACCGACCAGTTTCAGCTTAACGATGCCATCCTCTACGTCGACCAGTTCCACGTCACCGCCATCGCGTTGCAGGAACGGACGAAGTTTGTCAAGCACGTCAGATACCTCATCATACATGGTGCTTTGTGCGTTTTCGCTCATTTTTTTTCAACTCCTTTCCTCACTATATTATATTACAAATGGCCATAAAATAAAATGGTCAAACAAAGCAGGTGAACCTACATGAGACCGATTATTGAATTTTGTGCCAATAATATGCATTTTGGCACAGATGAAGTCATGGATCAACTGGAAGAAAATCCAGACTATGATGTGATAGAATACGGCTGCCTCAGCAATTGCGGCCAATGTTACATGACTCCATTTGCACTGGTGAATGGCGAGTTAGTCATCACTGACAAAGTGGAGGATCTATATAACGCCATCTTGGCCAAAATTGCCGAAGCCGATGCCTGGGATGAGTTGGATCTCGATTAACCGAGATGACGCTTGGACATCCAGAGCACACCGCTTTTTAAAATACGTGGCACACGTCCCATCATAGACGTTTTGCCCATCAGCCCAAATCCAGCCTTCTTGCCGAGTGCACCGAGTGTGCCACGAAGCTTAAGCGGCTGCGGATTGGGCTTTTCGCCTTTCCAGAGGGCATGCTGAATATGGGCGATTTGTTCACCCTGTACTTCGGCAGCCTGACCGCTTGGTGCATAAGGCACGCTGGCGCAGTCACCTACTACATAGACATCGGTATATTCCGGGATTTGATAATATTCGTTCAGTACAACACGACCTTGTGGATCCTTGGTCACATCGAGATCCTGTACAACTTTTACGGGCTGAATTCCGGCAGTCCAGACTACCGCATCCGTTAGAATTTCTTCATCCCGGTTGAAAATGGCATTTGGTTCAAGTCGGGAAATGGCAATATGCCCGCGCGTCTCAACCTGATGTTCGCTGAACCATTCATGAACATAAGCGGACAAGCGCTGCGGAAAAGCGGATAATACCCGTTCACCACGGTCCAGAATGCTGATGTTCAGGTCAGGTCTGCTCTCACGAAGCTCGGCAGCCATCTCGACGCCGCTCAATCCCCCGCCGACGATATGCACATTACCATAAGCTTTAACTTCGTTAAGACGAAGGTAGGTTTCCCGTGTTTTGCTGAAGCTTTGAATTGTACAGCTATATTCCTCGGCTCCCGGCGTATTGTGGAATCGGTCTGTACATCCAAGCCCAATCACGAGTTTGTCATATTCCAACGGGTCCTGGCCTTCAAATTCAATCTGACGCTGTTCCAAGTCGATCGAAGTTACTTCTCCGTAACGATAAGTGACTTTGTCACTGACTGGGAATTGGATACGCAGGTCATAATCGGATACGGTCCCTGCTGCGAGTGCGTAATATTCAGTTTTCAATCCTTGGAAGGGACTGCGGTCCACTAACACGATTTGTGTATCTGACGGGATCTTGCCTTCCAGAAGTTCCTTGATAATCGTGAGGCCACCGTAGCCGCCTCCGAGAATGACGAAATTTTTCATGACTCGGCTTCCTTTCTGCATCAGTCCCGTGTGAACGGGGCTGTAACCTGTGGAGCAGCTATGCAATGACATAGCTGCTCCTGTTTTTTTTTATCTGGATTTGAAATGATTGAAAATGGGCATTTAAAATTACAGATATACTTCAGCAATCCGCACCACTCCATGCTAAACGCTCCCGGTTAGAATGAAGTCGCTTATGGGAATGATGCTCATGCTACATGCTATTCGTACACTTGAATTTCATTGTAGAACGTATCACGTTCAACCGGAATGCGTCCAGCACCCTTAATTAACCATATCAGTTCTTTGCGGGTAAGACCTTCAGGCGTTAGTGCGCCTGCTGCATGACTAATCCGTTCGCGAACGATCGTGCCGTGTGCATCCGAAGCTCCGAATCCAAGAGCGACTTGAGTCAGCTGTGGACCGATGTTGATGAAGTACGCTTTGATATGATCAATGTTATCCAGCATCAGACGGCTGATCGCAATCGTTTTGAGATCCTCGTATGCAGAGTTACGACGCATGATGCTGGCGTTTTTGCTTTTCGGCTGCATGGAAAGCGGGATAAAGACCATGAATCCGTTGGTTTCATCTTGCAGTTCGCGAATCTGTACCATATGGTTCACACGATCTTCATAGGACTCAATGGACCCATAAAGCATCGTGGTATGGGTACGCATGCCCAGATGATGAGCAGTACGGTGCACTTCCAGATAACGGTCAACGTTCGCTTTGTTTACGCGCATTTTTTTGCGGTATTCATCGGACAGGATCTCAGCGCCGCCGCCAGTCAGTGATTTCAGACCTGCTTTTTGCAGTTCTTGTAGAACTTCCTTGATGCTCAGTCCGCTGATGCGCGTGAAGAAATCAATCTCAGCAGCCGTGTAGGCTTTCAGCGTAACGTCCGGATATTTCTCGTTTAAAGCACGCAAGGAATCGACATAATATTGAAAAGGAACATGGTTGTTATGTCCGCCTACAATATGGAACTCGCGTACACCTGGGTGAATATGCTGTTCTACGTAATCAATCATTTCCTGACCAGACAATGTGTAAGAGCCATCTTCGCCCTGATCTTTACGGAAGTTGCAAAAAGCGCAGTGGGCTTCGCATACGTTGGTAAAATAAAGGCTCATGTTTTCAATAAAATAAACTTTCTTGCCATTCTTACGCAGGTTGGCCTCATTGGCCAGTTGGCCCAAAGTCAGCAGATCATCCGATTCATACAGATAAACGCCGTCTTCTACGGTCAGCCTTACGCCGTTCTGCACTTTCTCAACGATTTCAGCCATTCTTTTGTCTGTGAACGGTGTTACCAATGTAGACATGTTGTATCCTCCTATTCTTAACCGGAATCGAGTTGTGTGTAGGACTTACTTACAGAACTACATAGAAAAGATGCGGTCATCTGCCGCTTCTTATATGGACTAACTCTTATTTACCCGGTGCAGCCAGTGCTGCGTTCGTAAAGCTAATTTTTTCATTAAAATGAGTCTTGTGACTCTATATGCATTGGGGACTGCGTGCAGTCTCGAAATGTGAAAAAAATTACAACTCCATATATGACCATCACCTGAATAAGTCATGACAAAATATCGACATTTCAAAGCGATCACCTACCCATTATAAACCTCGTGTCCCGGGGGTTCAATACACTGGGAAGAAAAAGGAGTTAAGGGGGAACGCGGAAACAGGCAAAGATGACTTGAGCCCCTTGACGGGGTGGAGTATAATTTAAAGAAGAGTTAACGAAAGGTTGTTCAAAAAGTACGCTTTTGATTACGAAGGATGCCTAGCGGCATCTCAGCGTCGAATATGGGATTCAGCCGAAATGTCCGTTGCTCACGTAGTTTTGCCTACGCTCCGCTACTCCATTTCTATCTTCATCCCATCTTCTTGGTACTGAAAAGCGCCCTTTTTGAACATGATTTTATATGAAAAAGGAGAGTGACCTGGCATGATTAGCATCAGCGAAACAGCTGCAGACAGATTGAAGGAAATGCTTGCACAGCAAGAGACACCTGGTATGTTCTTGCGTCTGGGCGTAGCACCGGGCGGTTGTACCGGATTTTCGTACGCCATGGGCTTTGACGATAAAGAGTCTGATGAGGACCTCTATATGGATATTCAGAATATGAAGGTTGTTGTGGAGAAGGAAAACCTGAAATATTTGAATGGACTGGAAATTGATTTTGAAGAATCCGGCATGTCCGGTGGTTTCACCATTCATAACCCGAACGCAGTAGCAACATGCGGCTGTGGATCATCCTTCCGTACGAGGGAAGAAGCAGGCGTACCGGATAAAGATTGTTAATAGTTGTGAATCGCGACCTCTATAGCGGATTAGTCTTGTACTAATCTCGTTATGGGGGTCTTTTTTTATTACATGGATTCCGTTTCCAATTTATGATTGACATTTTGTTCCATGCAAAGTTATATTGTTTTTGTGCAAACGTTTGCGCAATATGTGAAAAGACAAAAATAAACCATGGCATTAGGTGATGATGGCAGAAAGGAGGTATGACGAGAAAACGTTCAGGAACCGGAATTGTCAGTTCTCAAGCCAACACTCCGTGATTTCAACAGCGGATGAATGGCTCTATATCGAGGGAGGTAGGACATGAAATTAGCACGACGGATCGGCGCATTTCTTTTATCGTTGCCACTCATTTTTTCCCTGCATACGACTGCTGCTTTTGCAGAAATTTCCGCTTCTCATGTGTATCATAATCATATGCCGAATTTTTGGGCTTACTATGACACTTCCCAATATGCTTCAGCTTCAGTCGGAACTCCAATCCGGTACACATACGATGGTCAGGTTATCAATTTGAAAAATAGCCCTCCTGCAGGATATCCTTATTATCTGCCCAGCGGGGCACCAATGCCGCATGACGATCTCGTGTCATACTATACGCATCACGCCAAAACCGGAGCTTATTTGTCTTGGCCCTGGCAGGTGGCTGGCGATTTGAAGAACAACCATCCTGCGGCTGGCATGCAGGTTACGATGTCAGGCTCACTGCTTAACAACGTAGACAGCTTTATGTATACCAATAATGTAAACGGTTACAACAACAAAAATTGGGGCGCACCCTGGAAGAATGCCTACAATAATCTGAAAACTGTCAATGGTGAACGAACGTTGGACCTCATTCATTTCTCCGGGCATCATTCCATGGGGCCTCTTGCTGGAAACGAATATTTGCTTAAGGACCTGATCTATCAGAATGCGGTGATGGCTCAGCCTTTTTTCCTGGGCGATTCGTTTAAATCCTCCAAAGGATTTTTTCCCACCGAGCTCGGGTTCTCGGAACGGATAATTCCGGTACTCGACAAGCTGGGCATTGAATGGTCAGTGATTGGAAACAATCATTTCTCACGTACATTGCAAGATTATCCTTTGTTGAATGACCCCGGAAAGGATACGATGGTGTCGCCGCCAAACCGCGCGGACTTACAGAATACAAGCAATGTGGGCTCATGGGTATCCTCTCCGATGTTCAACGAGAAACAGGTGGTATACAACAAATATCCTTTTGCCTCTACGCCCCATTGGGTCCGTTATATCAATCCCGACACCGGTACAGAGAAACGCATCGTTGGCATTCCTGTCGCTCAGGCCGAATCGTGGGAGGAAGGGTACCAAGGCTCAGTCAAAGCCGATGCTCTCAAGCCGTTCGAAGGCATGGTTGACCAAAAGCAATTTTTTGTCATCGCACATGACGGGGATAATTCCTCGGGTCGCGCCGGTTCGGAGGAAACGTGGCGCAATGCGGGCAACGTGACGTATTCCCAACAGGGAGTAAAAGGGGAAAGCATCAATGAATATTTGCGTACGAATACCCCAAAAGCGGATGACGTTGTGCACGTGCAGGACGGGTCATGGATTGACACACGTGACTCTTCGTCCGATCCGACGTGGTATCACTGGCGTCTGCCTTTTGGCATATGGAAAGGACAATTCGATGCTTTTAACAAAGCCACAGGTCTTAATCTGGAACCGAAAAAAAATCTGGATGGTGTCCAGGAAGGCATGACGGTATCGTTCGAGTATGGCTACCATTATCTGGAGCGCAATTTCGCTCTGGAGCAGGCTGCACTGAATTATGCTAAGACAGCTGAGCAGATCTGGCTGGACAGTCATCCGAATTACTGGAAGCCGACAACGGCGCTTGATCGTGAGATTACGTATGAAGGCAATCAGCTTAATCCATGGATGATGGCTTACCCGGTCAAAGGGGACCCGTCCAACGACTACAAAGGTGGCGCCAATCCAGCCGAGTTGAGCTGGTATTTCCTTCTGCCGGCGCTGGATTCCGGCTTCGGCTATTACGATGAGAACGTAGATGATGGTGTGAAGCCGACCTTGTCGTTCAACCAGTCATTATTCTTTTCCAAGCCGTATGTAACCACTCAGCTGGCGAAAGATCGCACGGGGCCATCGGTCTGGTGGGCTCAGCGTTATCCGTACAATCCAGGTAGTGCCAACGTCAGCAAGGCAGAGGGGTGGACACTCCATTATTTTGACAATACCTTTGGCATTTACACCTATGCCTATGATGCCAGCGGAATCAGCGATATCAAGGTAAAAGTTCGTACGCATCGCGACAAGCTGGCTGACGCCAAAGACAATACGTTCCGTGTGTATGATCCTGCAGATCTCAAGGCGAAGGGTGTATCCAATATTGATCCAGCCAAGGTCAGCTCGTGGAAGGAATACCCGATGAACAAGCGCGACTTGAAATCGGATATTAATGGTGTGGCCTGGCAACCAAGCAGCACGGATATGTTCAAACGGGTACCTGCTCAAGAAATCGGTGATCTGTATTATACGTACTTTAACGAGTTCCAAGATCAGATGGTTGATTATTATATTGAAGCAGTCGATGGTCTTGGCAATGTGACCCGGAGTGATATTCAGACCGTCTATGTAGGTACGGGCAAATACACCAAGGATGCATCTGGTAAAATTGTGGAAGATGCGAATGGCACCATCAAAGGTACACATCCGTTTCTGGTAATCGACCGTACACCGCCTACAGCACCGACGAATGTGAAGGCTGTGGGAATCACGGATCGCAGTATTTCTTTGGAATGGAATGCATCTTCCGATGACGTCGGAGTGGACCATTATGACATTTATCGCGATGGAAACAAGGTGGGAAGTTCAAAAACAACGAGTTATACGGATACGGGGCTCCAGCCAGCAATGGAGTATGAGTATACAGCTAAGGCGATTGACAAGGCGAATAACAGTTCAGGCGCCAGCACTCCATTGAAGGTTGTGACACTGGTGGGTGATACGCAGGCGCCAACAGCACCTGCCGATGTAAAAGTCAAGGCAAGAACGGCTTCGTCCGTCACGCTGGAATGGACAGCCAGCAACGACAATTACGGCGTGGCTCGTTACGACATTTACAGGAATGGCAGCAAGGTAGGAGAATCTGTGAACTTATGGTTTACAGATGAATCTCTCAGTCCTGCAACATCCTACACCTACACCGTGAAGGCGGTGGACGCCGCTGGTAACATGTCTCCAACCAGCGCACCTCTAACAGCCAAGACGGAAGAGGGGAACGTTGTTACGATTTACTACAAGCAAGGTTATGCGAATCCATATATTCATTACAGACCGACAGGAGGGACATGGACGACGCCTCAGGGTGTTAAGATGGCACCTGCGGAAATGGCGGGTTACAACAAAATGACGATTAATGTAGGCACCGCTTCCGGTTTGGAGGCAGTATTCAATAACGGCAGCGGCACATGGGATAACAACGGCGGCAATAACTATCAGTTCCCGTTGGGCATCAGTACGTACAATTCCGGTAAAATTACTCAAGGTGCACCGGTAGTGGATGTAACAGCACCAAGCGTGCCATCCGGATTAGCGGAAACATCCAAAGCGGCGGACCGTGTCACGCTCAATTGGGAAGCTTCGTCCGATGATGTTGGTGTGGCCGGATATGAAATTTTCCGTGACGGAACGAAGGTGGGTACAAGTACAGTGCCTGGTTATACGGACAGCGGCCTGAAGGCCTCAACCACTTACAGCTATGCGATCAAAGCCTATGATGCAGCAAACAACAAATCTGCCGCCAGTACCGAACTTGCGGTAACGACGGAGGCTGCCCCGGACAGCAACAGTGTGACCATCTATTACAAACAGGGATACACAAGTCCGAATATTCATTACCGTCCGACGGGCGGAACGTGGACGACACCTCCTGGCGTGGTGATGCTAGCAGCAGAAATGCCGGGTTACAACAAGATCACCATCGATGTAGGCATGGCAACCGGTCTGGAGGCGGTATTTAACAACGGAAGCGGCACGTGGGACAACAACGGCGGCAAAAACTATTTATTCCCACTGGGTGTCAGCACGTACAATGCGGGGGTCATCTCGCCAGGCGCCCCTCCTGGGGCACAGGCAGCTTCGAAATTCCAGAATTCAGAGGAGTTCCTTAGGACTGCTTCCAGGCAAATGGCCTCACAGCCAATACAGAAAAAAAGTGCATGATGCTGTTGAATTAGCTGCATGTTAAACATCTGGCTCAACCCCTGCCTGAAAATGGCAGGGGGTTGCATGATAGTTGACAGAAATTGTTGTAACTATTATAGTTACAACATGGAGTTAAAATACGAGAATCAAAGGAGAGATCATGATGAAGATTGGAATCATTGGCGCAACAGGCAAAGCTGGGCAATTTATTCTGAAAGAAGCGTTGGACAGGGGGCATGAAGTCACAGCGATTGTTCGTAATGCATCCATGGTTGAGGATAAAAGTCTGAATGTACTTGAAAAAGATGTATTCGACCTCACGGCAGAGGATGCCAAATCATTCGACGTAATTGTAAATGCATTCGGTGCACCAGCCGGGAAAGAGCATCTGCATGTGGAAGCAGGACAAGCCCTGATTAACATTCTGAAAGATGCACCGGATACTCGCCTCATCGTTGTTGGTGGTGCAGGCAGTCTGTTCACGGATGAAACAAAAACGTTGCGAGTAGTCGATTCTCCAGGATTCCCTGAGGCATACAAAGCAACTGCAACCAACCAGGGTAAAAACTTGCAGGATCTGCAAGCTTCTTCAGGTATTCAATGGACGTTCCTTAGCCCGGCGGGATTCTTTAATCCAGAGGGTGTACGCACAGGCAAATACCAATCGGGTAAAGATCAGATTTTGGTGAACAGTGAAGGTAACAGCTACATCAGCTATGCTGACTATGCCATCGCTTTGGTCGATGAGATCGAGAACCCGCAGCATCAGAACGAACGCTTTACGGTAGTAGGCGAAGTGAAATAATTCTTTAATCAACATGTTGAAATTAAAATAACGGACGCTGATCTCGACAGATCGGTGTCCGTTTATTTGATGTTCATGAAGAAATGAAATGGATGCTCTGTAGAAAAGGATCATTAGAAAGACAGCAAAAATTCGTCAGAAACTAAATTTAATAATTGCAACAAACCTCCATCTCCTAACGTTACTAATCAGAGCGAGGGTAATCCAATATTTTCAAGTATTGCAGTACGGCTCTAATTTCCGAAAAAAAAAGGGATGGTAATGTGTCTTACAATAGAATACATAGACGAGTAAAACCCTTATTAATACGTTTGTTACTGGCAGTAATGACTCTATTTTTGATGCCGGGTATTGTACATGCAACGGAATACGCTAATCCAAATAAGAAGCTATTGTCTGATGTTACTGCGATCACCGCAGGAGAATGGGCGGTTTATGCGGTTAAAAAGGATGGCTCCGTCTGGGTATGGGGTGGAACGCGAAACAGCGGCTTGATTGGTAATGGTTACTCGGTTCCGTCTGATTCTCCCGTGCAAATGAAAATGGATGGCGCGATTGCTGTTGCCAGTGGAACAAAACATGCACTTATTTTAAAAAACGATGGTACGGTCTGGGCAACAGGATCGAATGTTGATGGGCAGTTAGGGCTTGATATTACCCCTGATCGAACAGTACTGGAGCCATTACAAGTAAAAAGTTTGAGAGATATTGTAGCCATCGCTGCCGAAGGTAATCAGAGTCTTGCGTTGCAAGCAGACGGCACAGTTTGGCAATGGGGACGAACAGATCGAGTGAATACGCCTTCTTTTAAGCCTGTAAAGGTAGAAGGGCTTCCTTTAGGTAAATCGATTGCCTCAGGTTATGGCTCAGCGATGATGCTTGATCATAAAGGAGACGTACATGTTTGGGGGACTATGCTTTACGAAACGAGCCCGGACAAATTAAGGAAGCCAACGATCTTAAGCGGTTTGATGGAGACTACAGAGATTGTAACATCAGGACAGAGAGCTGCTGCTCTAACAGAAGACGGGACATTATGGACGTGGAACAACTCGAAGTTGTATCCTACTCCTGGTAAACTGTTGCATCCAACCCGAGTACTTCAAGCGGAAGGAGTTCAGAAGGTTGCTGGCGGTACCGGATCTTCTTTTAGCCTGATTAAAGATGATGGTACGGTATGGATGTGGGACAGTTACTGGGATAAGCCGACATACACGGCTGTTCAAGTACCGGGAATTCAACATGCATTGGATATTGCCAACAGTCAATTCCAAGGTCATTATGCATTGCTTGAGAACGGAACAGTCCTGAAATGGACGGTAGATTCTTCTGGCACACCTTCTCGACTTGAGCCTGTGAAGGCACCCATCCATGTGCAGTTAAATGATGAGACACTGAGTCTGGTGATCCCGCCGATCATCCTGGAGAATGTGAGCTATGTGCCTTTGCGGGGAGTATTTGAATCTGTTGGAGCTACCATTGAATGGAATCAAGGTAACTTTACTGGTGTCGTTAAGAAAGATGATACGATCATTGAAATTCATGCGCTGTCCGAGCGTATTCGATTAAACGGCAAGCCTCTCCCGAATGAGTTAAAACCGAAGATGATTCATGGTGTAACGATGGTGCCCCTTCGCTTTATTTCTGAAACACTAGGGGCGGAAGTAAAGTGGAGCGCTGAAAGTAATACGATTCATATTCGTATCCCATAGAAAATATCTAAAGGAAAAGACATCTTCTCTGCTTTCCGCTCCAATGGAAAATATGACTTCTGTGCCGCGAAAAGTGTCTGTGAGTGCTGAACCTGTGAATTTCTCAAATGATTCATTTACAGCAAAGGGAGATGGCACGAAGAGAAGTCAATGAAGAAACTGGCCTTGGTGATCTCCAAAAAGGGCCGTATTCAAAAGTCAGCTGTAACATAGATTATAGATTTGAATTAATGTACTATATTTTCAATACCCGCCAAGAAACGGAGAACAATTGCACATGAAGTCTTCCTTTTTGACCCGTCCTTTTTATTTCCTGTGGACAACGCAAACGGCAGCCAATGCAGCCGACGTATTATACATTATGGCGCTTACCGTAATGGTCCTTAATCGTACCGACTCTCTTATATCGGCGGCACTCTTGCCGCTGATGCGCAGCGGCTCTCAAATGCTGAGCAGCCTGATTGCGCCTCTGCTAATCCAGCGCTTCAAGTTGTCCAGGCTTCTTTTGATGTCACAAGCGGGGCAATTCCTGTTGTTCGCTTGTCTGGCCATGTATCTACAGCTTAACGGAGAGGCAGCATCGCTAGTGCTCGTATTTTCGCTCGTATTCGTCATGTCCTTTCTCGACGGCTGGACAACTCCTGCTCGGAATGCCCTTATTCCACGTCTCGTGACACACGAGAAAGGTCTGCTTAAGGCTAACGGACTTATTAGTGTCAGCGATCAGGTCGTACAGTTTGCAGGCTGGGGACTAAGCGGTGTTGTGGTTGCCTTGCTTGGGGCTAGCCCAACGTTGTTGCTGACAGCCGTTATTTATGGCTTGGCCGCGGCGTTTACGCTTGGCGTCAAAGAAGCAACGGAAGGGGAAGTTGAAGACAGGAATTTGCACATTTCATCTGACGTCACACCTGTACTCGGAACAAGCAGATGGCATACCTTAACCGAAGGTTGGAAAATGATATGGAAAACGCCTCGTCTGCGGGTGCTTACGTTTATGGATATGATCGACATGCTTGGCGGTTCAATCTGGGTCGGTGCCTTTACCTTGGCTTTTGTTCAAGTCGGACTTGGGCAAGGGGAGGAATGGTGGGGATTCATTAATGCCGCATATTTTGCCGGAACCATAGGTGGCGGCTTGCTGGTGCTTACCCTGGCAAGGATTATTGGTAACCGCTATTTCGCGGTGATGATGATCGGCATGGCCGGTTATGGAGTGTTGACTGCATTTTACGCACTGAACACACAGCCTTTCGTTGCGTTAATATTCGTGATGCTGATGGGGCCATTCGCTGAGCTTTCCATGATTAATCGGCGTACCTTGATTCAGAGCAGCGTAGCGAAACTTTTGCTGCCCAAGGTACTGTCTGCTCAAGCATCTCTTATGCATCTGGTCTTTTGCATTTCCTTGCTAGGTATGGCCGGGCTTGCCGAATATATCGGGATTGTGAACCTCTACCTGTTTGCATCCGGATTGACCATAGTAGCCATCTTCGTTGGTTTGCTGAATTACCGGGCTTTCCGGGACCAAGCTGCTCCAGAAGCTGTAATGGATTAGGACGGTTTCTATCAACCATCCACGAAACATGCAGATGTTCTATAGCTGTTTGTGGATGGAAGCAACATTCTCTCATCCCTATTGTAATATCCCGGCCTCCGCCGGTTCCAGTGAATGAGGAGACCATTATCTAAGGAACATAGGACGGCTTATTTGGCCTTCAGATCCTCTTTTTAAAATGTAAGGAACATCAGACACGTTATTTCCCAAAATCCCTGGATAAAAACACTGTAAACGGCTGTTGATTCGGGTATAGCGTGCCTCAGGTTCCTTAGAATTCTGGGGAAGATTCGAATCCTTAAATAAGACGCCTACGATTCATTAGCGCTCTATGCGCTGTTCTGGACACGTTGAGGTGCGTTTCAGTTCAACTTCGTCCAATCACTCCAGCGATTTTACTCCGTCAACGCAAAAAGGCGCTGCTCCCGAATTTGGGCAGCGCCTTTTTCGTACTTACCGTGTGACTATACTCGTTTTAGAAGTATCTCAAGGAGCAGCGGCGCAGTGGAGGGGACGGAATCGATTCTGAAGAAGCGAAGCGTGCGCCTTTGTATCCAAATTTCAACTAATAAAAAGTTGATTCAATAAAATTCGGATACAACAGCGATCGAAAGAACGATCCGTACCCGTAACGGCCACCTGCTGCTCACCAGTCACTTATCCCCGTGTTTAGTCGATGAATCCTTCCAACATTACAGTCGGCAAGCCGTTAGACTGCCATGCACCTTTGCTGTAACCGCCGTTGTAGCCCGGCGTTGCTTCAGGCTCCCAATAGAATACACCTTTACCTTTGCTGCTCGGCAGGTTGCGGAATTGCGTTTTCATCGCTGCGACAAAACTTTTACCGGCTGCCGGTTGGGTATTATCCATCCCGATTTCCGATACGATAATCTCTTTGCCATACCGGTTGATCAGATCCTTGGCATTATTCACAGCGTTGGTAACAGCCGTGTTCCAGCCGGAAGCGGAAGGATAGAGGGACATGGCAATCATGTCAAAGTTGGCACCGTTATCGATCAGTCCACCGATATTCCATACATAGAGGGCATTATCATCCCCGCCTGCCAGGTGAACGATAGTTTTGGTGTTGGTGCTGATGGACTTCACAGCATTATGGCCCGTGTTCACCAGCCACGCATAATTTTTCATGTTGGTGGATGCTTTTCCGTCTTCCCATAACATACCGTTGCTTGTTTCGTTACCGATTTGTACCCAGTCCGGGGTTACGCCTTTACTCTGCATGGCCGTCATGACTTCACGCGTGTGATTCCATACAGCATCCATGAGCTGTTGGAACGTGTAGTTTTTCCAAGCCGCAGGTTTCGTTTGCTGACCTGGATCAGCCCAGGAATCACTGTAGTGCAGGGTCAGCATGACACTCATACCTGCATTTTTGGCACGCAGGGCCAGAGCAGCTGCACGATCTTTGTTCATGTAACCGTTACCATAATCATTCGAAGGATTAACAAAGACACGAATACGAACGGAGTTGATCTGGTAATCATTTTTCAAAATATCAATAATATCACGCTGTACGCCGTTTTTGTCTTTCCATTTGTAACCTTGCGCTTCCATCCCGGGCACCCAACTGATGTCGGCTCCTTTGGCGAAGCTTGGTGCTGCACTGGCATGCTGGCCTGCGGGCAGCATAATGGAGGTGAATAACAAAACAAAGACCAGAGCGATGGATATTTTGAAACCCCTTACATTTTTGAACATTACAATATGCCTCCTCGAATATGGGTTGAGTTGCAACCTAATTATATCGAGCATCGTTAACTCAGCTACAGGGTCCATTTTCAATATTTTGGTTGTTTTTTCAACCACTCCTGAAAAAAGACAAAACAAAAAGCCGTCCGAAGACGGCTTTTCTACCCGTGGCGCTTTTTGAAACCTTGATCCGTATCCCGCGCCTCCACCAGAACAGTTTATTTTGAGCTAGTGGATCGGGTAAGGGACACGTTCAACATGTGATTAGATATGTTGACGCACCTCCTTTCCTTGTGCCAAGAGTATACACCACTCTTTTTCGGAAAGCTAGTCTTTTTTTCATATATACGCAAAATTATTTTTCGGTTTGGAACATCGTGATATCCCGATCATAATGACTCTTCGTACCGTTATCGTTGCGAATTCTCACGCTGTCTTCGCTGATCTGCTCTACGATGCCACGGCCCACTTCACAATATACGCCAGCCGGATCTTCCTGCCATGCAGTTACTGTGCATTGGGATAGTGCAGCCGTGAAAAACTCTATATTTTTTTGTAACGTTCTAGGTTTGTTCGATTTCATTATATACTCCTTTAACAAAAACAATTTTAGAATGTGGACAGCAACCGGACATTTTACACTGTAGATCACTTTACCCTGTCTCCTGCTCTTTGTAAAGGGATGGAAAAAGTTATCGGCATGAGGTATCATTTACATAAATTTTACATAGCGTTTACACTACGCTGACGCTTGTAGCCAATCACGAATAGTACAATTATATTAGCATCTATAAAAAATTGAACTAAACATTTACACGAGAACGGAGAGGACAGAAAAAACCTGTAGAAGCGAAGCTAAAAGCTTTCTGAAAGAAAGCTGCATCGGAAGCATACGCTTCGCCTTTATCCCCGGATTTTCTCCATTGAAAAAGGAAATAAAAAAATCTGGGGATAACAGCGATCGGAAGGTTGTTCTGTCATCGGAGTGGAAAGTGTAAATACTCTTTAGTTCAATTTATCTAACCAAGAATAGATATGTAACAAATTCGGAGGCCATACATGCATAGAGATGTTAAAACAGGTAACTACGTTAACCGTGATTTAAGTTGGGTAGAATTCAATCGTCGTGTGCTTCAGGAGGCGCAAGATCCAACAACACCTCTGCTGGAACGCATGAGGTTTCTTGGTATTGTCGCCAGTAATCTGGACGAGTTCGTAAGTGTAAGGGTAGCGGAGACGAAAGAGAAGATTAAGGCTGGATTTACGCAAAAGGATTTTACGGGCTACACCCCTTCCGGCTTGTACCGCAGATTGATTAAACGAACGGGGACCATGGTCGCCGAGCAATATAAAACCTATCGGGAGCTCACTCGTCTTCTCGCCAAGAAAGGCGTGCATTTTCAGGAATATACCGATCTGAATATGACGCAACAGCGAGCAATGGACCAGTATTTTCATGATATCATTTTTCCGGTATTAACACCGATGGCTATTGATTCAAGCCGGCCATTCCCACTGGTACACAATAAATCTGTATATCTGTCCGTGATGCTGCAGAAGGAAGAAGAGCAGGAGGGCGAGCCATTTTTGGCTATTGTGCAGGTTCCCTCTAATCTGCCGCGGGTCGTTCAGGTGCCTCTTCGGGCGAATAGTAAAAAGAAAACGTTCATTCTAATCGAGGATCTCATCAAACATCATATTCATACCTTATTCAGCGGATATGTTCCGCTGGCTGTTCAGGAATTCAGGGTGACCCGTAATGCGGATCTTTCCATTAATGAAGAAGAAGCCGAGGATTTACTTGAGGCGATCGAGAAGGAGCTGCGGCGCAGACGCCGGGGAGCACCAGTGCGACTGGAAATTTGCAAGGATTTCCGCCAAGATGCATTGCTCGAGTTGCAGGAAGAGTTCGATATTCAAGACCCTGTGTACGAGATCGATGGACCGCTGGATTTGAGCTTTCTGGCCGGGTTTGTAGATAGTTTGGATGGTTTCTCTCATCTGAAATACAGTCCGGTGCAGCCGGTGTATCCTCTGGAGTTCCTTCCTCGGGAAAGTCACTTCGAACTGCTGCGTAAACGAGACGTGCTCGTGCATCATCCATACGAATCGTTTGAACCGGTAACGGACTTTATTGTGGAAGCTTCGGAAGATCCGCGCGTGATGGCGATCAAAATGACGTTATATCGGGTGAATGGGGATTCCCGTCTCATCCCTGCACTGGCTCATGCAGCCGAGAGCGGCAAACAGGTGACGGTTGTTGTTGAATTGAAAGCCAGATTTGATGAAGAACGGAACATTGCATGGGCCCGCACGCTGGAGAAGGCAGGTTGTCATGTCGTATATGGATTGGTCGGATTAAAGACCCATGCCAAGATTATTCTCGTCGTACGCAGGGAACAGAGTGGTCTGAGAAGGTACGTGCATGTTGGAACAGGTAACTATAATGAAAGTACGGCCAAAGTGTACACCGATGTAGGACTGTTTACCTCCAATCCCATTATTGGTGAGGATGCATCGGAATTGTTTAATGAGATTACCGGATATTCAGGACCCAAAGCGTTGCAGGCATTCCGCGTCGCCCCTGACGGCATGAAGGATGAACTGTTTGCGCTCATTCGTCGGGAAACGGAGCATGCCTTCAAGGGAAGACCGTCCAGGATTATTGCCAAAATCAATTCCTTATCCCATCAGGATATCATTGATGAATTGTATCTGGCATCTCAAGCTGGAGTACAGATCGATCTGATCGTGCGCGGTGTATGTTGCCTGCGTCCGGGGGTAGAGGGGCTTAGCGAGAATATTCGGGTGATCAGCATCGTTGACCGGTTTCTGGAACACTCCAGACTGTTTTATTTTGAAAATAGCGGGAACCCGGATGTGTATCTGTCCAGCGCAGACTGGATGACCCGTAATTTGAAGCGGAGAATAGAACTGATGTGTCCTGTGTTTGATCCAGAGCTGAAGAAGATGCTGGTCGACATATTGAATCTGTCGCTCATGGATAATGTGAAGGCAAGAGAGCTCATGCCTGGCGGCAATTATGTTTTTGTACAAAATGAAAAGCCCCCGCTGAGAAGTCAGACGGAGGCGATGGGCATTATTCCCTGGAAGCCTGCTGAATGGAGTGCGTTAACGTAACTCCCCAAGCTTCCTGTAAATCTTTGACGGCCTCTTCAAGGCCGCTCAGTTCCAGTAACGGCTCGGCTGTACAGATGAATTGCATCTGCAGCGAGTCGTTTTCTTTTGCCGCCTTTATGGCGGTAATACTTTCAGAACGATTAATTGCTTCAGTCACGCGCAGCAGAGAGCCCAAGCGATGGGCATGCCGTTCGTCCGAATCCTTGAGAATGTCCCTGTGCTTATGCAGCAGCTGGGGCGTTCTTTTTTTTGGATGATAATCGGCTGCAATGGCACTCAGGATGGTCTCCCGGTGAGATAGTCCGTAGATGCTTGCATTCATGATCCAATAGGCCGAGTGCTGGGGATACCGGAAGTAGTTAATCTGTTTTCCAGCCATATGCAGCATGGAGACCGTGTACAAAATCCGGGCATCTGCTGGATCGGGTGCACTACCTTGAAGGGCAGTATACAGGGTGAGCGCATCATGGTGAATCCGATTCAGACGTTTCTCCGGAATGGGTGGACCAAAATGAATGAAGTTGCGAATGCTGTCCCGCAACGCATCTGGCACGACCGGCTTACCTTTAGCCAGGAGATCCCTTAGCAAACCATCCCGTAATCCCGCTCCGCTCACGACATAACGATCCCCTTGAAGGATTCGGAAGACCGTCCGCAATATGAGTAGACCTGGAACAATAATGTCGGCACGATCCTTGGCCAGTCCGGGTACTTTCTTGCGCTGTGCCGAGGTCAGATGTGGCAAAGAACGAGCGATATTTTCCATCTCTTCTGCACCGATTTCATAATGATGCGTAACCGGTAGTGAATATTGCGTTCTCTTCTGCTCAATTTTGGCCAGTGTACGCATGGTGCCGCCAAGTCCAATAAGAGGTAGTCCGGGATGTTGTCTGATCCAATCCTGACCGCTTAATGCCTGTATAACTTCATTACATAGCTCAGCCGCATTTGCCTCAGACCACTGATCTTCCCCGCCATAGCGGGCATGTGAGTTAACCGCACCGATAGGCAGAGAGATGCTGTGCAGTCTTTTTCGATTACGGAATACAGTGATCTCTGTACTGCCGCCGCCAATATCCACGACATAACCATCCGCCAGATCAATCGATTGAGTGACACCAAGGAAACCGTAATAGGCTTCCTGATCGCCGGATACACATTCGATAGTAAGTCCCGTCTCGGCTTCCAACCAACCTATAATTTCTGAGGCGTTGCCTGCATTCCGAATAGCCGCCGTGGCTGCAGCGCGGATTAGCTTGGTTTGATAAGCTTCGCAAGTAGCCCTGAATTGTCGCAAAATCGTAATGGCCTTGTCCAGTGAATGTCGCAGGATGGTTCCGTCTTGTTCAACCACATTGCTCAGACGAGCGGCATATTTGTCTTCATGAATGATGCGATAGGCCCCATCCTGGTCGAGTTCATAAATAACCAGACGAATGGAATTGGAGCCGATATCGATGATTCCGAGTATTTCGTTATGTGTCATAAGCATCTCCTTCAACAGAGGTTAATCTACCCGATTTTCAGCAAGGCAGCCATGGCTTCCGGTGAACCCGGAGGCGTGGAGGAGAAGGGCGTGGTCAGCATGACCACAATGATGAAGACGATAAAGCAGGCAAACAGAATACAACTTACAGCAAAACCGCGATTGCTTTTCTTCATAAACAGTCGAATACCCGTAACGAATAGAAGTACCGTAATGGCTACCAGAACGATAGAAATTGCAAAATAGGCTACGCCATATAGTGATTTGAAAAATGATTCCATGTCTTCTGAACGCTCCTTAGATCCTCATATTTAAGCCTCTCCAAACCATTCCTTAGTAGCATACGATAGATTGATGCGTTTGAAAAGCAAACCAGGCGCCTGTTAAGGCCTTAAACCAAGCTGATGGACTTTATCCACTGAAAAGGGGCCCCAGCCTTGGACAGACATCCAAGAAAGCACGGCTCCTGTTGAGTATGTATAAGGAAGGACTATTGTTGACGAAAGGAGATCAACCCATGTCGAGACAGCTTGCAAGCAAATGGCTGAAGACAGCGGCGCTGTTGAAATATCCGGTAGCTGCTGTCCATATTCCACAGACGAAGAAGTTCAACTCGGGGAATCTGCTAAACATGCTTAGTCATTATGGAATGGTGTATATCAAACCTGTTGTCGGTGGTGGTGGTTACGGTGTCATTAAAGTATCAGCAAGCAGAGGAGCCTATCGGTACACTCATATGAAAATAACCCGTTCTTTTACTCAGTTTGATCAGATGTACCGCTCCCTGATTCGTGTAAAAGCCAGACGGAGATATCTGATCCAGCAAGGCATTCATCTGGCGACTATTCAGGGCAGACCTGTCGATTACAGAGTCAAAGTCGTCAAGACGGAAAGAGGCTGGGTATTCCGTTCTATGGTGGGACGGCTCGCTCGTCCGGGACTGGTCGTGACCAATCTTAGCAAAGGAGGAACGATGCTGTCCGGTAGGAGAGCGCTCGCCCAGTCCCTACCCCATATTTCCAGAAAACATAAACGTCGAGAGATGCGTTCACTGACACTTACCTGTACGAATATCATGGAAAGTCAGTTTCCAGGTGTGGGGCAGCTCGGCTTCGATTATGGACTGGATCATTCCGGCAAGATATGGATATTGGAAGTGAATACCAGACCGCAATGAAAATGGTGAAAAAAGCTAAAAAAATAAAAAGAAAATCCGATAGTAATAATAGAAGGAAACTAGATGTAAAACGTTTGAAATTTAAGAATTAAGGGTAATTTACTCGCATCAACTCTTGAAACTATGAATTTATTCTAAAAAAAATGCTATGATAATCGTTCTGTTCGATAAGTTTCGATCCTGTGTATAAATACTGTCCACACTATCCACGTTGATCAATCAACATTTTTACCATTTATCAACAAACTATACACAGGATTTCCACATAACGTTGTGGATAACAAGAACGCTTGTTCTCTTTATAAATCTCTGATATGATAGTTTTGAGGAAAAAAAAGGAAAGGTTGTGGCGGGAAATGGCTATGTTATCCGATGAGATGTTGTTGGATTCCTACCATAAGGCGATTGAGTTGAATCTCGAACGAGATTTCATCGCACTGCTGTTGGCAGAAATCCATAAGCGCAAACTGGGTACCGACGTATCTGCCATTCTTCACTAGAGATCCTCATTACAGGCAATGTTACAGGTTTCCGGACATGTCCCATAGATTGACAGGCCATAGCGTGCTTGTCTGACAATGGTGACAGTACAACAGATGATTGCAAACGTTTTCGCCTTCGTCTGCCGTGTCAGAGGAAGTGTGAATGACGTAGGGGCTGTATGGTCCGGTGTAATCGTCCAATTTGCCGCATTCTGACAGTCCCTGAAGGCAGTGGGGACAAGCCTGCTCCGGTACAACCAGACCGTTACACAGCGGGCATATATAAGACAAGGGTATCCCTCCTGATGTTGAATTCATTCAGGAGTAAGATACCCTTTTTTGTGTCTTTTATGTTCTATATGATTCCATAAGGAATTAGCGCTTCATGTTACTGCTGTGTCCCGGGGACAACTTGGCGTCTGGGTCGAAGTAAACCTTGGCATTGTTGACTGCGGTTGGTGCTTCACCGAATCCGACAGCAATCAGCTTCAGTTTGCCTGGATAAGTTGTAATATCTCCGGCAGCATAGATTCCCGGAATCGAAGTTTCCATGCGGGAATCGACCACGATGGAATTGCTATCAATTTCGATGCCCCATTCTGCGATAGGTCCCAGGGAAGAGACAAAGCCGAAATTGACGATTACATCATCGACTTCAATGTCCTGTGTTTCCTTCGTTTTGACGTGAGCCAAAGTAACCTTGGTAATGCTGTCTTCACCGTGAAGTTCCGTAATTTCGGTAGGTGTAACGATGTTCACCTTGGAATTCATCAGGTTTTCGACACTGTGCTCATGCGCGCGGAATTTGTCGCGGCGATGGATCAGGGTTACTTGCTCAGCGATCGGCTCGAGCATGAGCGCCCAGTCTACAGCGGAGTCACCGCCACCGCTGATCAGTACTTTTTTGCCGGCAAAGGCGTTCAGATCACTGATGAAGTAGTGCAGATTGGTTTTTTCGAATTTGGCCGCACCCTCAAGCTCCAAACGACGGGGTTCGAATGCACCCACACCCGCAGTGATAATTACGGCTTTGGCGTGATATTCATTCATATCGGTTTTTACGACGAAGTGGCGTTCTTCTAATTTCTCTACCGATACAACCTTTTCCTCAAGACGGATGTTCGGGTTAAAATGGCTCATTTGCTCCACCAGATTATTCACCAGTTCCTGAGCGGTAACTTTCGGGAACCCGGCTACATCATAGATGAATTTTTCCGGATAGAGGGCGGCAAGTTGTCCACCAAGTTGTGGCATACTTTCAACCAGAGTAACAGATGCTTGACGCATCCCTCCGTAAAACGCGGCGAACAGACCCGCAGGGCCGCCACCAATAATAAGTAAATCGGTCATGTCATGACCGGCAGTTTGTGCAGTCAAGAATCAACAACACCTTTCTTATTTTTAATAGGTAGTTTAACAGAAATAATAAAGCCGGATACGTATAGTAACCAGCGTTTGTTGCCTGAACTGTCTTTCTCATTATAAACGGTGTAAACTGGGTTGCAAAGTTGGCAGTTTGATGAATGTGGGAACAATAGATGAAGATCAGGTGAGAATAGGATGAAATTGGAAATGAAAGGTTATGAAAAATAACAAAAAAAACCTTGATCTTTGCCAGAAATACAGATATCCTTGACCTGTACTATGTGTTTTTTTGTCTAATTTAGCCCCAATTTGTAATGTGAAGACAATACCCGCGTTTTGTTGAATCTTGTGTATAATTTCACAATTTTAATCGATAACTTGCATGCAAAAAGTTCAAATAAATTCGCGAAGTTAACATTTGTCGTCATAATGGATAAGACCTTATCAATATGGGTAAGTAAGAGCCTTTTTACAACAAAACAATCGAATGACTGATGCGAGCGAAACTGGAAGGGGTTTAGACATGAGCAGTATTCCCAAAATCGTCATCCTCGGCGCGGGCTATGGCGGGATTCTGACAGCCCAGCGGCTGCAGAAGGAATTGAACTATAACGAGGCCGATGTCACTTTGGTGAACCGGCATGATTATCATTATATCACTACACATCTACATATGCCGGCAGCCGGCACAGATACCATTGAACATGCAAGGGTCCCGATTTCGAAGCTGATTGACGAGTTCAAGATTGATCTGGTCAAATCTTCGGTGAAGGAGATCCGCCTGCAGGATCGGAAGATTATTCTGGAGGATGGCACGTTATCCTATGATTATCTGATTATTGGATTGGGTGGAGAACCGGAAACCTTTGGTATTCCAGGCATGCTTGATCATGCCATGACAATTCGCAGCATTAACTCGGTCAGAATGATTCGCGAGCATATCGAATATCAGTTTGCCATGTACAAAAACGATAATAAACGTAATCGCATTCGTTTTGTTGTGGGTGGGGCTGGCTTCAGTGGTGTCGAATTTGTGGCTGAACTTGCGGATCGCATTCCTCAGCTTTGCAAGGAATTCGACGTGAATCCCAAAAATGTGCACATCTATAATGTGGAAGCAGCGCCTTCAGCTCTGCCGGGCTTTGATCCGGAACTGGTTGAGCATGCAATGAACGTGCTCAAGAAAAAAGGCGTTACTTTCAAAATCGGTGTTCCGATTAAGCAATGTCTGCCAGACGGAGTTATTGTGGGTGAAGGAGAAAAACTGGATGCAGCAACGGTCGTATGGACCGGCGGTATTCGTGGGAATGCTTTGCTTGAGCAGGCAGGCCTTGAAGTGATGCGCGGACGGGTGAAGGTCGATGAATTTCTTCGTGCCCCAGGGCATGAGCATGTCTATGTCATCGGTGACAATTCACTGGTGTTCAACAACGAAGGGCGCCCATATCCACCAACAGCTCAGATCGCGATGCAGCAAGGTGTTAACTGTGCCAAAAACGTTGTCGCTGCCATCCGCAAGAAGCAGCCACAGCCTTTTGTGTTTACAAGTAAAGGTACGGTTGCGTCCCTGGGGAAAGGTGAAGCTATCGCCGTTGTAGGCGGGAAGAAATACAAGGGATGGAAGGCGGCTCAGCTGAAAAAGCTGGTCGATCTCCGGTACTTGTTTATCATCGGTGGCATTCCTTTGGTACTGAAGAAAGGGCGGTTTTTTGGATGAGACATTGCAGTGTTCAGGTCAGAGGACTACTCACACGCGAAGAACTGGATCGTTACAACGCCCTGATGCAGGTTGGCGGTTATCTGGAAGAACAGGATCAGTATGATCTGGCTTATATCGTTCAGAAGGAAGTTGATATTCTCATTTTGCCTGCTATCGAGCGGCTTAAGGAGAAGGGACGTGACCGTGACCGGGCAACGGCTGAGTTTTTGGAATCTCTGAAAGCGGTTGATGAAGAGGATCAGGATTAAGCAATTACGTTATCTTAAAGAAACTCGAGTCATCCATTATTATTGAACATTTATATTCATTCGAAAAAGTAAAAGCACCGCTGACCCTATCCTGAATGGAGGTGTCGCGGTGCTTTTTGTGATCTATCCGATTTACAGCTTGAGCATATCTTCCAATGTTCCTTCGTTCAGCAAACTTCCCACATAGAAAGAGCCGAATTCGCCATAACGGGCACTGACTTCGTCAAAGCGCATCTCGTAAACAAGCTTCTTGAACTGAAGTGCATCATCCGCAAACAACGTAACACCCCATTCCCAGTCGTCGAAACCAACGGAACCGGTAATGATCTGTTTCACTTTGCCAGCATAACTGCGGCCAATCATGCCGTGGCTGCGCATCATCGTACGGCGCTCGTCCATCGACAGCATGTACCAGTTGTCGTTCAACTCGCGTTTTTTGTTCATCGGGTAGAAGCAGATATATTGCCGCTGTGGCAGGACCGGTTTGAGACGGGCGATGATTTCCGGGTTCTGCATAGGGTCTTCGCCCTCTTTGCCAAGATAATTGCTCAGTTCTACTACACTGACATAAGAATAAGATTTGGTGGTGTATTGGGCAAACATCGTTTTGTTAAACGCGTTCTCAACAGCCTTCAGATCTTCCAGCGTTTCACGCAAGTGCATCATGACAAGGTCTGCCTTCTGTCCCACAACGGTATAAACGACAGTGCTTCCTTTGGATGAATCCTCTACTGCTTTCCATTCCTTCCAGAATGCCTGCAGCTCGTCCAGTGCTACGGCGCGTTCTTCATCATCGGCTGCTTTCCAGGCGGCCCAGTTAATCGAGCGGAAGTCATGCAGGGCGTACCAGCCCTCCAGTGTTGATGCGGCTTCGTTCATTGAATTGATTCCTCCTGCAGGTTATATTTCCAAATCCCGGTAAGGGACGGTTGAGTACTTTATCGTCTTCATTGTATCCCAACAGGAAGCAGAAGGGCAAATGAAGAGAAGGTGAATATAGGGGAATTTGTCCATAAAGTTCGTTGCTTCGCCACATTTTTTGCGGTACACTATCTACTATCCGTAGTAAGAGAAACCGAGTCAGTGAAAGAAGAGGTGAACGTCACCCGATGCAGTTTATACCTGTGCTGGTATTGATGGTGTTATTTTTCGTTATGATGTTTGGTATCGGTTTCATTCTGAATATGCTGATGAAGACAACCTGGTTTCCTTCCTATCTGTTCATTATTGTCATTCTGCCTGTCGTCGTGTATTCCTTATGGGATCATACGGCATCGTTGATGTCGCATCTGGGTTCTTTCCATATTGTAGACTATATGACGGGCGTAGCTGGACTTGCTGGAGCGGTCATCAGTGGCTGGGCCATTCGCAAACTTCGTCTGGGCGGGTACAAAATGTTTTAATCGGCTAGCCAAATGGCAGCAAACGCTGGTCTGCATTTTCCGTAAAGGTCTTGCCTTTGTCGTAAACGCTTACGAGTCAAAGGGAAGGCTTTTTGGCATGCATCAAAAAAATGTGCATGATTATTCGGACATGTCTCATATATATCTGGATAACATTTCTCCATATGTTCACTTGTTTTCTAAGGCTGTAGCTTTTATAGTAATCTAGCAACTCTGCGAAAACGTGAATGTTGTCGACCTAGGACGAAACGGAGCGAGAACAGGTCCGTTTTTTACCTGTTTTTGAGCATTTGAGGATCTGACATTTATGATAGAATAGATAAACATACTTTTGGGGAGAAGGAGATCAAGCTATGCGCATGAACAATTTGCACCATTATACTGAACATCATCGCTACTGCGTATACAGGGAGTTTGGACTTAGTGCCCTGGATGACCGCATGCTCACCGGAGCGTATCAGCCAATGGTAGGTGCCTTTGCGATAGGTTTGTATCGACTGCTGTTTCAGCATCTTCCCGGTGAACAGGTCGGTTACTCGCCGCTTGAACAGCAACGGAGGCTGTTCATGACGCTCGGACTCGAGCCCAGCGAGAAAGGGCGCAAATATTTGGTGGAGCAGGCATCCAAGCTTGAAGCTGTTGGTTTGCTTCAGACTTCACGGCTGTATATTCCGGAAAATGACGACTACATTTATGAATATGAGCTGCAACCTCCGCTCTCTCCGGCAGAATTTTTCCGTACACAGCATTTGACACTGCTGCTTCGTGACAAAATCGGCAAGTTCGCTGTACTCTCACTGCGCTCCGGTTTTTCGGCGATAGAGAGCGGTGATGCGCCTTACCCGGCAGCGAATAAAGAGAATATTTCCGTTCCTTTTTACGATATATTTGAATTGAATACACATGTGATTGATTATGAACTGGAGCAGGCGTTGTCGGAAGTGTCGACTTCGGCACAGCGCAGCGGGATCAATGGAGCAGCTGAAGAGAACAGCCTGAATTATGCCGACATTATATTGCGTTTTCCGCGTGAGTCGGTCAATCGCCGTCATGTGGAGCAATTGCGATTCGATCACGAACAGCTTGGCATTGTGAATTATGTGGTGAACAAGTTCAATCTCAGCGTACAGGATGTATGTCGTTTGCTGGATGAAGATGATATCTTTAACCCGCAGGGGCAGCTCGTGCTGGATGATCTGCAACACAAGGCAAGCCTGCAGTTCAGGCAGACCAAGAAGCGACATGAGCAGCAGACGGTACAGGCAGCGAAGGTTGTTGCTCTTAGACAGCATATGGAGGAGCCTGAGCGGAAAGAGGATTCCAATGAACCGCCTGTCGAACATGTGGTACAGATGGAATACTACGTCGAAGTGCCACCACAATTTTCGACCAAGTGTGATATTCATCAATACAATATGATGCTGCGTAATGAACCTTACACACGATTGCTTCAGACGTTCTTCCCTGGTGCCGTACCGGACAACCTGGTGGACATTTTTGAAAAGATCGACCTCAGCTACAAGTTGCCTGGTGAAGTGATCAATGTGCTGATTCATTATTTGATGGCATTGCTTGTATCCGGTGGTGAGCAAAGAATTAACCGTAACTTCGTTGAGGCCATTGCCTCCAACATGCTGCTCAAGCAGGTGAATTCCTATGAGAAGGCAGTACAATACATTCGTGACCAAGCCAAGGTCAAAGGCAAACAGGCTGCTGGTGCAGCTGGAACCCGTTCCCGTACATACGGCAAAGGAACTAAAGCCAAACCCGAAATTCCGATTGTACAAGACATAGGCGCCGACGGCGATGCCGTATCCGAAGAAGAGTTCGAAGAGATGATGAGGTTTGCCCAGCAGATGCAGGCAAGCAAACAAAAGGGAACTTTATAACTTTCATAAAAATGACCCAAAAGGCGAGTCACCTAAATTAAAGGAGACTCGCCTTTTTTGCTAGATGATTATTTTTACATCTTTGGAGAGGAGGGCTTCCGATGGCAAAATGGGATAATATGCTGTCCATGCTTTGGATGCTGCGATCCGGAAGAAAGCTCACCGCCGCTCAGATCGCGGACAGTTTGGAGATTAGCGTCCGCACCGTGTATCGATATATCGACGCATTATGCGCTAGTGGCGTACCGGTCGTTGCGGAATCGGGCCATGATGGTGGTATTCGTATTCTGGAGAGTTTTAAGGAAACGCCATTGTTCTTCAACTCTGTAGAGTTGAAGGCACTTGTGGATGCGTTTAAATTTGCCCAAGGAGCTGGTTATCCGTATGTGCAGGAGCTGGAGTATGCGTTGAAGAAGGTAGAGAACGGACTACAGGAGGAGCAGCGCCATGATCTGTCCCGCAAGCAGAGCAGCTTGGACGTGGTCTCTTCAGCGCGTCCGCCTTCAGTCGTTCCGTTGTTGCGGGAGTTGGAACAAGCGACGAATGACGGGCGAACAGTCCGTATGGTCTATCGCAAAGCAAATGCGGAGCAGGCTGGCGAACGTGAAGTCGATCCATATGGGCTAGCTTATGACCGAAACGAATGGTACGCTGTCGCGTTCTGCCATCGGTCGCAGGCAATGCGGACGTTTCGCGTCGAACGAATCGAACGGCTGGAGTCAACCGAAGCGAGGTTTGACAAGCCGGAGTCTTTCTCTGCGTCCGCGTTTTTCTGTGAGCAGTCCAACCAGAGACGGGAGGCAGATGGACCGCTGACGGTTATCCGTATCGCGGGACAGCCTGACACGTTAAATGCGGTTTGCGGCCACTGGCATATGCGCCACTATTTGACGGAACGAACCGATCGGGAGGCACGGTTTTTGATCGATGCTCCGACGATGAACAAGTACCTTCCGACATATCTCATGACGTTCGGCACGGCCATTCGCATCCACGAACCACTGGAGTTGAAGCAGCGGATTCAGGAAATGGCATACGGTATCGCCAAACATTATGAAAACGATGCGGATTGAATTTCCGGATTGAAGTTCGCTGACAACGGTTGTCAGCGAACTTGTTATACGATTGAGACAAGGCTGCGGCAGCCAAACAGAAGGGCTTCAATTACGTCACGCTTACTTACCTATTCATACTTATTACTATTTAGCTCCAGTCCTTATGATAATATATATCTAATCATGATTGTTGTGTTGTTGCTGATTATTCCGACCAATAAAATACGATGTTTACCCACGCTATCCATAGCTCTCATATTGTCATTTATTATGATCTATTTTAATGTTTTAGGGCGGATATTTGGTGGAATGAACGGTGTATTGTAAGGTTTATTTAAAATTGCCAAACATAAATTAGGCCCTTCCGACTTCCTGTAAGGAAGCGAAAGGGCTGAAATGATTTCTTCTATTGTTCTCTCGACGCCTTGCACAAAAATAAACTTATGGTTAACGATAGGGAATGAAAGCATTTTCAAATAGGGTTAAATTAAAGAAAATCAGGTATAAACTAAAGAAAAGTTCCGGGTGACAAGTTAATGTCAGAAGGCAAATGATATACTTTAGACAGGAAAACAGCATCGGGGGGAACATGTGACTTGAAAATTGTTAGCGTTTACAAAAATTTCTTTAAAAATAATATGTTTATGAAGATGCTGTTCATCTTCTCCATGATTTCGATTGTAACGATTATTACCTTGTCCTATATCATTTTCCTGTCGGTGTCCGATGCCACGATTCGTCGAGAGCTGGCGATCCAGAAAGCGGCCATGGAGAGTGTCGACCGATATATTCATCAGCAGTATGAATCGGTGCAAAACATGGTGAGGGATATGCATCAGAATGAGGCGTTATCAGCCAATATCACCTACCTGATGAACCATACGTACGCCGAGTATGTACAGCACCTGACGAATGGTTATTATGCCAATCAGGATGATTACTCAGCTGATGTACTGAAACATTTTCAAAATATAATGGATCGCAATTCGGATATCAATCAAGTGATGTTATATAGTGCCGAGCGGCAGGATCTGTCCTCATTCAATCAACATAAGCAGTTCAGAAAGCTGAACACCAATGTGGCTCATTCCTATATTCCTGACGTGATGGCGATGGAGACACCGAATATCAGTGCACCAAACTATTGGATTCGCAAAGAAATCAATCAATGGGACCCTGCGCTGTATGCGATTCGAGTGCCTATCAACGATACACAGACCCTTCGAAATTTGGGTCAGTTCCTTGTCTTCTTTGACTCAGCGGGTATTGGCAACGCTTTGGATAGTTACGAAAGTAATCTCAAGGGAGAAATTGTAGTGTTGTCAGCCAAAGGCACCGTATTGTTCGATTCCAACGGCAACTATTACGGGAAGAAATACCCGTATGTCAATGCGGCCGATTCCCTGTTTGATCAGACAGATATGGACTCGATGAAAAAAGAGCGAAATATGTATGTAAACAAGTATGTCTCGGCGGATCAGGGATATGTGGTTGTTGGCACGGTTCCTGTGGATGAGATGGCAGAGGCTTATGCGGGTACACGTAATACAATCGTTTCAATTAGCATCATATGTATCCTGTTTGCAGTGCTGGTTCCGGCGTTTTTCATTATTAATTTTGCCAAACGCACCCGCAGAATCATTCGTTTCACCCAAAAGGTGAAATACGGCAACCTGACAGCACGGATTGATGATACCCGTGATGATGAGCTTGGACAGATCTCGCACAGTTTCAACGATATGCTGGATGAACTTAATCAATATATTGAACGCGTCTACAAAGCCGAGATCAAACAAAAGGAGACAGAACTGGTCGCTCTCCAGGCACGGATTAATCCTCACTTTCTCTATAACACGCTGGAGGTCATCCGAATGAGGGCGATTTCGCAGGGGGCGAAGGATGTCGGCGAGATGATTTACAGTTTATCCGTGTTATTCAAGAGCCTTGTTCAACAGAAGAAAAATTATACGCTCAAGGATGAGATGGAAGCTTGCCGTTTGTATCTGGAATTGTTCCGAATCCGGTATAAGGATATTTTCATGTACACGATTCAGTTGGACCCTGTGCATAACCAGCATCCGGTGGTCAAGCTATCTCTGCAGCCGATTATTGAGAACTATGTGGTGCACGGCATTCAGACAGAACGTTCGGATAATCAATTAACGATCGTTGTTGAAGAGCTGGACGACGCTTTGCAGGTAGAAGTCAGAGATAATGGCAAAGGTATTGAGCCTGAGCGCCTTACTGAAATTTTAGAAGAACTGGAACGTCCGGAAGAGTCGGGTAAAATGTTCGGACTGCGCAGCGTTCACACCCGTTTGCGTTTCCTGTATGGACCGGAATTCGGCATCACGATTGAGAGTACACTCGGAGAAGGAACCCTGATCAGGGTACGTTATCCTCATACAGAAGGGACAGGTATTTAATATGTACAAGGTATTTATTGTGGATGATGAACCGTTCATCATTGAAGGATTGTACGATATTTTGGATTGGTCGTCGTTTGATATGGAAATTGTAAGCCATGCCGGCAATGGACAGGCCGCATTAAACGCCTTGTCCGCACAGCCTGTGGACATTCTGATTACCGATATTTCCATGCCATTCATGAATGGTCTGGATCTGATTCGGGAAGCAAGGCAATTGCAGCCTGACATCAAGGTGATTATTCTAAGTGGCTTTAATGAGTTTGAATATTTGAAAGAAGGCATGCAACTGGGGATTGAAAATTACCTGCTCAAACCGATTAATGTGGAAGAGCTGGAATCAACGCTTCGCAATACGGCTTCCAAGCTCGACCATGCGTTGTCACCTCAAACGGATGATGCTTATGGTGTTCAGATTCTGAAAGACAACATCCTTCACCGATGGCTGACGGGACAGATCGCGGCCACGGAATTCGAGGAACGTGCACAGTTCTTGAATCTTTCGCTGGATGCACCTGATGTTGCAGTAGCTATACTGCGCACTAAAGGGGAAGTATCCGGCATGTTCGAGCGAGTGGAGGGTATGCTCAAGGAAAAGTCCTATGTGAACGTATTTCATGACATCGATGGAGATATCGTCATTGTTGCCAATGTGCATGCAGGCGAGGATGAGAAAGAGAAGTTTATGGAGTGCCTTCAGGCATTATCCGCTGCGCTGTGTGAAACACATCCTGCTGTTCTGATTGGGGCAGGAAGTCTGGTGCGTGGACTTCACCATGCGCCTACAAGCTATCAGGAGGCGAAAAAGGCACTTCAGTATGTGATGATCTATCCTGACCTTAAAGTGATCGATCATGCCATATTGGAGAAGAGTGGAAGCTCTGCTACTTCCTTCTCGATCGATTGGAAGGAGTATGCGAAGCTCATTCTATCCCGTAATGCAGAGCTGCTTGCGGAGCGAATTCGGGTCGATTTTGAACAGCACCGCGACGGGGTTACTCCGGCTGAGTTACAGAACATCGCATTGGAAGTGGTCATTCGCTTCAAGATGGAATTGGAGGGCATCAAACATTCGGATGAATCGGCTATTTACCAACGTGGGCTTCGCCTTGTATTGGATAGTGGAACCTTTGACGAACTCGTGCAGGCATTGCAGCAGGTAGGTACGGAGACGATACAGTCTCTGCTTCAGGATTTAAAGAATCCGATCGTCAACCAGGTGCTTCAACATATTGACAAACATTACGCAGAAGAGCTTTCCCTGAAGCTGCTGGGTGCTCACTACCATCTTCATCCGGTATATTTGGGACAATTGTTCCATAAGGAGACAGGGGAGACCTTTGCCGAATATATCAACAAATACCGGATTGAACGTGCCAAGGAACAGCTGCGCAATTCGAATCTGAAAGTGCATGAGATCGCAAGGAATGTGGGGTACTGGGAGACCGGATATTTCTATAAACAGTTCCGCAAGTATGTGGGAATTTCACCAACCGATTTTAAGGTTTTTGGATAATTTCCAGTGGATCACCGATTGGACCAGTGGACTGAACTAAATGAGACATTCTGGGGACAGGAGGGCATGCAATTAAGCTAGTGCCAAATGTTACTCAGCATGTCTTTTTGATGTAAGCGATTTATTCAAATCGGTACAAATTTATGAATCGGTACTGATTTCTCTTTAATTTGTACCTCGAAATATTAAGTTTATCTTCTTTTTGAAAATGCTTTCATTCGATAAGGTTAAAGCAGTTAGTTTGTACAGCTAAAGGGAACACGAAAAGGGAGGATCAAGGAAATGAGTAAACAAAGAAAAAGTTTTTCTCTCGTACTTGCATTGTTGATGGCGGTTACACTCGTTCTTAGCGCCTGTGGAGGAAGCAAGGATGCTTCAGAATCAGGGGAAGCAGGAGAGGCTCCTGTCGAGCTGATCTGGTACACCATTGGTACCCCTCAGAAAGATGTTAATAAAGTGATGGAAGAAGTCAGCAAGTACACGAAAGAAAAAATTAATGCCACAGTAACGATGAAAATGGTTGACTGGGGTGACTATCCGCAAAAAATGCAAGTTAACGTAGCATCCGGCGAGCCAATGGACATCCTGTTCACCTCTTCCGGCGGATTCGATTATGTTCAAAATGCTAGAAAGGGCGCATTCCTAGAGCTGGATGATTTGCTCCCTAAATATGGTCAGGACCTTATTAAAACGATTGATCCTGCATTCCTGAGTGGTTCGAAAGTAGACGGACACAATTACGGAATTCCGGCTAACAAAGAGCTGCCTCAACAAGAGGTATGGCGTTTCAACAAAACGCTGCTTGATAAATACAAAATGGACATCTCCAATATTCGTACGTTGGACAGTCTGGAGCCTTTGCTCAAAACGATCAAGGAAAATGAGCCAAGCGTGACTCCATTTGGAATGGATAAAAACTTCGTTCCTTATGTTCCTTACGACTACGTCATTCAGAACTTGCCAATGGCAATCAAACTGGATACGACGGATTACAAGATTGTGAACATTCTGGATACTCCGGAAATGAAAGCAGCTCTCAAAACGATGAGCAAATACTACAAAGCTGGTTATGTATCACCAGAGGCAGCAACAACAGGCTCCACCAATGACCTGACCACATCAGGCAACTGGTTCCTGGATCGTGCACAGACACAACCGCTCGCGGACAACCAGTGGTCAGCAAGCTACGGATACCCGGTAGTTTCCACACCAGCTAGTGATGCGATTATCACCAACACGTCTGTACAAGGTTCGATCATGGCTATCTCAGCCAACTCCGAATATCCGGAGAAAGCAATGGAGTTCCTGAACCTGTTGAATACAGATCCAGTGCTGCGCAATATGGTTGATTCCGGTATTGAGGGCGTTCACTACAAAAAAGTGGATGACACGCATATGGAAAATCTCGCTGAATCCAAGAACTATGACATGCCTTCTTACTCCCTCGGTAACAACATGTTGTTGTATCTGAACAACAATGACCCGGATAACAAATGGGATGAGTTCAAGAAATTTAATGCAGAGGGTGTAAATTCCCCAATTCTGAGCTTTAACTTTGACTCAAGCAAAGTATCGTCGGAACTGACAGCAGTGCAGAATGTCAAAGAGCAATACTGGGCCGCATTGATGACAGGTACGCTGGACCCAGAGAACAATTTGGAGCAAGTGATTGAGAAGTTCAATCAAGCCGGACTTGAAAAAGTGATGGCTGAAGCCCAAACCCAGCTTGATGCCTGGAGAGCGGCAAATAAGTAAGGGTAAATTCAGGGATCGGGCCGCTGCTTGTTGCGCCCGATTCTTTTTCATTCAAGCCTGAAGGAGGATCTCCATATGACCGCATTTTTGAAAAATCTGATTAGAAACCGAGTCATGCTGTTCATGGTGCTGCCAGGCGCCATCTGGTTCTTCTTCTTCTCCTACTTGCCATTGGTTGGTACAGTAGCAGCATTCAAACAATATCGTTTCAGCCGCGAAGGCTTCTGGGCCAGTCTGATGAAGAGCGAATGGGTGGGTTGGGATAACTTTAAATTCCTGTTCAGCACCAACGATGCTTGGCTCATTACTCGAAACACGCTTTTTTATAACCTTGCCATTATATTTCTGGGGCTGGTATTCGCTGTAGGTTTGGCAATTCTGCTCTCGGAGCTGGTCAATAAACGATTGGCCAAATTGTATCAAACAGGTATGTTCCTGCCGTATTTCCTATCCTGGGTTATTGTCGGTTATTTCGCGTTCAGCTTCCTGAGCATGGACCGGGGGATGTTGAACCAGATTATTGGGTGGTTCGGTGTTGAACCGATTCAGTGGTATTCGGAGGCGAAGTATTGGCCGTATATCCTGATTTTTGTAGCGCTATGGAAAACGATTGGATACAACAGTATCGTCTATCTGGCTTCTATTCTGGGCATTGACCGGTCGCTGTATGAGGCAGCAATGATTGACGGGGCGAGCAAATGGCAGCAGATTCGTAACATTACAATTCCATTGCTTTCACCTATCATCACGATTATGACCTTGCTGGCTGTAGGCCGCATTTTCTATGCCGACTTTGGACTTTTCTATCAGGTTCCTCGGGATTCGGGTACGCTGTATTCCGTTACGAACGTTATTGATACGTATGTGTATCGTGGCTTGAAAACAAGTGGAGAGATTGGCATGAGTACGGCTGCCGGATTGTATCAATCCGTTGTAGGCTTTGTGCTCGTTATCATTTCCAACTACGTTGTGCGCAAAATTGATAAAGATAGCAGCCTATTCTAGGACAAGAGAAAGGAGTGAACCACTGTGGCTCAAATCGTAAAAAAACGCGACTTCCATCATGTATCCAATGGCTGGAACGTCATTATGAATATTTTGGCCGGACTATTCGCTTTAATCTGTGTATTTCCTTTCGTGTTTGTAGTGATCATCTCGTTCACGGACGAGAAAGCACTGGCCCGTGACGGGTACCGACTGATTCCGAAGGAATGGAGTCTCGCAGCCTATCAGTTTGTGTGGCAGAGTGGAGACACGCTGCTGCGTGCTTATGGGGTAACCATTCTCGTGACGGTGCTGGGTACCATCATCAGTCTGATTCTAATGTCGCTGTATGCTTATGCAATTTCCCGCAAGAGTTTCCGTTATCGGAGATTTTTCTCCATATTTGCCATTCTGACCATGTTGTTCAACGGCGGGATGATTCCGACCTATATGGTCGTATCCCAACTTCTTCATTTAAAAGATAGCATATGGGCACTGGTTCTGCCGCTTGCAATGAATGCCTTCTATATCATGATCCTGCGTACGTTCTATTCAACCAGTGTGCCTGATGCAGTCATTGAATCCGCAAAAATTGATGGAGCTGGAGAATTTTATACGTTTATGAAAATTGTCATTCCATTATCGCTGCCAGGGCTGGCGACAATCGGACTGTTCAGTACGCTCGGTTATTGGAACGATTGGTTCAATGCGCTGTTATATATCGATAATCCCAACCTCGTACCGCTGCAATCGATGCTGATGCGGATCGAGTCCAGCATCCAGTTCATCCAGCAGAACTCGGCGAACAGCTCGATGAGTCTGGCGGCGATGCAATCCATCCCGCAGGATACTTCACGGATGGCCATGGTGGTTCTCGCTACGTTGCCGATTATTTTCGCATATCCGTTCTTCCAGCGTTACTTTGTACAGGGTCTGACGGTCGGAGCTGTCAAAGAGTAACCGAATCACTTCTATAAGGGTGGAGGCATCGAAGGATGATGATATATAAGGACAGAAGCAAATCCGTGGAAGAGCGAGTAGAACATCTGCTGAGCTTAATGACGACGGAGGAAAAGGCGGGTCAACTCATCCAGCCTTTTGGTTGGCAGACATATACGAATGATCAGGGGAACATCACGCTGAATGAATCCTTTAAGCAGCAGGTGGAAAACGGGGGCGTGGGCTCCCTGTACGGTGCACTTCGTGCAGATCCATGGACGGGTGTTACGCTTGAAAATGGACTGTCTGCCAGAGAAGGGGCAGAAGCAGTAAACCTTATTCAGCGTCATGCTGTAGAGCATTCCAGACTGGGGATTCCCATTCTGATCGGAGAGGAATGCTCGCACGGACATATGGCGATTGACGGAACGGTTTATCCAGTTCCCCTGCTCTTGGGAAGTACCTGGAATGTGGATCTGTACCGTAACATGTGTCGGGCGGTCGCTCGCGAGACGCGTGCTCAAGGTGGTGCGGTAACGTATTCTCCGGTGCTGGATGTTGTACGTGATCCACGCTGGGGGCGTACCGAGGAATGCTTTGGTGAAGACCCGTATCTCATTGGTGAGCTAGCTGTTGCTTCCGTGCAAGGACTTCAGGGCGAGCGTTTGGACCAGAAGGATGCGGTAGCGGCTACACTGAAACACTTTGTCGGTTATGGCAGCTCGGAAGGTGGACGCAATGCGGGACCGGTGCATATGGGCTGGCGTGAGCTGCTGGAAGTAGATCTATATCCGTTCCGCAAAGCTGTTGAAGCAGGCGCTCAATCCATTATGCCGGCTTATAACGAAATCGACGGTATCCCGTGTACGGTTAATACGGAACTGCTGCATGAAGTTCTGCGAAAAGACTGGGGCTTTGACGGTCTGGTGATTACGGACTGTGGTGCCATCAACATGCTCGCAAGTGGGCATGATGTAGCGGCAGATGGATTGGAAGCATCCGTACAGGCCATTCAGGCAGGTATTGATATGGAAATGTCCGGTGAGATGTTTGGACAATATCTGGTGCAAGCGATCTCGGAAGGCAAACTTGAAATGCATGTACTGGATCAGGCTGTCCGCCGTGTGCTGGCACTGAAATTCAAGCTGGGATTATTCGAGCAGCCTTATGTGGATGCCGATCAAGCGGCAGAAGTCATCGGCAGTGAAGAGCATATTCAACTGGCACGCCAATTGGCTGCAGAAGGTGTGGTATTGCTCAAAAATGAAGCTGCAACGCTGCCTCTGTCGACGGCAACAGCGGGCCGAATTGCTGTCATTGGTCCTAATGCGGACCAAGCCTACAACCAGTTGGGCGATTATACATCCCCCCAACCGAAGTCCAAAGTGTCTACGGTACTGGATGGCATCCGCAGTAAGCTTGCCGCAAGTGAGAGTGGGCACGCAGGGGAAGACTCAGCTGGACATTCGAATAGTGATAATCAGGTGCTCTATGCACCGGGATGTCGCATCAAGGGTGATTCGAGAGAAGGGTTCGAGCATGCAATAGAAACTGCGGGTCAGGCCGATACGGTCGTTATGGTCGTTGGCGGCTCGAGTGCCCGTGATTTTGGTGAAGGAACGATCGATCTGAAGACAGGTGCTTCCAATGTGTCCGATAACTCATGGAATGACATGGAGTGTGGAGAAGGCATTGACCGCATGACACTTGGGCTTGCAGGAGTCCAGCTGGAGCTGATTCAAGAGATTCACAAGCTTGGCAAAACACTTGTCATTGTTTATATCAACGGTCGCCCGATCACCGAGCCTTGGGTGGATGAACATGCCGATGCCATTCTGGAAGCATGGTACCCAGGCCAAGAGGGTGGGTATGCCATTGCGGACATCTTGTTCGGTGAAGTGAATCCGTCCGGCAAACTGACGATATCCATTCCGAAGCATGTGGGTCAATTACCGATCTACTACAATGGCAAACGTTCACGCGGCAAGCGTTATTTGGAAGAGGATCTGGAACCTCGTTATCCATTCGGATATGGGCTTAGCTATACTACTTTTGATTACAGTGAGCCGAAGCTAAGTACAGAATCGATGACGACCGACGAGACAGTCACCGTATCAGTGGAAGTCACCAATACGGGGTCTTGCAGAGGTGCAGAAGTCATTCAGATGTATGTGTCCGACGTGGTCAGCCGTGTGGCACGCCCAGCCAAAGAGCTGAAGGGGTTTGAAAAAGTGATTTTGGAACCTGGAGAGACGAAGACGGTAGCCTTCCATATTGGAGCGGAGCAGCTGCAATATATCGGTCGTGATCTCACGCCTGTCGTTGAACCAGGACAATTCCATATTCATATCGGAAGACATGTGAACGATACGCAGTTTGCCGAGCTGACGGTAGAGGAGGCGTAAGGAAATGGAACGCATCAGACGATTTATTCGCGAGTTGTCCGAACGTCAGTGGCTGGAGCAAATGGAGCTGCGCAGCTGGGACATCAGCCGCGCTTATTATAAAGTACCAGGACAATATGAGGATCAGAAGGCTTATCCAGAAGGCGAGGGGTTGAATCGTTTCCCGAGTAATCAGGGAACGACCTATTTCTTCCGGACACGGCTGGATGTACCTGCCTCCTGGCAGAAAGAACCTTACGGACTTGTATTTGAATCCGGTGGAGAAGGCTTGCTTCGGGTGAATGGACATTCCTATCAGGGGCTGGATCGTAATCATACGTATGTAACACTTGACCCTTCTCGAACAGGGGCTCAGCCTGAACTTGAGATTGAGTTATTCGATCCGGTACCCGAGCCTGTAGATCCACTAAACCAACAGGCGGTTATTCAACCGCCGATTACATCGATTAGCAGTTTGCTGGTGCGACCGAATGAACCTGTCCGCAGTCTGATGTACACGGTCACCATTGTGCGTGATTCCGCGGTGCTGCTGCCGGAAAGTGATTTCCGTCGTGTACGCCTGCTGGAAGTGATCTATCGGGCAATGGATCAATTCGTAGGTCTGACAGAAGAGGCTGTCAAGCAGGGGAATGACATCCACAGTATCGAAGAAAGATTGATCCATGAAGTGCGAGAGATTGGTGGAAACGCCGAAGGCTTGGAGCATATGGTGGGGCAATCGCACATTGATATTGCCTGGCTGTGGCCTGTACGTGAGACGGTGCGCAAGACCAGTCGTACATTTTCCACGGTGGATGCACTCATGAATGAATACCCGGATTATGTTTATTCCCAGAGCCAGCCTTTGTTGTACGCTTTTCTGAAGGAACATGATCCCGAACTGTACGAACGGGTGAAGAAGCGTATTGCCGAAGGACGTTGGGAACTGGTTGGCGGGATGTGGGTTGAGCCGGATCTGAACATTCCGAGCGGGGAATCCCTGATTCGTCAGATGTTATATGGTCAGCGCTTCTACATGGAGGAGTTCGGCAAAACATCACAAATTGAATGGCTGCCAGATACATTTGGTTATTGTGCCTCCCTGCCTCAGATCCTGAAGCATGGTAATGTAGAGTACTTCATGACGACCAAGCTCGGATGGAATGATACGAACGTATTTCCATATGATCTTTTCCACTGGGTAGGCATTGATGGCACGTCCATCCTGTCTTATCTCAATCATGGTGTTAACGAGCATACGCTGCCGAAGGACATTCATGATCATTGGCAGTCTTACCGCGAGAAGGCGGCGCATCCTGAGCATATGCTTCTGTACGGGCATGGCGATGGCGGCGGCGGAGTGACGCGAGAGATGTTGGAATACGTGGATCGTTCCGAGTTGATGGTGGGCCAACCGAAGAATGGTTATAGTACCGCTGGTGCCTTTTTTGATGGAATCGAGAAGGCGCAGCCTGATCTTCCGAAGTGGCATGGCGACTTGTATCTGGAGCTTCACCGGGGTACCTATACGACCCATGGCCGCAATAAGCGCAACAATCGAAAGGCTGAGGTGCTTTATCGCGAAGCGGAGCTCTGGAACACACTTGCCCTACCGGATATGGAGTCGCAGCAGGATGCTAAAGTACGTTCAGCGCTGCATGATGGATGGAAGCTGATTTTGCTGAATCAATTCCATGATATTATCCCTGGTTCTGCAATTACCGAATCGTATGTAACTTCAGACGAGGAATATGTCCGGGTATTTGAATTGGGTAGAGCAGGGTTGAATCAAGGGGTTGCTGCATTAACGAAGGGAATTAACACGCAGGGGCCAGAGGGTTCTGTTCCTTATGTTGTGTTCAACAGCCTTGGTTGGAATCGAAGTGAAGTCGTTCAACTTCATATGCACGATGGATTGGATCGTTACGTCATCGATGAAGAAGGTCAGCGTTTGCGTATGGATCGGGAAGATGGCCAAATTTCGGTTCTGGTGACGGATATTCCAGCGTTTGGTCATAAGACGATTTGGCTCGTACCGGAAAATGCAAGGGAAGCAAATGTACGGGAAATGGCGAGCATTGCCGGGCAAAAGAACTTTACAGATACATGGGAAACCGCGTATTACCATGTTCAGTTTAACGAGCGTGGCGAGATATCCCGCTTGTGGGACAAGACAGCAGAACGTGAGATTCTGAAACAAGGTGAACGAGGCAACCAATTTCACTTTTTCCATGACCGTCCGACGCTCTGGGATGCCTGGGATATCGACAGCCGTTATGAGGCTCAGGTTGCTGGAGAAGTGGAGCTCTTGGAGAAAAAGCTGGTTCTGGCAGGTACTACGAAGGACGTACTTCGTTTTCAGTGGAAGCTTCATCAGTCTGTGATTACACAGGATATGGTGTTCTATCATGATAATCGACGAATCGATTTCAAGACCCATATAAGCTGGAATGAAGATCATAAGCTGCTCAAAGTGGGCTTCCCGATCGATATAGTGACTTCCAAAGCAACCTATGAAATTCCATTCGGTGCATTGGAGCGTCCAACTCATCGCAACACGAGTTGGGAGCAAGCTCAGTATGAAGTGTGCGGACACCGCTTCGCAGATGTCGCCGAGCACGGATATGGCGTCAGTCTGCTCAATGATTGCAAATATGGATACGACGTACAGGGAAGCACACTTCGCCTTTCCTTGTTGCGTGCACCGAGATGGCCTGACCGGACTGCGGATATTGGAGAACATGACTTCACCTATTCCTTGTATCCACATGAAGGCGACTGGAGAAGTGCACATACGGTACGTCAGGCAGCTGAATTGAACCATGAAGTGCCTGTGCATCAAGTGGAGCAAATGCAACAGCCGCAGCAAGTGCAACCGATGGAACAGGTGCAGCAGAGTCAGAGCAAAGGGGCTGAAGTCGAACCAACAGTAACTGTGGCATACTCACGCCCAGCAAGTGGCTCATGGATTAATTTCGACAGCCAACATGTCATTCTGGACACGGTCAAACCGGCAGAGGATGGACACGGCACCGTACTTCGTTTCTATGAGTCATCAGGCAAACGCGAAAGCATCACATTACAATGGCCGCATGCCTTTGAGCAAGCATATCACTCCAACGCTCTGGAAGAACCGATCAAACCACTGGCCCGTACCAAAGGCCAGATTACATTATCTTTTAAACCTTACGAAATACAAACCGTGCTACTGCGGTAAACCTTTTTGAAATATTCTGAGCTATATGGGAGTAAACGTATTTACACGATAACGAAGAGGGCAGAAAGAATTCGAAGAAGCGAAGCGTTCGCCTCAAAAGCTTTCTGAAAGAAAGCTACATCGGAAGCATACGCTATCCCCGGATTTTACCCTTTAGAAAAGGGAATCAAAAAATCTGGGGATAACAGCGATCGGAGGATATTTCTGACCGCGCAGTGGTCCCGTGTAAATTTTTTGTTTCATCCTCAATAGCTACACCATTCAATTTGTTTAAGGAGTGCACTCATTCATGGAACAATTCAGACTACCCAAAATACCGATGCCACCTGTTGCATTGCCACAAGCCGTACAGGCTGTAATGGAAGAAGCAGAGCAGAAGCTAGCGCATCGACCGAAGCTGCTTCAACTATTCAAGAACTGTTTCCCGAATACGATTGAAACAACAACGAAATTAATGGATGACGGCACGACCTTTGTCATCACTGGCGATATTCCAGCTTCCTGGCTGCGTGATTCCGTGGAGCAAGTGGTGCATTACATTCCATTTGCCAAGGAAGATCAAGATCTGCAACGCATTATTAGTGGTCTGATCAAGCGCCACATCCAGTACGTTCATATTGATCCATATGCTAACGCCTTCAACGAGACAGCGAATGATTGGCACTGGAACACCACCGACGTGACCGAGATGTCACCTTGGGTGTGGGAGCGCAAATTCGAGATTGATTCTTTGTGCTTTGTTGTGCGTCTCGCTTATTTATATTGGAAAGAAACCGAATTGACGGATATTTTCGATTCCAGCTTCAAAGCCGCAATGCGCAAAATCGTGGATTTGTTCCGGGTGGAGCAGCATCACATGGAGCAATCACCATACAGCTTTACCCGCAATAACGGCATTGCTACGGATTCAATCCGCAATAACGGACGAGGCATGCCCGTCAATTACACAGGCATGATCTGGTCCGGTTTCCGTTCCAGTGATGATGCGTGTGATTTCCATTACAACATTCCAGGCAATATGTTTGCCGTCGTTGCCCTGCGTCAGATGCAGGAGTTCGCGGAGTGGGTATTCCGGGATATGGAGTTCCTGCAGGAGCTTAAGGATCTGGAAGCGGAAGTAGATCATGGTATTCAGCTGTACGGTATTTACCGCCATCCTGAATTTGGCCCGATCTATGCTTATGAGACGGATGGTTTCGGCAACTACTGCCTGATGGATGATGCGGGTACACCGGGACTGATGTCCATTCCTTATCTTGGCTACGTCACAGCGGATGATCCGATCTATCAGAATACGAGACGTTTTGCGCTCAGCAAAGAGAATCCGTTCTATTATGAAGGCAAAGTTGCCAAAGGAATCGGCAGCCCGCATACACCGCCGGATTACATCTGGCATATGGGTCTGTCCATGCAAGGATTGACGGCCCAGTCTGCTGAAGAGAAGCTCGAAATCATTCGGATGCTGGAGGCAACGGATGCGGATACAGGATATATGCATGAAGGTTTCCATGCCGATGATCCGACGATTTTTACGAGAAAATGGTTTGCTTGGTCCAACAGCCTGTTCTCCCAGTTGGTCTATAAATCCATGAAGGATGGTTTGCTATGAGTAGCGCACAGGTGAAGAGAACCAAGCTGATTATTTTCTCTGATCCAACGTTTCCAGTGGAGGGTACTTTGCCAACGCAAGGTGCTCTTGATTCATGGAAAGCATCGGAAGAGATCATCGTTGTGGGCGCGGATGAATTGGCTTCGTCTTTAAGCACAGCGGCAGGTGAAGGATGTTTCGTGAACCTTCATGCGCCTTATTTTCCTAAATCCGCTTGGACCGAAATTGCAGCTTTTCTTCATCAGGGGGGAAGTCTGATCAGCGTTGGTGGTGCACCATTCAAACGTCCAGTACGAAAGGACAATGGGGCATGGATTTCCGAGTCGGAACAAACGGCGTATCACCAGGAACTTTACATTCATGAGGCGTTAAAGGTATCCGCAGCCAAAGTGGATTCACTAATTTCATCAGAAGATATTCCACTCCTTGCAGGCAAAGAGGGACTGTTCGAGAGTGCGGATACGTGGAATCTGGTACCTCATACAACCAAAACAAGCGATTTGCCACACCAGATGGGTTCATCAGGTCCGATGAGCACGCAGATTTCTCCGCTGCTTCGCGGCCGCAGCAAGGATGGTCGCAGCATCGCTGCCCCAATCGTCTTATGGGAAAACTCCCGCAGTACGTTTGCAGGTTCGCGCTGGCTGTTTGTGCATCTGCCTTTGACGGCTGCCTTCTGGGAACAGAACGGAGCAGCCGAAATGGTGAACTGGGCGCAGTATTGCGCCAAAGGTGTAACCGAGCTGTCTCTGAAGCCGAACTATGCTTCATATGAACTGGGTGAACGAGCTTCACTGATCCTCCAAACCCAAATTCTACAGCGTGCCGGCAGCAGACGAAGTGAGCCGGAACTTTGGACGTTTGATTTAACCGTTGAACGGGAAGATCGCGCAAACGGCACGGTAGAGAAGGTATGGAATCATCAACTGGAGATGGAACTTTCCGGCGAACAGCGTTTTGAACGAATTCTTCTTCCGTTTTCAATCGAGAGCGGGCTGTATCGAATCGTCGGTCGTGTTCAGGCACCGGATGGAGAAGTTCGCATACTGCGGCAGGGCTTCTGGGGTCAGGACGCAGCGTTGTTGGCAGAAGGGGAAGTCATTACACGCAGCAGAGATTATTTTATCAAAGATGGTCGTCCGCTGCCTGTTGTTGGTATGACCTACATGACCTCAGACGTGGCACGGAAATTCCTGTTCCTTCCCAATGCGGATGTATGGGATCGGGATATGGCACAGATGGCGAAAGCCGGCATTAACTGGATTCGGACCGGAATCTGGACTGCCTATCGCAACATGATGCAGGTGGATGGTCATATGTCCGAGGATGTACTGCGTGCTATTGATGCGTTCCTGTTAACGGCAAAACGGCATGGCCTTCAAGTGACGTTCACCTTTTTCTCTTTTACACCCGAGACGTGGGAAGGAACAAATCCATATTTGGACCCGCAGAGCGTAGATGCACAGAAACGATTCATCCGCAGCATTGTCAGTCGTCACAGACATTCTACACATGTGGACTGGGACTTGATTAATGAACCGTCGATGTTTGATCCTATGCGCATATTCTCGGATGGGCCACGTTCGGCAAGAGATTCATATGAGCAGCAGGCGTTTATCGCGTGGCTTCAGCAGCGGCATCAGACGATTGAAGCGTTGCAGGAGGCATGGAACATGTCACCTAAACAGCTCCCTGACTTTACCGCAGCAGTCATTCCTGAACCGGAAGAGATCAATTTCGATGTACAGGATATGCACAAGGCTAAAAAAGGAACACGCTGGCTTGATTACTGTCTCTTCTCGATGGAGATGCATAATGTTTGGGCGAGAGAGCTTGTAGGCACAATCAAGGATCTTGTTCCCCATCATCTGGTTACCGTGGGGCAGGATGAAGCTCTTGGAGCACAGCGGCCTTCACCATTCTTCTATGAGAATGAAGTGGATTATACAACGGTGCATTCCTGGTGGCTCAACGATGACCTGATCTGGGACGGCATTTTCGCCAAAACACCACATAAACCCAATCTCATTCAGGAGACAGGCATCATGTATGTGGAAACCCCGGATGGCCGGGCCAAACGTACAGAGGAAGAGCTTCATAGCATTCTGGAGCGCAAATACGCTTATGCCTTCTCAACAGGCGGAGCCGGAGCTGTGCAATGGATATGGAATACCAACTTTTATATGGATAATGCCAATGAATCTCATATTGGAGCGCTGAGAGCGGACGGTACAGAAAAACCTGAAGCCGATGTGTCATACGATTTTGGCCGATTTATGGAGCAGATTCGAGACCTGTTTACCGATCGCGAGCTGGAGGAAATTGCGGTGGTCTTCCCGTATTCCAACGATTTCTCGAACCGTTCCCTGGCCTACGATGCAACCACAAAATTGACGCGTGTGATGGCTTATGAACTGAAGCAGCCATTCCGGGCTGTATCCGAGTATCATCTGGAAGCATTGAAGCAGCAACCTCCAAAGCTGATCATGGTTCCGAGTCCGCACAACATGGACAGCGATGCGTTAAGCGAGCTATTGAACTTCGCGGAGAATGAAGGAGCTACGCTGCTTATTACGGGCCCGCTCGGGTTGGATGCTTATTGGAAGACAAGTGATCGGGCAGATCATCTTGTCGGTCAACGCAGTCTGGGCAACGTACAGCGAGAAGAAATGCTGAATATTAACGGTGTGAATCACCGCGTCACGTATGGTCGTCGCCGGATTGCCGAGGTGGCGAAGGAAACGTTGTTTCATGCGGAGAATCATACACCTGATGAAGTAGTCGTACTGCCATTAGGCAAAGGCAAGTTGATCTGGAGCCCGCTGCCGCTGGAGCTGAACGGCCGGGATGAGCCGCTGGCTGACCTGTATCGATATGCGTCAGAAGTGGCTGGTATTGAAAATGAACTGGAATGGATATCTGGCGGTGATCTGGCAGGGATTTATGGCCGGAAGCTGAGCTTCCCGAAAGGCAATCTGTACGTATTTGTATCGGAGCTCGCTTTGAATCATGAGGTGAAAGTCAGAGATACACGTACGGGAGTCATATATACGTTCCTTTTGGAGAAAAATCGCTCGGTGCTGTTTGCCACAGATGTTGCCGGACAGCTGCAAGCCGTATATCGTCCGGATGAAGTAGAGATTGTACAACAAGAGGTAGAGGGGGAATAATACAATGACCAAACCAACAAGCAAATCGAAAAGAGCGCATATTATTTCTCACACGCACTGGGATCGGGAATGGTATTTGCCGTATGAGAAGCATCATATGCGATTGGTGCAACTGGTGGATGCCTTGCTGGATCAGCTCGATCAGGGGCCAGATTTTAAAAGCTTTTACCTGGACGGCCAGACGATCATCATCGATGACTATCTTCAGGTTAGACCAGAGCAGAAGGAACGGCTGGAGAAGCATATTCGCGATGGGCGGATTGTCATTGGGCCTTGGTATATTTTGCAGGATGCCTTCCTGACCAGTGGTGAAGCGAACGTACGTAATATGCAGGTTGGACATCGGGATGCCAAACGTTATGGAACACCTTCAAAGATCGGATACTTCCCAGATACGTTCGGACTTGTAGGACAGACACCGCAGCTTATGCTGCAATCGGGCATCGATAATGTCTTTTTCGGGCGAGGCGTGAAGCCAACGGGCTTCAACAACATGGTGTCTGACGATGGATACGAATCCAGTTTCTCAGAGCTGATGTGGGAAGGTCCGGATGGATCAAAAGTGCTCGGTGTTTTATTTGCCAACTGGTACTCTAACGGGAATGAAGTTCCGGTGGACGAAGCTTCAGCTCGCAAGTTCTGGGAAACCAAGCTGGCTGACGCGGAGAAATATGCATCGACGAATGAATTGCTGTACATGAACGGATGTGATCACCAGCCAATTCAGAAGGATCTGCCTGAAGCCATCCGTATGGCTGAACAATTGTATCCCGATATCGAGTTTGTTCACTCCAACTTCCCGGACTATCTGTCCGCGTTGAAAGCATCTGCGGTTCAGGAGCTGTCTGTTGTAAAAGGAGAGCTGCGCAGCCAGCGTACCGATGGCTGGGGCACCCTGGTGAACACGGCTTCGGCACGTGTTTATCTGAAACAGATGAACCAACTGGGCCAAGCCATGTTGGAAAAAGTGGCTGAGCCGCTGGCTTCGTTCGCGCATCTGCTAGGTCATTCATATCCGCATGATCAGTTTACCTATGCGTGGAAAACGTTGATGCAAAATCATCCGCATGACAGCATCTGTGGCTGCAGCGTAGACGAGGTGCATCGCGAGATGGTCACCCGGTTTGATAAGAGCCGTCATGTCGCTGAGGCCCTGATTGAGGATAGCACCAGCCAAATCGCCGCAGCCGTCGATACTTCAACCTTTGAACGTTATGGTGAAGAAGCACGGCCTGTGGTTGTGTTTAACACATCGGGATGGGAGCGCAGCGGTGTAGTTCAGATTGAACTGGATGCGGCCCGTCTGTACTTCCGCGATGGTTTCTCATTGGAAGAAATGGCAGCCAAAATGAACGCCATCGACCTGTCAGGTCGTATATTGGTGGATGAAGAAGGCAAGCCAGTTCCGTGTACGGTAGAGGATCTGGGTCTGCAATTCGGGTATGATCTGCCGGATGATCGATTCCGTCAGCCATATAGCTGCCGTCGGGTCAGCATTACGTTTGAAGCAGAGAATGTGCCTGCACTTGGCCTGAAGACGTATGCTTTGGTTCGCATGGACAGCAATGCTGCGAATTCAAATACACTGCTGCGTGGTGAACGTGGCATGGAAAATGAATATTTTATCGTAAATATTGCAGACAATGGATCTTTTGCACTCACGGATAAACGGACAGGCCGGACGTATAAAGATCTTGGCGTGTATGAAAATGTCGGTGATATCGGCAATGAGTACATGTTCAAGCAACCAGAGAACGAAGTGGCACTGACTACGAAGGATCTGCGGGCAGAAATTCGTGTTATTGAAGATGCGCCTTACAGAGCTTCGTACGAAATTGTTCATCATTGGGAAATTCCTGAATCCGCCGACGAAACGCTTGATCGTGAGCAGCGGGAACTGATTTATTATCCACATCGCAAAGCGCAACGTTCCAAACAATTGGTTACGCTCAAGATCCGAACCATTGTGTCGTTAAGCCGCAGTGGAAAAGGCATCAAGCTCGAAACAACCTTTAACAATCAAGCGAAGGATCATCGGGTGCGGGCACTCTTCCCGACGGATCTGACAGCGGCTGTTCATCACGTTGACTCGATGTTCGAAATTGCTACTCGCGATAATACGCCTGCTCCGGAATGGCAGAATCCGAGCAACACCCAGCATCAGCAAAGTTTTGTTGATGTGAGCGAGGATCAGGCTGGATTGGTTGTAGCCAATCTCGGTCTGAATGAATATGAGGTTCTTGAGGATGGACGGAATACGATTGCCGTGACATTGCTTCGTGCCGTAGGAGAACTTGGAGACTGGGGATTGTTCCCGACACCGGAAGCTCAGTGTCTCGGCGAGCATTCCTTCCAGCTGGAGATTATCCCTCATGACGGGAACGGAGCAACAACTGGAGCGTACATTGAAGCTTACCAGTTCCAGATTCCATGGACTGTGGCTCAGACGGATGTACACCCGGGTTTCCTGACGCCAAGCAACACGCCGTTTGAGTGGAAAGGGGACGGTCTTGCGTTTTCTTCACTGAAGGTGAACGAGGATTCGGGTGATCTGATGTTGCGTTGGTATAATATGGGGTCGAATACAACTGAGTTGAAGTTTGCTGCTTCTGAGTCCATCCCGCAAGCATTGGAAGATGCATATCAGAGCAACATTCTGGAAGAAGAGACAGGCAAACTGAATGCTTCGATGGTAAATGAATCTTCCACTGCCTTGACTAGCAAAGAATGGGCTCTTCAAGCGGGACCTTGTGAGATTGTTACGGTGGGGCTGCGTCGTTAATTTTCCAAGCGTGATCGGATCAATTCTTTGTGTAGTGTCTAACCGAAGTTCTGCGTACTGTCATGGAATGGATAATGTTTTTTCCAGCTGAACATGTTGAGTTATTCCTCAAGTTTATATAGAATGAACAGTAGAATTACAAGCGATCGAAGGTTACCCTGCCATCATGATGGTCATCGTAAAATTCAATTGTTCATTCTATATTGAAACTATTAAGGGGGCTTGAAGCCATGGAATCCTTGGGAGGACTGCTTCAGCAGCTGAATCCTTCCTTTCGTGAACAGTCGCGGCGGATTGCGGCGGAATTGATGGAAGATCCGTACGTACGCGAATTCCGCGCAGGTCATCCTGAACTGAAAGATGCACAGCTTATTACCGATCTGAGCAAGCTGTATCAGTATGCCAAAGATTCGAAGAACTGTGCGAACTGTCCGGGGCTCGACAACTGTCCTAACGATTTCCAGGGTCACTTTTGCAAACTGGAAGTAGAGCATTTTAACGGTAAACCCGAAATTATAGATAAAAAAGCACCTTGTTCCAAACATATCGCTCGGCAGAATGAGCATGTTATCAAGCAAAGAATCCGCAGCTTCTATGTGGACGAGCGTGCGCTCAATGCAGGATATAACGATGTGGAAATTATGGGCAAGGATCGGATGCGTGCTCCGGCGGTGAACCAGGTTCTGCGTTATATTAACGACACCAAGGAGAATGGATTGTCTCCGCAAGGACTGTTTTTGGAAGGATCATTTGGAACGGGCAAGACGTTTCTGATGTGTTATCTGCTGCATGAACTCGCGGTTGTGGGCCACACGGGTGTTATTATCTATATGCCTGATTTTGTGGAGGATCTGAAATCCATGATCAGTGAAGGAAACAAGCTGAAGGAAACGACGGATATTCTGAAAAGCTGCGACCTGCTCATCTTTGATGATATAGGGGCAGAAAATCTGAATCCATGGGTTCGGGATCATGTGATGGGTTCCATTCTGAACTACCGTATGAATCGCAAACCTACATTTTACACGTCCAACTATAACTTGGATGGGCTGGAGAAACATCTTAGCTTCACCAGCAGGGATGGCGAGGAAATGAACAAAGGCCAACGTTTGATGGACCGGATTCGTCCGTTTGTGGATGTCATCTCGGTTCGGGGTGAGAATCAGCGGGGCAAACGTTAATTTCTATTTATGTTACCGAACTGATCTGTTTTTTACTCATATAGTCCAAAAAAAGCCTGGCTTTCGCATTGTCGCGAAAACCGGGCTTTTCTGGCCTGCGTGCAGCCTGAAGTTCCTATTCGGTGATAAATTTGAAAATCACCATTCCGAAAAAGATAACCGTCATCAGGCCGGCCATGCCAGCAACACCCGCGATCAGATCAAACAGATCGTTACGGGGTTCCTCGTTCACATGTTCACGCGGGTCGTTGATCCGCACATTTGCATCCATGGTATTGCCTCCTTATGGGGATAACAGCTTGCCCTTACAGGGAGCTGAAGCCCGGAGTAACTTTAGTATACTTGGAAAAGAAAGCGTTTGTAAAGATTTTGCAGTGAACCTGCAAGTTCTTCAATTGTGAAGATTTGATGTTGGGAAGATGAACATTGATGCGTTCATTTCACAACATTAGAGTACCTGTGTTATACTGGAAGTGTCGTTCACGACGTTACAGGTTAAAATAAACCGTAAGTATATATAAGGAGGACAATTTCATGGCTATTGTTAACGTATCCGATCAATCCTTCAACGCTGAAGTCGAAGGCGAAGGAACGGTTCTTGTTGATTTCTGGGCGCCTTGGTGCGGTCCTTGTAAAATGCTCGCTCCAATCCTGGAAGAGCTGTCCACCGAAGTTGGCGATGCAGTGAAAATTGCTAAAGTCAATGTGGACGAAAATCCGGAATCCGCTTCCCGCTTCGGCGTAATGAGCATTCCAACATTGATCTTCTTCAAAGATGGTCAACCGGTTGATAAAGTGGTTGGTCTGAACTCGAAAGATGCTCTCAAAGGAATTATCGAAAAACACCAATAATTAACCAAGATTTCACATACGCCTCCGGTTATGCGCCGGGGGCGTTTTGCGTCGAAACCTTTTATATAGGACAATATAAAGTATAATTATTTTTACACGATAATGTAGAGTGTAGAGCCGATCTGGAGAAGCGCAGCGCTTGTATTTATCCTAAGACTTCTTATTCCTTATATAATAATGGAACTAATTATTTACACAGTAACGGAGAGGACAAAAAAACTGGAAAAGCGAAGCGTTCGCCTAAAGCTTTCTGAAAGAAAGCTGCATCGGAAGCATACGCTATCACCGGATTTTCCCTTTGTAAAATGGGAATCGAAAAAGTCTGGGGATAACAGCGTTTTTAAGATGGTACTGCAATCGGAGTGGTACAGTGTAACCTTTATTTATACTTTTTTCGGGAAGGAGGACCCACCGAATTATGGATGAATTCATTACAAACGTGCAGGAGCAGGAGAAGGCACTGGAGCAGATCCGCGACAAGCTGGCTTTGCTGCCTGACATGTCTGGCTGTTACCTGATGAAAAATAGTGAAGGTACCATTATCTATGTAGGTAAAGCGAAAGTGCTGAAGAATCGCGTAAGATCCTATTTTATCGGCAGTCATAATGGGAAGACACAGCGCCTGGTGTCCGAAATCCGTGATTTCGAATATATCGTTACCGGCAGTAATATGGAAGCACTCATTCTGGAGTGTAACCTGATCAAGAAACATATGCCGCGGTATAACGTATTGCTCAAGGATGACAAGACATTTCCTTATCTTAAAATTACGAATGAAAAGCATCCCCGTCTCGAAGTGACCCGGCGGGTGCTCAAAGATAAAGCCAAATACTTCGGACCTTATCCGAATTCATATGCGGCACACCAAACGAAAAAGCTGCTTGACCGGATGTATCCGTTACGCAAATGCGGCGTGATGCCGAAGGAAGTATGCCTGTATTATCATATGGGACAGTGCCTCGCTCCCTGTGTGCAAGAAGTGGGCAAGGAGCAGTATGATGAGATCTCCCAGGAGATCAGTTCATTTTTGAGTGGCGGGCATGAGGAGATCAAGAAGGATTTACAGCGCAAAATGCAGGAAGCGGCTGAGGATCTGTATTTTGAACGAGCCAAGGAACTTCGGGATCAGGTCATTGCCATTGATGCGATGATGGAAAAACAGAAAATTACGATGGCGGATGCCAGAGACCGCGATGTGTTTGGTTTTGCCATTGATAAGGGCTGGATGTGTGTCCAGATTCTATATATGCGCCAGGGGAAAATGATCGAACGACACGTATCAACGTTCCCGTTTTACGGTGAGGCATACAGTGACTTTATGTCTTACGTGACCCAGTATTACAGTGATAATCCAGCGTTGCCACAGGAAATCTTACTGCCGGAAATGCCAAAAGATCTGGCAGCTGGTGACGATGGTGGGGATGATATAACTGATGCTGATGGAGCGGTGACTGCGGCCGTGACAGCCGAGTCAGAAGAGGCAACGCGACTGGCGCAAGATTCTGCGGTTGAGCTGCGTGTAGCCGAGTCCCGTGCATCTTATGGTGATATCCAACCCGAAGCAGAGACGGAAGAAGCTGCGATGGTTAACCAGGACGACGCTGTTGCTCAGGAAGATGCATCGGCTGATAAACAGCCTCCAGGCTTCGAAGACCCATCTCAGGTCGCTGCAGCATTGCAGGAATGGCTGGAAATTAAAGTCCATATCCCGCAGCGTGGATTGAAACGCCAGATGATCACCATGGCTCTGGATAACGCGCGCGTAGCATTGGAGGAGAAATTCCGTCTGATCGAGCGCAACGAAGAGCGTACCTCGAAGGCCGCGGAAGGTTTGGGACGCTTTATTGGACTGGATCAGCTTCACCGGATTGAAGCGTTTGATAACTCAAACATCCAGGGAACGAACCCGGTATCTGCCATGATTGTATTTACCGATGGCAAACCGGATAAGAAAGAATACCGTAAATACAAGGTTCGCTCGGTTGAAGGACCGGATGATTATGAAACGATGAGAGAAGTCATCCGTCGCCGTTACGAACGGGTGTTGAAGGAAAACTTGACCCAGCCTGACCTGATTGTGGTCGATGGAGGTAAAGGTCAGATTTCGGCTGCAGTGGACATTTTGGAGAATGAATTGGGACTGTTTATTCCGGTATGTGGACTGGTGAAGGATGCGAAGCACAAGACCTCGCAATTGATGATCGGCAATCCGCCAGAAGTCATCTCCTTGCCACGGGACAGTCAGGAGTTCTACCTGTTGCAGCGGATTCAGGAAGAGGTTCACCGTTTTGCGATTTCGTTCCACCGCGAGCAGCGTGGGAAATCGATGGTGACTTCCCGTCTGGATGCCATTCCGGGGATCGGAGAAAAGCGGCGCAAGCTTCTGCTTAAGCATTTTGGCTCTTTACGTAAAATAAAAGAGGCCAGCGTCGAAGACTTCCGGCCTCTATCTATTGGTGACAAGCTTGCGAATCAGATTATTGCAGCACTTCGTGATGAGGAGTCGTGACATACGGCTTCTCTTTTTGTTTTGGATTCATTCTGTAGATGACATAACCAACGATGGCCGGAAGCACAATCCAGAAGAGTCCTGCGGAAATGTTCAGTGCATCACCCATGAAGATCAGGCTTAGCCCCATCAACAGGCTGTCAAAGATAACATGTGCGAATACAACGGCGATGAAGCCGTATCGCAGCATGATCAGACTGAACAAGAGTCCGATGACCGTAAGCTCTATTGGACGTGTGATGACCGGATAGATCGGGTACAGGGTGTGTCCCAGAGCCCAGATCAATGTTGGGATGAGACAGGCGATGAACGTGTTTCGCACAACTTTCTGCATCATGCGAATCCCGAACAGACGATAGACTGCTTCCTCACCGATCCCGGCCATCCAGGCCATGATCGGGAAGAGCCAGGCATAACTCATGTTGTATGTGGATTGGTCAGCCGATGTTGTTGACCAGCTTCCAATACTCCGCTCCAGAATAAAGAACAGTACGGATTGCACACCCAGCAGAATCAAAGCCCATAAGTAACCTGTATACATACTGTGCAGTACATATTTGCCATATCCGGGTTCTTTGGCCCGAGGCCAAGGATTCAGACCAATTTTGCGCCACATGCCGTCACCGGCAACGAGCGACAGATAGATGGTTGCACTCATGACTAGCGTGATCCCAGCCTGCATTACCATCAGGAAGGTCAGCATAAAGTTAGACAGCCCCTGCGCCTGAAAGAGTGGAATCATGTTCAGTGTGCCAATCACCGAAGCCGCAAAGTATATCAGAGACAGAACGATGCCGCGTTTGAACGACGTGTGAGCTCTTGTCAGAATACTGTAGATGATCGCGAGCACGCCAAGCACAAAGGTCAGAAAAGCATAACCGCCGTAAGTCATCCAGTTGGCTTGCCGGGTCTGATTTTCTACATAATCGGTATGGGAGACAGGGACCGAAAAGACCGATTCGAAGGAGCGAACGGCTCTGTTTTCAAACGTAAAGTTCAGTTCCAGCTTGGAATCCCCAATTTGCTTTTCATTATCCGTGTATTTCAGCCCCGCTTCTTCTTCACGGGTGTCCAGCTGAAGTTTTGGCACATTATACCCGAATTCGCCAAGTACGCCAGCGGCAAGCTGCTCTTTTTCATTTAAGGAAAGGTTATCTTCAGCTAAACGTTGAGCAGTATTCACTTTACTTTTGTCCTGCTCAGCCTCAATGGATGCATACAGGGAAGAAGGCAGTTCCCGCTTGAAACCGACAACTTTTCCTGTTCTCATATGTACGTCAACATTCAAATAACCGCCTTTGTCCTGATCGGGCAAACGAACGCGGTACACATCGTAAGGATAGGTTGTTTCCCATTTCTTGTTATAGGTTTCTAACTGTTTGGTTTTGGCCATATACCCATAGATATCGGAATGGGTTTGGTACGTCACCAGCTCGTTTCCGGTATTCGTTGGAAGGGTATAATCAGGTAGAGAAGCTGCAAAAGATCGTGCCGACTCCGCCGCTTTTTCCTTGCTTATAAAGGAAGTAGACTGGATATCAGTCGTTTGCGATGAGGTGGCAGGGAAGATTTGAAAAACGAAAAACAGAATCAGGCCAATCGCCGCAAGCAACCCTAAACGCTTGAAGTTAGCTTTGAGTACCAAAGGCTGCCCTAAGGGATTCATTTAATGTTGTTCCTCCTTTATTAATATGGATATTAAAGTAAAGATAGCACAGCCTAAGCCCCGAATGCCAATGGCGAAACGAGAAGCGGTGCAAATGCATGAAAACGAATGAAAATGATCGAAACAATCTGATCTATCCGTCGCCATATCTGAGTTTTTCCCTTTTTGACGGAATTCGATGCTATTTACACAAAAATCGTTTTGTATACAAACGTCGCAGCGCTTATAATTTTGAATCAAATGTCCAATATTCCGCATGTCTTTGGGCTAACAAGGGAACGAATAGAAAGTATAAAATGTATTCCAACCTAATGTATATGTGTTACAGCGAAAATCATACATGTTTACGCTCCGAAATGAGGCTTTTCAAGTGCTTGGGTATTCCGTCAAGTCATGTGGAAAAGCGCTTCGGAGAAAGGCTCCACATCGTGGAGTCATTTTCTTTTTGGCAGAGGTGGATGATACTCAAGTGAAAATGAATGTTCAATGGATGCGTCTATCACCACCCCGAATTCTGGTCCTAGGGTTCGCGGGTATTATACTGCTCGGGACACTTCTGTTGATGCTCCCGACATCCAGTCGAAGCGGGGTCAGCCTTCCTTTTATTGACGCACTCTTTACTGCGACTTCCGCAGTCTGTGTAACGGGGCTGGTTGTGGTGGATACAGGTACTCATTTTTCGACGTTGGGTCAGATCGTAATTGCAATCCTGATTCAAATTGGTGGGCTTGGCTTTATGACGATGTCGACACTGGTGGCGATTGCATTCAAACGCCGGATCTCTCTGCGTGAGCGGTTGATTTTGCAGGAAGCGATGAACCAGAGTACGATGGAGGGGATCGTCCGCCTTATTCGCAAGGTTGTGATCTATTCGCTCATATTGGAAGGCATATGTGGCACGTTGTTCGCCATTCGCTGGTCATTCGATATGCCAATGGGGCAGGCCATCTATTATGGATATTGGCATGCGATCTCCATGTTCAACAATGCCGGGTTTGACATGTTCGGAGAATTCCGCAGCTTAACCGGGTATGTGTATGATCCGCTTGTGAATTTTACAGCCATGTTCCTGATTATTTCGGGCGGTATCGGTTTTGTCGTTCTGTCCGATCTGGTGGAGTATCGGAGGACGAGGAAGCTGTCGCTGCATTCCAAAGTGGTGCTGTTGACAACCGGTTTGTTGATCGTTTTCGGAGCACTGGTGATCTTTGTGTTTGAATTCAGCAATCCCCGGACATTGGGTGGTCTGAACTGGGGTGGCAAAATTCTCGGTTCGTTCTTCCAGTCGGTAACCCCGCGAACAGCAGGGGCGAATACGGTAGACATTGCTGGCCTGAGGCAGGCAACGCAATTTTTCATTATTATATTAATGTTTATTGGGGCTTCCCCCGGTTCTACCGGAGGCGGCATTAAAACAACCACGTTCATGATTATGGCTGGAGCTGTCATTGCCATGATGCGGGGACGGGAAGATATCGTCTTTTTCAGATATCGGCTTCTACAGGAACGCATTTTCAAAGCACTGACGATTACGCTGCTTGCTCTGTTGCTCATTATTGCCGTTACGATGGTGCTTAGTACGACGGAAGACAGCAGTTTTTTGATGATATTATTTGAGACGACATCCGCCTTCGGTACTGTAGGTTTATCTATGGGGCTTACACTGAAGCTGACCACGATTGGCAAGCTTTTGATCTGTTTCACCATGTTTGCAGGGCGTCTTGGACCGATTACGCTCGCGTATGCACTTGGACAGAAAAAGGGTAAAGAATTGTACAGGTATCCGGAAGGCAAAATGATTATTGGATAAGGGGTTCGTGAAGAACAATGAAAACACAGCAGTTTGCGGTAATTGGGCTTGGGCGCTTTGGCTCCAGTCTGGCACAGGAATTAATGGAGCTTGGATATGAAGTGCTGGGGATCGATAAAAATGAAGAAGTCGTCGAAGACATGAGTGAATTGGTCACCCATGCCGTCGTCGCGGATTCCACTGATGAGGAAGTGCTGCGCTCCCTCGGCATCCGCAATTTTGACTGCTGTATCGTTGCCATCGGGGCTGATATCCAGACCAGCATTCTCACTGCTATTTTACTGAAAGAACTCGGTGTAAAAACAGTTGTGGCCAAAGCCATTTCGGTTCTTCACGGACGGGCACTGGACAAGCTGGGGATCGATCGTGTCGTTTATCCTGAGCGTGACATGGGAATCCGGGTTGCCCATCAGCTCGTCACCCCGAATCTGCTGGATTATATCGAATTGTCCGATGATTACAGTATTGTGGAGATGAAGGTTCCAGCTTGTCTGCATAATAAAACGCTGTCCACTCTGAATGCACGGGTACGCTTTGGCTGCAGCATTGTAGCGTTGCAAAAGGAAGCTGGGGTCATTATTGCCCCGACTGCACTGGACTCGCTTCAGATGGGTGATATCATGGTAATTATCGGCATGAATGATGACATTGACCGTTTTGAGGAAGAAGTGATCAGCCAAGAGAGCTAGAGCTGAGTCTATTAAATGGAATGCAGAGCATTAATAAGCTCGGTTGATTGAAATGAATGTTAAGGCGTCGTCGTCCTCCGTGAGGGCAACGGCGCCTTTGCTGTAAAGAGCGCAGCCGTTTCCCTGACCCACTGTCTGGAAGTCTGGCTGAGGTTTTCCTTTTCCCCATAGATCATGCAGGTTGTGCGCCGGGTCTGTTGCAGTTGTGGCAGATATACCGAGACGAGATCATTGTCCGCAAGCAATTGAGGGCGGAGATATGACTTGGGCAACAGGGCTGCGGCTTTGCAGGTAGGCAGAAGACGGACAATCGCTTCAAAGGAGTCAATCTCCATGCGAATATCCGGCATCACGGCGCAGCGCTGGAACAGGTCGTCGGTTAATTTGCGATACCAGGTTCCTTTGGAGAACGTAATCATCGGCAGATCTTGCAAATGTTCCATTCCGGCTTCTTTCCCCGATAGGGGATGCGTTAAAGGCACAACCAGCTCCAGATGATCATCAAAGAGCGGCACACAGTTCAGCCCGGCTTCACTTATAGAAGAGGCAACGATGCCTACATCAGCTTTTTTATCCCGCACAAAAGAGACAATTTCATGCGTTTTCCCCGTCACCAGCTTGATTTCCGCGTTCGGATGTTTCTCCATAAAGGCATTTACCAGCGGTGGCAATGTGGTTTGAAGCGTCGTCAGACTGGCTCCAAGCGTAATGGAGCTTTGTTCTTCGTCTTTGTACTGGGCCAGCATGGTCAGAAATTTTTGTTGCTGCTGTTTCTGCTCTACCGCGAAAGTGTAGGCGAACTGGCCTACGCTGGTTAATTCAAGTCGTTTACCACGGCGATGAAAGAGCGCCACGCCGAGTTCATCCTCCAATTTGGAGATTTTGCGAGACAGCGCGGGCTGTGAAAGATTCAGCAATTTCGATGCACGGTTCAGACTGGACTGCTCTACAACCGCCGCAAAAGCGTTTAATTCCTCGAACATGAGCACTAACCTCTTTTCTAAATGAACGTATGAACGTACTTTGCGTGAGGCATCTCCTTGTCAAATATTTCTTCATGTTGTATGGCCTGCACGACCGATGTTTATATCTTATACCTATAGGTTATAACATTTAATAATTATATTGCAATTCCCTTATAAGAAAAAAAGGAGTAACATGAATCGTGACACAAGTTGTTCACACCTGAAGAAAACGGAACAATTTGTCGAACCTTTCCTTGGGAAAGGTTTGTATCATGATAAGCGAATTTTATTTATGAAAACGTTGTATTTAGCGAAAGGGGATCGACATTTTATGAAAGGGTTTTACTCCAGAAAGCTGCACTCCTTGCTTGGCGTCATTCCGCTCAGTCTGTTTTTCATTGAGCATATGGTGACGAACTTCTCGGCAGTTGAAGGCGGCAAAGAAGGCTTTAACGATGCAGTTGCATTTCTGAATGGCCTGCCGCTCGTAATTGTACTTGAAACGCTTCTCATCTGGTTGCCGCTGTTCTATCACGGTGTATATGGTTTGTACATTGCTTATCAGGCCAAGCCGAACGTGGGACGTTTTGGCAATGAGCGCAACTGGCGCTATACGTTGCAGCGCGTCAGCGGTGTCATTACGTTTGTGTTCGTCATCTGGCATATTTGGGAGACTCGTTTCCAGGTTGCGCTGGGGAATGTCACACATGAAGAGCTTGGCGGTGTCATACATGGCATCGTGATGAACCCGGTAACGTTTATTTTATATCTGATCAGTGTGGTTGCGGCATCCTATCACTTTGCCAACGGTTTGTGGTCGTTCCTGGTTAGCTGGGGAATTACCGTCGGTCCGCGTGCGCAGCGTGTATCTTCATACATCTGCATGAGCTTGTTTGCTATTGTAGCTCTCATGTTTATTGCATCGCTGCTTGCTTTCCGGAGCATGGATTTCCAGGTAGCCACTTCGATGATTGACGCAGTTAAGACAGTTCTGATTTAAGCATTTGGACTTTAAATGCTGACTTATAAGGGAGTGAACAGCAATGGCATCATCTAATGTAATTATTGTGGGCGGAGGTCTCGCGGGATTGATGGCGGCGATCAAATCGGCTGAAGCCGGAGTCCATGTTCATTTATTTTCACTGGTTCCCGTCAAAAGATCCCACTCCGTATGTGCCCAAGGCGGTATCAATGGTGCGGTAAATACCAAGGGTGAGGGCGACTCCCCATGGGTACACTTTGACGATACGGTATATGGCGGCGACTTTTTGGCGAATCAGCCTCCAGTCAAAGCGATGTGTGAAGCTGCACCAGGCATCATTCACCTGATGGACCGGATGGGCGTAATGTTTAACCGGACACCGGAAGGTTTGCTTGATTTCCGTCGTTTCGGCGGAACGAAGCATCACCGTACAGCGTTTGCCGGTGCAACGACAGGACAACAATTGCTCTACGCGTTGGATGAGCAGGTTCGTCGCTGGGAAGCGGCCGGTCTCGTGACCAAGTATGAGAACTGGGAGTTCCTGCAGGCGGTTATTGATGACGAAGGCACCTGCCGCGGGATTGTAGCACAGGATCTGAAAACGATGAAGGTACAAACGTTCCCGGCAGAAGCGGTTATTCTGGCGAGCGGCGGCCCTGGCATTATTTTCGGTAAAACAACCAACTCGGTTATCAATACAGGTACTGCCGCAAGTGCGGTGTATCAGCAAGGTGTTAATTACGCGAACGGTGAGTTCATTCAGATTCACCCGACAGCCATTCCAGGCGATGACAAGCTGCGTCTGATGTCCGAATCGGCTCGTGGTGAAGGTGGACGGATCTGGACGTACAAAGACGGTAAGCCTTGGTACTTCCTCGAAGAAAAGTATCCGTCATACGGTAACCTTGTTCCGCGTGATATCGCGACGCGCGAAATTTTCAGCGTCTGCGTGGATATGGGCCTCGGTGTGAACGGCGAGAACATGGTATATCTCGACTTGTCCCATAAGGATCCGAAGGAGCTGGATGTCAAGCTCGGCGGAATCATTGAGATCTACGAGAAGTTCATGGGTGATGACCCACGTAAAATCCCGATGAAAATTTTCCCGGCAGTCCATTATTCCATGGGCGGCATGTGGGTAGATTATAACCAAATGACCAACATTCCAGGACTGTTCGCAGCTGGTGAATGTGAATACCAATATCATGGTGCGAACCGACTGGGTGCGAATTCACTGGTATCCGCAATCTATGGTGGTATGGTGGCTGGACCGAAAGCGGTTGAATATATCAAAGGACTCAAAAAATCGTCCGCAGATATCAGTTCTTCCGTATTCGATGGTTATGCCAAGCGCCAAACCGATAAGTACGAAGGCATCCTGAACATGCAGGGCAGTGAAAATGCCTATGTCATTCACAAAGAGCTCGGCGAGTGGATGACGGCGAACATGACGGTGGTACGCTACAACGATAAACTGGAAGCGACTATCGGCAAAATCAAGGAATTGAAAGAGCGTTACGGCAAAATCAACATGTACGACACTTCCGGTTGGAACAACCCGGGTGCAGCATTTACCCGTCAGCTGTGGAACATGCTTGAACTGGCAGAAGCGATGACTTTGGGCGCACTGCTGCGTAACGAAAGCCGTGGAGCGCATTACAAACCGGACTTCACTGAACGGAATGACGAGGAATTCCTGAAAACAACGATCGCAAGCTGGTCGAAGGAAGGCCCAAAAATTTCGTACGAGCCTGTAGACGTTTCCCTGATCCCACCACGGATCCGCGACTACTCGAAAGATTAAGTAGGATTATATCCAGAATGAATTATTGCTATTTTCAGTAAAGCGACTCTATAAGCACGACGCAGCGGAGGAGACGGAAATGTCCTGAAGAAGCGAAGCGCCCGCCTTTGCTGCAAAACACCAAGAGGATTTTATTTTATATTTACATGATCTAAAAGTTAACACCTGAACGGAGAAGGCAGAAGAATACTGAAGAAGCGAAGCGTTCGCCTTTATTCCCGGATTTCCACCCTATAAGGTGGATCAAAGAAATCTGGGGATAACAGCGATCGGAAGGATCTTCTGCCAGCGGAGTGACCATGTGTGAACAGTGTGGTCTTGTAACGATAGCAATCAATCATCGTCACCAAAGGAGGGGACAACGATATGACGGACACAGCTACAGCACAAAAAACCGTCAAGTTTATCATCACCCGTCAGGACAGCCCGGAGTCATCTTCGTACAACGAAGAGTTTGAGCTTCCGTACCGTCCCGGCATGAACGTTATTAGCGCCCTGATGGAGATCCAGCGGAACCCGGTTAATACTGAAGGCAAGTCCATTGCCCCGGTCTGCTGGGAATCGAACTGTCTCGAAGAAGTCTGTGGAGCATGCTCCATGGTCATCAACGGCAAGCCGCGTCAAGCGTGTGCAGCCCTGATCGACAAGCTCGAACAGCCGGTTCGCATCGAACCGATGAAAACCTTCCCGGTGGTTCGTGACCTCGTCATCGACCGTACCCGGATGTTTAACGCCCTGAAACGGGTTAAAGCGTGGATTCCGATTGATGGTACCTATGACCTCGGTCCAGGTCCGCGGATGCCTGAGAAGAAACGTCAGTGGGCTTACGAGCTGTCCAAATGTATGACATGTGGTGTATGCCTCGAAGCTTGCCCGAACGTGAATGAGAAAACAGACTTTATCGGTCCGGCAGCTCTTTCTCAAGTACGTCTGTTCAATGCTCACCCAACAGGGGAAATGAACGCTGAAGACCGCTTGGAAGCACTTATGGAAGACGGAGGTATTGAGGGCTGTGGTAACTCGCAGAACTGCGTACGCTCTTGTCCAAAAGGTATTCCGTTGACAACTTCCATTGCCGAAATGAACAAACAAACGACCAAACATATGTTTAAACGCTGGTTGGGCGTGTAATCTATTCATATCCATTGCAGAACATCGAATCTGCACCATTACAAGAAGTCGTGATCCTGGGCGCATGAAGCCTAAGATCACGGCTTCTTTTTCTGTACTCGCAGAGGAACCGGGCTAGTCACATAGAATATGGTATACTAAGGGGATGGATTTGGAGCGGAAGAAGGAGGGGGACGCATGGGAGAAACACCGCGTGAGGGCAGCAAGATCTCGCCGCCCCGGCGCTCACAGTATGGATCTGATTCGAAAGACTCCATTTTTCCTGGAGAGGAAAAGGATCATGATCCCTCCCGGCGCAGTTTTTTGCTGCGCATGATCTTCATGACGGCGAGTGCCAGTTTGCTCACAGGAGGTTATGCCTGGTTGTGGGAGCCTCGTCATCTGGAAATCAAGCATGTTGAATTGAAACTGCCCAAGTTTCCAAAAGCATTCGAGGGACTGCGTGTGATTCAGTTCAGTGATGCTCATCTTGGATTCCATACGGGGCTGAAACAAATGGAGAAGCTGGCTGAAACGATACGGGAGCAGCAGCCTGATCTGATTTGTTTTACCGGAGATATGGTTGAACGAGAAGCAGAACCGATGCGTGAATGTATTCCTGCACTCGCTTCAATGCAAGCGAAGTATGGAAAATATGCTGTATTGGGGAACCATGATTACCGAGGCCAGCAGCAGCATGAAGTGGAGCTGATGTTCAAAGAGGCCGGGTTCACGTTGCTTCGAAATAGCCATGTTCTTATTGAACGAGGGGATTCACGTATTGCGATAGCAGGTCTGGATGACGCGCTTACGGGCAGGCCTGATCCTGTTGCAGCAATCAAGGGATTGAGTAGAGAGGTCTGGAAACTGCTGCTTATGCATGAGCCCGATTATGCAGATATTGCAGCACCTTACGGTTTCGGACTACAGCTCTCTGGACACAGTCATGGCGGGCAGGTGCGTTTTCCCTGGATTGGGGCACTGACTACACCGAGAGGTTCACTCAAGTATATTCAAGGGTTATATTACGCAGGGGATAAGCATATGCCAGTCTATGTGAACCGTGGCTTTGGCATGACCCAACTGCCGATTCGCTTTTTGTGCAGGCCGGAATTGACGGTTTTTGAACTAAAGGGTTAACAACATAAAGAATAGAGCATAAAGGGAGGTTAGCCAGATGGAACGAATTGCGATTGTATCCGATATTCATGGCAACATGACCGCTTGGGAAGCGGTATTAAAAGATATTCGGAGTCGCGGATTGAAGCGAATCTTTTGTCTTGGCGACCTCGTTGGCAAGGGGCCAGATCCGGTACAGGTTGTTGATCTGGTAAGAGAGACATGTGAGCAAGTTATCCGTGGCAACTGGGATGAGTTGGTTGCGATTAATCAGGACAATGAGAATTTTACTTGGCAAGCAAAGCGGCTGGGTAAGGAACGTTTGTCATATCTGGAGAGCTTGCCGTTTAGCCACCAATTAGAGCTCAGTGGTCGTACGATCCGCTTGGTGCATGCCTCACCTCAAAGTGTATATCACCGTGTACAGCCGTGGGATGAGATCGAGAAGAGGTTAGCGATGTTTGATCCACCGGCAGATGAACCTGAGCTTGGTGTGGCGGACGTCGTGGGATATGGGGATGTGCATAACGCATACCTGCAATTTATGAATGGGAAAATGTTGTTTAATGCAGGCAGCGTGGGTAACCCGCTTGATTTTACCCAGGCTTCTTACTGTATCCTTGAAGGAGAGAACAGCAATGATCGGAACACCCCGTTCAACCTTCAATTTGTTAGGGTTCCTTATGATATTGAGCAGGAAGTAAAGACTGCTCAGGAGGCTCAGGTGCCTTCGCTTGATTTCTATATCCGAGAACTTCGTACAGGCGTTTATCGCGGGTTGCAAACGGATTAGTTATCTGAGGAATAAAAAGCTGTAATGAATTGGCATACTAATGTTCGGACTACTGTGCGGAGTGTTGTGATGTTTCATTGTATTTCCATGTATTTTATTTGCGCCGGATCATCCTCAGAGCATGCTTGTCTTACCGGACTAGAACCCGTTAGGCAAAAGGAGCGATTGTCATGCTGACCCGAAAAATGCTGGGCCAAGGATTGCCTGCTTTATGGACAGAGCGCCTTGTTCTTCGATCATTACGTCAGAGTGATTACAGCACGTTGTCGGAGCTGTTTTCCGACCCGCAGGTGATCCGTTATGTAAACAGGGGAAGTCAGCCCACACCAATCCGGGCTCGGCGATTATTGAATCAGATTCGCAGCAGCAGTGCCAAGCTGGATTCACTGCATTACGGTATCTGCTGGAAAGGCAGTGAACAGATCATGGGCATCACTTCATTCCAGCATTGGAACGACCAGAATGGTACCGCACAGATCGGATATATTCTGAACAGGTCCTGTTGGGGTAAGGGAGTCGCGACTGAGGCAGTACAGCGTTTGCTGGAATTCGGTTTTGCCGAGCTTAATTTGTGCAAAGTGGAAGCCCGCTGTTACGAGGCAAATGTATCATCCGAACGGGTTCTCTGCAAAAGCGGTATGATTTATGAGCGGACCCTGCCCTCATTTGTTTTGAATCATGAGGATGGTGAGACACCGGATACTCTGCTGGATGTTAAGGTGTATAGTCTGTATCGTGAACAGCATGTCCGTTCTCATTGGGAAAATCGCCTGCAAACGTTGGTATCCGACAAGCACGAGTAACATAGAATAGAGCATATTGCATAAATCCAAAGAGCGTCTTTCAATCAGAAAAATATAGATCAAAATGTTTCTATTCGTCTATATTTTTTACTCGGAAGCGAGTTGAATCGAATTATGCAAATGCTGCATAAAATGAAACAGCAGAGGTTTGAAACGAACTTCAATCATTTGTTACACAATTGAAATATAGCTGCAATTGAATTCTAACAGACAGCGGGTAAACTTATCTCATGACCCCCTTTTTGATAATAGATAATGCTGTTGGGACCCGCATTTAGCGGGTTCATTTTTTTGTCTATATAAGTTTAACTAAGGAATTTCTACACCAACACTCCGATGACAGAACTTATATTACATCTTTTTTTATATTAGGATACAAAGAAAACCCCCACAGCGTTTTTACGTCGTGAGGGCTATTGAGGTGCTCTATGGTTAAAACGGTACAACTTGCATTTGTTTCTGCTTGAAGTATACCCATTCGGTGAATCCAATCTCTTGCAAACGTGTACGAACGTCATCCAGTTCATCGGCAACACGCTGCGGTTTGTGTGCATCTGATCCGAAGGTCACTTTCACTCCGTAATGATGCGCACGCTCCAGAATGGCATCGGAGGGGTACCAGCCGCCACTGAGTTTGGTTTTACCTGACGTATTAATTTCAATAGCCACGTTCGATTCTGCAATGACCTGCAACGTTTCATCGATGGCTTGATCCGCGATAATATCCGAGAAAGGTGGATAATTTCCTTTCATGGCATCAATATGTCCGAGAATCTGGAACATGCCGCTTCGGGCTGATTGCCGAATCAGTGCATAGTAACTCTCTTTCACTTCAACCTTACGCGCATCGCTTAATCCGTTCCAGCGGGTTTTGTTGAATATGCTGACATCTTCCGTATGATGAACTGAACCAATAATATAATCAAAAGGATATTGCCCCAGCGTACTGCGATACAACTCGGCATGGACAGGGAAATAATCGGATTCAATGCCAAGCAGCACATCAATTTTGCCCGCGTATTCTTTCTTCAGAGTCAGTACTTCTTCCACGTAATGACGCAATTCCGACTTGCCCATCGCGATCCGGGGAAAAGCCTGCTCTTCGTCACTGCCAAAGTAAGGTGTGTGATCCGAGATACCGATAACCTGAAGTCCGGACTGAATACCTGCCTCAATATAGTCGCGAATATTGCCGTCTGCATGACCACAACGAAAATGATGGGTGTGAAGATCAAATTTCATATGGAAATCCTTCCTTTCTCATGGCTCATTTATCATTCTGAACTGATGAACTGGGTCTCTGGCATGCCTTTGAGATCGCTCAGGAATTGCTGCATGGCCGAATTGAGATAACGACTCGATTTGTAAATGACTCCGACAGGATGACTGACCTCCAGTTCACTGAGTGGAATCATGCGCAGTGTGCCTTGCCGCAACTCGTGGGCAACGGATTGTTTGGATATAACGGCTGCCCCTAGATTAATCTCAACCATCCGTTTTACTTCCTCGCTGCTCGACAACTCCATAACGATATTAGGCTCAATGTTATGTTTCTTGAAAATGCCTTCCGTAAAGCGGCGCCCCACCGTATCCGGAGATAGCAAAATCAGAGGTGTGCTGCGCAGAACATCCACCGCAGCATGCTTTTGCTTCGCCAGTGGATGGAATGGGGATACGACAAGTTCGAAAGTATCATAATACAGCACGGACGTATTCAGGTTAGGATTACGTTCCGTGAGATAACCTATACCAATATCGACCATACCATTCTCGACCTGGGTATAGATTTGTGAGGAAGGCAGGGATTGGATACTGGTCTTGATGAGTGGAAATTGATCCTGAAAGTAAGATAAGACCCGCGGCAAAATCTGAATCGCAATGGACGTGGTTGTACCTAGTCTGATATGTCCCTGAGGGGTCTCATCGAGATCCATCAGCTTCTGTTTCAGTTCACCCACGATGTCCAGCATACGTTCGGCATGTTGAAGAAACACCTGTCCACGATCGGTAAGGGTGACCGGTTGGTTCCGATCGACAAGAACGGTACTGAATTCATCCTCCAGGCTCTTGATCTGGGCCGAGACGGCGGGTTGGGTCAGATTTAGAAGTTCTCCGGCTTTGCGGAAACTCATCGTTTTCGAGATGGTAATCAGCGTCTCCAGTTGACTGATATTCATGTATGGCCTCCTTGCACGTAAAATGTCTTCTGTCTATCCATAGGTGTAATCCCGTAACTGGTCATTGCTTGCGTTCCTTAAATTATAGGTGATTCAGGACAACAGGGCAATGAAGGGAACATCTTCGATTTGGGGAGGTCCATTAGAACGAGAAATTAATTTTATTTCAAGAAATTAAAATTTTTATTGTTTTAAGAAACAGTAAAAAAGTCCTAAATGCCTTTTACCATGCCTCTCTATGGCAATTGTTCTTGCAACAGATGCGAAAAGCCTCGTTTTTTCGCTAGAATCAGCTATAAACATTTACCCTGCGGATGACGATAAATTATAGTACACATGCCTTACCGAATTCTTGGTGAATTCTTGTACGTGATAAAGTATAATAAATTTATTGAATATGGGACTTTTGGTGTGTGACCAATAACCCAGTGTAAGGGGGACATTAGACAGTGAAAGCGGAAGTGATTAATCCTTTCCTGGAATCCGCACGGAACGTATTCGAACAGCTCATCCAGGTTTCGCCTTCCACCGGGAGTCTTGGCGTGAAAAATGTGGAGTACATTGCAGACCATGTCTGGATCGTGATCGGAATGACTGGACAATTGAGCGGAAACATCGTGTTCGGAATACAAGAGTCGGTGGCATTGAAAATTGTTTCTGCCATGATGGGTGGTTTTGTCATTACAGAAATGGACGAAATGAGTAAAAGTGCTATTTCGGAACTTGGCAATATGATTAGCGGCAATGCAAGTACCATCCTGTCCAATCAGGGTGTCGTTGTTGATATTACACCACCACAAGTGATGAATTCTGAATATCTGACTTCCTTTAGTGCAACGAAGGCATTGAGCATTCCTTTGCTGATGGACGGAATCGGTGAGATGGATATTCAAGTGATGATCTCGTAGAATAGAACCATACGCCTCTAGGGGCAATATGTGTTCAATACGGGAGGACATCGGGTATGCTGAAAGATCAGGTTGTTTTTATCACAGGTGCGTCGAGCGGAATCGGTGCGCTCTGTGCGCAGATGCTGATAGAAGAAGGAGCCATCCCGATTCTGGCTGCCCGCTCGCGGGACAAGCTGGAAGAGATTGGTGCTTCGCTGAAAGGGCAGCATGAACTACTCACGTTAGATGTAACGAATACTGAGCAAGTTCAGACAGCCGTGGATGCGATGTTGCAGAAATACGGACGAATCGATATTTTGCTGAATAACGCTGGTTACGGAAAATTTGCGGCCATGACGGATATGTCTGTGCAGGAATTCGATGAGATGATGGACGTTAATTACATGGGCATTGTTCGCTGTACCAAGGCAGTGTTGCCGCAGATGTTACAACGAGGCAGAGGACAAATCGTGAACGTAGCTTCCATGGCTGGCAAGATCGGAACTGCAAAATCCGCTTCATATACGGCAACCAAACATGCCGTACTTGGCTTTAGCAATGCCCTGCGCCAGGAACTTCGCAAGACCGGAGTCACGGTAACGACCATTAATCCCGGACCTATCGATACACCGTTCTTCCAACGGGCAGACCCTTCCGGTAACTATGTTAATAATGTACGCTGGATGATGCTGAAGCCGGAAGAGGTTGCGGGGCATATGATCCGGGCGATGAAGAAGCGCAAGGAAGAAGTGAATCTGCCCAGACTGGCTTCGGCTGGAGTGTGGCTGTATCAGCTATTTCCGCGTCTCGCTGACAGGCTGTCGCACGGTGTAATGAATCAGAAGTAAGAAGCAACAATGAGCATCATATATCGGATAAAAGAAGGGCTCCGCCGAGGGGCTTTTCTTTTTTTTGCGTGCAAAGACCTGTTTCATGAATAAGATTTGGTCCGCAGGCTTTTTTCGCATATAATGAAAGGTAATGTGATGACAGGCTTCGGTTTTATTAGTACAAGCAGGGCTATATATGTTCAACTAAACATTTACACGATAACGGAGAGGACAGAAATAACCTGAAGAAGCGAAGCTACAAGCTTTCTGCAAGAAAGCTACTTCGAAAGCATCCACTTCGCCAAAAAGCTTTCTGAAAGAAAGCTGCATCGGAAGGTTGTTCTGTCATCGGAGTGTTAGTGTAAATATTTATTAGTTGAATGTATATAGCGTCATAACGAATAAATTTAAAGGATGGACATACATGACGAATCAAACATTTGCTTCAATTGGCGTAGAACAGGATCTTGAGGCTGTACTCGCCAGACATGGCATCAACGAACCTTCACCGGTGCAGGCACAAACGATCCCGGTTATTTTGGAAGGTCGCGATGTGGTTTCAAAATCTCAGACGGGAACAGGCAAGACGCTCGCCTATTTGCTGCCACTGCTGCAATCCATCAAAAGTGATGTGAAAGGGACACAGAAGCTCATCATTGCTCCTACTCAAGAGCTGGCGATGCAGATTGTTCGCGAGGCACAGCGATATGGGGAGGAACGCAAAATTGGCGTTCTGGGGTTGATAGGCGGCGCAGCGGTAAAACGTCAGATCGAGAAGCTGCGTGAACACCCGGAATTGGTTGTGGGAACGCCAGGACGACTGAAGGAATTGATCACGCTGAAAAAGCTGAAAATGCACAACGTCTCCACGATCGTTATTGACGAGGCAGACCAGGTATTCCAGCTCGGCGGGGTAAGTGACGTGGACTTCGTATTGCGCAGTGCCCTGCGCGACCGTCAGCTCATTTTCCTGTCAGCTACGATCGATGAGCATACTGCTGGACTTGCAAAGCGGGAGATGAAAGAGCCGGTACAGATCGGAATTGAACCGGACCGGGCAACTGCTGCGGGACTGGAGCATTTTTATTTTGTGGAAGAAAACCGCAACAAAATTGATATGCTGCGACGTCTGGTTAGACAGTATAACCCGGATCGCGCCATCGTCTTTGTGAATGCTACCGAGGATATTGGCGAGGTTGAAGCGAAAATGAATCATCTAGGCTTCTCCGCAGCTGCGCTGTATGGCGATGCTGACAAAGTGACTCGTAGCAACGTGCTATCTGCTTTCCGTAACGGGAAACTGCAACTGCTGATCGCGAGTGAGGTTGCAGCCAGAGGACTGGATATTGAAGGTTTGCCGATGGTCATTAACTATGACCCTGCATTTGATTCGGAACACTATGTTCACCGTGCAGGTAGAACAGGTCGTATGGGTCGCAGTGGTATCGTGTTGTCGATCGTGGACGAAACGCAAATTTTCATTATGCGCAAGTTTGCGCGGGAACTTGGAATCGAATTGCCGGAACGTGTATTGTTCGGGGGTAAAGTGCTGGAGGCTGATCCGCGTCCGGATACGCGGCCTGAAGGTCATTCTTTCTCCAGAAAACCAGGGCAGTCCCGGGATCGTAAACCTGGTCAGGCCAGCCGCAATGGCGGTGCTAGAACTGCTGCATCGAATCAACGTCCGGCGGGCGGCAAGCCAGCTGGCAATACTGGCAGAACTGAACGGGACCAGGATCGCAAGAACAAGGGCGCTCCCAAATGGAGCAAAGGTAAAGAGCCACGCTCTGAAGAATAAAACCTGACGAAAGAGGTGCAGGGATAGATGGATAACGTTCAACCACCCGTATTGAAAATAAACGGGCTAAGCGGAGGATACAGTGCCAAACGGCCGGTCCTTCACGGCATTGATCTGGAAGTTGGACGCGGAGAAATGGTCGGACTGATCGGATTAAACGGTGCTGGCAAAAGTACTACGATGAAGCATATTTTGGGATTGATGACCCCTCAGCAGGGAGAAGTGCGGGTCATGGGCAAGAAGCGGGACGAAGACCCACAGGTATATCAATCCGCCATGGCCTTTGTACCGGAATCTCCCGAGCTGTACGACGAGATGACGGTCATGGAGCATCTGGAGTTTACGGCCAGAGCATATGGCGTTTCTGAGGCTGATTTCAAAAAGCGTACGGAGAAACTGCTGGACTTGTTCCGCATGAATGAGAAAAGTACAAGTCTGTCGACCCACCTGTCCAAAGGTATGCGGCAAAAGGTCATGATCATGTGTGCTTTTGTGGCAGGTCCGCCACTCTATATCATTGATGAGCCTTTCCTGGGACTTGACCCGCTCGGGATCCGCTCTTTGCTTGATTTTATGCTTGAAATGAAGGCTTCGGGATCATCCATTCTGCTCAGTTCACACATTCTGTCCACCATTGAAAATTACTGTGACCGTTTTATTGTCCTGCACCGAGGACAGGTCATTGCTCAAGGGACGCTGAATGAGCTGCGTACTCAATTTGGGGAATCGAATGCCACGTTGGAGCATATGTTCTATTCCCTTGTACAAGGCAGGGATTAAGCATGGATCTCAAGCAGCTATGGAAGCAAAGACGCACGGGATTCTGGAATGGAATTCTTCCTTATCTGGGTTATGTCATTCAGAGCGGCGTAGCCATGGTTTTCTTATTTCTCGTCATTGCGTTCTCCGCCTGGTATACATCGTTTGTACAGCACATTCCGGCCGGATTCCCGATTCGCTGGATTACGTTACTGTTGCTGGCACCCCTGGTGCTGTTTAGCAGTTATCGTACATATCTGCATCCGGCAGACATCGTATTTTTACGCCCGCAGGAATATCGGATGCACGAATATCTGAAAAACAGCTTCGCTCGTGGCATGATCTATAAAACCTTGGGCATGCTGCTCGTATTTGTTACGCTGTGGCCGCTCTATGTTCGAGCAGATCAGGATGCAAGGCCATTTGGCTGGTTTATCCTGCTTCTGCTGTTGTGGAAAGGGCTGTCCAGCTATGGGGCTTGGCAAGAACTGCGCATGGTGCAAATCGGTGCCGCCAGAGGATATCGTTTGCTCCGATGGGCACTGGCTGTACTGGCGGTTGCCGCCTGGTTATGGCAGCCTCCACAGCGCAGCATATGGTTCCTGCTGCTGTTGGCTGTCGTTTATATTGTTGCTCTGCGTATCCCTCTGAAACATCGGGTTTCCTGGGACCGTCTCATTCAGGTGGAGAAGGGCCAGGCTGGACGAGTGATGCGCACGCTGGGCTGGTTTGTAGATGTGCCGTCATCAGGCCAAAAAGTAAGTTCTCGCCGCTGGCTCAGCAAATGGGGGAGTAGCCTCCCGTGGAATGCAGGGAAAGCCTATCGCTATCTGATTACCAAAACGTTCATCCGAACTGAAGTGTTCTCTATCGTTGTACGCTTGGTCGTACTGGGCATGTTGCTGTCCTGGTGGACGGCAGGCAGTTATTTCGGTATTGGTGTATACCTGTTCTTCCTGCTGCTTGTGGGTGTGCAACTGGGTGCACTGCGTCGCAGTCATAGTGAATCGTTCTGGATTATGATTTATCCCATCTCGGGAGAGAGTCGCCGCTCCCAGGTCCTCGGGTTCATCTCGAATCTGCATGCACTGGCTGCCTTGCTCATGTGGCTGCCGATGCTGGCTGCCGGATGGAGTGGACTTAGCATGACCGGAGCGGCATTGATCCTTGGTGTGCTGGTGATCTACTTGATGCGACGTTCTCAGGGTAACAAGTGGTTGAAGGAAGAAGAGGATGAATGAACGGTCGAGCGTCTGACCAGTTAACGTTCAATGGTGACGCCGACTAGGGACTCTTTGTGTAACATAAAAAAGAAGGGTATTACGGGCTGTATCCCGGAGTACCCTTTTTTTGCTAGAGATTACCTTGTTCCGACTCCTGGTGAGGACGTATGGACTAACAGAGGAACGATTTTGTGATAATGACGAGCAAGATAAACAGAACGAGAATGGCACCTGTATTTGTGAATCCTCCGTAACCGTAACCGCCGCATCCATAACCGCCTCTTGTTTCTTCAACAACTTCAGACATGTTCATTCCCCTTTCAAATGGTGTTGGGGCTCGTAGGCCCTTGCGTACATCGTATATTATGTACCTTGGGGATAGGCTGATTGGGCCGTTGCCCGGTAGAGCTTGAAAATCATCGTTTTGGGCATTTGTTCGTCAAGATCGCCATACGTCTTCAAAGTGGAACACAAAATACCCCTTTATATCGAGAGACATTCATCAGGATACAAAGAGGGTCACATTTGTCAGGAAACGGACACAAGTCCGCTCCCTGACTTATTTATTTGGATAAGCATTACTGCATATGAATTAAGTTGTCTGTAGATCCAAAACTCCACGATAGATCGTATCGAACAGATCTTCCAGTCCGGATTCTTCAATACAGGAGAAGGCGATTCGAAGATCAGCCTCACCCAGCGCGATGGTACCGACGCCGTATTTCTGTAGCAAATGGGTCCGGAGCTGCTCTGCGCTAACATCTTTCAGCTTCAGACACATGAAGTAACCCGAGTTGAACGGATAGTATTCCCAAACCTCACCGTATTTACCGCTATCGAGAATGGCCTTTACTTTGTTGGCGCGGCCTTTCATGATTTCAAACTTCTCCAGCTTCTGTGCTTCGAACTCAGGTGCTTTCAGCGCATCCAGTACAAAAGTTTGGGAAGGATGCGGGCCACTGGAGATGGTTGCCCGGATAATACCGAGTGTTTTTTGCTCCAGAGCATGGAGAACCGCAGCATCTTCATGGGCGTACGTGATGAATCCAACGCGGAAGCCCCATACGAATTCTTCCTTCGTGGCACCGTCAACTTTGACAGTCAAGACACGTGGATGGAGGTTCGCCAGTTTGCCAAACAGGGATTCGTGAATGGAATCTTCGAAGAAGAGACCAAAGTAGGCATCATCTGTCACAGCAACGACATTCACACCAGCCTCAGCCGCTTGACGAATCGTATCCACGATCGCATCTGCTTCTTCAGCTCCAGGCGTATAACCTGTCGGGTTGTTCGGGAAGTTCAGCAGCACGATGGCCTTGCCTTTGTCCTTCTGCGCAAGCAACGCTTCGAGCAAGCCTGCACTGTTAAAGTTCAATTGATCATCAAACAGCGGATAATGAACTAACTCGCCGTGACGACGAATTCCGAAGGTCAGCTCATAATTTTCCCAGTTTTTATCCGGATATATAACAGCGTCCCCTTCTTCGGCGAACAGGTCGGCTACGATACTCAGTCCATGAGTTAATGCGTTAGTTACAATGGGATTACCAAACGTTTTACCTTCAAGGGAAGGTGTTTCCTTCAGCATCTTGTCTCTCCATACGGTCCGCAACTCAGGCTTCCCTGCAGGCGGAGCGTAAGGGTACAAATCCTTCGGTTGGTATGCGGACAACTTATCCTGAATAACAGCTAAGTGCATCGGCACACCGTCCTCCAGAGCAATACCAATCGTAGCATTGTAGGTTTTGGCCAGACTTGCTGCTTCGGCGGACTGACTCAAGATACCTTCTTTTGGAAAATAGATTTCTTTGCCGAGCTGCGACAGCATGGAGTAGACGTGACTGCTGCCTGCCTGAATACTTTCGTTCAACTGTTCAGCCAGTGGATTCATTCTTTTCATCCTTCCAAGTCTTTGGGATTCAACTGCCTAACATTATAACACCTTGCCTTGCCCCCGTCACGGAAATTACGCATAATGACAGTTTTATCACTTCACCGCGTTGTTGCAGGTGTTTTTGAGTTAGGTTAATGTCACTTCTCCCTTTTGATTATACGATGGAAAATGAATGTTATTTCTGATGAAAAGGACAATATTTTCGCATCATTTCGGCAGTTTCCGCATCCCGTCCTTCGTTACGCTGTTCCAGTTCACCACTAATATGATCAAAGCGTTCAGCCGAGAGGTTCTGCCCAAATTTGAACTTGGCACTGACCCGTTCAGGAACAATGCGTACCACAGCAACGGCTTTGAGATTACCCTTGTAGCGGGGATCGGCTGAATCAATGGGAATGTATCCGCCCTGCGGCTGGAGTTTCTCCATGAAGCGTTGCAGAACCTTGCCCTTGATGTCCAGATCCTGAACCGGCTCTGCCTGTCCGAATGCCATTACACTTTTGAAAAAAGACGTTGCCGGACAAGCTAACTCGGGATCACTGAAATAAGATGGAATCAGGGAAAACTCTTCTGCTACGGTAAAACTGACGGAGGAATCCTGTTTGATCTGCTTCATCTTCTCTCCGGCAAGACTGCCGTGAAAATAAAAACACCCGTCCATATATACAAAGTTTAGCGGTGTCACCCGCGGCTGCCCGTCCGGACTGACCGTTCCCAGAAAACCAAAGGAGCATTGGTCCAGAAATGTTATCATTTCCTGCTCTTCATCTACATTGAATTCTTTTCTTCTCATCGGTGTTCCCCCTTGAATGGCATGTGGAATAAATCGCTGTACCTTAGCCATAACAATAGAACCTACATTGACATATAAAAAGATCCAATTTACATTCACTTTAATAGACCAATTTTTTTCGGAAAAAGAGGTGCACGATGGAATTGTGGCTGCCTATGGATTCATACGAGCTTCAACACCGCTACAAATACGAAGCATTGTACCATGCTTTGCGTGACGCCATTCATGCTGGGACGCTGGTTGGAGGCACAAGACTGCCTTCCACCCGAGAGCTGGCGCGTCAATATGAAATGTCACGCGGCTCTGTGGCTCAGGTATATGACATGCTGCTCGCCGATGGTTATGTGCGGGCGCATAGGGGAAGAGGGACTTTTGTTTCGGACACCATAACAGCCCAGGAACATGCGGAACAGGAGGCAATCATTCAGCTTTCTCCATGGGGAGAGCGGGTCAGTACGCTGAATATTCAGAATCAAAAGCAACAACTGTCAGCCCTTGAACCGGGGCAACGAGTCATCAATTTCCATGTACAGCGTATGCCTGCCGATCATTTTCCACAAGCGGAATGGAAAAGTGCGCTGGCCGCCGTTCATCGGAGCGGGTCGCATGAACAAAGTGGTGCTGCCGGAGACCCTGAACTGCGGGAGGCCATCGCTTCACATCTGAGGTGGACACGGGGCATTCAGGCTGAGGCATCACAGATTGTGCTGTTTAGTGGTTCCATGCAGGGCATCACCTTACTGGCACAATTGCTTATCCCTGAAGGGGCTGCAGTGGTATTGGAAAACCCGGGTTATCAGGGAATTGCCCATGCGGTTAAGTCCTGCGGAGGAAAGATTATTCCAGCGGAAGTAGATACCGGGGGAATTATTCCGCAGTCCTGGGAAGCACAGACGTTATTTGTGACACCAACCCGCCAGTTTCCTACAGGAGCTGTCCTTGGTCTGGACAGACGGAGAGCCATACTTGAATGGGCCTCGGAGCGTAATGCCGTCATTATTGAAGATGATTATGACAGTGAATTTCGCTGGGGTGGCAGGCCGATTGAACCGCTCAAAGTACTCGATCGTGAACAACGGGTTATCTATGTCGGATCGTTCTCACAAACGATGGTTGCATCCATTCGGATTGGTTTCGCAGTTCTGCCACCAAGTCTGGTACAGCCGCTGGTCGCTGCAAAAGCATTGTACGAACCCGTACCTCCTGCCCTTCTGGAGCAGCGTGCACTCGCTAAATTTATGGCCCGAGGAGGGTATTTGCGCCATTTAAGAAGGCTAACCCGTCTCTACGGGGAACGGCATGCTTATTTTGTCAATGAGATGAAGCGGGAATTGCCTGAAACCTTTATCATGCAGCCTGGGGATGCTGGATTGCATATTTATGCTACGTGGAAAGCGGATATGGACAGTTATGAGCGGTTCAAGGCACTGGCTCAGGAAGAAGGTGTCGTATTTCGAGATGCGGTGCGTTATCGGCTGACTCCAGGTCCTCCGGCTGTGTGTTTTGGCTTTGCACATTTGGAGAAAGAGGAGATTCAAGAGGGGATCCGGCGAATGCGGATAGCATGGGAGAAGTGCATATTTTCGTTTCGGTGAATTCCGCTGTATAATGGGGTAAGGCGTTTCGCTCCAACAGGAGCAGAAATCATATATAAACACATATCGCATCATGATTGATGCAGTATGCAGAAGAGATTAAATTTCAAGGGGGAGTGGCGACATGCTGCAGGCATCGCCGTCATCTTTTGTTATTTTGCCCGCTGTCGCCAAAATTGTCTGCGAACCGGGATGGAAGTGGCAGAAGCGGGAAAAACCGATGCAAAACTATGACTTATTTTATGTATGGAGTGGTGAAGGGACCGTTGTGCTGAATGACCGGTCGTATGAAGTTGGCAAGGGTAGTTGTTTTCTGTTCAGGCCAGGTGATCATCCTACTGCAACACATAATAAGCAAAAACCGTTGGTACTTACGTATATTCATTTTGATGTAGATCTACCCGTTAATGATGTCCCCCAGTCCTATCGTGAGGTACTGGAAACGGTGGAATTCGAGCACTTGCTGGCTCGGTATGTAAGACTGTTCCTATCCGATGTATATGGGCGGGATGAGGAGAGCCGGTTGATTCTCAAACAGCTGATGATTCATTTGCTGCGCGCGGACACGGAAGCTCCTGTGGAGAAAAAGGTAAGCAATCAGTTGTCCGATGTCATCCAGGAGGTTGCTAACTATGTACGCCAGCATCCGGGGATAACACATCGTGTGGAAGACCTCGCTGCCAGGGCTGGATTGTCGCCTCGATACTTCTCGATCAAGTTCAAGGAATTGATTGGTTCGTCCGTGCAATCCTATATCATTCGTATGCGCATTGAGCGGGCCGAGCATCTGTTGGTTCATACCGGCATGAATGTGACTGAAGTGGCAGATGCCCTTGGGTACCGCGATATCTTTTTCTTCAGTCGTCAGTTCAAGCAGTACACCGGCAAAAGTCCGTCCGAGATTCGATAGGGCCTTTCTGCCCGGTACAATATGGCAACGTTTCAATTCTGGGAAGCAGGGGTAAGTATGTAGCATTCCAGACGATCGAAAGGGGGAACTTGTGATGAACGGAAAACGTCGGGTACGCAACCGGGGATGCTCTATCAAGGGCTTTAATATTTTCCGGAACCGCCTGCGCCGCTCCAAACCGGCAGAGGAAATGCAGGACGTATGGTTTTAAGGAAGGGTTAGAAAACCAATATGACGAAGCTTAGCTTCGTATTGCATGTATACATGGCATGAGAATGGAAATCATCCTGACTTCTACATAGCTCTGAAGCGGATAATCGGATTCTCTGATCAGCAAAAGGTACTCGTAGCCTGAACACTTTTCCCTAAAAAGGTGTTCAGGCTGCGAGTACCTTTTTATATAGGTCAAAGTTCTGTGTGATCTCTTTCTTGGGATCAGAATTTAAAAAAGATGACTCCTGTTATTCAGGAATCATCTGCGTATTGCTCAATGGATGGGTTTTAACCGACCGAGCAATTCTCCCATTTTGACGGAGTCACCGGGCTGCAAGCCTGGTTTCGGTTCGAATGTGCCGCTCTGCGTTAACAATACGACGGTGGAACCGAATTCAAAATATGCGAGATCATCGCCTTGTGCCCATGAACTTACATCCGCACCCGCGTACTGTATGCTGCTCACATTCATTGCCCCTACTTTCACCACAGCAACTTCTCCAAAATCATGAGCAATATACGTAATGAGCCGTTCATTCCGACTCAGCACCGATTTCATATGAGTCAGACCAAAATCATTTACAGGATAAACCTTGCCCTTAATATGTTCACTCTCAATTCGGCGACCGCTAACAGGCGCATGAATGCGGTGATAGTCGCGTGGGCTGAGATACAGGACAAAGGCATAACCATGCTTGTACTTCTCCAGATGTGGTGAGTGGTTTAATAATTCAGCAAGTGTATAATTTTGTCCCTTAACATTCAGGAGCGTACCAGCAGATACCGGACCGGCTGCCGTGATTTTGGCATCTACCGGACTGATCAGTGCATGTTCTGAAAGTTCAAGCGGGCGCATGCCCGGTTTAAGTTTACGGGTAAAGAAATCATTCAAAGAACGATATTCTTTCCAGTCTTTTTCAGCTTCCTGAACAGGGATGTCGTAGGTCCGGACAAAATAAGGGATAAATGCCTTGCTTCCCCGGCTCTTGGAGAAGGCTCCCACAGTCCGGGAGATCCATTTGCGAGAAGAAAGCTCGGTCATTAACCGCAACAGCGTTTTTGCCATGAATATCCCCCTTAGGGTTAGTGCGAACTTCAAGGCCGGCAGGACCGGCCGTTCTGCATAATATTGACACAGAATGCCACCGAAATCAATACAGGCCGCGATCATACGTCTGGGGTTGCCGCGGTATGCGCGAATTCTGATCCAGCAGCAGACGTCCGTAAGCCATCGGTTGCCGGTAGCTGGCTTTCCAATGCTCCGTCATCCCAGCCTTGCGGAAACCGTAGCGCTGATCCCTTCCGTTGCATTCAATAAAATAAATTTGACTATTTTCTGTTATCCCCAGATCCAGTCCGAGATCCGCCAGATGTGGCAGGCTGGAAGCCAGTGTCCGTGCAATTCGGAGCCCGACAGACCGTATTCTGGCCTCCAGTTCAAGTAAATGCCAGTCGGCTGCCTGCAAGTCAACTGCTTCAGCAAGTGTCATGACTTTGCTGCCTTGGGCGATATTCGTGACAAACGTATGAGCCGGAGCCACCTTGGCGAATATGCCCGTGATCGCCCACAGACCGTCATTTCCACGTTGCACGGATACCCTCAGATCTACGGGTCTTCCTTCATAACGCACCAGGGGTATGCGCTCTTCAATAAGATAGGCATGCCGGAAAATACGGCGCAGGGTGGCTGATGGCAGTTGTCCCTTATTCAGTCGAAAGGTAGCCCATCCCTTGCGTGAGGTTCTTGTCTCACATGTCAATTTCCATTGACCATCCTTTTGGAATATCCGCATAATGCCGTGACCGATGCTTCCGCTGCATGGCTTGATCACCAGATCATCGTAATGTTCCATCATATATGCCAAAGACTCAGGTGTAGCTTTGACCGCGCGGGGGAGGTGTTGCCTGAGACTGGGGTCCTGATAAAGCATCTCGTGAATGTGGTCTTTGCGGTATCGATTGCGTACATTGTATACCTGTATGCCCTGCAACAGCAGTTTGGTCACCTGATGCTGCTCCGAACGGCGAAGCTGGAGAGCCCGATTATGAATGACGGGGGGCAATGGCATCTTTTGACGAACGTATATGCCCTCTTTTTTTACATAAGCAATACAGGTTTTTGTATCTGGATCCACATCCTCCAGCCGTATAAAACAAGGGGTTAATCCAAAGCAGGCCGCTGCCTGTTCATAATTCGCGAGTGATTCCTGACCGGTCCTTCCGGCCGGTATCCCCCGGTACATGCGTGAATCGAACATAATACCGATCGTTTCTTGTAGCATGACCGCTCCTCCTTCAATGTTATCGCGACCATGGATCGTCCATTCATGGAATGCCGGCCTGTCACCGCATGGCTCTGACATCACGATAACGCAGACCGGAATCATGATGCATTGATATGCATCGACATGTACTTGTTAGCCTTCCGCTTCCATGCAATCCAGGTAAAGGTGGGTCGCTGTGCGGATGGGAAGTCATCTTACGGATTTATACAAATGTTTATAGATTATCGTATGACATTGCTGGATCAGGGGCGTGGACAGCCGCCTTTCATCTAAAGCCGTGCACAGCCTATTTCGCCATGGACAAGTAAATCACTCGTATGTTGACTCCTACACTCATCCAATGTTATCGGCAAAAGTCGTGATTTGAAGTGGCAGATGCCTATATCGAAGCATATGATGCCGGAGACGAACGTTAGAGGAAGGAGCTAGCTGCATGAGTAAAAAAGGCAATAAGAAGGTTCCTACGCCAAAACTGCGGCATGTGAGTCCCAAATTTAAGGAGCTGGATCTGACCAATCGACGGTCAGACACAATGGACTCAGGTTTCACTTCGAATAGGGAACGCTTGAATACAAATAAAAGGAATTCGAAGGCCATTCAGGCATCAGAAGAATTCCTATTCGAATCAATGGAGCTACCTGCTTCAACGAACGAGCTGGAAGACTTGGAGATCGAAACCGAAGCCATCAAGCCGGAACCCGCAGAGTCTGAGAGCGAGAAAGTTGTCGAGACGCAAGATAACCTGGAAAAGCAGATTCAGGTCAGCAGCGTGGCTCCGCTTGTTCTGGAAGAAGAGCTGGGTATAAACAAGCAAGAAACAGCAAGCAGGGACCGGCTGCAGATCCTGAACCAGAACCAGATGCCGGGTCATACCGGACACTTTATCTATACGGACGACTTGAGTGAATTTGCTGTTACGGAGAGCAAACTGGCTCCTTTCTCTGTGGATGCCTCCAAGCTGAAACCGGATGCGGTCGGCAGTGAAGCATTGCAGGATTATGCGGTGACCAGCATTCACATTGCAGACGGGGCCATTGTTTCTGCGAAACTTGCGGAAGCGTCTGTTTCTGAGGAGCACCTGATTGACGGCTCCGTGTCTGGTCACAAAATAAGAAATGCTTCTATTGGCGGTGAGAAAATCAGAGATGGCAGCATTACTTCTCAGAAGCTTGGCAACCAGGTAATCGATTCGGCCAAAATTGCCGACGGTTCCATCGGCACAAGACATCTCAGCCGCATGCTGGTAACGGAAGAATTAATCAAGAATCATGCCGTAACTGGAGACAAGATCGCGATTAGCGGCGTGGATACAAGGCATCTCACCGGAGGAGCTGTGCATACTTCCAAACTGGCTGACGATGCAGTGACTACGTCCAAAATTCGTGAAGCTGCTGTCACAGGCAGCAAAATCGAAGAACTGTCCATCGAGTCTCACCATATTCAGGCAGGTGCTGTTAAACAGACACATCTGGCAGAAGGGGCTGTTGGTCGTTCACAATTATCCAGTGGCAGTATTGGAAGTGACCAGATTGAGGATGGATCCATACAAACAAGACATTTGGCTGAAGGTTCACTAAGTGGAAGACATCTACTGGACGGTTCAATCGGTTCAAGCCAGATTCGCGCTCATGCAGTTGGCAAGGAGCAGATTGGCCATGGAGAAGTGTACAGTGAGCATTTGACAGAAGGTGCAGTAACCAGCAGTAAACTGGCAGACCAGTCTGTTGGAACAGCAAAATTGCTGGAGCAGTCCATTACGGCCTCCAAGATCGCTGATCAGAGCGTCATTTCTTCCAAAATTGCGGATGAAGCCGTACAGGGTAAACATCTTGCCAAAGGGTCCATCCGTCCGGAACACATTGCAAATCGGGGAATCACGCCAGTACATGTCGATAATTCCGCAATTCACTCCATTCACATTGCAAGTGGAAGCATCGAGGCAACTCATCTGTCTACCGGAAGTGTGTCCGGAGATGCTCTCGCAGATGGCGTGGTTTCTGAGCGGCATCTTGCAGAGTCGGCCGTAGGAACGTATGAATTGCAGGATGCTGCCGTTACAGATGTTAAGATCGCGGATGGAAGTGTGACAACAGAAAAGCTTGGAACGGCATCGGTGAGCAGCAGAGTGCTTGCCCCGGGAAGTGTCATATCCGCGCATCTTGCGAACGGTGGAGTCACAGGTACACATCTGGCTCCAGGGAGTGTGGGTTCCGAGGCCCTGAGACCTTATGCAGTGAAATCAGATCACCTGACAGAACATGCCGTAGGAGCACCTCATCTTCAACCAGGTAGTGTTGAAACGGATGCTATTGCAAGGGCGGCAGTCACAACAGACAAATTGGCTCCTGGTAGTATAACTTCAGCCCAGTTGGCTGGCGGGTCCATTTTTCCGCCTCATCTAACAGATCATGCGGTTACTTCCCCCAAGCTTTCACCAGAGAGTGTTGCCACAGATAAACTGGCGGATTTTGCTGTTACGTCAGCTAAACTGGCAGACGGCAGCGTGACTTCTTCCAAGATTATGGCAGAGAGCATTAACGCCAAACATATTCCATCAGGAACCATTCGCGGATATCACCTGAAGCAGCATGCCGTTTCCCTGGAGCATTTGTCGGAAGAAATACGCTCGCCGGAATTATTCGCTGATGGCAGTATTACCGGCAAAAAACTTCGGCATGGGTCCATAAGTGTGGACCATTTGACAGCAGACTCGGTATCGGGGACAGAACTGCAACAGGCTGCTGTAGGTAGCGAGCACTTGCAGCCATCCGTTGTACAATCCGTCCATCTGGCTGAAGGCAGCGTGAAATCTGAACATTTGGCAACTCAAGTCGTGAGCTCACAGCATCTGAAGGCAGACATCATTCATGAGGAGCATATTGCTGAACAGGTGGTCACATCGCATCACTTGGCACCTGGATCTGTTGAAACAGACCATCTGGCACCTTTATCCATTACAGCGGCGCATCTTCAGCCAGGTTTGATCAGTGGTTTGCATCTTCAGGCAGAGTCGACAAGTGCTGTTCACCTGCAGCAAGGAGCTGTACATTCCCGTCATATTCAAGATGGTGAAATTCTTCCTCATCATATCCATGAACGCAGCATTGGAACGTCTCATCTGGAAGAAGAAGCGGTAAGTACAATTATTTTGCAGGATGAATCTGTAACACGCTCCAAACTGGCGAGTGGTAGTGTTGATGGCAGCAAATTAGCCGCAGGGGCAGTATCGGCTACCCACATTGCCAACGAAAGTGTGCAAACCCGTCATATCCAAGAAGGAGCAATCCTTGCTGATCATATTCAAGAGTGCAGTATTGGCTCAGTTCATCTGGATGAGGAGTCTGTAAGTGAGGTTCATTTGCAAAATGGATCTGTAACGAGTGCGAAACTGGCGGATGGTAGTATAAACGGCAGCAAATTGCTTGAAGGAACCGTATCGGGGATTCATATTGCTTCCGAAAGCGTGCAATCCGGGCATATTCAGGCAGATGCCATTCATGCTGACCATATCCAGGAGCGAAGCATAGGCACAATCCATCTGGAAGAGGAAGCAGTAAGTGCGATTCACCTGCAAAATGGATCTGTCATCAGTGCCAAACTGGCCGACGGCAGTGTAACCGGGAGCAAGTTGATCGAAGATGCGGTGTCGGGAATCCATATCGCGTCTGAAAGTGTGCAATCCCGCCATATCCAGGAAGGAGCAATCTTTGCTGACCATATTCAGGAGCACAGCATTGGCACATTTCACTTGGAACAGGAAGCAGTAAGTGCCATTCATCTGCAAAATGGATCTGTAACAAGTACCAAGTTGGCTGACGGCAGTGTAACCGGCAGCAAGTTGCTTGAAGGAGCCGTATCGGATATCCACATTGCAGACGATAGTGTGCAATCCCGTCATATTCAAGAGGGAACAATCCTTGCTGATCATATTCAAGAGCGGAGCATCGGCACAGCACATTTGGAAGAAGAATCGGTAAGTGCTATTCATTTGCAAAATGGATCTGTAACGAGTGCGAAACTGGCGGATAGCAGTATAACCGGCAGCAAGTTACTCGAAGGTACGGTATCCGGGATTCATATCGCATCGGAAAGTGTGCAATCCGGGCATATTCAGGCAGGAGCCATTCAAGCTGATCATATTCAGGAGCGAAGCATTGGCACAACCCATCTGGAAGAGGAAGCAGTAAGTGCGGTTCATCTGCAAAATGGGGCCGTCACAAGTGCCAAATTGGCTGACGGTAGCATTAGCGGCAGCAAATTGCTCGAAGATGCTGTATTGGGGAGCCATATCGCTTCGGAAAGTGTGCAAACTCGCCATATCCAGGCAGGATCGATCCTTGCTGATCATATTCAGGAGCATAGCATTGGTGCGTCCCATCTGGAGGAGGAAGCCATAAGTGCGGTTCATCTGCAAAATGAATCCGTAACGGGTGCTAAACTGGCCGATGGCAGTGTGAGCAGTAGTAAACTGCTTGAAGATGCGGTGTCGGATGTCCATATTGCCAATGGAAGTGTGCAATCCCGTCATATCCAAGAGAGAGCCATACATGCTGACCATATTCAGGAGCGCAGCATCGGGATCTCCCACCTCAAAGCGGAATCGGTAAGTGCGATTCATCTGCACAATGGTTCCATAACAAGTGCCAAAATGGCGGACGGCAGTGTAAACGGTAATAAATTGCTTGAAGGTGCGGTATCGGCTATCCACATGGCAGACAAAAGTGTGCAATCTCGGCATATTCAGGATGGATCGATCCGTACTGATCATATTCAGGAACGCAGTATTCGCACAATCCATCTGGAAGATGGATTGGTAAGCGGAATCCATCTGCAGAATGGATCCGTCACAAGTGCCAAATTGGCCGACGGCAGTGTAACCGGCAGCAAACTGAGTGAACAAAGCATTACCTCCAATCACTTGAATGCGGGAATTGTAGGTCCGGCCCATTTGAGCGAAGAGATATGGAATGCGATTCGTCAGTTCAGTGGAGAAACGCTCGAACAACTGGCAGCAATCAAAAAACAAGAGGCATTGCTTCAAACAGAAAATGAGGCTGTACCGCCATCACAACCGGCAATTGTCGTGGAACCCTCAAGTGTCGATCTGGAGGAAACGCAGTTTATCCAGACGTCGGGTCAGGAGCTGGGGCTACAACAAGAGCATCCATTGCAAGCTAACCAGCTTGGAGATTCATTGACGACAGCGGGCACGGTCCAGCCACAGCTACCGCAACCACAGTCTGAATTTTCACATGAGATCGAAGGAATTAAGGAGTTCGAGCTGGGGGAGCAAGCAGTTAAGCAGGAGCATTTGAGTGATGGAGTTGTTGGCAGCAGCCAGTTGCAGCATGGATCTGTGGGTCCTGAACACCTGTCATTCCAGCCCGTACGAAGTGTCAGCCGTCAGCCAGTGGTGCAGCAGTTCGGTATGGAGGCCTTTATATTGCCTGGGGATGAAGAGTGTGTGGAAGTAACGGTTGCGTTTGAGGAGTCGTTTATATCGGAGCATTATGTGATTGTAGCCATGTGTAATGATCGGGGATTCCAGGTCTCGCTTCTCTCCCAGAGTGAGGATGAAGCCGTACTGGAAGTGTCACGTACTGCGGGCTCCACACACACCTACGGATTGTTGTCATGGATTGCTGCTGGTCCTTCAGCGTAAGAGTGCGAGATCATGTGTTCATTCAAGATAACTGTAGATGAATGAACTCACATGTTTAAATAGACAAAAGCGGTTCCCGGATATGTCCGGGACACCGCTTTTATTCATAAATAAGCTTAATCCGTTCGGACGATGAGGGGTGCCTGAACGAATTTAATATGAGTTCAACAACAAATGGATTCTTACAATCCTACTGCTTGATAAGCTTTGGTAATCGCAGTAACCTCAGCGGAAGTGGCACCGTACAGATCTTTAGCTGCTTGGATGGTGGCTGTTTTTGCTGCAGCAAATTTGGATGTTGGCGTCAGATAGTTCACGAGTGTGCTGTAGAAGATTTGAATGGCTTTATCGCGTCCAATTCCAGTTACAGTTACGCCGTTATGTGTACCGCCTTGAGCTGCCAGGTAGTACGCTTTGTTGATGATACCGCTATTGGTATGAACACCGCCGTTGTCTGCTGTTCCAGTATAACGGTCAGCGTATTTGTCAGGTTGTCCATACAATGTAGGGTTGGATAGGGAGCGCAGTGCATCGCCTGCAATGTTAGGTGTGTAAATGTCATCACCGATCAACCAGTTTTTGCTTTGGATGGTGTTGCCGAAGATATCTGCGAAGGCTTCGTTCAATGCGCCCGGCTCATTGCGATACTCCAGGTTGGCTGTGTTCTCAATGACACCGTGAGTCAATTCATGACCAACGACGTCCAGATCACCGGAGAGGGAAGTGAAGGTTGTACCGTCTCCATCACCAAAAACGATTTGTACACCGTTCCAGAAGGCGTTGTTATAGTTGGAGCCGTAATGTACTGTGGATTTGATCAGCAAACCGTTGCCATCCAGACCGTTACGGTTGAATTTGTTTTTGTAGAAATCATACGTGGCAGCAGCATATGCGTGGGCATCTACTCCGGCACGATCGGTCCATACATTATCGGAATCCGTCAGGAGAGTACCTGGAATGGTGGAGCGATTGCTTGCGGTGTAGGTTTCAATTCCTTTGCCGCGAGTGGTATCTTTCAGTTGGAAGGTACTGCCGGATTGGGTAGTTGTAAGGGTTTTGGTATCACCAAGTACACCTGTACCTGTTCCTGTTGCGAAGTTGATGATGTCAAACTGGGATACGATGCTTCCGTCAACGGCATTCACGAAATATTTGGTGCGCAATGGGGCTGGTTCAAGCACATTGACTTCGGTAATGTAAACAAGGTAGGTTTGGTTGTCCTCCTCATTGTGGTATATGTTCAACTCGGCTTCTGGGGTTTTCTGTGGTTCGCCAAGCTCTCCAACGCGGGAAGTAGCTTCTTCCGATGCAATCTTGATTGCGTCTTCTGCACTGATTTCAGCGACACCGTCATTAGGGATGGCTTGTTCTTCAACCGGTGGGAGATCTCCAAGTGCGGATGAAACCTGGCCTGTTTTGTCTAGGTGGATTGTTTGCTCGGCACCGTAGACTGGAATTCCTTTAATGTACTGCTTCAGGCGGAAGTGTCTTACACCAGAGGTGTCCGTAGTTCTTTTAATAATTTTGAGTTGGGATTTCACGTCGGAATTCAGGAATTGTTCCTGTTGTCCAAGGTAATTGAAGATCGTTTCGTCAGAGCCGCTGTTCAACTGGATACCCTCCTCAGAGGCATAAGGGGCCTGCAATGGAATGGACTGATCAGACAATGGAGCTGCAGCAGCAGAAGATACGGAAGCGAGCAAAAGAGCTCCTCCAACAATTGTTGGCATAACTTTAGCAAATTTCATAGTAAACTCTCCCATTCTCAATATGATTTTTTGGAAAACACATGATTATGCCAATCTCGGTTGGAGTTCCGTCTGCAATTGGGCAGCGCGGAGTGTGGGGCTGAATCTGAAACGTGGAAATGACAAGAAACGATAGGGCACAAAAATCGGCAGAGCCTGTATGCCTGCGGTTGGGCGTGAAAAGGAGTACCGGTTATTCAGTAAGCCATGAGGCTTAATCGTTCATTGTAGTTCCTCTTTCAGAAGTCAGGGGTCTTGTCCACTTGCGAAGCAGAAGATGTTCTTACGGAGCCGGGGTGTTCGTTCCGGGATCACATAACAAAACCTGAATTACGTATTGAACGGCATCACTCCTTTCAAGGCACATGTAACAAAGCAAAACCAGTCTCCCATATCATCCTGCATGCATAATTAACCTAAGGTCAATAAACAGGAATAAAATAGGATTTAGAAGGAACGTGTGTTCCTCACTAGGGTTTTTTTGTCAATCTACTGCTTGCAACGTATATTATCACAATGCCAAAGTTTGGAAAAGATACAATTTTAAATTTTTTTTGAAATTGTGTCTGAAGTAGGGGAGTTGTAGCATATTTCGCATATTTTGACGAATTTTGTCTAAATAAATGGATTGACTGAGCCTGGAGGCAGATAGAACCTGCTCGGTTCAAGGACATACGCCGTTTCCACTGCTCCATGAATACATAGAATAACGTGTACTCCCTTTGCATGCCGATGATGTATACCCGGGAGGTGACTGAGTTGCAAAAACGCGGCAATACAGCTTTTTATGCAGCCAAATCGAATCTGGCACAAAGAAAAACGCAATTAAAGAAGCGTCGTTTGAAATCTGCTTACAAAAAGGGTACAAAGGCCTATAAGTACGTAATTCCACCCGTGGAGCATACGGAATTGCCAGCATTCGGAGCTGAGCCTGCGATGAGAGAGACGCTTGCGCAGGATTCGACGAACTCGCATAAACCACTGCTTTCGGTCATTATACCTGCCATGAATGAAGAGCGAACCATTGGTGCAGTTGTCCGTCAGGCGCTGCGTATATGCAATGATGCTGAAGTGCTTGTTATTGTGAATGGTTCAACGGACCGGACGGCAGCAGCGGCAAAAAGGGCGGGGGCACAGGTGCTTCGTTATGCCGAAGCTTTGGGACATGATGGAGGAAGAAGAATCGGTGCAGCGGCGGCACGTGGCAGGGTGCTGTTGTTCACGGATGCAGACATTCCAATTCAGGCAGAACATCTCGCGCCTTATGTACGAGCGATTCTGGATGGGACGGATGTGGCACTTAATGATTACAACGGACCGGTGGCACGTATTCCTGTTCACCCTGTGGTAGAGGCCAAACATGCGCTGAACAGCATGCTCGCCAGACCTGATCTGCAAGGGGCTTCGATGACAGCCATTCCGCACGCATTAAGTCGCAGGGCACTCGAAGTGATTGGTACGGCCACACTGGAAATTCCACCGTTGGCACATGCAAAGGCGGTTACCAGTGGGTTGAAGGTGCGTGCCGTTCATCATGTACCTGTAGGCAAAATGAACGCAGTCCGAGTCAAGAAGCGAAGCGGACCTGACCCTCTCAGTCAAGTGGTATGGAATGATCATCTGACAGCGATCAGGTGGATAACCGATACGCTTGGCCCACGCGGAGGACATTCTGATCTGCAGCGTGTTCGTAGCCTGACGAGATGATCTTGTACCCGGAAGCGAATTGAAATGAATTATGCAAAATGCTGGCATAGATTCAGAAAGAAACTTCGTCAAAAGATCCAACATGATGGAGGTGAGGAAATGAAGGAGCGTTCAGGGGGCGTCCGTCGTCAACGGACAGCAGGCAGACGAACAACAAGGAACAGAACCAGAACGACGATCAGGAAGAGCCGGACTAAATCGCCGCTAAAGAGTTCGGCAGCGAGCAGGTCTGCAACGAACAGCTTCGTATTGCACGAAGCATTCAGTGCAGGGCAACGGGCAGGACGAAAGGCGCTAAAGAATGATCAATCGATTGAACAACATGCACGTTCAACATGGCAGGAGCATGAGGCTGCGATCTCAGCGAAGCTAAGGGGTTATTCTGCTGCAATGCAGGCAGGAAAAGCATTCATGCAGGGTTATGCTCATGCTGCGGGACGTTCATTGAATATCATTCCACTTGCTCTTAATAAACCAGCCGCAGCAGTTGTCTGTGCCTGTAATGAGGAACTTACGTTGGGGCAAGTACTTGTACAACTGAAACGGTTACCGCTGACAGATATCGTTGTGGTATTGAACGGAACAACGGACAACAGTCTGACACAGGTGCTTGAACAGCCTGGCATCACGCTGGTATATGAACCTGACCGGGCGGGACATGATGTAGGCCGTGCACTGGGGGCCAAGATGACGGAGGCAGAGACCCTTCTCTTTGTCGATGGAGATATGGTGGTGCCGGCGGAGCAGCTCGCCCCGTTTCTGTATGCGGTCGACCGGGGGGATGATGTGGCACTGAACAATCTTTCCTCCCTTTTGCCTCCATTTGCCCGCCAGGATGAAGTCAGCCGGATCAAAGCATATCTCAACCGCGTGTTAAACCGTACGGATCTGGGTTCCAATTCGTTGACGGCCGTACCTCATGCTCTCTCTCGCAGGATGGTCCAGATCGTAAAACCGGAGGCTCTGGCCGTTCCTCCCAAGGCACAAAGTATAGCCATCCAGCACGGATTAAGAGTGACTGCACCCAGTCAGGTGGATGTCATTCGTTCCAATCGCCTGCGTTCCACCAATACGGGCAGTGGCAACGAAGTCGCCAAATTGATCATTGGCGATCATCTGGAGGCGATTGCAACTTGGCTGGATATGGGCGGCAATAAGTCACAAGCCCATTCCAGTTCCCGTGCCGAAGTGGCCTATAGGAGGAACGCCAGATGACACTGACGAGTATTATTATTCCGACGTACAACGGTCTGGATCTGCTGAAGCCATGTATCGATGCCATTCGAAAATATACCGATCGTCATACGCCATTTGAAATTATCGTTGTGGATAATGGTTCGGTTGATGGAACGGCAGCGTATTGTGCCCAGGAACGAATCCGTTTTGTCCGGTTACCGGACAATCGGGGTTTCCCGGCAGCTTGCAATGCCGGACTTCGTGCAGCATGTGGTGATGAGCTGTTGCTGCTGAATAATGATGTTACGGTTACCTCCTGTTGGCTCGAAAATCTGCGGGCAGCCCTCTACAGTGATGCAAACATTGGCATTACAGGTCCTGTGACCAACTATGCCAGTGGTATCCAGCAAGTGGAACTGGAGTTCCGGGACATGGCACATTTTCAGGAGCTGGCTGCTGCCAACAATATAGTCGATTCTTCCAGGTGGAAGGAAGTCAGACGAATTGTCGGCTTATGCATGCTCATGCGCCGAAGTGTAATGGAGGACATTGGTGTGCTTGACGAAGCTTATTCGCCGGGACACTATGAAGATGACGATTATTGCTACAGGGCCTTCCAGAAAGGGTATCGATTGCTGGTATGCGGGGATGTCCTGGTACATCATCGCGGCAGCGCGAGTTTCCTGAAGACCGATCCTGTGGCGTGGAAACAGTTGCTTGAGCGCAATCGATCCATTTTTATCAACAAATGGCATGTCGATCCCCTTAAATATATTGAGACATCTGATGAAGGAGGGAACGTGGAATGAAAGGTGTAATTCTTGCTGGCGGAACCGGAACACGACTGTATCCTCTAACCCGGCTGATTAACAAGCATCTGATTCCAGTCGGCAAGCATCCGATGATTATGTATGGCATCGACAGACTCCGCCAGGCAGGCATTGAAGAAATATTGATTGTGATCAACAAACATTCCGCTGGGTTATACACGGAGTATTTGGGTAGTGGAGCAGATCATGGTGTCAAGCTCACGTATCGGATTCAGGAGAAGGCAGGCGGGATTGCCGAAGCATTGGATCTGGCGACTTCGTTTATCCTTCCTGGAGAGAAGTTCGTTGTGCTGCTGGGTGACAATCTGTTTAGCGACGATTTGAAGCCTTATGTGGATCGATATATGCAACAGCCTGTGGGTACGGCCCGTGTCTTGCTTAAAGAAGTGGACGATGCACGGCGGTATGGTGTGCCCGTGTTTGATCCACAGCATCCGGAACGAATTTCATACATTGAGGAAAAACCGAGTGAACCCAAGACCTCTTATTGTGTTACTGGCATATATATGTATGATGACCATGTATTTAGTCTCATTCAGAACATTGCCCCTTCTGCACGCGGCGAACTCGAAATTACGGATGTGAACAATCATTATGCAGCTGATGGAGGACTGGAATACGATATTTTGCAAAAATATTGGAGTGATGCAGGGACGTTCCAATCGCTTCAGGAAGCAGCCATCCGCATGAAGGGTCAACTGCCCTAAAATATATGCGCCTGATGTTGCCGCTGTGAGGGGTCCCATAAGAGCAGAATAACCTGCGCCGGAGCCGGAAGAATGCTCCGGCGCTTTGTGCAGCGGCGGCACTCCTCGTGCATGCCAAGGGAGGGAATGCCTTGAGAGTAGCAAAACACAGCGAATTGGGTAGGAAGAAGACATTGGGTGGTCATGCCGGCTCCTGGCACTTAGCTGTGGGAGTGCAGCCCAAGGCGAGTTCAGATCATGGATGGGCAAACAAAGGCTCGAAGCTAAGAGGTGTGGAACTCGCAGGAATAGAGCACAAGCCTCATGCAGAACTGAAAGGCAAAGCCAGCGTGCACACGGGTACAAGACGTGGTGAGAGCGCAGGAGCGCGAACCAAAGCGAGAGCAAAAGTAGCCGCAGGGCGGAGCAGTGCAGGCACACGGGTGAAAGCGGGCGAACGTGCAGACGTGAGCCGTCGCAGTAAAGGGGCGCGAGCCAAAACGGGCAAGCGCGCAGTTGCAGGCCGCGGGCATGCTGCGCCGCGGGGCGGGCGGTCCGCAGGCGCCCGCGCCAAGCAGCGCACGGCTGCGCAGCGTGCGCCCAAGCCAGCACCGCAAGCCAGCACGCCACAGGCGTTGCCTGCCAGCGGTGCTGGCCCCGCCCCGCAGCAAGCGACACACCGGAAAGGTGGTGTCGCTCCCGCGGGGCGGGGGAGCGCTGCCGCGCATGCTGGCAGCGCAAGGGCACTTGCGCCTGCGCAGCCGGCAGCAGCGCCCGAGAGCGGCTACGCCGAGGGCTTCCGCGACGGCGTATTCGCGGGCGGGGAGGCGCTGGTGGCGCAGCACATCCCGCCCGATCATATTCTGCCTGCCGTGGCGGCGGCAGATCTGATCGAGGCGGGATTCCGCCAATATGCGCCCACCCTTACCCGGCTGGCCAGCCCTCATGAGATGGCTGGCCATATCCAGGGGGCGCTGGATGCGCAGCGCCCCCTGTCCATCGTTCGCCTCGGAGATGGCGAACTGCTGACTCTGGCAGCCGACACGGTGCTGCCCGGCGAGCAAGTGCAGGAGCTGGCACCGTTTCTGCCTTATGCAGGGGTGCCACGCTCCACCCCGGACATCCGCGCTGAACTCGCGGAAGCCATTCGCGGCGCTGATTGGATCGGTGTCCCCATCTCGCGTGCGCCTACTTTTCAGGGACTGTTATTCCCAGTATTGCGGCATTTCGGCATTGACTGGTCCCGTCTGAATCTGACCAGTTCCACGATTAATTACAGCCTGCATCACTCGGGTCTGTTGTTGCCTGTGGTACAGGGACGTCGGGTGCTGCTGATTGGAAGTCGAGCTGCTGAGCTCGGGGGGGTGTTGATCGGCCGCGGCGTTCATGTCACAGGTATCATAGGTACAGTGGAGGGAGTTGCGGATATCCCGAGGGTGATGCAGCAGACAGCGGAGCATTCGTTCGATATTGCTCTTGTAGCAGCGGGAATTCCGGCCGTCATTTTGTGCCGCCGAATCGCTGGTGAGCTGGGGCGGGTTGCCATAGATTTTGGACATTTGGCTGACAAATTGGTTACAGGAGAGCTGCAACTCTAATGGATGGTCTGGTACGTTGTAACGTGTATCCAGACGAGGGGAAATGGAGGAAGCAACATGAGCACATCAGGCAAACGTTCAAAACAGCGGAAAGCATCGCCATCCGAAACCGTTGTTTTGCATTCAGCTCGAAGCCGTAGTGGAAGGAAGATTAGACGCCAGGGCTCAGGTAAACGGGCAGCCAAGAACGCAAAACTGTATAAACAGGGCTACCATAAAGGCTATGATGAGGGCGTTCGACAGGGGGAAAGCTCATTCGGGCTGGTATTCGAAGGTGTAAGCATTATTATTCCGACGTACAACCAGCGCGAATATGCCCTCCAATGTGTGTCCAGTATTGAAAAGCATACACCGGCCCCTTTTGAAATTATTGTTGTGGATAACGCGTCAAAAGATGGCACGGCGGAAGCCATGCTTCGCAAAGGTGGCATGGTAAGGGTCGCTGCGCTGGATAAAAATCGTGGTTTTGCCGGCGGGGTCAATCATGGACTGATGATGGCGAGGGGGCGACATATCGTGGTGCTGAACAACGATACTCTGGTCACCCCGGGCTGGCTCGAAAACATGATGACCTGTCTTAACAGTCATCCCGAGATGGGCGTCGTAGGTCCGGTTACGAATTACATTGGCGGAGATCAGCAGATTGAAGTCCCGTACAGGGAAGTGGAGGACATGTGGTCTTTTGCTGCCCGACATAATCGCCCGGATGCCACGAAACATCGGGAGACCGAAAGGCTGGTCGGGTTTTGCTGGCTGTTCTCACGGGAATTGCTGGAGCGGGTAGGTTATCTTGATGAAGGTTACGCCGTGGGCAACTTTGAAGATGACGATTGGATCATCCGGGCGAAGCTGGCGGGTTACAGGCTGGGCGTAGCCGGGGATGCCTTCATACATCACTACGGAAGTGTAAGCATGAAGGCGTTGGGAGAACAGGATTATGAAGTCGTGAATAAGGATAACGAACAGTTTTATACTCAAAAATGGGGAGATCCCCATGCGTTGATTGCCGATACTTTCAGGCTCTCGCAGCGTGCCAAGGTGTCGACCAGTCAGCAGGAGAACAAGACGCCCCTGGGCAAGACAGACTCCCCTGACCTGAGACAGCGCATTTCCACCAAGGGCAGCAGCGATGTAACGCATAAGCTGAGACGCAGCACGGACTTTTACCCGGAGGGCTGTTTCATCTCTGATATCAAGGGCGATGTTTATCGACTGATACATGGGCAGCGACGCAAGCTGAATATCCCGGTTCCACGCGGCATTTCTCCTGTTTTGGTTGCGAAACCGGATCTGCTTGGCGTACCGGCAGGTGAGCCAGTGGTATCTGCGAATGAGGTACAGGGCTGGCCCCTGGAAAGAAGTCATGTTCATGCTGAGCCCGTTCAGAGCAACCGGGATGCGCTGGAGGAAGGCATGATTGCTGCCGCGACGAATGAGCGGGATATATGGTACCAGATTAGTGGCAGTAAACGCAGGCGGTTTGCAACCCCTTATGCTGCGGAACGGTGGGGAGTGCAATCCGGGCATATCGTTCACGTATCTGCGAACCAATTGCGTACGATCGAAGAAGGCTGGCCTATTATTGCTCCTCCCCAGCTCTTGAACGAAGATTTGTAATGACCGGGTTCGGCTGTCTTGTATATCGGCACGACAGCATGATGCGGATTGTGATGTACAGCGTATCGTAACGCTATACATTTATCCGCATCCGAACTTTACATATATCACGAATTAAAAATAACGTTTGAAAGATTAGCGATTTATTTTTACACGAACACTTAGTCATACTCTCAAGAGCCTTCCGGACAGTCTTTAACAGGGTTGGGGAGGCGTGCAGGGATTAAAGCTGTTCTTGCAGTTGTTCTTTTCAAATATAATCTTTCTATGCTCTTATAGGTTTATTCTATTGGCAGATCCATTGACGCTTGAAGAGGTGAGGAGTACATTTATAGCCATAATTCTTATTTAACAGATAGGAATTAATGGTCTGGGTGGTGATCCATCCTGATCTGACAATGAATCAATCAGGAGGTATGCCGATGTCTTCTACATCGAAAAAAGTAGTGCTCTGGAGCAAAACAGGCTGTCATTTCTGCGGGGAGGTTAAGGCATTCCTAACGGCCCGCAACCAGCCTTTTGAGAACATCGAAGTGCAAGGCAACGATGTGCTGAGGGACGTGCTTGAAGCTAAATATGGCATTCGACATGTACCTGTCATTGAGGTGGGTGGAGACGGCAAGTATGAAGCATTGCTGGAGCCTGATTTGGAGAAACTGGCGGAGCTTCTCGCCCAGCCTGATGAAGCAGCAGTCTGACCGGACGTGGCGGATCTCTTGATACAGCAGTTTCCGGCTGCTGAAGGCTGTCGTATCAGTGTGCAGCAGTCGGGGGCTTTTATAAGCCATAGTCCATCCTCTTATTTAGATATCCAATCCATATATAGAAAAGTTCTATAAGCAACGCTGTTGACCGATGTGCGGGGCAGTGATAAGATTTGTGAAATTAAAGCTGACCAAACTCATAGGAATAGTTAACTTTTTGATTTTTCTTCATTCGTAATCCGTATCAGATCGGACTTTAGAAAATTCTTGATATATCCTAATCCAAGGAAGGCGGAATGGTTATGACGGCTCAGCGCAGTTTGAAATTTGGAGCGATTGTCCACGGTGTCGGAGGCAGCATGACGACTTGGAGACACCCGGAGATTCAACCGGATGCCAGTGTGAATTTTGAATTTTACAAACGCCAGACGTTGAAGGCAGAAGAAGGAAAATTCGATCTCGTTTTTATCGCTGACGGTCTTTATATTACTGAGAAATCCATACCTCACTTCTTGAATCGATTTGAGCCAATCAGCTTGTTGTCCGCCCTGGCCGCCATTACGTCACGGATCGGTCTGGTTGGAACACTTTCCACCTCCTATAGTGATCCATTCACAGTTGCCAGACAGTTCGGTTCCCTTGATCTGATCAGTAATGGCCGCGCTGGCTGGAACGTGGTTACATCCCCGCTCGAAGGTTCAGCCAAAAACTACAGTAAAAGCAACCATCCTACCCACCCGGAACGTTACCGGATTGCAACCGAATATTTGCAGGTGACCAAGGGTTTGTGGGATTCGTGGGAAGACGATGCCTTTGTAAGAGACAAAGAAAGCGGCGTTTTCTTCGATCCATCCAAGCTGCACACACTCAATCATGAAGGAGAGTTCTTCTCCGTACAGGGTCCACTTAACATTGCACGTTCACGGCAGGGGCAGCCGGTTATTTTCCAGGCAGGTTCTTCAGAAGATGGCAAGACTCTTGCTGCCAAAGAAGCGGATGCTGTTTTCACAGGACATGATTCTATTGAGGATGCTCAGGCCTTCTACAAAGATGTCAAAACCCGCGCAGCAACCTATGGACGTTCCACACAGGATATTGTCATTTTGCCAGGGATCAATCCAATCATTGGGCGGACAGAAGAGGAAGCAGAACAAAAATATCAGGAGATTGCCAGCCTGGTGACTATTGATAAAGCGCTGGACTATCTGGGACGTTTCTTCGAGCATCATGACTTCTCCCAATATCCGCTGGATGAACCATTCCCTGAATTGAATGGCATTGGCAGCAACAGCTTCCGCAGTGGTACGGACAAAATCAAGCGGGATGCCAAAGAGCAAGGATTGACGCTGCGTGAAGTAGCCCTGCGGGCAGCAACACCGAAAAGCAAATTCCTTGGCACACCGGAGCAGGTGGCTGACAAGATCCAGGAATGGTTCGAAGCCGAAGCTGCGGATGGATTCATTATTCATTCCGAACTGCCAAGTGGATTGGCCGATTTCGTTGAACTGGTTGTTCCGATTCTGCAAGAGCGCGGCATCTATCGCACCGAATACGAGCATGACACATTGCGTGGCAATCTCGGTGTGCAAATTCCAGTGAATCGTTACACTGCCGCCCGGGAGCAAGTTGGAACAGAGGCCTAAGAAACTGGAGACTTGAAATTCGGCAGCAGACTCAAGATTGAGGTAGTCGGGTGAACTATTCGGATTGCACATGCGGAAAGTGCCGAATGATGCTATAAAACCAAGTTAACAGATAGGTTATGTTAATAAAAATCTATAATTCATTAAATCATTAATTCAATGAATCAATGACACCTGTATACACAGAGGGGGAAGCTATATGAACAGGTCTATCTCATGGATGAAATATATGGCATTGGCGGCAGTATTGGTGCTGGTATTATCCGGCTGCGGAGCGGCAGGTAACTCGAATAGTGCAGTTCAGGCTTCCGGTGGGGAGCAGGCGGCTGGGCAAGCAGAAGGTGGGAACCTGACTTACGCACTCGCCACCTCGCCGGATACGCTGGACCCGCATCGAAGTGGTCTTGCCGTAACCGTACGTGCGATCCGAACGATCTATGACAATCTGGTGGTACAGCTGCCGGATGGTTCCATCAAACCTTGGCTTGCCAAGGAGTGGAGTGTATCGGAGGATGGCAAAAGTTATACGTTCAAACTGCGCGAAGATGTGAAGTTCCATGATGGCACACCATTTAACGCGGAAGCTGTGAAGTTCAATCTGGATCGGGTGATCGATCCGACCACCAAAGCCGCCAATTCCCTTGCCCTGATTAGACCTTATAGCTCCTCGGAGGTCATTGATGAATACACCATCAAGGTGAATCTGGAACAGCCTTCGCAAGCTTTTCTCGGCAACTTGAGTCAGGCCCTGCTGGGGATCGTATCTCCTACAGCCGCCAAAAAGTATGGCGATCAACTGGGTAAAAATCCGGTGGGGACTGGTCCGTATACCTTCGTGAAATGGGATGAAAATGCGGATATCGTTGTTGCCAAAAACAAGGATTACAACTGGGCTCCCGCAACCGTTGAAAACGAAGGCGCCCCTCATATTGATACGATTACGTTCAAAATTGTACCGGAAGAAGCAACACGCATCGGCAGTGTTCAGAGTAAACAGGTACTCGCCGCCGAGACCGTTCCGCCGCAAAATATTGCTGCCCTGAAGAACGATCCGAACCAGCAATTGCTGCAGGCCAATACCGTAGGCTTGCCGTATACCCTCTTCTTCAATCTGCGCAAAGCGCCTTGGGATGATGTAAAAGTCAGACAGGCGGTACAATCTGCAGTTGATGTGGAATCCATCGTGAAGACACTGTATCTGGGCAACTACGAACGGGCGTGGTCTGCACTGTCTCCGGGAATCCTCGGTTATGATGCTTCTCTGGAAGGAAGTATCAATCCGGATATCAACAAGGCCAATCAGCTGCTTGATGAGCAAGGTTGGGTCAAGGGAGCAGATGGCATTCGTGAAAAAGATGGTAAGAAGCTGGCCCTGCATTATGTAGACGGTTCGCCGAACCGGGAGAAACGCAACGACATTGCAGCGATTATTCAGCAGCAGCTCAAGCAGGTCGGCATAGCTGTTGAAGTTGAAATTACGAAGGACATTGCAACTGTCATCTATCAGAACTGGGATTATGATCTCTATGGCAACAGCCAGGTTAATTCTGATCCGAATGCTCTCTACGCCTTCTATCATACGAGTGCAGAAGGTGAACGTCCGACATTATCCGGTTTATCCGATCCGAAGATCGATAAACTGCTCGAACAGGGAGCGGTGGAGACTGATCCGGATAAACGCGTGGATATCTATAATCAGATTCAGCAATATCTGATCGAGCAGGCTGTAATTTTGCCAATCTATGTGTTCCCTTATACGGTGGCTGCATCCAAGTCGGTGCAGGGTATCAAGTTTGATTCACTCGGGTATCCGTTGTTCAATGATGTTCGGATTCAGCCATAACACGTACCGTCAATTATGCAGACAGGAAGGAGACGACCCGGTATGGTTCAAACGATACTGACAAGACTTGCTACATCGCTTCTGGTTATTTTGGGAGCTTCGGTGCTGGTGTACTGCATCATGTATCTGCTGCCGGGTGATCCGGTCCTGCTTATGCTGGACCCGTCATCGGCAACACCCGAGATGATTCAGAACCTGCGGGTTCAGCTGGGTCTGGATCAGCCGTTTTACATCCAGTTTGCCAACTATTTCGGAGACATGCTGCGTGGGGATTTCGGCAAATCAATGATTAATTCCGACCCGGTGCTGCCCAAAATATTGGAACATTTCCCTGCCACACTGGCGCTGACCGCACTCAGCTCAATCATAGCGATAACCATTGGCATTACGCTCGGCGTACTGTCTGCCATTCATCGTAATGGCGTGATTGATTTTATCGCCCGGCTCGTTGGATTGTTTGGCATCTCCATGCCGACCTTCTGGACCGGCATTCTGTTGATCCTGTTGTTCTCGGTCCAGCTCGGCTGGTTCCCGGCGATGGGCTCCGACGGATTCAGTTCATTGGTGCTTCCTGCTGCAACATTGGGCCTCGTCGGTGCGGGTTTCATCGTACGTATGGTGCGTAACAGCATGCTGGAAGTGGTGAACGAACCGTTTATCGTGGCATTACGAGCAAAAGGTCTTTCACAGCGGACCATCATGTACGGTCATGCGCTGCGTAATGCACTGATTCCAGCGGTGACGGTCATCGGCATGTTGATTGGTGATTTGCTTGCAGGAACCGTCGTGGTGGAGACGGTCTTCTCCAGACAAGGCATCGGCAGAATTATCGCGGATGCATTGATGGCCAAAGACCTGCCTGTTGTGCAGGGCGTAGTCTTTTTCACAGCAATTATCTATGTCGTGTTGAATTTACTGGTGGATATCTCTTATGCGTACATTGATCCCAGAGTTAGGCGTGCAGTCCGAACGTAAGGACGGATGGAACAGTCTGAAACATCTGAACGCGCAGTGAGGAAGGAGGAGGAGTCTTATGAGCATGAAACCATTGGTGGGTGACGAAAAAGGCTGGACGGCCAGAACAGGGCGTTTACGCCTCTGGAGTCGCCGTCCTCTGCGTCACCGCGTCTCATTCGCGGTATCCCGTTTATTCTTTTATGCAGCTTTGCTGGTCGTGGTGTTTACCGTCACTTGTGCAATCGTGCCGGGATGGATTGCCCCTTATGATCCAACTCAGATGATGACGGATGCCATCCTGCAGGCTCCCTCTGCTGCGCACCTGTTTGGGACCGATTATTTTGGCAGGGATATCTTCAGTGTGGTTGTGCATGGCAGCAGGGATTCACTGCTGATTGGATTTGCCTCGGTGCTGGTGGGTGGTCTTGTGGGCAGTGCTCTTGGCATTATTGCCGGCTATGCAGGAGGTGTTTTGGATACCATCACCATGCGGGCCGTCGATATCCTAATGGCTGTTCCAGGCGTATTACTGGCATTGTCCGTTGCGGCAGCATTGGGGCCTGGACTGCTTAACATTGCACTGGCTGTTGCGGTATCCTCCATTCCGGGGTATGCACGGGTGATGCGTGGGCAGGTCATGTCCGTTAAAGGTTTGCCTTTTATTACAGCTACACGTTCACTTGGGGGCTCCAATGCCCGTATTTTCTGGAAACATGTATTGCCTCATTCGTTGTCACCATTGCTGGTTATGGCGACGCTTGGCGTGGGTACTTCCATTCTGACAGGCTCGGGTCTCAGCTTTCTCGGACTTGGCGTGTTGAAGGAAATTCCGGACTGGGGAGCGTTGCTCTCGCAAGGGAGAGGTTATCTGACGGTTGCCTGGTGGATCTGTACCTTCCCGGGACTCGCAATTACCATGTTTGTACTGGCGGTTAATCTGATTGGAGACGATATTCGCGATCGGTTGGACCCCAAAGTAAATGGAGCGGCTTGACCGCTATTCCAAGGAGGAATCATGATGTCACATGTCGTTATTATTGCCGGATCGCCTTCCAAACGTTCGCGTCTGACAGGCCTTACGGATTACAGCAGCAATAAATTAAAAGAGGCAGGCATTACTGTTGAGGTGATTCATGTAGCCGACCTGCCCGCGGAAGATCTGGTGCAGGCCAAGTTTGATAGCTCTTTCATTCGGGATGCGCTCGCTGTTGTTGAAGCCGCGGATGCAGTCATCGTGGCAACACCGGTATACAAAGCATCGTACTCTGGCGTGCTGAAGCTGTTCCTGGATCTGATTCCACAGGAAGGACTGCGGGGCAAGCTGGCTCTTCCATTAGTCATCGGCGGCTCGATCGCCCATCTGCTCGCCATCGATTATGCATTGAAGCCTGTTCTGGCAGCACTTGGCGGAAGACATATTCTCGGCGGAGTATACGCAGTTGATCAGGGAATTGATCGGCTCGATGACGGAAAATATGTGCTCTCGGCGGATATTACTACACGATTGGATCGTTCCCTGGAAGAATTGATATTGACTCTGGAAAAGAATGGTATTACGATATGATAAAACCAAGTAAATTCATTGGATAAATAGATATAAACAACGTCTGAGGACGTGGATTCGGGGGGGCGCTTATGAATATTGAGAACATTGAAGCATTTGTATACATCAATCATTACGGAAGCTTCAATAAGGCTGCCGAGGTACTCTTTTTGTCCCAACCTTCTGTCACCGCTCGTATTCAGTCCCTTGAACGTGAACTCGGCTGCAAATTGTTTGACCGTCTTGGCAAACAGATTGTGCTCACGGAAGAGGGGAGAAAGTTCCTTCCCTACGCCCAGCAGGTGCTGCAAGTGATTCAAAAGGGCAGACAGAAGATACAGCAACGCCGTACGACGCCCGATGCACTTCGACTCGGCAGTACGGTATCCGTATCTAACTATGTCATTCCCGACTTTCTGCCCAAAATCAAGGAAGCTTACCCTGAGGTGAACATCAAACTGACTACAGCGACAACGGACCAACTCGTCGCCAAGCTGCTGGGTCAGGAAATCGATCTTGCTTTTGTGCGGAAGGTCATGCACCCGGCGATCCGTACGGTTGCTTTTTATGAAGATCCAATCCAGCTATACGTGTACAAAGGCCATCCATTTATTGAACGCGGGCATGTCAGCATGGAGGCGATCAGGAATGAGCAGCTGGTCTTTTTTGAATGTGGTTCACTGGACTGGCTGCGCATTCACCGGGCCTTTGACTCGCTGGAACACCCGCCGGATATTACATATCACGTTGATAATTCGGAAACGGCGAAGAAGCTGGTGAAGCAAGGAGCAGGTATTGCGTTTCTCCCAGGTCTGACAGTGCAAAAGGAAGTGCAGGATCAGGAGCTGTTCCCCATTCAGGTACATGAGGTTGCAGGTGTATCGTTGCAGATCAGCGTCGTTACGTTAAAAGAAGAACATTCGCCTTTTGCAGAGCCTTTCGGGGAACTGCTGCGGCAGCTATAGAGACATATTAACGAAGTAAGAACGGATTTGAAAACTTAGTTTCGGCATGATCGAAGGAGGAGAATATGATGGGTATTCGTGTTGGCATATTGGATCAAACCCCGATCTATGAAGGGGAGACGCCGATTGATGCTTTTCGGCATACGATTGAATTGGTACAGCGGGCTGAACAGCTTGGATTTCATCGTTTCTGGGTATCGGAACATCATGATTCAGGCCATGTTGCCGGCTCCTCACCGGAAGTGCTCATTTCCCACTTGCTGGCGCATACGGAGCGGATTCGTCTCGGTTCTGGCGGGGTGATGCTTCAACATTATAGTCCCTACAAAGTAGCCGAGAACTTCAATGTGCTTTCGGCGCTTGGTCCGGGGAGAATTGATCTGGGTATTGGACGTGCACCTGGAGGATTACCCCGCTCCACACAGGCACTACAGCAAGGGATTCAGGAGGCCGCTTCACTAAAGGATAAAATCAACCAGGTGAAGCAGTTCATCCATAATGAACCGCATGAAGATGAAACACATCCTTTGGCCGGCTTGAGCGCTGCGCCAGTCTCCCAAATTCCGGCCGAACTATACGTGCTTGGGGCAAGTATCGATAGCGCAGGCATGGCAGCAGAACTGGGACTGCCTTATGTATTTTCATTGTTTATCAATAGCAACACGGAAGTTGCTCTGGAGGCTTTGCGTACTTACAGGGAACAATTCGACAGCTCGCATGGACGGGAGCCATATGCCATCCTCGCTATATCATTAATTGTGGCGGAGAGTGCGGAAGAAGCCGAAGGTCTGGCAAGTGAACATATGCTGGTCAAGATCCATCTGGAAAATGGCAAGGTATTGACGGTTGGTTCCGTTGAGCAGGCGGAAGAATTTGGACGGCAATCGAACGAGAAGTATCGGATCGAGATTCTGGAGCCAAGTGTGACGAGAGGTACGAAGGAAACGGTTGGCCCGGCTCTGGCGAAGTTCCAGCAGGATTTTGCCGTGGACGAACTGATTGTTACTACAGCCACACGTGATTTTGCCAAACGTATTCGTTCATTTGAATTATTGCGTGAGGCGCTGGATGAGCAGGGATTGGGCGAATTTACGAATGAGTCGACACCTGCGCAAGCAGTGATCGGTTAGGCATATACATGGTATAGAGTTTACCTGTTGAAGTGAAGTGACCCGTGTATATAGTAATCAATCTTATATGGCACATACGATGATAAAAGGAGGCAATGTCGTGAGCAGTGATCTGAAACAGCCTGAACAACAGGCAGAGCAAGAAGAACAGAGTCGCAAGCATGAATTATACGTTGGGCAGGATGAAGAATTCGCAGAGCACTTAACCGCGATTCGGCGACATTTGCATCGTAACCCCGAGCTATCCGGAGAGGAACGCGAAACGACAGAAGCCATTCGCGGCTGGCTGGTGGAGGAAGGGGTACGGATCGCAGATGAATATTCACTGCGAACGGGCCTTATCGCTGAAATTGGGCAGGGCGATGGCCCGGTAGTGGCCTTGCGCGCAGATATTGATGCCCTGCCGATCCAGGAAGAAACGAAGCTGGAGTATGCCTCGCAAATCGCTGGCCGAATGCACGCCTGCGGTCATGATGCACATACCGCCATTCTGATCGGTGCTGCACGATTGTTGAAACAGCGTGAGTCCCGGCTGCCGGGCAAGGTTCGTTTGATTTTCCAGCCTTCGGAGGAGAAGGCGACGGGGGCACGGCAGGTTATTCAGAGCGGAGCGTTATCCGAAGTTCAGTCTATTTTCGGGTTGCATAACAAACCGGATCTGCAGGTCGGTACGGTAGGTATTCGTGAAGGAGCGCTGCTCGCAGCGGCAGATGGTTTTGTGGTTAAAGTGGAGGGTGTCGGAACCCATGCGGCAGTGCCGGAAGCGGGCATTGACCCGATTGTGGTGGCCTCTCATATCGTGACTGCATTACAGGCCATCGTGAGTCGTAATGTCGGAGCACAGGAGAGCGCCGTGATCAGTGTGACCAAAATTAACAGCGGCACTGCATGGAACGTTATTCCCGAAGAAGCTATATTGGACGGCACCGTGCGTACCTTTGACGAGAAAGTGCGCGCCCGGATTCGCGAGCGTTTCAACCAGGTGGTTGCTGGTGTCGCAGCAGCCTATGGGACACGGGCTACCGTGCGCTGGATTCAGGGACCACCTGCCGTCGTCAATGATGCCTCATTGGCTGCTGCGGCTGAGCAGGTCGCGAGTGAGGTTGGGTTGAACAGTATCCGGCCTATACCTTCCCCGGCTGGCGAAGATTTTTCCTTTTACCAAAAGGAGGTTCCGGGTCTGTTCCTCTTCCTCGGAACGTCAGGCCCGCACGAATGGCATCATCCTGCATTCGATGTGGATGAACGTGCACTTCCGCTTGGCGCACATCTTCTGGCAGCGTTGGCAGAACAGTCACTGCAGAAGTTGCAGTCAAACGGCGAGTAACCGATAACAGTTACGTAAATGCGCGAATAATGATTAATTAATAAGATAATATGCTAATACAATAGCGAATGGACGCAAGAAACGGTGACTTCAATCAGGTGACCGTTTTTTGTTGTTTCCGTGGAGCAGCTTGAACGGAATCGTTTCTCGGATGCCCAGATTGAATATGCAAAAGCAATGCTGGCATCCGTTATGCCCTTTATTAATTGTCGCTGATGTATCTCTAATTGCAAACGTTGGGCTAAATAGGGTTGACGCAAATACGTCAGCTCTCTTCCCGTTTGCACCTAAAATGACAGCCGTAATTCTCTGATTTTAATATGGAAATATTTGTTGACGCTCCAAAGTGGGATGTGCTATATTTTTCTCGACTGTTAATCGTAATTATTACTATTAAAATTGTTTTATATAAATTAACTATTGAAAAAGGAAATCCAAAAAATCTGGGGATAACAGCGATCGGAAGGTTGTTCTGTCATCGGAGTGGCAAGTGTAAATATTCTTTAGTTCAATTTATATAAGCTAAGTGAGCTCAGGCTTAATTCCATCACAAGAATAGGAGTAGCGGCTGCGATGAAACAGGAGATTGATTTTATCAAGTTTAATCCCACGCAAAATATGACGGTTCTGGTGAGTACGCATCATCCAGCAGAGACATATCCACACATCGCTGCTCAAATTATGTCCTATGACAATGTATACGCCGAACAAGTGGGGTTCATTGGTGGAGCGATAAAACCGGAGGCGGCTGCCCATTTGGAAATGGCCGGTGGAGAGTTCTGCGGGAATGCCTGCATGGCCTTGGCTGCGTATATCGCATCCGAGAACGAGTTGAAATCCACCGATTTCACAGAAATCGTCTTGGAGGTTTCCGGGACAGATCAATTAATCAGGTGTCAGGTGAAGCAGCAGCAGAATCAATATTTTTGCCAAGTTACGATGCCCCTTCCTGAGCAGATTGAACAACGAACCGTCAAATATGAGGGAATCGATATGGATATGGTTATCGTGCGGTATCGGGAGTTCATTCATATCGTTATCGAAGTGGAAACGTTTGATGAAACGATGAGAAAGAGGGCACAAGCGCTGGCGCGATTATTAGGCTTAACCTTGGGAGATAAGCTGATTGGCATTTTATTATACAAGTCCCAATCGGAGGAGCTGGCACCGCTCATATTTGTCCCACAGCTGGATAGTCTGATCTGGGAAAGGGGGTGCGGTTCGGGTACAGCCTCGGTGGGAGCCTATCTGGCCTGGAGCAGGAAAAAGGAAATCGTTCAGCATATCAAGCAGCCTGGTGGTGCGATTAAAGTGATGGCTGAGTGGAATGGAGCAGAGCTTGAACGAATTACGATCGAAGGATCGGTTAGAATCGTGGCCCAGGGAAAGGCATTTATAGATGCATGATCATGACGAGTTAGAGGAGGAAAAGGAATGGAGACATTGATTGATTTTCAGACATGCTTGAGTGAATTTTCTGAGAAATTCGATGAGCTGGCAGGCAGATATGATCATACGGTTCAGCATAGCTCAGAGCTGGAGGCTTTAATTGATGACTATTCCACGTTTGTAACGGACAAGCAAAATGAACGAATCTGGCAACACCTTGATCAAGAGGAATCAGCCAGCATGCATCAACTTGTGCTTGATCTGCGAGACAAATCTGCACGGTGTGTGGCGGTCATGGAGAAATATCGGGCATTGAAGCTGCAAGACGGAGATGTAGAAATCGCTGATTATTTTAGAAATATAGAAGAATGTATTGAAAAAGAGTTTGGCAGCTTTCATGTCACCTCGGACTCCAAAGTGCTGCTGGTAGGCTCCGGGTCATTTCCGATGACGCCTCTGTTTATTGCCAAGCGAACAGGGGCAGAGGTAATGGGCATCGATATTGACGCAGAAGCCATTACACTCGGGCAGCAGGTTGTGAAGAAGCTGGGTGCGGGCTTGAACATCCATTTGGAGCAAACATTGGTGCAGGACCTTGCTTTTACGAGAAAAGCAACACATATCATTTTCAGCTCCACGGTGGCCAATAAATATGATCTGCTCGATCAATTGCACGTATTGACGAATGCACATGTGGTGGTGGCGATGAGGTACGGTAACCAGTTAAAGTCATTGTTCAACTATCCGATGAGAGAGACCAATAGCAGCAAGTGGAAAATGGTCGACAATATTCTGCGTCCGGATGATGTGTTCGATATTGCGTTATACCAAAAAGCATAGCTCGCTTGAGCTTGGGAAAGAGAGGTCCATATGAGCGGATTTCAACGAGTGCTGTTGCTCGGAACAGGCCCTGCATCCATTCAGCTGGCAGTATCGCTCAAACAGGAATTCAATTGCACCGTAGGCATAGCGGGAAGAGCATCGGTGCGTTCAGAATCTTTTTATGAAGCGGTTCGGCAAAGTAACGGATTCATTGGAGCAAGCATTCAAAATGAAAAGCATCGACCGTTGGCAGGTGAATGCTTCGTCGATCAGGTGTTTCAGGGATATGAGGCCATTGAAGGCGAATGGGATACGCTTATTTTCGCTGTGACAACCGATGCCTATATCGATGTATTGAAGCAAATGAAGGATAACTTCATCAAACAAGTGAAATGCATGATTTTGGTCTCTCCAACCTTTGGCTCCAACCTGCTGGTAAGCCAATATGTGAGGCGGCTGCATGCGGATACGGAAGTGATCAGTTTCTCTACCTATTTGGGGGATACCCGATGGATGACTGACCAACCGTCCAACCATGTCATTACAACTGGAGTTAAGAAAAAGGTCTATATCGGTTCTACTTCAACGCCCTCTGAGCATGTGGGCAGACTGTGCAGGATGTACGAGCGATTGGGCATTGCGCTGGAAGTTATGCCATCTTCACTCGAGGCGGAAACGAGAAATATTTCTTTATATGTACACCCGCCACTATTCATGAATGACTTTTCATTGGATGCGATCTTCGGAGTATCAGACACTCGGAAATATGTATATAAAATTTACCCTGAAGGTCCTGTAACGCAATATTTGATTCGGGACATGCGGACACTGTGGACCGAAATGATGACGATCACGGATAGGCTGCGTATTCAGGGTGTCAATCTGCTTCAATTCATGACGGATGATAATTATCCGGTGCGATTGGAGAGTTTATCACGCCATGATATAGAGAACTTCAATCAGTTGCAGGACATTCATCAAGAGTACTTATTATACATACGATACACCTCGTTGTTGATTGATCCCTTTTCGAAGCCCAACCCGGAGGGCAAGTATTTTGACTTTTCGGCCGTTCCCTTCAGGAAGATGTTTGTCAATCACGATGGAGCTTTGGACATTCCCAGAATGCCCAAGGAGGATTATTACCGCATCAAAATCATTCAGGGCATTGCGAGACATTTGCAGGTAAGCTGCCCAACCATCGATTCGTTTATTGCCACCTATGAGGCAAAAATTCAAGAGATCGCTCGCGCTCACCCGGATCAGCATCTATCCGATGCATTTGTCGTTCAAACCTTCGATGAAGACATTCGAATGATATGCACAGGGCTGGCGAACACCGAGGTTTAATTACATCTCAATCTATACAAGTGAACCTGAATTTTACATCATAACGGAGAGTGCAGAACCAATCTGAAGAAGCGAAGCTACAAGCTTTCTGAAAGAAAGCTGCATCGTAAGCCTACGCTGCGCCTTTATCCCCGGATTTTTCCTTTTATATAAGGGAATCAAAAAAATCTGGGGATAAGAGCGATCGGAAGATGGTACTGCAATCGGAGTAGCACGATGTAACATTTTCTAGGTGAACTTGTATATATCTTTCATGATCAGGAGGAAATGTTGTGAAAAAGGGTAGTGCTTTGGGTTTTATGTTGCTGTTATTGTCTGCTATTACCGTGCTCGCAGGATGCGGGCAGGATAAGGGGACAACAGCGGAGTCTGCGAATAGCGAGGTCAAGCCGGAACTCATTTATGCATCCGCCAAGGATATTAATGATATGAATCCTCATTTATACACCGGCTCCATGCCCGCACAAGGGATGGTTTACGAATCCCTGGTCGAAAACACGGTTGATGGAATCAAGCCATTACTGGCAGAATCCTGGGATATTGCCGAAGACGGGAAAACGTATACGTTCCATTTGCGACAGGGTGTGAAATTCCATGATGGTGAACCGTTTAACGCCGAGGCGGTCAAACAAAATATGGACGCAGTTCAGGCGAATGCCGAAAAACATGCCTGGATCAAGCTGTCCACCAAAATCGTAAGTACAAAAGTCATGGATGAATACACATTTGAACTGGTGCTTTCCGAGCCCTATTATCCAGCTCTGGTGGAGCTGTCCATGACCAGACCATACGTATTTATATCACCCAAGGATTTTACGAATGGTGGCACAAAGGACGGGGTAAGCGGCTATCACGGCACAGGACCCTACAAGCTGACAGGACATAAAATCGATGAGAATGCGACATTTGAAGCCAATGAAGAATACTGGGGTGGCGCACCTGAGATCCAAAAAATCACGGCCAAGGTTCTCCCGGCAGGCGAAACGACATTACTGGCATTACAGAAGGGCGAAATCAACTTTATATTCACCGATGATCGGGGTGCCGACAGCATTGATGTTGAAGCCATGAATCAGTTGGCTGACTCGGGTGATTTTCAAGTGGTCCGAAGCGAAGCGATGAATACGAATATGATCGTAGCCAATAGCAGCAAAATGGATAACCCTATCCACGAAACGGCTGTTCGTGAAGCGATATGGGTTGCCATTGATCGGGAAACGATCAGCAATGACATTTTTAACGGAACGCAGACTGTAGCGGACACCTTATTCTCGTCGAACGTTAATTATGCCCATGTTGAATTGAAGAGGCGGGAGTATAATCCCGAGACCGCGAAAGAGCTTTTGGAGAAAGCAGGTTGGACATTAACAAATGGTAAGACAGTGAGAACGAAGAACGGTCAGCCATTAGCTCTGACCTTGTATTATGACAGCAATTCATCTTCGCAAAAAACACAGGCGGAATTGATCCAGCATGCCTTAAAAGGATTAGGAATTCAGCTGGAGATTGTTGGTGAGGAATCCACTTCCATCGCAAACAGAAGGGCAACCGGGGAATATGATCTGCTGTTCAACCAAACCTGGGGACTGGCGTACGATCCACAGAGCACCATCTCAGCGTTTACCTCGGATTCCGCCTATAAACATACAACAAGCGGCATAGCCCAGGCGGATGAACTATATAAGAAAATTGATGAAGTCATGGTTTCTACAGATGAGGCATCCCGCCAATCCCTGTACGCCGACATTATGAAAATAGTCCATGATGAAGCGGTATTTATTCCGATCACCAATGGGCGGGTTACAGTCGTGGCTCCCAAAAATCTGGACGGCATCTCATTCAAACAGACGCAATATGAATTGCCATTTGAGCAAATGAAATTTAAATAGAGCGGGGATGGATATGGGAAGTTATATAGTCAAACGGATATTGCTCGCCATACCCTTGCTGTTCGTCATTTCATTCATAACGTTTGTACTTATTAACCTTTCGCCCCTGGACCCCGCCGTCGTTGTATTACAGGCACAGGAGGTTCCTCAGATCACGGATGAATTAATCGCCCAAACGAATGAAGCATTGGGGTTCGATAAACCGTTCGTCATTCAGTATGTGAATTGGTTGATGGCCTGTATGCAGTTTGATTTTGGCAGCTCGTATGTATCCGGTGAACCGGTGTGGTCCCTGATTGGTCCTGCATTCCTGAACACATTAAAATTAACGCTGGTATCATCGGTGTTCATTATTGGATTCTCCATCCTGTTGGGTGTGATCTGTGCCATGAGAGAAGGGAAAGTCGTTGATAAATCGGTGAGAGGACTCTCGTTTGTCCTGACCGCCATGCCATCTTACTGGCTCGCAGCCATTATGATCTGGACTTTTTCCGTCAAGCTGGACTTGCTGCCTACGAGCGGAATGGATTCGTTGAAGAGCTACATTCTGCCGGTGATTGTGATCACGGTGAGTTATACAGGCATTTATTTTAGAACGGTCCGGAGTTCCATGTTAAGCAACATGAATGAGGATTACGTGCTCTATGGAAGGGCAAGCGGCTTAAGTGAGCGGAAGGTGACCTTGCATATTTTACGTAATTCGCTGCAAGTGGCGGTATCCATATTTTGCATGGCGATTCCCATTGTGCTCGGCAGTACCGTTGTGATTGAAAATGTGTTTGCCTGGCCGGGACTCGGAAGATTGAGTGTGCGGTCCATCCTCAATCGGGATTTCCCAATCATTCAGGCGTATGTTCTTATATTGGCCGTAACCTTTGTGCTGTTTAATACGATTTCTGACGTGATCAACGCGGCGATGAATCCCAGATTAAGAAAGGACCTCTAATGCGATTATTAAGAAATTTGAGCAAAGACAAGCTTGCGATGACATCGCTCGCTGTTATTGTGGTCATTGTTGCTGTGGGCGTATTTGCCCCGTTGTGTGCACCCCATGACCCGGAGGAAGTGAATATGAAGCTTCGATATGCTTCCTCCTCCTGGAGTTATTGGCTAGGAAATGATCACTTGGGCAGATGTGTATTATCCAGACTCATTTATGGTATTCGTCCCAGTGTGCTATGGGTTATGGTTGCCCTGATGATATCTGTTCTGGTCGGAGCTGTCGTCGGATTTATCGCGGGGTACTTCAAGGGGAAGGCAGATGCCTGGATCATGAGACTTTGTGATGTCATGCTGTCTTTCCCGGGATATGTCATGACACTGGCGGTGGTCGGTATTTTGGGTGCGGGACTTGAACATATTCTGATCGCGTTTGTGGTCATGAAATGGGCGTGGTTTGCCCGCGTCATTCGCACATCGGTGATGCAGTTCTCCGAGATGGAGTATGTGAAATTCGCCAAAGCCTCTGGCATTGGCAGCTTTCGAATTATAACCAAGCACATTATTCCGGTAACATTTGCCGATGTTGCGGTGATTGCCAGTGGTTCCATGTGTTCAATGATGCTGCAGATCTCAGGACTTTCTTTTCTGGGTTTGGGAATCCAGGCCCCTCATGCCGAATGGGGGATGATGTTGAATGAGACAAGGGAAGTCATGTTCTCCAGACCGGAGTTAATGCTGGCACCTGGATTAGCCATTGTGATTGTGGTGTCGGCCTTTAATTTTTTATCGGATGCACTTCAGGTCGCGTTGGACCCCAAATTAATGACTTCGACTTCCCAAGGTAAGCTTCGTAAAAAAGAGGTGGGAAAAGCCGTTTATGAATATAGTAGAGGTTAAACATTTAAAGATCTGGGACGCCAATACGGACAAGGTCATTATTCATAACAGTTCATTTCAGGTCAAACAAGGAAGCTGTCTGGCGATTGTCGGAGAAAGCGGAAGTGGCAAGTCCGTCACATGCAGGTCCATTATGCGTTTGAATAAACCCTGGCTTCGCCAATCCGGAACGATTCTCTTCAAAGGCGAGGACATCAACCAGCTTTCTGAACAAGAGATGAGACGAAGAAGAGGCAAAAACCTGTGTATGATTCTGCAAAATGGCATGAGCGCGTTTGACCCTGCTTGTGTAATCGGCGTCCATATCCGGGAGACGCTACAGACGCATTTCGACTGGAATAACAAAGAAAGCGAACGGAAGATCATGAGCGCCATGGAAAGTGTCATGTTAAAGAATCCGCAGGAAATCCTGAATCAATATCCACATCAGCTATCCGGTGGCATGTTGCAGCGCATTATGATTGCATTGGCACTTGTGCTGGAGCCGGATCTGATCATTGCGGATGAACCCACAACGGCGCTGGATACGATCTCTCAATATGAAGTGGTTGAACAATTGATTCGACTGCGCGAGCGAATGGGTTGTTCCATGCTGTTTATATCCCATGACCTCGGTGTGGTCCAGAAGATTGCAGATGAAGTGATGGTCATGAAAGACGGTGCCATTGTCGAAAGTGGGCATATTCGTTCTGTTTTTACGAAGCCGAAGCATGCCTATACGCAATATTTGGTTTCCACCCGGCTGGAGCTGAGCAATCATTTCAGGAAATTGATGCGGGGAGGGGATACAGATGCTCAAGGTGGATGGGATCGAAAAGTCCTATAAACAAGGCGGATTATTCTCCAAACAAAGACTGAAAATATTGAAAAAAGTGGCATTTGAATGCCAGCATGGCGAATGTCTCGGCATCATCGGTGAAAGTGGGAGTGGCAAGTCCACGTTGGGACGTTTGATCCTGGGCATCGAGAAGCCTGATCGCGGGCGTATTTTATTTGAGGGGAAAAATGTGAATGATCGCCGCGTGAGAAGGGGCAGCATCAGTGCCGTATTTCAAAATTATACGTCCTCCATTAATCCGTTTCTTACGGTGGAGGAAGCCATTATGGAGCCTTTGAAAGCTCAAAAAAAAGTGGAGCCGGGTATGCAAATCAAGGTGGATACGCTGCTTCATCAAGTGGGATTAGACTCGTCCTACAGGCTCAAATATCCGCATGAACTATCCGGTGGAGAGGCTCAGAGAGTATGTATTGCGAGAGCCATATCGACTGAACCCCGATGCATTGTATTCGATGAAGCCATCAGTTCTCTGGACGTGTCTGTGCAGATTCAGGTGCTGCGATTGTTAAAAGAATTAAAGCAATTTTATCAGATGAGCTATGTGTTCATTACGCATGATATTCAGGCGGCAGCTTATATTTGCGACAGAGTTATTATTTTCAGGGACGGTCAGATTGAGGAAATGGTGCCTATTGAGCAGCTGAAGCATGTTCAGTCCGATTATGCGAGGAGATTATTAACCTATTTAATTACGTTTCAGGGGGAGGATCAGGGATGAGTGGAGCGATGTCATGGCCGTTTCTGCGTTTGTACATCCTGGTTCTTCTGTATTTTAGTGCAAATGCAATTCTTAATGTCATTATTCCTTTACAGGGTGAATCCCTGGGTGCGAGCAGTACAACCATCGGGCTGATTATGGGGGCCTATATGTTCACAACTATGTTTTTCAGACCATGGGCAGGTCATATCATTCAAAAGCGCGGACCGATCAAAGTCCTTCGTTTTATTCTGATTATCAATGGATTTGCCCTGATTCTATACACGTTTACAGGGCTTGGAGGCTATCTGGTCGCTCGTATTTTACAGGGGGTATCCACTGCTTTCTTTTCCATGGCGCTGCAGATTGGCATTATTGATGCCCTGCCGGAGAAAGACCGTTCCCAGGGCATTTCCTATTATTCGTTGTTCAGTTATATTCCCGGCATTGTGGGACCTGTCCTGGCGCTAGGGATTTGGCAGACAGGCGGTATGGACTATTTTACAGTCGTTCTGATCGGTATTGCTATCTGTACAGGTGTATTCGGGTATACCGCCAAGATGGACAAGAGTCAAGAGCAGCATCCTGCTGGAAATCCATCAAAGCAGAATGTAAGTATGTTTCAATCCTTCCGTCAGTTGGTGCAAAATCCATTTTTGTTTAGATGCAGTGTACTGATGCTAAGTGCTTCCGTTGTATTCGGTGCCATCACGACCTTCATTCCCCTGTACGCCAGTCAATTGCCAAGCGGCAATGCGGGTGTGTATCTGATGCTTCAGGCAGGAACTGTGGTGCTCGCCCGGATATTGTTACGTAAAAAAATCCCCTCCGATGGCAGATGGCATGCACCTTTTATCATGGGAACGATGCTGTTGTTGGCCGTAGCCGCACTATGTGTAAGCTGGGCAATCACAGGAGGAGCTGTCCTTTTGTATGTGGGGGCCATCTTGATGGGTATCGCTCAATCCATTCTCTATCCAACGTTAACCACCTATTTATCCTTTGTACTGCCACAGTTGAATCGGAATGTATTAATCGGTTTATTTATTGCGACAGCAGATCTGGGCGTATCTCTGGGCGGTGTGTTGATGGGCCCGCTCGCTGATCTATCCTCCTATTCGTTTATGTACATGATTTGTGCTATTCTAGGGGCGATTATGATTGCTTTTGCCTATGAACGAAGAAAACCAGTCACAGATGTGTCTGTAGGTTAACTGCCAGAAGAAAGTGGGGTAACGGTTTGGAGTCATCTATAACGGCGAATGGCAAATTAAACCCGGTATCCTTTTCATTTATCCGGTTTTATCTGTTGGCCTTTTTATTTTTTGCCGCCAATTCGGCTTTGACGATTATTCTCCCTTTGCGGAGTGAAGCAGCAGGATTGAACCAGGCCGAGATTGGCCTGATGATGGGGGCATACATGTTTACGTGTATGCTTCTAAGGCCTTTTGCAGCGCAGCTTCTGGGACGTTATGGCCCGCTGCGTGTGATGCAGTGGCTGTTGATTTTGCATGCCGCAACACTGCTGCTGTTTGTTGGTTTTGGTGTGGAGGCGTATTTGTGGCTGCGGGCGCTGCAAGGTGTAGCTACGGCGTTCTTTTCCATGACGATGCAGGCGGGCATTGTCGAAAAGCTGGAGGATAAGGACCGGGCTCAGGGATTGTCCATGTATACCCTTTTTACAATGGTCCCGTCTCTGGTCATTCCCATACTCGCTATCCAGATCTGGGAAAATGCCAGCGACATCTGGTTTACTATGCTAATGATCGGTTTGGCGGCTCTTCCACTCCTGATCGGCTATAACGTGGACTTGCCCCGAAGCACGGTACAGAATAAATCGTATACGCTCGGGGATATGGTGCGGTCATTCGCCGGCATCTGGCGCAGCACACCACTGTTGATTAGCAGCGTAGTTATGCTGTTTGCTTCATGTGTATTTGGAGCCACGGCTACCTTTCTTCCGCTGTATTTGGTATCGACCGGGAAGGCGAGCGCGGGGGTGTTCTTAACAATCCAGGGATTGGTCGTTATCTTGTGCAGATTCATTCTGCGTAAAAAAATCCCTTCCGGCGGCAGCTGGAATACGTGGCTGATGGCGGGGCTGCTGTTATGTGCAGCACTGGGAACCCAGCTGCTTGCTCTGTCGGAGACGATCGGTCCGTTGGTATACCTGTCTGCGGTGTTCAGTGGGTTTGCCGTGGCTTTACTGTACCCGACATTAACCACGTATTTGTCATTTGTGCTGCCGGCCGATTCCCGATATGTACTGATGGGCATTTTCATGTCCTCGTATGATCTGGGCTTCTCTCTGGGCGGGCTTACGATGGGACTAATTGTACAAATAAGCTCGTATTCAACCATGTTTACGATCTGCACGCTGCTATCCGTTGCCGCCATGATTCTCGTTGTAGCTTTCAGGCAAAGGATGGAAGCAGGCAATAGGGCTAAATCTGTGGTGGCAACCTAATTATACGGCATCTATAAGAACAAAAATTAAAGGCGTATGGACTGACTTTCTGGAGACGTAGCATTATGATACGAAGCTGCAGGAGACAGGTCATAGGCCTTTTTTTGGCTGTTTTACATTAAAAATGATTTGACAACAGCGTTCAACAGGATTATAGTCATTGTTGTTAATCGTAATAATTACTATTAAGGTCGAAAGTTTATTGACCACAACCATAAGGAGTAGATACACATGACACAAAAGCAGGTTCCGGTAACTGTTCTTAGCGGTTACCTCGGTTCAGGTAAAACCACCGTTCTTAATCACGTACTGCACAATCGGCAGGGGCTCAAGGTCGCGGTCATCGTTAATGACATGAGTGAGGTCAACATCGATGCCGCTCTGGTGAAGGGTGAGGCGACATTGTCGCGCACCGAAGAAAAGCTGGTGGAGCTGTCCAATGGCTGCATCTGCTGCACCTTGCGAGATGATCTGATGCAGGAGATTGAGAAGCTGGTGAATGAAGGCAGGTTTGATTATATCCTGATTGAATCGACAGGCATCAGTGAACCTGTGCCGGTAGCGCAGACCTTTACATATGCCGATGAGGAGTCGGGGATTGATCTGACAAGTCTGGCGAAGCTGGATTGTCTGGTAACCGTCGTGGATGCCCATCGATTCTGGCATGATTTTGCCTCAGGACAGAGCCTGCTGGATCGGAACCAGGCCACAGGTGAGGAAGATACTCGCGATGTTGTGGACTTGCTGATTGATCAGATTGAGACTTGCGATGTTCTGCTGCTGAACAAATGTGATCTGGTCGATGACGTGGAGCTGAACAAGCTTGAAGGTGTCATCCGCAAGCTTCAGCCTAACGCCAAAGTCATTCGGACTGTGAATGGTCAAGTCAACCCGTCTGAAATTTTGAATACAAGTCTCTTCGACTTCGAGAAAGCGAGCATGTCCGCCGGATGGATTCAGGAGCTGGAGAAGGAGTCACATACACCGGAGACCGAGGAATACGGTATTGGCTCTTTTGTGTATCGTCGTCGGAAACCATTTCATCCTTCTCGTCTGGCTGAATTCATGAGCTATTGGCCGGAAGAGGTGGTGCGTGCCAAAGGGCTGGTTTGGCTCGCGGCTGAAGGAGATCTGGCTGCAAGTCTGAGTCAGGCGGGATCGTCGATTCAGTTTGGCCCTGCCGGGCATTGGGTTGCGGCATTACCGGAAGCGGACAAGGAAGAAATTTTGCGTACAGAGCCAGATGTGCTGGAAAAGTGGGATGCACAGTGGGGAGACCGTCAGACCGAGCTGGTCATGATCGGGATTGAAATGGAGCGTGCCATCATTGAAGAAGAACTGGACCAATGTCTGCTCAGTGATGAAGAAATGCAGGCCGACTGGGGACATTTCGACAATCCTCTGCCGTGGCCAGTTGAAGCCGTATAAAAACTAATTTATAAAAGGAGCTGTAAAACGTGGCCAAAAAATCAAAAGTGGTACGTGAAAAACAACGTCAGGCAATCGTAGCCAAATATGCGGAGCTGCGCCGGGAACTGAAAGAAAAAGGGGATTACGAAGCGCTGCAGAAACTGCCGCGCAATGCTTCTCCGACCCGATTGAAAAATCGCTGCGAACTGACAGGCCGCCCGAGAGGATATTTGCGCAAGTTCAAGGTTTCGCGGATTGTATTCCGTGAGCTGGCTCATCAAGGGCAAATTCCGGGCGTCACGAAGTCAAGCTGGTAAGACGCATGCATGATGTATTTGATTATGATTGTGTAATTGTTGGAGGGGGGCCAGCCGGGATCGGCATGGCCTCTGTCCTGCAGGATCTGGGAATGCCTCGTTTTACCGTGCTGGAACGCAGTGAGGTGGGAGCAACTTTTCTGGCATGGCCGGAGGAAATGCGTCTGATCACCCCTTCGTTCACAAGCAATGCCTACGGAATGATGGATCTGAACGCGGTGGCTTTGAATACGTCTCCGGCGTACACACTGGGAACAGAACATCCGACAGGCCTGGAGTACGCGAAATATTTGCAGGTGGTGAGCCAGTACAAGAAATTGCCTGTGCAAACGGGAGTAGATGTTTCGGAGGTTATTCCGGAGGAGAATGGCTTCCGGGTCGTGACATCCAATGGACAACTGCGCACACGCTATGTCATCTGGGCAGCAGGTGAATTTCAATATCCGAGACTGGACCTGTTTCCTGGGGCTGAGTATGGTGTGCACAGCAGTTTATTTTCCAGCTGGACGGCGGTTCAAGGAGAAGAATGTGTCATCGTTGGTGGCTATGAGAGCGGTGTGGATGCAGCTATTCACCTGAGTAAACTGGGGAAAAACGTAACGGTAATCGACCGAAACGGACGAGGACTCGCCAAGGGCAGCAGTGATCCAAGTGTGGAACTAAGCCCCTATACGAAGGATCGCCTGCGCGCGGCGATGATGGATATGCGAATACACCTGATGCAAGGTTATGAGGTCAAGTGGATTGAACCGGATGAACCGGGCGGTTATGTTCTCTATTGCGAGAACGATTCCGGAGAGTCCCACTTGCTTAAGACGGGTCAGGCTCCTATTCTGGCGACCGGGTTCCGCAGCAGTTTGCACCTGATTGAAAATCTCGTCGAGCGCAGCAAGGAAGGTCAGCTGCAATTGGGGGCGGCGGATGAATCGACGATTGCCCCCGGATTGTTCATTACTGGACCACAGGTCATGCATGGTCAGCTCCAATTTTGCTTCATTTATAAATTCAGACAGCGCTTTGCGGTGGTGGCCCAGGCCATGGGTGAGAGACTTGGGCTGGATCTGGCTCCGCTGGAAACCTATCGCAAAGAAGGCATGTTTCTTGATGATCTGTCCTGCTGCGGTGAAGACTGCACCTGCTGAATTCGGTTGTGGAGCAGCCCGAAGAACTTCGTAAAGTGGTGCTGGTTGGCTTCGAATCCGCGGGCAAATCGGCTCTGTTTCGGGGACTTACGGGCAGAGATACAGGTGAGGAATCCAATGTTCGGGGTTCCACGGTAACCGTCCGCAGGGCGGAGCTGCTTGAGCACCAGCTTGAACTGCTCGATACACCTGGAATCCGGATGAAGGATGATAGTGTCACGACCATGCTGACGTTAAAACAGCTTGCAGCCGGTGATACAGTGATCTTGGTCATCCGCGGCACAGATGTGGTGCAGGAACTGCCTTTACTGCTGGGCATGCTTGATGTCACAGGCAAAAATGCTGTACTGGTGCTTACGTTTGCCGACAAATGTGGTCCCGGATTATCGACTCAGGTTGACTATTACCGTAAAGGTCTGGGCATTTCCGTTCTGCCACTCAATACAAGGGAAATGGATGGAAACACCCAAGATCTGATATGCCGGGCAATTGTTGCCGCCAGACCCATGAAGAGGCATCTGGAGCTCACATCACCTACTGAATCGCCTGTGATCGAACCGCAGACAACGATGTTTGAGCATACGGTTTGGGGACGTTTTGTGGCTTTGGCCGCATTGGTATTATTATTTGCAGCACCAGTGTATGTGGCCTACCTGTTCTCCGGCTGGATACAACCGCTCGTAGATGCCTGGATTCTTGAACCGCTCCATCGCATGACTGTGGGATTATGGAATCCGCTGCAGGCGATAATGCTCGGAGATTACGGCATAATCAGTCTGGGCTTGTATTCGTTTATATGGGCATTTCCGGTCGTATTCCTGATTGGGGTCAGTGTGGCAGTGACGGAGGAGAGTGGACTGAAAGACCGGATAACCGACTCGCTGGATGGGTGGATGCGCAAAATTGGCTTGAACGGCAAAGATCTGATTCCGGTCCTCAGTGGTTTTGGATGCAATGTTGTGGCTGTGTTCCAGAGCCGTACCTGCAGCTCCTGTACACGAAAGGCCTGTGTTTCAATGATCTCCTTCGGTTCTGCATGCAGCTACCAGATTGGAGCTTCTCTATCCATATTCAGTTCTGGCGGCAAGCCGTGGCTGTTCTTTCCTTATATGCTTGTACTGGTACTTGCGGGCGCACTGCATACACGTCTGTGGAATCGAAATCGACTGGATGACACGCTGCCGTTACATGCTAACCGTACATTTCTGCAAAAGCTATCATGGCGCTCTGTAAGCTGGCGCGTTCGGTCTGTCATGAAACAGTTTCTCGTGCAGGCGATGCCTATTTTCATCGGTATTTGTGTGGTGGCCACGTTGCTGGAGCAGACGGGGGTACTGTCTGCCCTGACTGGCGCGTTGACGCCAGCGCTTGCGATCTTTCATCTGCCAGGCGATGCCGCGGGCGGCATTTTGTTTTCCATTTTGCGAAAAGACGGGTTGTTGGTGCTGAATCAGGATCAGGGTTCCTTCGTTGAGGTCTTGAGCGGCGGGCAGCTGTTTATTCTTGTGTACCTGGCTTCCACGTTAACGGCATGTCTGGTGACGATGTGGACCATCCGCAAGGAGTTGGGAGCAGTCTTTGCCGCACAACTGACAGGCAAACAGCTCGTAACGTCACTGGGCAGTGCATTTGTACTTTCATGGCTGTGGAACTGGATTGCATAACGATGTTGATGAAAGGGTGTGGTCTCCATGTTGGACTCGTTTACGATTCGGAGAATTCAATCGGTGATGAACGGTTATATCCATGAGAAGGTCCCGGCACCACTGCGTACCATGGTGAAATTAACGTATGAGATGAATGACAATGAACTGATTTTGACCGAGGAAAGGCCCGCTGAAGAACGATATCAGTGGGACAAACTGCATATTGCCCGATTTTACTGGGAAGAGAATCAGTGGAAGGTGTATGCCAAAGACGAACACAGCAGCTGGAATATGGTAGACGTTATCAAGCCTTGTCCTGATTTTGAAGATATGCTGGAGCAGGTTGAGCGGGACGAAGCGGGTCTGTTCTGGCGCTGAACGCGCGGTTTTTAACGTAAATATGTGCTGGAGGAAGGGTTTGTAATGCAAAAGGTACAACAGAATAACAGGATTAACCGAGTAGCGAGCGATTCTTTTATCATGCCGGATAAAGCCGAGCGCTTGCGGTTATTCGGCTCCGTTGATCCCATACAGGGAGATAAGCCTGTACGGAAAGAAGAGATGCAGGATTTGCAGAATAGCAAAAATGATTTTCTGTTTGAGCTGCAGCAAGTCGGTATTGATCAGGTGAAGTATCCCCTGGATGTCATTTCGGCCAAAGATCCCGTTCGATTGTCCAGCATCGGAACGTTCCGGCTGACGACTTCGCTGGATCGCGAATCGAAAGGCATTAACATGAGCCGCTTGATGGAGCAGCTTCAGCACAGTCGCGGTGAAGGGCTGAGTGACCGGATTCCGGATCTGATTGCGCTGACGCAGCAGATGGCCGAACAGATGAATCAGGCGAAGGCAGAGCTGAAGGTGACCTATCCGTGGTTCTACGAACGAACCGCGCCCGTAACCGGTTTGTCTGGACTAAATCATTCTTTGGCTAAGGTTCATGTCATCTGGGAAGCTGGAAAATCCCCTGTTCTGAGAACAGGTTTACATATACAGGTCACGACGTTATGCCCATGTTCGAAAGAGATCAGCGAATATAGCGCGCACAACCAGCGGGGGTTATTGCGTATCCAGGTACAAGCCAAAGAAGCGCTGCCGGGTTATTGGAAGGAAGAACTGCTGAATGTGGCGGAATCCAATGCAAGCAGCTGCCTTTATCCCATACTCAAAAGGCCTGATGAGAAACGGGTCACGGAACGTGCATATGAGAATCCGCGATTTGTGGAAGACATCGTCAGGCTGGTGGCGGCAGATCTGTATGAGAAGCACTGGGTAAATAAATTTAAGGTAGACTGCAAAAATGAAGAGTCCATTCATCAGCATGATGCCGTAGCTCGTATCGTATATGACAAGTCGAGATAACGATCGTGTAATGGCTAAGGAATTTATTTATTTTATTTCACTTTACAATATGAATATGAAGAAAAAACAGAAGAACCACCGTCAGAGCTTCAGCGGCGTTTCTTCTGTTTTTTTGCGATTCTATGAGCGATCCTATGAGCGATCCAGGTGCCATTGTGCTAGACTTCATACAAAATTTCACCCGTTCGGGACACATCATATCCTTCAAATGATTGCAGTTCCTGCCTGAATTCCGGTGATTGCAAAATGCGCAGTACCGATTCGATCCACGCTTCGTTCCCTTGTTTCTTCAGCATCACCAGATCATAACGTTCCTGAACAAGTGGAATAAAATCAACCTGACCGACAACTCGTGCAGCCTTCTCACTGCCGATTCCTACATCGGCTTCACCGGAACTGACCTTGGCAGCCACACCCATATGACTGGTTTCTTCCACGTCATATCCAATCAGATGGGAAGCAGGGATACCATGAAGACGCAATTGTTCATCCAGCAATACACGTGCACCCGAACCTTTCTCCCGGTTAGCCAATCGCAGTTCAGGCTGCTTCAGATCTGTCCAGTTCTGCAAGCCGCGCGGGTTACCACGTTGAACGTACAGCCCGGCAGGTCGTGTCAGCAGATTCACGACGACATACGACCAGCCAATCAGGATTTTACGAATGTAGGGCAGATTATACTCTCCTGTATCTCCATCCAGCAGATGGGTACTGACCAGATCGGACTCCCCACGGTACATGGAGATCAAGCCGTCGAGACTGCCCATGAACGAACGCAGCGGACGAATATCCCGTGTTTGCTTCTCCATATATCGCATGAGAATATCGAGGCTGACATCTTGTCCCGTAATGACCAAATGACGGGCCGAATGAGCTAGCGAAGGGTTGCCCGTCATGGAAGTTGAAGCTGCGAATGCCCCTCTGGATAGAGGCGCAGCACTTGCAGTGGGATGAACGGCATGAGTAGTCGTCGGATCACTTCCCGTCCCGGAATAAGATTCAGAGGGGGGGACTGAATCTACAGCGGCCCGGTGCACCGGCGATTGAAGCTGCTTGGAGCGCTGTTTATACGCTTCCAGATCGGTGGCGTCAACTCGCATTTGTTTGCCAACGCGATAAGCGACGAGGTCCCCCTTTTTGATTAGATCGTAGACCGTCAGTTTGGATATTTTGAGTAGCTTGGATATTTCTTCGGTGGTATAGGATTGCTCCTCCGTCATCAGTGAAGATCCTCCTTCAAGGTGCAGATCATATAACGTTTCGTTCATCAACGCTCATCGTCCCGGATAAACGCTGGGGTCTCTTGTACTATACCATTAACAGCCAGAGGGGATAAACTCGACCGACATAATTCAGCGATTGATGGCTTGGCTTTCAACGGGGGCGCCAAAGACTACCTTCCTATTTCAATGATCTTATGTATAATGAAATATAATTAATTATATCTAGTTATAACTAAACATAACATCGGGGGAGAAGTAGATGAAAAAGAGTATTGGATATGTGTTGGGGAGTATGTCACTTGGACTGGCTCTCGTATTAGCCGGTTGCGGTGCAAGTACGGACAGTAAAGATACATCCGTAGCAATGGAACAAACCGGTTCAACACCAGCGACATCAGGTGAGAGTTCAACGGCTGGGGCAACAGATCCTCAGGAAAAGGTGGAGCTAACAATCTCAGCGGCAGCCAGTCTCACGGATGCCATGAAGGAGATTGAAACGAATTTTGAAGCCGCGAATCCCAATGTGGAGCTTAACTTCAATTTTGGTGCATCCGGTGCATTGCAACAGCAGATTGAACAAGGTGCGCCAGCAGATGTTTTTGTATCGGCTGCGACCAAAAATATGAACGCGCTCGTGGATGAGAAGCTGATTGCATCCGGTGATCAGAAGAATTTGCTGCAAAATTCATTGGTAGCCATTATTCCAGCGGACAGTTCAGATACCGTAACAAGTGAGAAGGATCTGACGGCTGATTCCATCAAGACCGTAGCGATTGGTATACCGGAAAGTGTGCCTGCTGGGACCTATGCGAAGGAAGCACTGACCAATGCCAAACTGTGGGATCAGTTGGAAGGCAAGCTTGTACAAGGCAAGGATGTTAGACAAGTTCTGCAATATGTAGAAACAGGCAATGCGGATGCGGGGTTTGTGTACAAAACGGATGCACTCACTTCTGATCAGGTGAAAATTGCTTTTGAAGTGGACAAGAACAGCTATACCCCTGCCAATTATCCAGTAGGGATTATTGAAGGTACGAAGCACCGGACAGAAGCAGAACAATTCTACACGTATTTGCAAACGCCTGAAGTGCTTGATGTATTTGCCAAGTACGGGTTCTCCATTCCGGAATGAGTGTGAGCGCAATAGACTGGGCGGTATTCTGGCCACCGGTTCGTCTTTCCCTTCAGGTTGCGCTGTTGTCCAGTGTGATCGCAGCAGTATTTGGCATTGCTGTGGCCTGGAAGATGTCGCGTACCTCGTTCCGTGGCAAAATTTTTCTGGAAACGGCATTTATGCTTCCGCTTGTGCTTCCGCCGACCGTGGTCGGATTTATATTGCTCGTGTTACTGGGGCGTAAGAGCCTGCTCGGACAGTGGATTGAAGCCATCTTCTCCGCACCTGTCATTTTCTCCTGGTGGGCTGCCGTGATTGCCTCGGTGGTGGTTGCTTTCCCATTGGTATATCAGACGATGAAATCCGGTTTTAGCGGGATTGATCGGGATCTGGAAGATGCGGGCCGCTCCATCGGGGCGAATGAATGGCAGGTATTTCGTTATATCTCACTTCCGCTTGCAGGGAGAGCGTTGATGACGGCGTTCATCCTGGGTTTCGCCCGTGCACTGGGGGAATTCGGGGCCACGCTCATGATCGCAGGTAATATTCCGGGCAAAACGCAAACCGTACCCACTGCAATCTATGTTGCTGTGGATTCGGGCAATCAGACGATGGCCTGGATGTGGACCGGCTCTATTATTATCATTTCGTTTATTATGCTGCTCTTAACCAGACAGCCGCGCGACGGGAAGGCATGATGTGTGCTATTTAAAGTGAAAGCGATAAGGATTAGCATTCAAAAACCCGCTCAAGGAATCTTTCCTCCGAGCGGGTTTTCATTTACAGAGGCCGTGTATATCGTATATCATGTACGTTTACGTTCATCCAAGCCGCTATTTGTTCAACCTGTTTGAACAGAAGGTGTCTTATAACGAGAAGGGTCCAGCGTTTTGATCATAAATACAATCTCTTCCTGCCGATCAGGTGTCTGTACCGTTTTATGATAAAAAGGTTCATATCCCCGCCGTTCATACATGGGAGCAAGCCAGGGATGGCGGGTCGCTGTTGCCAGAAATACGGCAGGGGCATCCATCTTTTGCAGAATGATATGTTGCTCTACCCAATCCAGTAGTTTGGTGCCGTAACCCTGGCTTTTGTGGGCCGGACTTACCGCGAACCAGCGGATGAAAGGATAGGGGCTGATGGCTTGCCGCTGTTCATCTTCGGCTCGATCAAGGGTAACCGTGGCAATGATTTCTCCCCCTTTTTCAAGAATATAGCATTCATGCTGTACAATATTATTTTGGATGACTTCGAGTGTAGCGTGTCCGGCTGGAAAAGGAATGTTCAGGGCCCGAATCGTTTCATAGGCATCAACGGTTACAGCCTGCAATTGTTCGGCATCTTCAAGCGTAGCCAATCGGTATTGTTCGGTCATGGTCGATCAATCCCTTCTATGAAAATTAACTATTCCAACCTGTTAAGTTGGTTTAATATTTTGGTGTTATTTTATCATGAAATTCAGGGTTGGAATATAATTCTCAAATCAGATCTGTCTATAAGCCCATCGAAAGCTTCTATATGTCAACATGACAAAACTTTTTCCAATTTTACTCGTTTCAGGACTCGCCTAAACCATGCTCTATCCTGTAAAATAGAACTAACTGATTCCAGCCAAGAACTGAAATAAGGAGAGACGACTAATGAATACGAAACCTGATTGCGGTATATCGTTGCAAATCGACGACTATCTGGATCTTTTGCATTTTGCCATCCAAATCGAGGATCAGGAATGGCAGCAGTCCCTTATCCACCAGCTCAAAATATTTCAGCCGGAAGCGGAGCAGCGCACACCTGAAGAAGAATTATGGATGAGATTTGATTATATCAACAGCAAACTGACAGGTCTCTGCCACCAGATTCACGCGGCCCATTCAACCGATGAACGCAAGAAGTTTGAAGAACGAATCGGACTGTTGCAATTGCAGCGTATAGAAGTAGCCCGCAAAATTAAATGGGCTAGTCGCAGATAGATGCATATTTGAATTTAAAGTATCTGGAATTGAAGAAGCGATCCCCAACCCCGTTGGAGGAGCGCTTCTTTTGGTTTACTTTTGGATCAGGGAATGGGTGAAGCATAGAGAAGTTCTATAACGTTATCAGGATGTCCTATTAACATATATATTGCCTGGGCATGACATCCGGTGCTATTCTTTGTTCAACCTAATTCCGACTATACAAGTGTGAATGGTTAGTTAAATCAAAGATGAGGAATGGGAGTACACATCATATTGGCTGAAATGACAGCCTGTGGAGGAGATCGGGAATGGTTAATCAATGGGGGATTCAGAAATTTCGGACAGCATTGCTGTTCATTACTATGTTGGCGGTACTGGCGGGTTGCAGTTCAGGCAATGCATCGAATGAATCGGATTCCGCATCTGCGTCCGGTCAAGATAAAGTAAAGAAGATCATCGTGGGTACAGGCACTCAATTCCCGAATGTTTGCTTTATTGATGAGAATGGCAAGCTGACGGGATACGATGTAGAACTGATCCGCGAGATTGATAAACGATTGCCAGAATATGAATTTGAGTTCAGTACAATGGAATTCAAAAATCTGCTGCTCAGTCTTGAAACAAAAAAAATAGACCTGATCGCTCACCAGATGGAAGTAAATGAAGAGAGACAGGCCAAGTTCCTTTTTAATGACGAGGCATATAACATTTTTCCTAATAAAATCGTTGTAAGCGAGAAAAACCAGGATGTAAAATCCATCGAGGATCTGAAAGGTAAAAAACTGATTGTCGGCGCTACAAGTAACGCGGCTGTACTGGCTGAGAAATGGAATGCAGCGAATGGTAACGCCATTGATATTGTGTATTCCGGAGCAGGGGAAGATACGAATACCCAGATCAAAACAGGCCGGGTAGATGCAACCATCAGCACGCAGTTTGCCATCGATTATCAAAATAAAGTAGTAGATGCACAGTTAAAAACTGTCGGAGAGGCACTGTCCAACTCCAAAGTGTATTTTATTCTGAACAAGGATGAGGAAGAACTCAAAACAAAAATTGATGAAGCGCTCAAATCAATCAAGGAAGATGGAACATTGGGCAAATTGAGCACAGAGTGGCTGGGAGCCGATTACACGGTTGAGGAATAGTTCGTTGAGAAAGGTGAGCGACGGTTATGGGTAAATCATTCGATCTGTCATTGGTTCTGGATTTCGTCCCTGAACTGCTGCGATATTTGCATATTACACTGATTGTACTGGGTGGTTCCATTGTGCTCGGTCTGGTGGGCGGTGTGCTTCTGGCGGTTCCGAGATTATACCGGATTCCGGTGCTGAGCCAGCTCGCGACCCTGTACGTCTCTTTCATGCGGGGCACACCGATTCTCATCAAGTTGTTTCTGGTCTATTACGGATTACCTGAATTGCTCAAGCCTATAGGAGTCGATCTGTCCAGGACCGATCCGCTGGTATTTGTCATCGTGACTTATGCGCTAAGTGATGCAGCATCCTTTGCTGAAATCTTTCGCGGAGCTGTGCGCAGTGTGGACAAAGGTCAGACGGAAGCAGCTTATGCTGCGGGCTTGACCACGTTTCAATCGTTTCGGCGAATTGTGGTTCCGCAGGCACTCATTGTTGCTTTTCCGAATATGGCGAATACGTTGATTGGCTCGTTAAAGGATACGTCACTGGCTTTTTCGATTGGGGTCATGGATATGGTGGGCAGGGGGCAAACGCTGATCTCGGCTACATCGCATGCACTTGAAGTGTATATCAGTCTATCGATTGTCTACTATGTTATCGTCATTGTGCTTGAAAAAGGGTTTGCTCTCGCAGAACGCAGACTCCAGCGTCACGAACGTAAGAAAGAAGTCCGTGGGCCAGCGGTAAGAGCTGAACGCCTGAAACGAATAGCGGGGTGAGCAAATGTCTATTGATTTCAACTTTATCTATACATCTTTTTTCCAGATTCTAAAGGCATTGCCACTGACACTCGTCATTACGATTGTACCGTTGATCGCAGGTTTTGGCGTTGGTCTGGTCACTGCTTTAATTCGAATCTATAAGGTTCCCTGGGTCTATCGAATCGCTGATTTCTATGTCTCGTTTTTTCGGGGGACACCGATGCTGATGCACTTGTTTCTAATCTATTACGGGATTCCGCTGATCATCGACAAGCTTGCTGCCCGGTACGGCTGGACCTTTCAGTCGTCTTCCATTCCGATTCTGGTGTTTGTGCTATTCGCCTTCTCGTTAACTGCGGGAGCTTATATGTCTGAGATTATCCGTTCCGGCATTCTGGCGGTGGATACCGGGCAGATGGAAGCTGCACATGCCGTGGGCATGAGTACCTCCCAGGCGTTGAGACGCATTATTTTACCGCAGGCGATTGGTGCGGTTCTTCCGAATCTGTGCAGCATGTTTGTTGGTTTCCTGCATGGCTCAACACTCGCATTTACCGTGTCACAGATGGATATTCTCGGCAAAGCGGATGTGGTTGCTTCGGTCAGTCTGAAATTTCTGGAGGCGTTCATTGCTGCCGCATTAATCTATTGGGGTCTGACGGTGATTGCCGAACGGATTACAGCTTTGCTGGAACGCAGAGTTGCCGTGTACAGCAAAGGAGGGGTGTCATGATATCACTGACGAATATACACAAATCTTTTGGTCAGCAGGAAGTGTTGAAAGGCATTGATCTGACTGTGGAGCAGGGGGATGTTGTTGCCATTCTTGGACCGAGCGGATCAGGCAAAACGACATTGCTGCGTTGTGTGAATTTTCTTGAACATGCCGATGAGGGCAAGGTTCAGATCAGCGGATTAACCGTAGACTGCAAGCATGCGCGTAAACATGATATTGTGCAGTTACGGCGAAAAACGGCGATGGTGTTCCAGCATTATAACCTGTTCAAACATAAAACGGTGCTGGATAACGTTACGGAAGGGTTAATCATCGCCCAGAAAATGTCCAAAGCAGATGCTCGTGAACGAGCCCTGCGTGTGCTTGAACAAGTGGGACTGTCTGCCAAAATTAATGAGTATCCCAGCATGCTGTCAGGTGGACAACAGCAGCGGGTTGGCATTGCCCGAGCGCTGGCACTGAATCCAGAGGTCATTCTGTTCGATGAACCTACCTCGGCGCTTGATCCTGAACTTGTAGGTGAAGTGCTGTCGGTCATTCGATCGATTGCCCAGGAAGGCATCACCATGATTGTCGTCACCCACGAAATGGGGTTTGCTCGCGAGGTGGCGAATCGAGTTGTATTCATGGATGGGGGTTCCGTAGTGGAAGAAGGAACACCAGAGGAAGTATTTATGCGGCCCAAACAGGAACGTACCCGCCAATTTCTCAGCCGATACTCATCTGATTGGAGTTATGTCATCTGACGATATAGGCGCAAGCTGGAGTAACTGACGATCCCGGCCCGGCATATGCTGTAGCAGGCAAATGCTGATAGGCCGGGTTTTTCTATGGGTGAAGCAGGCCGTAACGGTAAGGAGGAGGACCATGCAGAGCAAAATCGATGAAATACTAACACATATTGCACATTCTCACCAGCAGGTTGCGCGTGTACTGGATGCCAAACGTCAGGTCGCTGTGCGCATGTCTGAAATCATCAATCATTTGCCGGATATCGAACCGGAGCTGGATGGCGTCGATGGTCTGCTGGATAGCTCCGGACAAATCAACAAAAGCATCATCTCCTATTTGGGAGGCCTGGCAGACCTGGAAGAAGCTGTAGCCGAAACGCTGACCCAGGTGATGAAGGAAATGGCGGATCAAGAGGAAGAATAAGCCCGGAAGGCGGGTGAATGGACTTGAGCAGAGAACAAAGTCTCATACTGATGCTGGATGCAGCAGCCAAAATGCAGTGGAATATTGCCCTGATTTTGGAGGCCAAGGCGATTGAAGCAGAGAAAGTAAGAAACTGGGCGCTAAATCACTTGAACGGTGAAGCTTTTCTGGCCCATAGCGATCAGGTGGCGGAGCCACTCAAAATGCATGATCAGCTGGTGGAAATACTCGAAGGATTGACCCGGATGGAAACCGGCCTATGCAACAACTTGAAAGCCATCTTGGTGCAGAACGATGGTGAAGAGGGCGGCATGGACAGTGGCATGTTTGGCGGTATGGATATGGGGGATCTCGGAAAATGAGTCTGTTGCGGCGTGAGCAGGAAGCGAAACTGTCCCTCATTGAGTCCATTGCACACAGTCAGCAGGCGCTCGCCCGCATTCTGGACAGTGTGGCTAGCGTGTCTGCCCACTCGGAAGTATCCGCCCGCAGTCTGGCTGAGAACATTCGTGTGCTGAGCCGGTATCAAGAGGAGATGTCCCGGATGGTTACGGGTATTCAACTGGCCCGAATCCAGCATGGGGAGCCTGGTATGCCATGGCTTAAAGACCCTGGATATGCGATACGCATGGTCGGGAACATACAGGAGGAATGTTGACATGTTAAAGAAGAAAAAAATACGTCTAAGAACCAAAAGAGCTTTGCTTGACCGCGGGGCCCATCTGCGCAAAATCCGTAAACTGCGTGCGGCCAAAGGCAAACGTGTACTGCACAAACGCCCCCTCAAAGGACGCAGTGCGTGGCTCAAAAAAAAGAAACGTGCGATACGACGGCATCGGAGTCTGAAGCCCGCACAACCGTTCGTCCCGGCTACCCCTACCGATCCGAACCCGGACAGCGCCTACAGCCAGGGGTACAACGAGGCGTACAACGAGGGATTCAACGCGGGTTTCGCCAAGGGATTCGAGGACGGTCATCAGCTGGCGTACAAAGCGCAATAACAGAATAGGTGTGCATTTTCGGATGACTATAGATGCATGTCCAGTGTATGACAATTGCCCGGGGGGATAGATCCCTCCGGGTTATTTGCATCGCCGCAAAAGCGGACATGCCCGTGCAGGCAGATGTGGAGGGCAGACGCCAATTTTGCGCCTTGCAGGACACGCGTCCATGATGCATCTGACCCCGGGGCATATCCTTTAGAGGGAACACCAATCTCGGGGAGAATCTGGAATGGTCTCTCCTGAAGGAAGACAGGGTGAAGGATGTGGCAAAACGACAACACCGACCGCCTACAGAAGCGGAGAAGGCTTACCGTGGCGGATATGCAGAAGGCCGCAGATTTGGCGGCTGTCAGGCCGTGATGGAGCGAGTGCAGATGTTTGAGCCGACCGTGCGGGATATGAAGGTGCTGTACATTCCGCAGGGATTCGATGCCATCGATGAAGGCGTCATTGGAGCCTTGCAGCAATCTGTTCGTGAATGTGTTGTCGGATCGCCGGCAAACATGCTGCAGGAAGCCAACCAGCACAGGCCAGATCTGGTGCTGGTCATGAATGGACTACACGTATTTCCCCCCGATCATCTGGAACAGGTGAATGGCATAAGGGGGCTGGGAATTCGAACAGCAGTATGGTTTGTGGATGACCCGTATTTTACCGAAGATACGACAAGCATTTGCCAGCATTATGATGTTGTGTTCACGCATGAGGAAGCGGCCGTGCCGTTCTATACTGCACATGGTGCGGGACGGGTGATCTATATGCCGCTGGCAGTGAACCCGGGGATGTTTCAACCAAGGCGTACGGCACCGCAGCATCAGTATGACATTTGTTTTATCGGAACCGGATTCTGGAACCGGATTGCACTGTTCGACGAGCTGGCTCCTTTTCTGGCGGACAAAAAGGTATTCATTGCCGGCAGCCAGTGGAACCGGCTGAAACGCTCCGACATCCTGGGCCGATTCATCCATGAAGGCTGGATTGATCCGGGAGCAACAGTCGATTATTACAATGGCGCCAAAATCGTGATTAACGTTCACCGGACTTGCGAGAACGGGGAAGACAATCGCAATACGCATCACCTTGAAGGTCATTCCATTAATCCACGCACGTATGAAATCAGTGCCTGCGGCACGATGCAGATTACGGATGCGCGCAAAGATCTGCCCCGCTATTACAGGCCGGGATACGATATCGAGACGTTCACATCGGCGAAAGAACTTCAACGCAAAATCAAATATTATCTTCACCATGAAAAGGAACGGCAGGCCCTAGCTTGGCGCGGGCTGCTTACCACGCTGAACCAGCATACGTTCACCCGTCGTATTGCTCAGCTGCTGGAGCACGTGTAAATCTCTTTCTGCAGTACAGCAGAGTTAGAGAACCCTATCCCAAAAATAAAAGGAGTGGCGGTATGTCTCTCAAACACCGTAAAACGAGAAAGTCTCATGCACCCGTGCTGAGTCTGGCCGACCAAGCACGCAAAAACGGGCAACATGCCGGATATGATGCGGGCAAGGAAGAAGGATATTTGCGCGGCCGTGCCAACTATATCGTCAATTGTGCACAGGAACCACTGCCTTTCCGGCAGCTTCACGTACTGTATGTATCTTCGGGTAAAGGATTCCCATATTCCCCACTGGACGAAGCCATCATGGCAACATTGCAGGGCATGGTTGCCCAGGTAACTCTTTCCGATCCGCGTCAGCCTGTATCCGAAATTGCACTGCAAACCCGCCCTGACCTGGTGCTTGTGCTGGATGGCATGGATATTCCAATGGAACATCTGGATGTGATCCGCCAAGCAGGCATTCAGACGGCAATTTGGCTCACGGATGATCCGTACTATACGGATATGACGCTTGAAACAGTACAGCATTTCGATCATGTGTTCACATTGGAACTGAACTGTGTCGAATTGTATCGACAAAACGGTTGCCCTTCTGTTCACTACCTGCCCTTTGCTGCATTCACCAACCATTACTTCCCGATTACGACACCATCCCCCTTGCACCGCGATGTCAGCTTTATCGGCTCGGCCTACTGGAACCGGGTGTATTTCTTCAATCCGATCATGGCACAGCTGATGTCGCATAATACCGTATTTAATGGCATCTGGTGGGATCGTCTGCCTGACTATGCTGCTTACGGTGAGAAGATCGAACTGGGTCGCTGGATGAGTCCACAGGAAACGAACGATGTCTATAACGGTACCAAAATTGTCATCAACCTTCACCGCTCCCACGAAGACGATTCCGTCAACAACAATCATGTTAAAATCTCACCAGCCTCCCCGAATCCGAGAACATTTGAAATTGCGGCTTCCACTACCCTTCAATTGACCGATACACGGGATGACCTTGCGCGTTTCTATAAACCGGGTGTAGAGATCGAGACATACTCTTCTCCTCAGGAGATGCTCGACAAGGTTGAATACTATCTTACTCATGAGAAAGAGCGTCGTGAGATTGCACTTCGAGGGCTGGAACGGACATTGAAGGAACACACGTATGGGAAAAGAATCAACGAACTGCTGAGCATTATATTCCCTTAATCCTGTCCGGAAGGAGGTGTGCACAGAACCCTGCATATGCGTATACAGGGTCCGTGCGGCCATGGCGACTAAACCCAAACTTATGTTGTTTTCCCATGTGTGCAACACCCGCAGCATTACGGGTGCGGAGAAGCTGTTGCTTCATTTTATGAGGGAGATGGGTTCCATCTTCGATTGTGTACTGGTTGTCCCTCAGGAAGGGAAGCTCGCCGGACTTGCGCGGAGATTCGATATTCAGGTCAAAGTATGCTTACTGCCAATGCTTCACGGTGTGTACACACCATACCGGGGGATCGCAACGGATGCAGAACAACTTCGCCATAAACCGGCTTATCAGGACGTGGTCTCCCTCATCCGGGAGACTGCACCTGATCTGGTATTAACGAATACCTGTGTCAATGTGATGCCTGCCGTAGCAGCGAAGTCTCTGCAAATTCCAGTGATCTGGAAGATAACCGAAATTATTCAGCTGAATGAACATACAAACGAAGCTGTACAGTTGATTGGGCGTTACTCGGATTGGATCATAGGCATATCTGAAAGTGCGGTAGCGCCATTCAAACAAGCCGGCATGAGTGCCAAATTGACCGTGATCTCCCCAACCTGGGACCCGGCCTTGCCTGACCCGGAACGATGGGTTCATTTAAGGGAACGAAAACGCAAAGAGCTTGGTTTCAAGTCATCGCAGATCTGTATCGGTTACATCTCTTCCTTCATATATGATGCCAAAGGTCTGAAACCTTTTGTGGATATGGCTCTGCAATTATGTGAAACCCATTCGCGCTGTCGTTTCTGGATCATTGGTACATCAGCGGATAAAAAGTACTATGACGAATGTGTATCACGGGTAAAAAAATCCGGTTATTATCGCAGGTTTACCTTTACGACGTTTGAAGAGAACGTATCTGTGGCCTATACGGCCATGGATATGGTCGTCATTCCGAGCATGGTCAAAGAAGGATTTGGCATGACTGCGCTGGAGGGACTTTATTTCGCCAAACCGGTTATTGCTTTTGCTCAGGGCGGACTCAAGGAATTGCTGGAATCTGTAGGTAGTGGTGCATTTTTGGCCCCCGCCGGGGATTCTCAGGCGCTTGTCACCCTGGCAACAACCCTGCTGAATGATCCTGAACTGGCCTCAGACACCGGTTGGCGTAATCGGACAGAAGCGGAAAAGCTGTACGGGATTGAAACCTACAGGGCGAAGCTGCATACGATGGTGACACAGTGGTTGATGCGTTTTCCCGGATGGTTTCCGTACATTCAGCCTCCGAATGGTCCAGTGTATGCATGGGGTGAGGGTCGTTTGCGAACGGTGCTGATTCTGGAACCGGCTTCGGTTCGGGCACGATTGTTCCCATTGTCTGTAATTCAGGCGTTGCCGCTCTCGCCCTTGCCTCCACTTGCGATGGGTCAACCTGTTCATGAAGATACAGAACCTCGCTCAAGCCACAGAACGGGACGAAGTCGTTACCCGCTTTCAACTCAACGCAGCAGGGTTCGCGACCGAATGAAACGAGGAACGGGAACAGGTGGAAGGAAGCTGAAGGCAAGCAAAAAGAAGAGAAAGCGTGTGCGTCTGGTGCAACCCGCTGTTCGCAAACGTAAGCCTATCCAAACAAGGCGAAGCCGGGTTCGCCGGAAATTATCCAATAGACGATGAAGGCAGGGATTACGATGAAGATTATGACGGTGCTGGGTACGCGACCTGAAATTATACGGCTCAGCCTGATCATTTCCAAGCTGGACCAGTACGCGTCCAAACATATTCTTGTACACACGGGACAGAATTTCACGGAAAGTCTCAGCGGTCTTTTCTTCAAGGAAATGGGCCTGCGAGCGCCGGACTACGTCCTTCAGGATGAAGCGGCCTCGCTCGGTCGACAGTTATCCTCGATGTTTACGCAAATGGAAGATTTATTACATCAGGAGAAACCGGATAAAATGCTGCTGCTCGGCGATACGAACAGTGCATTATGTGCTGTTCTGGCTGAACGGATGGGCATACCCGTCATTCATATGGAAGCTGGCAATCGATGCTTTGACCTGGATGTGCCCGAGGAGAAAAATCGCAGGGTTATCGACGCCATTTCCACCATTAATATGCCTTATACCGAACAGAGTAAGAAACATCTGGTTAATGAAGGGGTGCCTAGTCGCCGAATTGTACTGACAGGCAACCCGATCTATGAAGTAATGCGTCACTACGACGCACAGGTAAGTTCCAGCAAAATACTGAACAAATTGAAGCTGAAGTCCGGGCAATATTTTTTGGTTACTGCCCATCGGGCAGAGAATGTCGATCACCCTCCTCATTTGCTGGAGATCATGAAAGGCTTGAACCAGGTTGCTGAAGAACATGGCATGCGAGTCATATGCAGCATTCACCCTCGAACGGCTATTCGAATCGCCGAGCATCTGCAACTGGAGATGCACCCGCTGGTGGAATTTCACGAACCATTCGGTTTTTTCGACTTCGTGATGCTGGAGCGACATGCACGCTGTGCACTTACGGACAGTGGTACCGTACAGGAGGAGTGCTGCATCATGGGTGTGCCTACGGTAACCATGCGTCGCACAACAGAAAGACCGGAGACGGTGGATTGCGGCAGCAACGTGGTCTCCGGTCTGGATGCGGAGCGTATTGCGGGCTGTGTGAAAGTAATGATCGAAATGTCAAACGACTGGGATTGTCCACAAGGCTACAAAGCAACCGATGTATCCAGTAAAGTGGTCAAATTTCTGCTTGGAGGGAAAATGCATGTTTGAAAATAAGCGTATACTCGTGACTGGCGGTACGGGATCATGGGGTTATGAACTTGTGGCTCAACTGCTGCCCCAGCAGCCCAAGGAGATTATCGTTTACTCCCGGAATGAGTCCAGCCAAGTGGCGATGAGTCGTGAATTCGAAGATCCGCGTCTTCATTTTCGCATTGGTGATATTCGAGACAAGGATGCCTTAACCGTTGCCTGTCAGCATGTGGATTATGTATTTCATCTCGCAGCGCTCAAGCATGTGCCGGTGTGTGAAGATCAACCGTATGAAGCACTCAAAACCAATGTGATCGGTACACAGAATGTCATCGAAGCTGCCATTGAAAATCAGGTGGAAAAGGTCATATATATATCAACCGATAAGGCCGCCAATCCATCCAATTTCTATGGCATGACGAAAGCGATTGGTGAGAAGTTGATCGTATATGCCAATCTGCTGCATAGCAATACGCGGTTTGTCACTGTACGTGGTGGCAATGTACTTGGAACGAACGGCAGTGTTGTACATTTATTCAAAAATCAGATTCGATCCAAAGGTCAAGTATCCATCACGGATATGAAAATGACTCGATTTTTTCTCACGCTGAAAGATGCGATCACTTTGCTGTTCAAAGCTTCGGTGGAAAGTGTTGGTGGTGAGATTTTTGTCATGACAATGCCAACCTGCAAAATCGTGGACCTGGCAGAAGTACTGATCGAGGATTCGGGTTTGGATAATATTTCTATTGTGGAGCGTGGTACTCGGCCTGGTGAGAAGATTCATGAAATTCTGATGAGTGAATTCGAGAGCATGACTACAGTGGTCTATGATGAGCAATATTTGGTGATTTTGCCTACACTGGGTATTCCGGGATTGAAAGAGCACTATACGAACTGTCCTCCAGTCACCTTTAGCAGCTTCAGTTCTGAGCATCAACTGATGACCAAAAAAGAGATTCGTGAAATTTTGCAACGCGGAGGATTCCTGTCATGAAACTGCTGATACTTGGGGGGAACGGAATGGCCGGCCATGTCTTGGTCGACTATTTCCGCCGTCAAGGCGTGCATAGCGTCTTCTACACGACCCGGGATGTATCCGACCCTAACGGTCTGCTTCTGGACGTAAATGACTGCTTTATGGTCGACCGTCTGGTGGAGGTGGTGCATCCGGATGTCATCGTTAACGCTGTAGGTGTCTTGAACAGCTTTGCAGATGAAGATAAAATTACCGCTTATCATATTAACGGGTTTCTGCCGCATCGTTTGCGGCGGATCGCTGACACGATCGGTGCACGTCTGATTCACATCAGTACAGATTGTGTGTTTAGTGGGGACCGGGGGGCATACCGGGAGGATGATGTTACCGATGGAACATCGGCTTATGCAATCACTAAAGCACTGGGTGAAGTCCTGGATGCTGGGCATCTGACGATCCGTACGTCCATTATAGGACCTGAAATTCGCAAAGGCGGCATCGGTCTGATGCATTGGTTCATGTCCTGCACAGGCGAGGTTGGCGGATATACACGTGTCTTCTGGAATGGGGTGACCACCCTTGAACTGGCCAAATGGGTAGATCATTATCTGGCTTCGCCGGTCAGTGGTTTAATCCATCTTGCTCATCCGGTACCTGTCAGCAAGCATGATCTGCTTGTGCTGTTCAAACAGACATGGGATAAACAGGATGTTGTTGTCGTACCCGATGATAGCGTTGTGCAGGACCGCACGTTAGTTTCCACACGTGAGGATGTGAAGACAGACCTTCCGGATTATTCTACGATGCTGAAGGAGCTGGCATTATGGATGGAGAAGAGCTAACAGGCAAAAAGGTATTGATCACGGGTGCTTCTGGCTTCACTGGACGGCATGCGGTTGCTTATTTCAAGGCAATCGGTGCGGCAGTTGCAGCAGTGGTCAGGCGGCCAGCTATACATTCGTTTGGCGATGACGTGACTGTACATGTCTGTGATCTTAACGATAAACAGCAAGTCCGTTATCTGATTGATGAGGTAAAACCGGATTACGTGCTGCATCTTGCAGGCAAAAATTCCGTGCCCGATTCGTGGTCCGATCCACTGCTGGTGCTAGAGACCAATGTGATGGCTGTTCTGTATTTGCTGGATGCGCTTAGAAGCTATCCAGCGTCAAGGACCGTTATTGTGGGTTCCCGATTAAAGTATACTCCTGAACCCGGTCGGTCACCGCAGCCTCCGCACCCGTACAGTCTCAGCAAAGCATTAGAGGAGATGGTATCTCTATCATGGACTTCTCTCTTTGGACAGCAGATTATGCTGGCCGAGCCGGGAAATCTGATCGGGGCAGGTCCTTCAACGGGCATATGTTCACTGCTGGCACGTCATATTGTTGCCTGTGAACAGGAAGGTAAGACGGAGGCCTTTCGTCTATCTGGCCGGGATAATACCCGTGATTTTTTAGATGTGCGGGACGCAGTCCGGGCCTATGCAACCCTGCTTGTTCAAGGCACAACAGGGAACGTTTATCCGGTTGTATCGGGCACGGAGCGCAGCCTTGGAGAGATTGCGGATACGCTGCTAGCCATGACTGAAGCGAAGGTGCCTGTACGCTGGGACGGAGCTTCTTCCGGACCGGACGGGGCTGGAGATCAGGAGGAGTTCTCGGCGCTGCGCAAGTTGGGCTGGCAGCCGCTGATTCCATTTACCCAATCTCTCCAGGACATTCTGAGTGATGTTCGTACCCAGCAGGGGAGGCCGACTGAATGAATCCGAGAGTGTCCATTGTCATTCCGTTTTACAATTGTCCCTATGTACCTCAAGCGATCCAGAGCGCACTGAACCAGACATATCCCGATGTGGAGATCATTATCATCAACGATGGGTCTACCCGGTATACGGAACTGCTTAAGCCTTATCTTTCCTACATCTATGTTCTTGGCAAAAGCAACGGCGGAACAGCTACGGCTCTGAATCATGGCATCCGTCATGCCTCCGGGGACTATATCGCATGGCTGAGTTCGGATGATCTCCTATATCCGGATAAGATTCGTCATCAGGTTGAATTTATGCAACGGGAGAATGTGCTCATCTCACATACCAACTTTAATTACATTAATGAGCATTCTGCGGTGACCAAGCTGAACGGGGGAGCAGAACCGATGGCCGAACCGGATTGGCTGCGACTCTTCGTAAACGGCAATCCGGTGAACGGTTGTACCGTGATGATCCGCAGGGATCTGTTCAGTGCGGTGGGTCTGTTCAATGAACTGTTGCCTTATACGCATGACCTGGACTTATGGATGCGTATTTTGCTAAATGGACATCGTTTTCCATATCTGAACGAATCGCTTACGGCATATCGACGGCACGGGGGAATGGGGACGGTACGCCATGCGGATACCATCGGCCGGGAGGCCTCCATAGTATGGGCCAGATATCGGGAGCCTTTGTTGCAGCGGATTGCTGCCATGGGAGGATAAAGAGCTTTGGTGGGGGTTATGGAGCCCGCAAGGTGGCCGAATAACGCCCTCTTTATTTATCAGCATTTCGATTTATATCTTACTGATTGAAAGCCGCTCTTTGGATTTATGCAAAATGCTCATGTGCGTAATTTATACGTAGCTATGCAACAGATGCCTGATACCTAACCGATCTATCCTCATATAATAGGGAGAATGGTATTATTCACGCGGAGAAAGGGGAGGCCCGAATGGAGCCGAAAGTATCAATTGTCATTCCTTTTTATAATTGCGCGTACATCGAGCAGGCTGTTCACAGCGCCATTCACCAGACGTATCCGCATATTGAGGTCATTGTGGTGGATGACGGCTCTACGAATCATGTGGAGCGGCTTCAACCATTCATGGATCGCATTCGCTATATTCGAAAAGAGAATGGTGGAACGGCAACCGCGTTAAACGAGGGAATCAAGCAGGCGACAGGTGATTACTTTGTATGGCTCAGCTCCGATGATGTGATGTTGCTGGACAGGGTAGAGAAACAACTGAAGTTCATGCTTTACGTCAAGGCTTCGTTCTGTCACGGGGCTTATCATTATGTAGATGCGAACAGTGAATGGATGGATACGGTGAGACCAGAAGTAGGGAGTCGTCTGGAGATGCTTCAGGTGATGACCGAAGGTTGCATAATCAACGGTTGCACCGTAATGCTTCAGATGGATGCATTTCGAAAGTTCGGCATGTTTGACACCGAGTTTCGCTACACGCATGACTATGAGATGTGGCTGCGACTGTTTCCGTTCTATGAGCTGTTCTATTACAATGAGCCTCTGATTTGCTATCGGATTCATGAATCGATGGGAACCAAGAAACATTTTGAGGCATTGAAAACAGAGCTGGAACTTGTTCAAGCGAAGCATCGGCCCGTACTACTCAATCTGCTGCAGGTTGGCGGTTATTGGAAGTAGATGCTAAAAGTCGTGGAAGCACGAATGCTAGATAGTGAACCGCAAGAAAAAGAGGGTATTCGGTTGCCGTTAAGTAATGATAGGGCGGCATAACGAATATCCTCTTGTTTGTTCCTGTTTGTAAAGTTAACTGACTCTAATTTTTCTCGGAAGTGAGAATGTGCATGGTTGCCGGATCAGGGAAAACGTACTCTTTGGGCAGCTTCCTCATTAATTCGTTCATTACAGCGTAATCTACCTCGATATGCGTTGTCGACACAGGGGTGGAGAACCAACGATTATACAAATCACTGGGGACGAGCAATGTCATATCCTCTGACCTCCCAACTGAATAGCTTCCTGGTAGACATGCAGTGTGCGCAATACCATCTCCTCCAGTGATCGATGTTGTTCAGCCCATGCTTTGGCTGCTGCTCCTACCTTTGCACGGGTGGCATCATCCTGCAGAAGGGCATTTAACAGTGCGCTAAGGGATTCTGCATTCTCCGGTGGCACAACCCAGCCGGTATGTTCGGGCTGCACCATCTCAGGCATGCCTGCCGTACCGCTTACAATGACAGGCAACCCGGCGAGCTGAGCCTCTGTGACCGAGAAAGGCTGTGTATCCTGTAAGCTGGGCTGCACATAAATATCAGCATGGCGTAGGAATGAAGGGATGTTGTCGAGTTTGCCCCAGAAAACGATGTCAGCACCCACGCCAAGATCATTGGCTAGGGAGCGCAAATCTTCTGTCAGATTACCTTCTCCAGCAATCCAGCAGACCCAATCCGAGCGGATCCTCTTCAGGCTAGAGAGTGCTTTGACCAGAATATGCACCCCTTTAATGTGCTCTAGTCTGCCCGTAAAGGCGATCACTTTTTTACCCGCTGGTTTGCGCTGACGGAACTTGACTGCTGCTTGGGCACGGTAGGCTGGAATATCCACAGCATAAGGAATGATTCGAAATTTGGACTCGGGAACTTGGAGGTCTGTAAGTGTGCTCTTAATCCAATAGCTGGAGACCAGAATAAGCTCGGATTGCTCAGCGCTTCGCTCTTCCAATGAGAGAAAGTAGCGACCTTGCTTGGTTTGCAAGTAGGCGGGTAAGGTCAGCTGTGGATTGGAGGTTTGGGCGTCATAAAAGGTTTCACGGGCAAGAGCCCCATGGTAACTGGTAACAAGTGGTTTGTAGCTCTTCAATATACGTTTCATCGCGACGGCAGCCACCGGATCTTGTGCATGGATGATGTCGTAATGATCAACGCCCAGATAAGCGGCAGCCATCTCGAAGGCGTAGCGGTTCAATTCGTAATAAGCCACAAGGGAATCGGAAGTGAATTGAGGCAAATCTGTCGGATTAAGTTTGGCTTGAAGCATGGGCCATACTTTATCCTTGGAGAAGGAACGATTGAGATTGCGAATGTATACTTCATTTTTGGCTCCGTTGGTGCCCATTATATCCACCTCTACGCCAAGAGCCATCAGCCTGTCAGCCAGCTGTTTCACATATGTCCATATTCCACCCATCTGTGTAAGCTCCCAATAGGTCACCAGCAGAACTTTCATAGGTACCCCCTTGTCACGGCCTGCACAGGCCGATCTTCTATCCAGTTAGTCTATGAAAAAAGGTAGACGAAAGGGTGGGCATTTCCGCTGAATTGGTTAAAATGGGTGGTTGCAAATAACAATGGACGAGAGAAGGCATAACATATCAAGAGAGAGGGTCAACTCTGCAATAGGAGGGATATATATGGCCGTATATTTGCTGGAGGTTCACGAGATCCTGCTGCAAACCGTTGTTCCGGTGAGATATATGGACATTGAGTTGGCATTTGTAGGGAATGACGATGTGGATATATTTGTTGGAGGGAGTAGTCACACTCGCGGGGAGTTATATCGCTACCTTTTACGAATGGGGCCGTATACAGGAAACTACATTATTCATAATCTTGCGGTCTCATCCGATCCGTGCGAACTGCGTATCATTAGCAACAGTTCTTCACCAAATCATCTGGTTATTCGCATATACTGCAGAAACGGCCAAGGCCAGACCCTGGGTATACTTTCGGAGCATCAGATGATTAAGCTGGCAGATTAAAACAGGTGCACCTCAATGAGACTCGATTGACCAAATGGGTGGAGCAGGAGAAGATCTGGTCCATTTTTTGGCATACATACGTGATCCGTTATCCAATAAAAAAATAGCTTGACAGCAAAGGTATTTTCATTAGAATTAACCTATGCTCAAACAAGAGTTTAAAACGACGGTTTAAAACAAAAGTTTGAAACGTCGTGAATATAAGGCCGATGGAGAGGCGGATATAAAGATAATGCCTTTCAGGCCGGAAAAGAGAGTGGAGAGAGTGAAACAACAAACAGCAGTGCCCCAGGACCCGGCGGAGTTTTCGATAAAAACGATTATTCTGCCGCTACTGGCTATTATCGTCGGGATGATTATGGTCATCTTGGACAGCACGGTGGTTAACGTGGCGATTCCGAATCTGGTTCAATATTTTGAGACCGATCTGAAGACCATTCAATGGACGGTTACAGGATACACGTTGGCTTTGTCAGCCGTCATTCCGCTGGCGGGATGGTTAACCGACCGATTCGGTGCCAAAAGAGTATTTCTGTTCACGATTGCGATGTTTACTCTGGGTTCGGTCTTGTGTTCGATCGCGCAATCTCCTGAACAATTAATTATTTACCGTATCATCCAGGGACTTGGCGGAGGCATGGTTGCGCCGATTGGTATGGCGATGGTGTTCCGTCTGGCTCCTCCTGAAAGAAGAGGTTCTATCATGGGTATGCTCGGGATCCCCATGCTGTTGGCCCCTGCGCTGGGTCCGGTATTATCAGGCTGGTTCATTGAATCACTCAGCTGGCACTGGATCTTCCTGATCAATCTGCCGATTGGTATTGCCGCTTTTATTCTATGTATCAAATTCCTGCCGGATACGGATCGTGGACGAACACCTGCGCTTGATCTGCTCGGTATGATTCTGGCACCAATCGCATTCTCGATGCTCGCATACGGTGTAAGTGAAGGCGGAACAAGCTGGACGTCTGCAACAACGCTGACAGGTGTGATTGTCGGAGGCGTGGCGCTGATCCTGTTCGTTATCGTGGAACTTCGTCACCAAAATCCGCTGTTGGAACTTCGGGTATTCAAATCCTCTGATTTCACAAGGGGTATTATTCTGGCATGGGTATCACAAGTCGCTTTGTTCGGGGCCATGATTTTGATCCCACTTTATCTGCAACAAATCAAAGGCTACACTGCACTGGAAACAGGACTCATTCTGCTCCCGCAGGCGCTGGCTTCGGGTGTGGGTATGCCACTTGGTGGACGATTATTTGATAAAATCGGTGCAAGACCACTGGCTTTCGTGGGTCTGGGTATCATCTCGGGTGCACTGTTTATTCTGTCTTCGATTACGGCGGAAACGGGTCTTGGTCTGATCATTCTTAGCCTTGTCATGATGGGATTGGGTATGGGTTTCTCCATGATGCCACTCAATACGCATGTACTGAATGCTGCTCCACGTAAGCTGGTAGGTCGGGTCACCCCGCTTACTGCTGCTGCACAACAAGTGGTTGTGTCCTTTGCAGTTGCCGGCCTCACCGGGTTCCTGACCTCCCATATTGCAAGCAATACAGCTGGAGCAACTGATGCTACAGGTGTGGTGAATGGATTAGTGGCTGGTTTTAACGACACCTTCTTCCTGGCAGCTTGCATTGCCCTGTTTGGATGTTTGCTCAGTCTGATCCTGCGCAAACCAAAACGGATGGAGGAAGATTCTCTTCAAACAGGAGAACAGCCAGATCCTGCGATGATGATGGGACACTAATTCTGACATTAATTCTTATAGGCCGATCTCAAGAATTTAATTTAAGGCAGTTCAGGGCATCTTTCTGAACTGCCTTTTGGTTTGTTTAAAAGAAAATGCTCAAGGCTGTCATCATTTCTCGGAATGAAATGGCGTAACGGTCAGGTGAAAAGGAGATGGCCATATGCTGTCTGCCCTGAATGCGTATATATTCCCGCAGCTTTTTGTTGTTCATAAGATCTAATGCTTCAGATACAGCGGTGTTCACGTTGCCAAGCGGATAGAATTTCCCCGTTCTATTATGTGTAATAAAGGAGCGTACGCCATCCGAATCTGTACTGAGTACCGGGCAGCCGCAACTGATGGCTTCAGCAACTGCATATCCAAAACCTTCAAGTAGGGATGTGGAGAGCATAATCCCTCCGGAAGCTGCAATCATGGAATAGAATGTAGGCATCTCGGAGTGAGGGACGTTGATAAAGATGCCAATCCGATCTTCAAGCCCGTATTCTGCGAGCTTGTGTCGGAACATCACCTTATCTTCTGGATTAGCCAAGGTGGGATCGTGGAACAACCATAATCTGGCTTCCGGAATTTTTTTAATAATTTCGCTGGATATCGTCAAATATTCCTGCCAATTTTTGTTGTGTTCAAGCCTTCCTACCCATGCAAGAACGGGATAGGGAGGAGTATCGACCGAAATCGGGGCAAAAGTATTGGTATCCAGCATATTGGGAATGACAAACCGATGAAGCCAAGGGCACATATGAATGAACAGCTCCAGTAGATGATCCGTTGGAGGAATGACCACAGCATTACAATGAGCTTGCAGATAAGGCAAGCCCAATTGGATCGTTTCCAAAGCTTGTTCACGTGTCCCGAGTCCCTGTGCTTCGTAGATAATTCGACCGTTAAATCCCAGGGCTCTTAATCTGCCTGGCATGGCAATATCCGAGGTAACAATAATGGCATCATATTGATGATGATGAATCAGACTGTGAATTTCCTCATCACTGGAAGCGGTGAAGACCGGCGTGTTGTTATTGTTCTGCATTCCCGATCCAGGGTTCAGATACAACACATGCGCTTCGATGCCATGGCGTTGCAGAACGGCTGTACGCAATCGGTTTAAAGTATCCACACCGCCGCTTGGAACAAAAAATGTGAATAGAACTTTCACACGGTTCACCCTCTGACTTTTGTGCAGGTGCTCATGCGCCTGTACTGTATGGTACGTTTCCCATGGGTACAGGGTGTGGGTGAATGAAGGGGTGTTCACATTTTGGACACATATTTTTAAGCTCTCATTTAAGTGACTTTAAGCTGCATTTAGGATACAACACGTATGATACAAGGAACTTCCCGTGTTAACCATCTGAAGAAAGCGATGATGGAACACGGGTATTTTAACGGGAAAGGATGAATAATGTGCTCGAAGTGAAACAGGTAAGTAAGGTATTTGATGGACGGCGCGGCGTGCATCAACTAGATTTCACAATGGAGCGCGGTGAGATTGTTGGATTTTTAGGACCGAATGGTGCCGGGAAAACCACAACGATGCGGATGATCACGGGCTATTTACATCCAACAGCAGGCTCTATTACAGTGGATGGCATATCGGTCCACGATCAGGGCCGGAGTGTTCGTTCCAAGATCGGGTATCTGCCGGAGACACCGCCGCTTTATCCAGATATGACGGTGCAGTCTTACCTCAAATTCGTCGCTAATCTGAGAGATGTCCCGGCACGTGAAGTGAAACTGCGGATCAGTGAGATGGTGAGCAGGTTGGGTCTTCAAGGTCGCGAAAAGCAACTGGTTCGCGGACTATCCAAAGGGTACAAGCAACGTCTGGGTCTGGCTGGATCCATTATTCACAAACCGGATCTGCTCGTGCTGGATGAGCCCACTTCAGGACTCGATCCGAATCAAATTATGGAGATACGGGATCTGATTCGTGAACTGGGTGAGAACCATACAGTACTGCTCAGTACACATATTTTGCCGGAAGTGAGCGCGCTTTGTAATCGCATGTTGATTATTAACCAGGGACAACTCGTATTGGATGGTTCACCGCAGCATTTTGGCTCAGCAATGGGGGACCAGTTCAAGGTGTCCATTGAAGTAAAGGCGACAGAGCAGCAATTACATAATGTGCTGACACCATGGGAGAAAGTTCGTGTCGAAGTCATTCAGGCATCGGCTGGGCAGGCATCGACTGCTTCTGCTGATACGGTCAAAATGCTGCTTACCGGTGAATCTTCCGATGATTTCCGGGAAGAACTGTTCTACATTTTGTCTGGTGCAGGCTTGCCGATCCTGGAGATGAAGAAAGAAAATCTCAGTCTGGAACAGATTTTCCTGAAGCTTACCACAACGGAAACGGAAACGGAATCCGAATCGGAACTGGCAACGCAGGAGCCTGAAGCTGATGAAGTCCAACTCGCTAACCTGGCGACAGATGAAGAGGCTCATCCGGACACCACTTCAGATCAGGAGCAATCCACTAAGGCTGGGAGCGCTCTATCGGATTCCCACACAGGGGAGGATTCCAAATGAGACGAATGATGGCGGTTTGCAACAAAGAACTGCAGGCATACTTCCTGTCACCGACGTCATATTTCGCTTTTGCCGTATATGTACTCATGACAAGTTTGCTGTTCTATTCCAGCTTTGTGTATTACCAACCAAGCATTGTGGATTATCGACTGGTGCTGGGAGATACGTTATCCATGCTGCTGTTTGTGGTGCCTTTGCTGACGATGAGACTGGTGGCAGAGGAATTCCGGCAGGGAACGGACGAACTGTTGTTGACTTCACCTGCACGGGTGACCGAGATTATTTTCGGTAAATATTTGGCGTCACTCGCCATTCTTGTTGCACTTATTTTGTGCAGTCTCGTTTACCCGTTTATTATGTCCTTCTTTGGTGAACTGGATCTGACATCGGTATGGTTATCTGCATTGGGTCTCTTTTTCCTTGGCGGAAGCATGATGGCGATTGGACTGTTTGCTTCTACGCTATCTCAGCATCAGATGGTGTCTGCGGTAGCTGGTTTTATTATTTTGCTCGTATTGTGGATGCTTGATTCATTTGCAGGAAATTCTGGGTCTGCGTTACAGCAATGGCTGGACCCATTTGCGCTGACGAACCGGTTTGACAGCTTCACGAAGGGTGTACTTAGTGGCCCAGATGTATTGTATTACGTGACGCTCTCAGGCGTGTTTCTGCTGTTAAGTATTCAAATTGTGGAACGGAAGCGGTGGAGGTGAGAAAATGAAAAAATGGTTGAGTCATACCAACAGTACCGTGCTGTCTGTAGCGGTGGTTGGCATCTTTATTTTGCTGACCCTGTTTCTGAATTCGCTTGGCGGCTTCCAACTGGATCTGACCTCGAATAAACAATACACCTTGTCAGACCAGTCTCTTACCGCGATCAAAAACGTAAAAGAAGACGTCAACATTCTGGTGTTAACCGTCGAAAATGCGAATAATACGGTTTTGAACCGCGAAGTATCGGATATGGTTCAGGAATATACGAAACGCAACAGCAAACTGACGATGAAGCAATACAATCTGACGCAGGAGCCTGCGCTGGCCTCCAAATATGGGATCACAGGAAGCTCCATTGTATTGGAACAGGGCGAACAGCATAAAGTTATTGATATCGCCAGTCTATTCACGGCTGCTGGAGATGGAAGCGATGGATCATATCAGTTCACAGGTGAGGAAAAGTTGACACAAGCCTTAATGAACCTGTCTTCCACGGAGATGCACAAGATGGTCTTCCTGACAGGACATGAGGAGCTTGGTCTGGATCAACTGACTACGCTGCGTTCATCTCTGGAACAGAATAATATCACGACAGAAGAACTTCAGCTGAATCAGGCAGGTCAGGTTCCAGAAGATGCGGACGTGCTTGCGGTTATCGGGCCACAGCGGGATATTAGTGATACTGAACTGAAGGCTATTCGAACTTATCTGAGTAACGGAGGAAAATTGCTGTTATCCCTCGGTTTTCACGAGGACATGAAATTAACTTGGAAAAATATTGATGCACTCATGACGGATTATGGCGTGGTTGATGAGCATGCGGTCATGGTGAACAACCAGCAGGCCAGCACAATGGGTCCACTGTGGGTCGTGCCAGAGTATGGCTCACATGCCATCACGGATAAACTGTCAGAAAGCAAACTGTATCCGATGTTATCCCTGTCCATTGCTTTGACGAGCAAAGAACAGGATAAATATACGTTGTCGCCGCTTATTCATTCATCGAATGACAGTTATGGTGAGACGAACATTGCAGGTTTATTGCAGAACGAAACCACCAACGATCCAGATCAGGATGTACAAGGTCCTGTTGAGCTTGGATATGCAGCGGATACAACGGATGGCAAACCGAAGGCTGTGATTCTGGGTTCATCGATTTTCATGCAGGACTCAGAAATAGCGAACGGCGGAAATCGAGATTTTATTCTGAATACCGTCAATTATTTAAGTGAAAAAGAAGATGGGGTAACCATCCGTCCGCGGGTGCAATCCGGTTATCAGACGGCGTACTTAGACGGTGAGCAAGCCAGAACCATTTTCTTCGTGGCGATTGTCGCATTCCCGCTCATCTTTGTTATGATAGGTGTACTCTTATGGTGGAGGCGCAGACGCGTATGAAAAAATGGGTCCCAACGATTTTAGTCTTATTGGTCTTGATTATCGGATGGGTCTATGCGGCCAGTCAAAATTATTTTCGTGAAGAGGAAGCGGAGAAGGTCAAGTTGCTTGGTATAAAGTCTGCCGATATACAGTCGATCACGATTCATGATAACAATACAGACACATCAGGTGCATCAACACCCTCATCTTCACAATTGGAATTAAAGAATGGCGTATGGAGTATGGTGGAACCCAAAGGTTATCCTCTGAATGGGTATACGGTTAGCAGCTGGCTTGATGCCTTAAGTGGTGCAGATCAGGAGCTGGTTGTAGAAGAAGAGCCGAAGGATCTCGACAAGTATGGATTAGGTTCAGATGCAACGCTGCTGGACATCCAACTGAAGGATAACCGTGAGATTAAACTGAGCATCGGTGGGCAGCTGCCAGCAGATGACGCTCGTTATGTGCGGGTAGACTCAGGGCCTGTCGTTGCAGTGCAGACGGAATCCATCAGCAATATAGAAAAATCACGGCAGGATCTGCTGGATACCACTCCGTTTAATCTGGATGAAACCAATGTCACTTCGCTGGAATGGGAGGGCGAAGCAGCCACCTGGATGCTCAAATCTTCCTCCGAGGAGGGTTCGGCAGAGCAGACGTGGACGCTAAATGGCGAAGCGATTGAAGCTACCGATGCTGTATCGCTGATTGGCAAAATTAAAAACCTGTCCACAGCTGACGATGTTCGCAAAGCTTCTGAACTGAAAGGCACCGTGCCGCGCTTTACTTTATCCGTTGAGCAGACCGTTAATGGAGAAGCTGTTACGGATGTATACCGTGGACTTACTATTCCTTCAGAACCGGATCAGATTTGGGTAGTCACGCCGGACGGTCAGTGGGCCTATCCGATGGATGCAGCTAGTCTGAAGGAAGCAGAGCAATTTCCGAATTCGATCAAAAAATCAGAATCAGATGCAACATCTTCATAATGAAGGTTCACACTTGAACAGGAAATACACGGTTATACAGAGCGGTGCTGCACTTTGTGCAGCATCGCTTTTTATGTGGAAGAGAACCCATTGAGCCCAGATAAAGGAGGCTAATGTTCCATATCCTTTCAGCATATCGCTCCGTACAGAAGAGCATCCTATCCTTGTGACCAAAACCAACATAATTGGAGGATGAGACATGCCAGCAGCCAAAAAGGCGACAGCAATCACCTTATCTTTGTCTACTGCAATCTTCGTAATGGCCGGATTGACGGGTTGTGGAACCAGTACAAAAGGTAACAATCTGCACACCCAAAGTGTTCGTCATGAAGTGAAAGGCATTAACCGTTATGGTGTTGAGTCCAATGGGGTGGATGGTATTCGTGCGAAAAGCTATCGTACGCATAACGTCACTAACCTGAAATCGAGTGACGAGCTGGCTAAACGTATTACGGAAATGAAGGAAGTGAAGTCAGCAAGTGTCATGCTGACCGATCGTAACGCATATGTTGCAGTCCGTTTGACAGATGGTCACACTGGCAAATTGGAAAGCAAAGCAAACGGCACTTTGCGTAACCGGGCAAACGGCACGATGCGCACCGAAAGCTACAACCAGGATATGGGCGGGTTGCGTGTACATGGTGGTAATGGAACTATGTCTCCATACAGCACCAGTGGCATAGCCCCGGGATTGAACACGAATGCAGCTACGGATCGCAGCCACATGGGCAATGACCGCAGCATCTATGGAACCATGGGTACCGGATCTTATGGCATGATGCGTGGTCTGACGAACAGTGGCAATACACGTACAATGACTGATGGTCACTACGGCATGAAGAGTGAAACATCTCGCATTGACAGCACGGATGATAACACACCCGAAGAGATTAAATCCAAAATCTCGGCGAAAATCAAACAATTTGCACCTCACGTCGAGAACGTATACGTTTCCGCTAACCCGGACTTTGTACAGCATGTGGAGAGCTACGCCACAGATATTCGAAACGGCAAACCGGTTAGCGGCATGATTAACACGTTCCAATCGATGGTTGAACGTATTTTCCCAACGAATGCGTTAAACCCAAATCACCGTGACGGCGTGCTTAATAATGGCAACATGAATCGTTACAATAACGATGGCATAACTAATCGCTTGAATCATCGGTAACTCATAGTCATTAAAACAAGTTGCCTTTGCGCCGATGTTTACATCAGCAGCAAAGGCACCCTTGTTTTAATGGATACATAGTAATGCATCATTTTTAATTTTCCATCATTGGATCTCACATAAGATGCCCATTTTTTTGATAAAACTGAACCAACGCCCTTGACCTTACATAAGATGAGTTGACTGTATCCCCTTAACCTTGTTACACCAACACAACCCGAGCAAGGAGGGGTGAACATTGAAGGGTATCGATCATAAAAGCAAATTTCTGTTGACCCACCGTGAACGCGAAGTATTCGAATTACTGGTTCAGGACAAAACGACGCGTGACATCGCAGGGCAGTTATTCATCAGCGAGAAAACGGTGCGTAACCATATTTCGAATGTGATGCAAAAACTCAATGTTAAGGGTCGTTCGCAAGCAGTTGTAGAGCTGATTAAGCTCGGAGAACTGAAGATCTGATGCGATACTGCACAGTTGATTGAAGCAACATGAAAGTCTTTTTCTATTCTTCATGAAGAAGAATGGGGAAAGACTTTTTTGTTTTAGGTTGGAAAGCAAAAACAAGCGAATTCCTAATGTGAAGGAAGCGCTTGTTTTGAATAGATATTCTCAGAAGTCTGGATTCAGAAGCTGCTGATTGCAGTCCTCTATTCGGGTTAGCTACAATACCTTCTCAAAATCTCATCATGCATACTGCAAATACATGGTTAGAATCCTCTTGATTTGCAACAACGTATTGATTAAAATGAAATTATAAAAATAATTTTCTTTATTTATAATAAATTCATAAAAATAATTTTCAGAAAAGGAGTACTCATGGCAGCCATACTACATGCGTTGCAGCAAGAGCTGAACGAACTTCCGTCTCAGGAACGACGAATTGCAGAGGTGATTTTACAGTCTCCGTCCGATATTCCTGGCTGGACCATTAACCATCTTGCGCAGCAAAGCGGAACAAGTGCGGCTACGGTAACCCGCTTTTGCAAATCATTCCATTTCAAAGGTTTTCCCGATTTCAAAATGAAGCTGGCCGCAGAATTGTCTCATTCCACCAATGAAACGGCGTATCAGGATATCGTGGCAGGCAATCCTTTATCCAAAATTGTGGAAGCTATCGAAGCCAATCATCTCGCATCCATTGCGGATACCACCCGTTTGCTGGATCTAGGTAGGCTGGAGCATGCCGTTCAGTTACTATGTCATGCCTGTCGCATTGATCTTTACGGCGTTGCAACCTCTTCCATTGTTACGCAGGATTTCTATCAGAAACTTGTACGGATCGGCAAGAGCTGTACTGCCTTCTCCGATTCACATATGCAAATTACGTCAGCTTCTTCACTATGTGAGGGAGATGTGGCGATGGCGGTATCTTATTCGGGTGAAACACCAGAGACAATCGATGCCTTGCATTGTGCCAAACAGGCGGGAGCGTCTACCATTTCACTGACATCCTATGGTAATAACAAACTTGCGGCGGTGTCGGATATTCCACTCTTTACGTCTTCGCTGGAAGAAGGCATGAGGCGAGGGGATATGGCTTCACGTATTGCACTGCTGCATGTCGTTGATATTCTGTTCACGGGCATGGTTAGTGCCGACTTTGACCGTTTTATCCCCAAATTGGAACAATCGTATCACAATGTACAGTCTTATCGAGTTCAACATAACGGAGGTGCCTAAGAAGATGAATATACGTATTTTTGAAAATGAAGAAGATTTGAACGCAACGGGTGCAGGTGTGATTGCCAGTTTGCTACAGACGAAACCCCGGGCTGTACTGGGACTCGCGACGGGAAGTTCTCCTGTGGGTATCTATAAACAGCTTATTGCTTTGTATCAGAAAGGTCTGGTCAGCTTTGCGCAGGCATCTTCCTTCAATCTGGATGAATATGTCGGTCTTCCTGTAGAGCATCGCGAAAGCTACCGCAGCTTTATGAATGAACAATTGTTTTCCCATATTGATATCGATCTCTCCAGAACCCAAGTGCCGGACGGGCAGGCTTCGGATTTGGGGCAAGAATGTGTTTCCTATGAACAACGGATTGATGATCGTGGGCCTGTAGATCTGCAGCTGTTGGGTATCGGACATAATGGTCACATTGGCTTCAATGAACCCGGAACCGAGCTCACAGGACGAACACATGTGGTGGATCTCAAAGAAGAGACAAGAAAAGCAAACGCACGCTTTTTTAATAATATTGATGAAGTTCCGACTCAGGCCATCACGATGGGTGTAGGTACGATTCTAAAAGCCAAACAAATTTTGCTGATCGCCCGTGGTGAGGAGAAAGCCGAAATTATTCGTGAAGCCTTTATGGGGCCGATTACAACACAATGTCCAGCATCGCTGCTTCAGTGTCATCCCAATGTGGTGGTATTGCTGGACCGTGCTGCCGGGAGGTTGGTGAAATGAACGTAGAACCTATGGAAAACCAGGAGCAAGAGAATGAAAAAACCATTTCCCTTCTTCGAGGTAAAATCGTACTACCCGATGGTGTAATGGAGGATGGTGTACTTGTCTGGACGGATGGGAAAATCCTTTATGCTGGCGCACCCGAGGGATTATCTGAACATATTCGCCGTGAAGCCGTATCTGTGCCTGTTTCCAAACATGGCGTCATTGTCCCTGGGTTTATAGATATCCACGTACATGGTGGTAACGGAGAAGATTTTATGGACGCGAGTAAGGAAGTGTTGGACAAAATCACTTCATTCCACAGCACACAAGGGACTACTGCCATGCTGGCAACGTCCATGACAGCGCCCAAAGACAGTCTCGATCGGGTATTGTCTGAAGTGGACAGCTATCGTTCCGGTGACATGCCTTTTGCACAGTTGGAAGGTGTGCATCTGGAAGGCCCGTTTTTCAGTCCTAAGTGGCCTGGCGCACAAAATCCGGATCATATTGTATTACCTAATGTCTCCTGGCTCGAAGCTTGGGAAAAACAATATCCAGGTCTGATTCGCCAAGTCACACTGGCGCCGGAACGTGAGGGAGCGCTGGAAGTCATTTCGTGGTTGCGTGAGCAGCGAATTACAGCAGCATTAGGGCATACGGATGCGACCTATGAAGAAGTACAGCTTGCGGTCGAGGCCGGGCTGCACCATGCAGTGCATACGTTCAATGCGATGACACCGCTGCATCACCGGAATCCCGGAGCTGCTGGAGCAGTGCTCAGTGATTCCCGCATCAGTGCAGAGGTCATTGCAGACGGTATCCATGTACACCCAGCGGCGATCTCCCTCATCGCACAATTGAAGCAAGCTACCGATCAAATCGTACTGATCACGGATGCCATGTCTGCTGCCGGGCTGGATGATGGTGAATACAAAATTGGCGATCTGCCGGTGATTGTTACGGAAGGTGTGGCACGTTTGAAAGACGGAGGTGCACTGGCAGGGAGCACACTCACGATGATTCGTGGTTTCCGCTATCTGGTACAAGAAGTGGGCTTGAGTCTCAATGCAGCTTCACGGGCAGCAAGCCTGACGCCGGCACGTCTGCTCGGCATTGATCACCGGACAGGTTCCTTTGCCAAAGGAAAACAGGCGGACGTCGTTTTGCTGAATGGTGATTTGAAAATTGAGGAAGTATGGGTGAAGGGAAGTCGAATCGGCGGTTAATTCTACATCTGTAGTGTTGTCGTGTGCCCTCAACAGGCAATAGCTTGCGTAATGTGTTAAAATAGATCTCAAAAAAGCCGGGATCTGCGGATCACGCATTACGGAGGCGTGAAACATGGAACGTAACGCTATGCTCGAATTCGACCCGTTCATCACAGAGCTGGCGGAAAAGCTGCACGTACACGGATATTATGCCTTTTATGGCGAGCACTACAATGAGACCGATATGGAGCAGTACCGCAGACACCTGTTCACCTCATTCAGCAATATCGTATGGGTGGAGCTGGATGCCCGCAAAAAGTATATGATTGTGGATCATCGTGGACGCAACACGGTTATGAAATTAATCGACGGTATGCTGAACACCCGTAGAACACTGCGGGCCAATCTGGCGATGGCTGGTACAGACACCTCCGAAGTCCAGCAGGAAATCACGCACATGATGCAGCTTGTGCATATGTTAAATTTCACAACCTTCCGCTCATAGGTGGAGGATACCACGTGTTTTTCCCGAAATTATTGAATCTAGATCTACCAATTACAAAAGGGGTGTGCCGTCATGAATATGGACGGCACACCCCTTTTATCTATTTATCTACTTACTACCCTTCATTTGTAAAGTAAGCTCAGTCTTAAAATAAGTTCATGGAAAAGCTGCAACGTAGTGCAGGAGACGAAATCGATTCTGGAGAAGCGAAGCGCTCGCCTTTATCGTCGGATTTTACCCTTTGAGAAGGGGAATCCAAAAAATCCGACGATAACAGCGATCGAAAGAACGATTCGGCACCGGAACGTCAACTCAGCACGCTTTCTTTCCAGCACTTATTTTTCACATGAACTATACTTTACAAACTCTTCAAAAACTGTACAATCGTCAACAACCCTTTATCAAAGTTCTCCAGGTTGAAATGCTCATTCGGTGCATGCAGATTCTCATCTGGCAAACCGAAGCCCATCATGACAGCTGGAATACCAAGCACGCGTGAAAGTTTCTCCACGATCGGAATGGAGCCGCCGTCTTTCGTAAACAGGGCACGAACGCCATACACTTGCTCATAGGCATCCGCTGCTTTTTGCAGTACCGGATTGGAAGGATCTGTATTGAAAGCAAAGGCTTTCTCAATCTGTTTTATATGCAGCGTTGCGCCTGGTTGAACATGAGCACGCAGATGTGCTTCGATACGGTCCAGCACCTGCTGTGGATCTTGATCCGCAACGAGGCGGCATGTTATTTTGGCATGAGCTTCTTTCGGAATAACCGTTTTGGTGCCTTCACCCTGGAATCCGCCCCATACGCCATTCAGTTCCAGCGTCGGACGTGCGCCAACACGTTCCACGAACGAGTAGCCTTCTTCCCCGTACAATTGCTCCAGTCCGAGGTCCTGACGAAGCTGTTCTTCATTGAAGCCCTGCTTCACGAACTCTTCTCTCATCTCAGGAGAGAGCGGCAAAACGCCATCATAGAAACCATCAACGCTCACGCGGCCTTGCTCATCATGCAGCGAAGCGAGCAGGGATACCAATGCGTGCAGTGCGTTCGGTACACCGCCTCCAAATGAACCGGAGTGCAGGTCGGTGTTGGCAGTGTTCAGATCCACTTCGAGTGAGCAAAGACCACGCAGACCTGTGGAGATCGCCGGTTTTCCTTTTTCGAGCAAAGACGTATCCGAGATCAGTACCATGTCAGCACGCAGCTTGTCTGTATTGTCGTTCAGGTAGATCGGCAGGTTCGGGCTGGAGATTTCCTCTTCGCCTTCGATGCAGAATTTCACATTAACGGGAAGTTCCTTGTTTTCGGCAAGCAGTGCTTCAACCGCTTTGATATGTAAGAAAATTTGTCCTTTGTCATCCGTAGCACCACGTGCAAACAGTTTGCCGTCCCGAACGGTAGGTTCGAATGGAGGTGTTTCCCACAGGTTAAGCGGATCGACAGGTTGTACATCATAGTGTCCATAGATCAGTGCGGTTGGTTTGCCGGGTGCATGCAGGTGATCTGCATATACAATCGGATGTCCCGCTGTTGGAATAACCTCTACATTTTCCATACCTGCACGAGTGAGTGCATCTGCAGCCCATTGTGCCGCCCGGTTAATATCCTCTTTATGCGTTGAAATGGCTGAAATACTTGGAATGGATAACCATTCATTCAATTCTGCCAGGTGTTTCTCTCTATTTTCTTGAAAATAAGTGTGTTCCTTCATTAAAAGGCCTCCTTCATGTTTTGCTTTACCCTATTGTAATCCATTTTGATGCGTTAATAAAACATTGGTTAAAAAATGATCTGCTACATACCGTTTCATTCCCCCGGAAATTATGCGTATAATACAAGAAACGGATTTCATCCATATATTCTCATGTAAACCATTCAGCAGGGGAGTTGAGGGAGTTCCCATGACAGTCAGACCCTATGTAAGCAGGCAGGTGAGCGCTGATGGAACCAGTTAGGAAGGTAAGACCCTCCAGCAGACTCACGCGTTGGCCAGGGTTAACCACAGGAAGACATAAAGGGCGTTTTTATCGAAATAGTTTGATGCTTATTTTGCTCATTGCCAGCATTCCCGGACTGATTACAGGCATCGTGATGTACCAGTTGGTCGTTGGCCGGATGGAAAATGAATTTAATCAGATGCACCAAAGCCAGATTGAGAACCGGGCGCGCAACGTGGACGACCAACTCGCTTATCTGGAGTTGACCTTGTCCCATTGGGCTTTTGAACCCAGGTTTGGCAATGCGCTGCGAACGCTGGATTTTGTGTATTATTTCAACGAAACACAGGAGATCGTCACCACACTGTACGTGCTGCAAGGCTCTCATCCGCTCATCAAATCCGCGCAGCTATATTTGCAGGAACCGAAACCGATTTTGTTTAACCGGGATTATAACGAGTTGAAGGATGAAGCGAAAATACAGGCCTACGATCGCTATCTGACAATGGGCAACCATGTGTATTGGACAGACTGGATTGCGAGCCAGAGTAGTGATAAGGCATCTCAAGCAAATAATAGTATCTTGCATACTGATCCTGGTAATGCACTGGTTCTTGTACATAAGATTCCGGGTGAAAGCATTAATCCATTTGGTGCGCTAATCATTACGCTGGATAATGAGAAAGTCGCCAGCTTATTGAAAACGCTTACTCCTTATGATGAAGGTTTAACGTTTCTCATGGATCAGCAGGGCAATACACTGGTTACCGGTAATCCGGTGGAAGGGAAGGCCGATCTTACTTTTGAGCAGCAGCTCAAAGAAGAGGTAGCCCTGCATGCAGACAACCATTCATTCCTGTTCAAATATGAGGACGAGACCTATTCCGTGTCCTATGGATCACTGAGTCGGATTGATTCGGACTGGACATATGTCTCTGCAGCTCCGCTAACATCGGTGACCTCGCCCGTGAAGCTCGTATCCAAAATTATTGTCATTGCGAGTGCAGGGAGTCTTATCCTTGGGCTAGTGTTATCCTGGTTTGCTTCACGCCGAATATATTCCCCAGTAGCAAGAATGTTACATCTATTGACGCCGGGCAGGAATGAAGCGACAACAGACACCAGGCTGGATGAATTTCAGCTGCTGGAGCAGCAGTGGAATGAGTTGACTTCGCAGAGTCTGACCGCCCATCGGCAATTGCAGGAGCAGCTTCCCCAATTGCGGGACAGTTTTGTATTACAACTGGTGCAGGGGCATCTGTATGCCTATAACGAGCAGGATCTTCAGCAGCGGATGAGGAATCTTGGATTTGAGGTGGAAGGCCAGCAGTTTTTGCTGCTTCAGATGTATTTTACGGGATATGCGCAGTTACAGGGTCGATTTGGGAGCCAGGATACAGGGCTGGTTACCTTTTCGGCAGTGAATATCATTGAAGAAGTGGCCAAAAATGTTTTCAGTCAAATTAGTGTAATGAACTTTCACGACCTGTCTTCAGCCATGCTTGTGATTGCCCCCAACGACGAGCCAGTGAAATCACAAGCGTTATTATGGGGACAAGAGCTGGTGGAGGTCATTGGTCAGACATTAAAAATGAATGTGACCGTGATGGTGAGCCGCCCGGCTTCTTCTCCTCAGGAATTGCCGGGATTATTCATGGAGATGGAGCAGGCGGTCGCTTATCGCAGCGTGGAAGACGGGAGCCAGATTCTTGATCTGGAGGATGAGCAATGTTTCCGCAGAACGGAAGAAGCCGCGTACCCATTGGGGCTGGAACGTGAGATCCTTCAGGCGATCCGACTTGGGAAGAAAGATGAGGCTGAGCGTGTGCTGGAGCAATTTATGACCGATATCACCCGAGCAGGCAGTTCCGAATTCCAGGTGCAGCAGATGATGCTTCAATTGTTGGGAAGTATTCAGCATATGATGCTGCAGACCGGGGTAACACCTTACAAGCTGTTTGGTGGCTGCAACATGTATGAGCGGTTATCCACGATTCGAGAACCAGCACAAATGATGAAATGGATGATCGGAGAAGTATTGCTGCCATATGTGCAGGAGATTGAGATGCGATCTCAGGAGCCGCTGAAGCAGGTAGTGGAACGTACGATGTTGTTTATTGATGAGAATTATAGAAACGAACTTTCCCTTGAAGGCTGTGCAGATGCGGAGCAGATGACCCCTTATGCATTAAGCAAGGCATTCAAGCAAGTATCCGGCATGAATTTCATTGATTATTTAACACGGGTACGAATGGATGCGGCGAAGCAATTGCTGCGTGAGACCACGATGAAAATCAATGATATCGCAGGCACTGTTGGATACCAGCACAGTTACTTTAATCGGATTTTCAAGAAACAGGAAGGCTTAACGCCGAGCCAGTATCGGGATCAATGGCTAGGTAAATAAACCTGTTCATAAGCCTTCATCATTGACCGGAATCCCGATTCATGGGACTCCGGTTTTTCATGTTTTATCTCGGAAACAAAGAAGGATAATGCTGCAAAAATGTGCAATAACCTCTGCTGAAATATGTCCAAACCGAATTGGAAATGGCGTTATAGCGGGCTTTCGAGCCGCTTTGCGCACCTATGCAAAAAATGAAGGTTGCCGGAAAAAGGGCAGCTGTATAGTCTGAATAACAGATCGATTGATAACGCTTACATCAATAGAGAGGGGAGACATTATGAACGGGAAGACGGACTGGAATGGAAATGGCGCTACAGCAGCTCAAGTGGAAATGGCCGCATTGCCGATGAAGCGGGAGTCCAACTGGAAGAGGCAGATCAAACGAAATAAATGGCTGTACGTGCTTGTGCTTCCCGGATTTTTGTACTTTGTCATTTTTAAATACTTGCCCATGTGGGGGATCGTTATTGCCTTCCAGGACTATCAGCCTTTTCTGGGTATTCGCGACAGTCAATGGGTGGGCATGGAGAACTTTACGAATTTCTTCTCCAATCCGGACTTCTTCCGATTGCTGAGGAATACGCTCGTCCTTGCCCTATATGATCTTATATTCTTTTTCCCGGTACCGATTATCATCGCTTTGTTACTCAATGAAATCCGGGTCGCTTTCTTCAAAAGAACGATTCAGACACTGGTTTATGTACCTCACTTTGTATCCATGGTCATTATCGCAAGTATCACTTATGTATTTCTGACTCCGCAAGGCGGGGTATTATATGACCTGATCTCCTGGATCACAGGCAAACCGATCGATGTATTGGCGAGTCCGGGGTCATTCCGTCCGCTCATTATTGTTCAGATGATGTGGAAAGAGATGGGATGGGGAACGATTATCTTCCTCGCAGCACTTGCAGGTGTGGATACAGAGCAGTATGAGGCTTCCATTGTGGATGGCGCAGGTCGATTACGGCGCATGTGGCATATCACGCTTCCAGCGATCCGCACGACCATTGTTATCTTGCTCATTCTCAGGCTGGGGAACTTCCTGGATACCGGTTTTGAACAGATCTATCTGATGACCAACTCGCTGAATCGTGACGTGGCAGATGTATTTGATACGTATGTATACACCGTCGGGATTACTCAAGGTGCATTCAGTTATAGTACTGCGGTCGGGTTATTCAAGTCTGTAGTCGGCATTATTCTGGTGCTGGGCAGCAACAAACTGGCCAAGAAATTCGGGCATCCCGGAATTTATTAAACGTGTGTTGAGCGGGACAGCAGTTTTCACCATTCACCATTCACCATTTCATAAGGAGGAAATCGCCCATGAACAGCCGTCTATACAACAGCCCTGCCGGCAGAGCATTTGATATTTTCAATTACGTCATGCTGGGGATTCTGGGCATATTAACCGTCCTTCCTTTCCTGTATATTATAGGAAATTCGTTCGCGACCGAAGCCGAGATTACCGAACGCAGTTTTTTTCTTATTCCGAAGGTGTTTTCGTTCAGTGCATATGAGTATATTTTTTCCTCGTCCACCATCTTCCGCAGTATAGGGGTTTCGATATTTGTTACGGTTGCAGGTACATTGGTCAATCTCTTCTTCACGCTGACGATGGCTTACCCGCTGTCCCGAAGTGACTTCTGGGGCCGAAATGTGATGATGAACATGGTGATTTTCTCGATGCTGTTCGGCGGCGGGATGATCCCGACCTATCTCGTCATTCGTGGACTTGGACTGCTGGATTCCTATTGGGCCCTCATGCTTCCTGGCGCGATCAGCGCTTTTAACTTAATTGTTGTCAAAAACTTCTTTCAACAAATGCCGCCGGGGCTGGAGGAAGCAGCCCGAATTGACGGCTGTTCGGATCTTGGGGTACTGTGGCGAATTGTTCTGCCATTATCCAAACCGGTGATTGCCACATTTGCTCTATTCTACGCCGTAGGGCACTGGAACAACTTTTTCTCGGCACTCCTGTACATCTCTGACAGTGACAAATGGCCATTGCAAGTCATGCTGAGACAGATCGTTCTGCTCTCGCAGGCCAGTGTCGGAGATATGGCGAACATGGACCCCAATTTTGTACAGCCACCAGAGCAGTCCATTAAAATGGCGGTTATTGTGGTAGGTACCATTCCAATTTTGCTGGTGTATCCGTTTTTGCAGAAGCATTTTGCCAAAGGTGTCATGTTAGGTTCAATCAAAGGCTAAAGCCAAGGGGGAGAACGTATGGGACAAAAGACGGGATTCAAAAAAGGCGCATGGCTACTCTCTGCATCATTGGTACTGAGTACAATTCTGGGAGCCTGCTCCACGGACAAAGCAGATTCAGGAACAGCTGCTGGAGGCACGGATCAGATCACGATTATGCTTCCGAACTTTGAAGCGGAGAATCCGCCGGATAACAGCCCTGTGATTCAGAAGCTTGAGGAATTGACCAAGGTGGATGTGAATCTGCAATGGGTACCGAGCAGCTCTTATGAGGACAAATTCAATATTACGCTGGCTTCGGGCAAGCTGCCCGATGTTATGGTTGTGCTGGGCAAATCCCCAAGTTTTATTAATGCGGCTCGTACCGGAGCTTTCTGGGAGCTTGGACCTTATTTGAAAGACTATCCGAACCTGAGCCAGATGAATGAAATTATTACCAACAATGCTTCCATCGATGGAAAAACCTACGGCATTTATCGCGCACGTGCTCTGGGACGTAACGGTGTCACGATCCGCAAGGATTGGCTGGAGAAGCTCGGTCTGGAAGAGCCAAAGACGATTGACGAGTTTTACAACGTATTGAAAGCGTTCACGAAGGATGATCCAGACGGCAACGGTAAAGACGATACTTACGGTCTGGTGGCGAGTAAATTCACGGGTCCTTGGGATAACATGCAGATATGGTTTGGTGCACCCAACAAATGGGGCGATGATGGTAATGGAGGTTTAATGCCAGCGCATGAGACTCCAGAATATATGGAAGCTCTGAAATTTTTCCGCCAAATCTATAGCGAAGGTCTGGTCAACAAGGACTTTGCCGTGATGGATGCGACGAAACTGCCTGATCCTTTTGTAAACGGGCAAGCAGGTGTCATGGTGGATGTGGCGGATAACGCACAGCGGATGGATCAGAAGATACTGGAGAAAGATCCGTCAGCGACTGGGCATGTGGATGTACTTCAAGCGATGGAAGGTCCAAAGGGATTGCGTGATATGCCAACCTCCGGCTATTCCGGCATGATTGCCATTTCCAAAAGCAGTGTCAAAACGGAAGAAGATCTGAAAAAGGTGCTGAGTTTCCTGGATCAACTGAATGAACCTGAATTGCAGGCGCTGCTAGGGAACGGTCTGGAAGGCAAGCAGTATGAGAAAAAAGAGGGTTACATCATTCCGACCACTGACAAACTGGCGCTGCGAGATGTGCAGGGTCTGAACCAGATCCTCATGTTTATTCCAGAGGACAAAACACTTCGTGTACAACAGACACCTGTTCGCGAAAAGGTTGCACAGGTACAGAAAGCCAATGAGGAGATCGTCATTGCCAATCCTGGCGAACCGCTTATTTCCGATGTGTATGCGCAGAAAGGACCACAGCTGGATAACATCATTAATGATGCCCGTATCAAATTCATCGTGGGGCAAATTGATGAAAAAGGCTTCCAGGATGCTGTTGCGTTGTGGAAAAGCAGTGGCGGCGACGACTATGTCAAAGAAGTGAATGAGCTGTACGCTGCACTGAAGTAGATTAATGTTTCAGAGCCCGGCAGACTTGCTTGTAGTGTCTAGGCGGCAGCCGGGCATTTCCGTATTTCATTAGTTGGTTAAGGCCATTTAAATTTCAACTGGATGTTTTTTGTGAATTATGTCTTCCAGTCTTTGGATTTTGATGTATAATCAATGCAAAACAAACCTATTTAAACTTAAATGAACGTTAATGGTAAAGGACGACTACTCTTGAGCATACAGGGAGGAAGCGACATGTGGAACGGGGATGCATTTGAAAATCCCGAGGCGCAGTACCGGGTTCATCCCTTTTGGTTTTGGAATGGGGATATGGAAGAAGGGCAAATCAAACGGCATATAGCCGAAATGTCCGCACAGGGTGTAGGTGGTTTTTTCATCTGTCCACGTCAGGGGCTGGAGATTCCCTATCTGTCCGAAGCATGGTTTGACAAGGTACGGATTGCAGTGGAAGCGGCGGCCGCATGCGGCATGCAGGTATGGTTATATGACGAGTATCCCTATCCAAGTGGGATGGCCGGCGGTGAGGTGACACTTGATTTTCCTGAGGCGAAGCAGCGCCAGCTTGTACATCAGCAGATTCGTGTTCATGCCGGAGAAACCGTGGATCATGAGTTGCCGTGGGGTCGAATTTTAGTCGCAAAGGCAATACCAAAGGATGCAAAGGGCCAAAGATTGTGGCATGAATCCATTGATTTGCGCAGCAACATCGGTAATATCCAGACTGATCAGGTCTATCAGGAGACAGGACTCACGTCGTATAATCGCAAGCGGTTTTTTACATACCGAACGGCTTTTCGCCTGTTATGGAAAGCTCCCGCTGGGGAATGGGACGTGATTATATTTCAGGAAGAAGAGATGGATGATTTCAAATATTACGGCAACTTTGTAGACCCGTGTCACAAGAAAGCGATGAGCCGTTTCATTGAACTGACCCATGAACGGTATAGGGAAGCCGTTGGAGAGCAGTTTGAAAGCGTAATCAAAGGTATGTTCTCTGATGAAATTGCGCCGCTTGGGCGTATTCCTTGGTCTCCACAGCTTCCCCAATTTTTTAGCGAACGCTGTGGTTACAGTCTGATTGAGTCCCTACCTGCTTTGCTGCATGGCGATGTCCCAGACGCAGAACGAATCCGGTATGACTATTATCAGTCGCTGCATCTGCTGCTCAGGGAGTCATATCACAAACAGGTACATGACTGGTGCGAAGAAGCAGGGATTCAGTATGCGGCAGAAGTGCCAGGAGTACGGATGACCACGCAGTTGTTCAGCCACATGCCAGGTGGAGATTCGGCACATGAGAAAATCGGACGCCCCTTATCCTGGATTCTGGAACGGTATGGCAAGAAGATGCGCGACAATCCAAAGATGGTCAGCTCGCTTGCCAGACAGCTTGGCCGAAGCCGTAATCTGATTGAGTGTTTTCACAGTGTAGGCTGGTCGATGACCTTACAGGATGCCAAATGGATGATTGACCGGATGGCAGCCATGGGCACCAACTTTTTTAACTTCCACGCCTTCTTCTATACCATCGGCGGACTTGCCAAGCATGATGCACCGCCATCCCAGTTTATACAGAACCCGTATTGGCGTCATTTCCGGCAGTTGGGAGATTACGCGGGGCGTTTAAGCTATCTGATGAGCACCGGGACAGCGGACATTCGAATTGCCGTGCTTGATCCAACGACCACGTTCTGGAGCCTGATGGGAAATCCGTTACACGGGTTCGAATATGGCGGAGAAGACGAAGCAGAACGGGCGAAGCTGGACCGTCTCACGAATGACTGGATGCGGATCACCTCGCATCTGCTCGAAAACAGACGTGACTATGATCATCTGGACCCCGAGCTGTTAGCTGAAGCTGTGCTGAACGAGGGTACGATTCAGATTGGTGTTGCACGTTATGAAGTGCTGATTCTTCCACCGATGCTGAACCTGGAGGCAGCAGCCTGGCAGCAGGTGAAGCTGTTCGTAGAACAGGGGGGGACAGTCATATCTGTAGGTATGCCTCCGCATGTAGCCATCCAGCCAGGAAGCCCTGTAGGAAATGAGGCCGCCCAGTTCTTTGGAGCAGGTAGCCAGCCGCACGAGGCATATTGGGGCAATGCGGACGAAACAGGTCACGACAGCAGCGAATCGATGTGGCAACAGGGGCAAGGAAATGCCTATTTTCTACCTGCGGGAACAGGTCGCGGGGATGACTTCTCGTTGGAACTGATCTCCCTGCTGCTGGATCAGGTACTGCCCGAACCGATCTGTTGGATCATGGAAGAAGAAAGTGCGTCGCTGCTTATGCAGACCCGTCAATTATCGGATGGAGAGTTTATGATCTTTTTGTCCAACCAGGAAGGACAACAACTTGAAGGGCAATTGAAAATGGTAGCGAAACGGTTATGGACGGATGTGGATCTTTCAGCGGGTACAACTCTGCTGGCGGAACGTCTCAATTTGGAGACAGGACAGCGTGAACTATTACCGTTTACCAGCAGTGGTGGTGAGTGGTGCATTTCGCTAAAGCTTGCTCCCTATGAAGCACATGCGGTGAGGCTTACTTTACAACATGCCCAAGAGGCATTAGAGGGGAATTCTTTTGCTCTGAACCAAACAGGGACGAAGTTTGGAGCGGATCGTTTAGTTACTGAGATTGTGAACGCACCCTATACGATTCAGCTTCCTGCAGAGGGGCCATGGCGACTGGAAACGGTGCAGTCCAACACACTTCGGATGGGTCAGTTCAACGTAACAGCTTCCAATGACAACGGTGTAATTTTTGAACGTAATCATGTTGCAGTCAAACCGTTTATTGATCAGGCGGCTGAATTATCGGAGAACCATCATCTGCCGCTCCAGTTTAATCAGGTATTTGGCACACCGAAGAAAGCATCCGTTGCCTATCCAATCCAGTGCAAGTATACGACTTCATTTGAGCTGAGAACGGCATTGGCAGAATGTCTGTTATTCATGGATAGGGCAGCGATATCAGGTGACTGGACCATGGAAATCAACGGACAACCGATTGGACCTGATCAATTTGAGCCGATTGAAATTACCGATCACCATAATATTGGCTGCAATATAACAGAGTTCTTACACAATGGTCTGAATGAAGTGACCGTTACCGTACAGGTCACGAGGGATGAAGAAGGCATCGTCGATCCGCTGTATTTGCAAGGACGATTTGGCGTGGAGTTCCATCATGAAGGCATGGTTTCTCTCGTTCGCGAGCCGGATACGGCGACCCGAATTGGGCCTGAGCCTCAGCCGCTTTATCCCCATTTTGCAGGGGAGATGAGTTACAAGCGAAGCTTTTGGCTGGATCAGCCTGCTGAAGAGGTCGCCTCCTTTGAACTAAAATTCAGCGACTGGCAGGTACAGGATGCAGTAGAAGTACGGGTGAATGGTTACAGTCTGGGCATTCGATGCTGGTCTCCGTATCGCTGGACGGGAGAAGCCTCCTGGCTGCGAGCAGGGGATAACGATATTGAAGTACGAGTCACCAACACACTAATTGGACTGCTGGAAGGTACGTATTTTGACTCGGGCAGCCATCGTTTGCAGGAAGCTGGTCATGTATCAGATGAAGAATAAACCTCACAAGATAAACGGATTTATTCTTTAGGAGGTAGAAGGATCGTTGATCTGCTGTTCTTCAGCAAGGAAAATGAAAAGCCGGAAAAAAGCAATTGACGTAACATTTACACGATTACGAAGAACGAGTGTGAATCATCCGCTATTGAAGAAGCAGGTGGGAGGAGTTAAAAGATGGGACATCGTATCCAGTTTGACCGTTACCCGGGTGGCGTGATGAAGGCGTTGACGTTCAGTTATGACGATGGTGTGGTGCATGATCGCAGACTGGTGGAAATTTTCAATCAACATGGGTTGCGGGGCACATTCAATCTGAATTCCGGTACGCTGAGTAAGCCTGGCCGAATTGAGACGACAGAAGTTGCGGAGTTATATGCCGGGCATGAAGTGGCTGTTCATACGGTCACCCATCCCACATTGCCCTATGTCCCCGATGAGTTGCTGACCGAAGAGATCATGGAAGATCGGAGAGTGCTGGAACAGCTTGTCGGTTATCCGGTGCGAGGTATGGCCTACCCGAATGGGGGTTATGACCGTTCACTCAGTACCAAGCTCGAATGGCTTGGCATCGATTATGCACGCACGGTTGAATCCCACGGCAGGTACACACTGCCTGAGCGGCCGCTCGAATGGCATCCAACCTGCCACCACAACCATGATTTGGCAACCCATGCCGAACGATTTATCCAGCATACGAAGACAGGTACGCCACTCCTGTTATATGTATGGGGTCACAGCTACGAATTCAATGATAACGACAATTGGCAGATTATAGAGCAGTTTGCTGAGCAGATTGGTGGACGGGATGACATCTGGTACGCGACGAACATCGAAGTGATTGCTTACTGGAAAGCGGTCAAACGTCTGGAGTGTTCAGCAGATCGGTCGATTATCTATAACCCATCGGCCATCTCCATCTGGTTTACAGCGGATCAACAGGTGGTTGAAGTGAAAGCTGGAGAGACATTGCGACTAACCGAACGAATCAAAGTATAGGAAGGGAGCTGACGATCATTCGTTATTTTCATGAGAACGAGGCGATTGCAGGCAAGGTGTACGATTCAATTCCGGATATTTTGACCACGGTGGCCCAGCGTTATATTGGGGACCATCCGAAACACTCCTTTCTGTTCCGAGCGTACCATCGTGGAGGCTTCCGCAGACTTGGGGATTATCGTTATGATCTGAATCTGGATACCAAGTGGAAAGAGGCTCGTGCAGGACAGTACGTGTACGTATGGGGCAAGTTGTGGAGTCAGCAGGAGGCTACATTAAATACGAGCCTGAACTGTTATAGTCCGGTGACGGTCTATGTGAACGGAGAAGAGATTTTCAAATCGGAGCTGTTGCAGGAGTTATTTCCCGAGCGCAGAACCCAGATTCCGATTTCCGTGAAATATGGCTGGAACGATGTGCTGCTTTGTTTTGTGAAAACAGAGGTGGGATTCGGAGGTATCTACGGAACGGCTTCTTTTAAAAACTTCCCGCTTCACTTCCTCGCACCAGGAGTGGATCGCCAAGGTCAGGAGGGCTGGTTGTACTCCGAACCAGTTGATGAACCTTTATCATCACTCCCACGTGATGGCATGACTGAAGCAGAAACGGGCCTCTTCTGGTATCCGCGCAGGGAGTGGACAGAAGGGGAACAGAACGCTGGAGCTTTCGCCAGAATCTTTGGTACAAAGCAGCCGGCTGTTGCGTACGCATGGTCCAAACTGGATGTCATCCAACCGGGATCGTCACCTGTTCTTCTGCAAGGAAAACATGAAGGTGCGCTCACCCTGTACGTAGATGGCAAGGTGATATATTCCGCCGGGCACAGCGGCAATTTCCGCATTGAACTGCCCCGCCGCTACGGTCCATCTGATCTGGTAGCGAAAGGTGAAACCAAGGCTGGGAGCGAGTTATGGGGATTCACACTGCAAGATGCGAAGGATTCCACTGCAAAAGGATGGAGATTAAGACCACCTCATCCGGTTGCAGGATGTCCTGATGCGTGGTGGTATACGGGTGTATTTCCCTCAGGCTCTGAACCATCTCCCCAAGACATTGTGGTAACAGATACTGTATTTGATGATGGAGCCCAAGGCGTGTACTGGCATGTGGATCTTCCTGAAACGAGTGTCCGTCCCTATTTGGAAAATACCCATTATGGTAAATGGAACTATCCACTCGGTGTCACCCTGCTTGGACTTCTTCAGATTGGACAGGAGTTGGGGCGTGACGACTATGTTCAGTATGTGCGGGACCATATCGGCCTGAGTACGTCGTTTGACCGTTATGGTCTGTGGGATCGGGAAGGGTACGGCGCCGCGGGAATCAATAATCAGTTGTCTGCGATCGACAGTCTGGATGATTGCGGTTCGTTTGGATCTACTTTGCTGGCAGCGATGGAACTCGGCGACATTCGTGGAGGCAGGGATACCGCAGATCGTATTGCGGGCTATATTACGGATGAACAGGAACGTCTGGACGACGGAGCCTTTTACCGTGTTCGTGGCAGCGGAGAGATGCGCCAGGAAACGATGTGGTGTGATGATCTATACATGAGCACACCTTTCCTGATGCGTTACGGTCAGTTGACGGGAGATACTTCATATTGGGATGATGCGATCAACCAGTTCCTCATGTTCCGCAAATATCTGTATATTCCTGAACAAAAGATCATGTCCCATGTGTATGATTTTGTGCGTGGACGGGCGACAGGCATACCATGGGGGCGCGGGAACGGATGGGTTCTGTTTTCGCTAACCGAACTACTGTCGATTCTGCCAAGCGATCACGTCAAACGGCCGAAACTGCTGGGTTTCTACCGGGATTTATGTCAGGGGTATCTGGCGCTGCAAGGTGAAAATGGTCTCTGGCATCAGGTGCTGAACCGCCCGGATTCGTATGAGGAAACCTCCTGCACGTCCATGTTTATCTACGCCTATGCCCGCGGTATTCGTGAAGGCTGGCTGGAGCAGCCAGCGGCCTACCTGGATGCGGTGCGCAAAGGATGGGAGGGTATGACCCAGCTGTCCATTGATTACAAAGGCAATGTGTACGGTGTATGTCGGGGTTCCGGTTACTCCTTTACCGCACTCTATTACCGGGATGATCTGGGATGGATTCTGAACGATACGCACGGTATCGGCATTGTGCTTCTGGCCGGGATTGAGGTGTATAAAATGAACCAGCAGCTGAGCCGGCTTTCGCCCGACCCTTCGGTTACAGCTGCACAACGCTAGTACAGTAATCATGAGTTCATCTGCATATAACCTAACGACAAATAAAAGCGGCACAGCCTCAAGGCTTGCCGCTTTTCCGTTATGAATGGAAATATTCCGTTCAGTTTCCGAATTAAACGTGTGGTTAAAACAGTTCCAATTGCTCAGGTCCCTCTTCCTCCTCCGGCTCCGTACGGTCAGGGAAGGGCTTCACGGGCTGCTCCAGCAGCTCCATCATCATCTGTGCATTGGCAGCGGCGTCGCCGCCCGAGTTGTTGTTGAAAATCACATACACATCTTTGCTCTGTTCCTGCAATTGCTCCAGATAACCTTTCCACTCCAGCAGCTCTTCCTGGTTGTAGCGATACAGATAACGGGTCTCACGCCAATTGGGTGCACCATTCTGATGCCAGCCTGATACATTTCGCCCATGCATACGAACCAGTGTCATCTCGGCATCGGTAGCCTCAGGTACAATAGGGATAGATCCTGGCCCCGCCTGAGGTTCATCACAGACGCTGTGAATCCAGCCCTGTTCCTTGAGAAATGCCAGCGTCCGTTCGCGCATGCCCTCTTCATACCAGCTGCGATGGCGAAATTCGAGGGCACACGGAATGCCTTCCATTCTCAGTTTTACTTCACGCAGTTCATTGACGTTGTCCCGATTGCATTCAAACCACGGCGGGTACTGGAACAAGGCCGCTTGCATCTTGCCTGCTTCCATGACAGGCTCCAGGGATTCGCGAAAAGCCTTATACATCTCCGAGGTGCTTGTGAAATAGGGTTTTCCCCGCAGATGTCCGGTCATCCCTTGATAGGCTTTGACGATAAAAGCAAAGGAATCTGGCGTTTCCGCTGCCCAGCGTGCCATCCGGTCTCGTGGTTGAACGGCGTAGAAGGAACTGTCTACCTCCACGGTCGTAAAATATTGTCCATACAGACGGAGTTTGTCCTTCGCTTTGGTACGGTTCGGGTACAAATCCTCCTGATCTCCCCAGCCCGTAAGTCCAATCCGAATCATAAATAACACCTCCTGTTGCTTCTTCTTTATGGTAGCGTTATATTTTATTCGTTTCATGGCGTTCATGAAGTGAAACTGCCATAGTAGTACTATATCAATCTTCTATGTATAGTTAACCGATTTGCGGGGGCCTGACTATGTTTAACATTATATCGTGTGGTTTCCGGTCGTTCAATGTGGAAGATCCTTGGGGATTTTTGAGTTTGAAGGATAAAGACGGTACAATGGCTAAAAGCTATAGAGATATGATCCGGCTGGTATAACAGCGTATTACGGATAGTTGGGCCAGTGACCATGTGGAGGGCGATACGTAATGACGGAATGGTATGAAAAGAGTTTTGGAGAAGACTACCTTCTTGTGTACAAACATCGGGATGTGCAAGGTGCATATCAGGAAGTACATAAAATGATCAATTGGTTAAAGCTTGAGCCAAAGTCCAAGGTACTTGACCTGTGCTGTGGTATGGGCCGACATTCATTAGCCCTGGCTGACGCTGGTTTCCAGGTGACCGGAATCGATCTGTCTGATGTGCTTCTGCGTGAAGCACGTAATATGGACACCGAACATCGTGTAGAGTGGTATCATGCCGATATGCGTGAGCTTCCACTGAAAGGTGGATTTGACGCCGTAGTTAATTTGTTTACCTCATTTGGTTATTTCCGAGAGGATGGAGAGCAACTAAGAGTGTTACGCGCCATTCATCGGATGCTGAAGCCTGGCGGCAGCTATATTATTGATTTTATGAACACGGCTTATGTCACTCGCCATCTGGTGCAGCATTCAACACGTGAAAGTGAAGGACAGAATATCGAGGAGTTTCGCAAGATCCAGGATGGATTTGTGCAAAAAGATATACACATCACCGATCCCGCATCGGGCCAAAAACCACGAATCTATCAGGAACGCGTCAAGCTGTACACTCGTGAACAACTACGTGATCTGCTTCACGAGGCAGGACTCGTGGTAGATCAGGTACATGGCGGTTATGATGAAGAGAAGTATGATGAGCAGACATCGCCGCGGATGATTTTTGTTGGTCATCGGCCGGAGCAGTAGAGTTGGAGGAGAATATTAATGAAGCGAACGGAATCCATTTCCATGCCAGCAGGCATGCATCGGGTCAAGATTACTATGGCTTTTCCTCTGCGCTGGGTGAACAGCTATGTCCTTCATGAACCGGATGGATCAATAACGATTGTTGACCCGGGACCACGCAGTGCAGAGACGGAACAGGAGTGGCACAAAGCACTCGCAGATTTCAATTTAACTTTTCAGGATATTAGTCAGATTGTACTGACCCACCATCACCCCGATCATCTGGGGTTGTCCGGCTGGATGCAGCAGCAAACGGGTGTGCCTGTTCGAATGTCCACACGATCCCGCCAGGAAGCGGATTACATGTGGGGAACGGAGGCAACCATCAATACGGTTTTGCCTGAATATTATGGTCGCCATGGAATGCCGGAAGACAAGACGCAGCAGATCCGCGAACATATGGAGGGATTCATCTCACAGATTACGCCACTTCCAATAGTGACACCGATTGAAGATGGCGATTGGTTGGTTATGGGCGGGAAAAAGTGGCTTGCTGTAGAAACAGGTGGCCACGCGCCAGGACATCTATCCTTCTATGCGCCGGAATCCAGGGAAATCTTGTGTGGAGATGCCGTATTGCCGCAGATCTCACCGAATATCAGCTTGCAGCCGGGAAGTGACGATCAGCCTTTATTATCTTACATGGAGGGGCTGCATCGACTGGGGGCTTTGGATGTAGAAGTGGCATATCCAGGGCATCGGAATCCGTTTGGCCATTTTGCTGATCGAACGGTTCATCTGCTCACACATCACGAAGAGCGTCTTCAGAAGATGATGGAGCGAATCGGGGAAGCACCGACGAATGCGTATGATATCTGTGTGTTTATGTTTGGTGACCGATTGGGAACACATCAGCTTCGTTTTGCGATGAGCGAGACTTTGGCACATCTGCAAGAATTGATCCGGCGAGAGCATATTGTACAGGAACAGCAGCCCGACGGAGTATTCTTTTTTATCGAAAATACTTAGGATGACAAGACTTTGACCAGGAGAACTGCCTGTTCAGAGTCTTTTTTGTGTGTAACGACTCCAATAAATGAAAGCTTTAGTCTCTCTTAACCGTTCATTCATCTTCTTTTAAGCCAGCACTTCTATGATAAATGCATGAACTTCGCCAGAGAAAGCAGGGAAGAGCGATGACCAGGAAAAAACGAAACCAATGGAGAAAATGGCAAGCCTCAGCGGCAGCAACGTTGACCGTGGCTGCACTCTTTCAATATGTAAGAACTTCTGATGCCTTTGATGTCGCTTATGCGGCTGCTAATGGTAACGATATAAGCAGTACAGCTTCTACCCAGATAGATGCTCAGGATGATGTCATGGACGAATGGACGAACCACACAGATAATTCCGATGCATCCTCCAATGGGGGCAATAGCCTGGATGAGGGAACAACCGATGGAAGCAAGGCCATCGGTCCAAATCAAGACAGGTCGTCGGGTGGCTGGATAATAAATCAGAACAGCAATCAGGATACAGACTCCGGATATAGCCGTGGCAATTATCAGTCACGCACAGGTGCATCATGAGCCGCACGGAGCAAGCTTCCCGTCTCCTTAAGTTCCGCTTCCGGGCGATGAACACCGACGTGGAAGTCCAGTTAGCAGCGGGACGGGAAGAGGCTGAACATGCGGCAGCCTTGGTGAAGAATTGGTTCGAAACGCAGGAACAGCGTTTCAGCCGATTTGTGGCAGACAGTGAATTGAATCGTCTGAATCGTTACACAGGATGGATGCCAATCTCCGCAGCAATGGATGAAGTGTTAAGTTTGGCATACGGTTATATTGGTCAGACGGAAGGGATTTTTCAGCCAGGTATCTCTCAGGCTCTGCGGGCCTCTGGTTACGATGTCAGCTTCGAGCAGCTGCAACAAAGAGGACTTCCTCAATCAGGAATCGAACGCCAATTGGACAGCCGACAATCGGATATAACAGATATGCTGAGAGACGAATATGACTATAGCCGCCCACGGTGGATTCAAAGGGAAGGCAGCCGAATGGTTCATAAGGACCCTGGGACTGAGCTGGACCTTGGGGGCATTGTTAAGGGTTGGGCTGTTGAGCGTATCGCCGATTTGCTGCAACGTACACTTCATATTCCGGCCGGATTAATCAATGCAGGTGAAGATATTCAGGCATGGGGGACAACACTTCATCCGATGTGGTCCGTGCAAGTCACCGATCCTTATCAGGAGGAGCGAAATCTGATAGGGAATATTCAATTGAGGAAAGGTGCAATTGCGACTTCAGGAGTGGTACGAAGACAGTGGCAGAATAGAGACGGAAGCCTCTCACATCACTTAATCGATCCCCGGACGATGGAGCCAGCAGATACCGATGTGCTACAGTGTACCGTTCTGGGCCAGCATACATCGCAATGTGAGATTATTGCCAAGACCGTCTGTATTTTGGGAAGTGCGGAAGCAGTAGGCTGGTTAAACCGTCATTACGACCGGCATGATGTCCTGTGGATGACCCGGGATGGGAGCACTTATTTTAGAGGAAATACCGACACGCTCGCTGAACGCTGGCCTGGTTTCGATCTGGATCACCGATTCAGTCTTATATAAACGACAAGTCTATCAGATATGGGGGAGCCGGTTATGGCGCAATGGATTGTAGATTACCTGCCAACGTGGAATATCATTCGAATTAGTGGAATAGCCGCTTATTTGCTGCTCTTTGCCGGTGTGTTTCTGGGGATTGTCCAAGGGATGCCCATGGCCAAAGGCAAACCCAAAGCAGCGATGTTTAAATGGCATACCCGAACGACCTGGCTCGCCTTCGGACTTGGACTTGTGCATGCGTTAACCCTATATATTGATCACTATAGCCCATTCACCTGGAGTGAACTGCTCATTCCGTTTACGGCTTCAGTACATCCGATCGGCAGCGGACTGGGCACGTTATCTTTGTATGGTTTGGTGATCGTACTGCTATCCAGTGATCTGCGTAACAAGCTTGGCCGCAAATGGTGGTTTATATTCCATATGTTGTCTTATCCCGTATTCATCGGTTTACTGTTCCATGGTATGGTTACCGGCTCTGATTCAGGCAATGTGCTTATGCGTCTGATGTATGTGTTTACTGGCTTGAGTATAATTGGTATTACGGTACTTCGTGGCATGCTGCGAGAACGCAAACGCCCGGAAATTACAATTGGACCCAGTCGTGTACAGCCTAAGCCAGCAGCGGAGCAGAAATGGGTTGAGGTGTATCGTTTGGCGGGAGCCGGAAGACAGGAGCATCTGAAATAACGTACTACAAAAATAAGTGAATCAACACAAAAGAAGCGGCCTTCGTGGCCGCCTTTTTGTCATGATCAGAAGAAGTCGGATTGTTGAATTTACTTGGTTCATTCATTTCAAACTCCTATTACACATGCAAATTATACGATATCATCGCTGACAGGTTTTTCTCCCAAAGCCTCTTCAAGCTCCGATTGTTTGCGATGCGCAATCCGGCTGCTGGCTGCTGAGGCAATGGCCCCCACAATATCATCCAGAAACGTATGCACAGGCCCAAGGCTCTTGTCGTTCAAACGTTCAAGCACACCGGGTTTTAGCTTGTCTACATAACCGTAGTTCGTAAATCCGATACTGCCGTATACGTTTACGATGGAGAATGCGAGAATCTCATCCACGCCATATAATCCTTCATCATTTTCAATCATCTCCTGCAAAGGAGAAATGAGTTTGCCTTGCTCTGCCAGCAAGTCCAATTGAATGCCTGTCAGGACTGCGTTCTGAACCTCACGTTTGCGTAATACTTTCTCCACATTGTCGATACATTCTTCCATCGTAAGACCTGGGTAATACTTTTTCTGCAGCATCATGACCAGTTCTGCGATCTCAGGGATCGTAACGCCCCGCTTGTGCAGCCACTCCCTTGTTGCCTCTGCCACTTTACGGCTATTCAGGCTGTAAGGAATTTTTTTTTGCTCCGGATGTTCCATGGGCGATTCCTCCTCTGAAGTTAGCAATGTCCTTACACATGTATCCTAATACGTTATTAACCGTTTTGGGTTTCTTTGTTATCCCTCGATGGGGAAGGAGGTCCTGTTTTCAGTTTTATGCATGATGAGCTTGTTTAAAAAGTAGTTATTTTTTGGGCAAAGGCTCGTATACATGGTAGTACAAACTGTAAAAATGATGAGGGGGAACGTGATCATGAGTAAGATCCGTTATTTGCGTACAGCTTCTGCAGCTGCGCTGTTAAGTATTCCTGTGGTGTTATCGGGATGTGGCATGTTTGGGGCACAGTCCTCCGAGGCCATTGATCCACCGCCGCCGATTCAGGAAGCGGCCATGATTCAGGCGGCCGAGGGCAACGGATCACTCGCCAAGCTGCCACTTACAACCGTGTATCTGCAGGACCAGCAAGGTTTGCTGGCCCCGGTATCCATGACGCTTCCTTCGGACACGGACGTTAGCAGTCCCAAAACAGCCCTGGATACACTCGTGACGGGTGGTCCATATGCAGGGATGCTGCCTGAAGGTTTTCAGGGTGTACTTCCACAGGGCACCGTTGTTCAGAACGTAACGATTCATTCGGATGACAAGCTGGCAGTCGTGGAGTTCTCAGGCAACTTTGCCAAGTATGATGCCAAAGACGAGCGCAAAATGCTGGAGGCTGTCACCTGGACACTCACCGGTACACCGGATGTGCAGAACGTACAGATCTGGGTAGACGGCAAAAGGCTGACGCAAATGCCAGTAAACAGCACGCCACTGCCGGAACCGTTGAATCGGGCGGTGGGTATCAATCTCGATTTGGGTGATACATTCACGACCAACAGCAGCCCGGTAACAGTTTATTTCTCAGCGGCTTCGCCAGCAGGTATTCAATATTATGTCCCGGTTACGCGTCTTGTGACACCAGGCGGAGACCGGGTACAGGCGGCGCTGAATGAACTGATCAAGGGACCAGCCAAAGGCGGCGAGCTGGAAGAGGTTATGACAGGCGGAACGCAGCTGCAATCGGTCAAAACGTCTGAGGATGGAACCGTAACGGTTGCACTCAAAGACGATATGTTCATTGAGGGAGATGTCGTGCCAAGTGAACTGCTGCAATCCGTCGTATTGACTACGGCCGAGAACACAGCAGGCAAGGAAGCAAAAGTTCAGATCGAATGGAATGGCCAAAAGACGGTCATGAGTGATGATAATCAGGATTACAGTGCTCCAGTATCGAAGCCTGAATATATCAATGAAATTCCAATTTGATCCACAAAGGTGGTTTAGCCTGCTGTTGATAGAACTCTTTGGGGGACAGGATGCTTTTAAGTGAACTCTTTGGTAATATAGAAGGGATTAGTAAAAGTGTGAACAAGCTCGACATTACAGGATGCTTAAGTCGTAGGAGGCAGAAATGATGAGATCTAACGGACGAACCAGCGACCAGCTGCGCCCGATGAATTTAACAATTAACACGAATAAATACGCCGAAGGTTCTGTACTGATTGAAGTGGGAGATACCAAGGTTATCTGTACAGCAACGGTGGAGGAACGTGTTCCTCCCTTTATGAAAGGGCAGGGTAAAGGCTGGGTAACGGCTGAATACTCGATGCTGCCACGTGCAACACATACCCGTAATCAGCGTGAAGCGAACCGCGGCAAATTGACTGGACGCACTATGGAAATTCAGCGTCTGATTGGCCGGGCACTGCGCTCGGTCGTTAACTTGCAGGCGCTTGGTGAGCGTACGATTACACTGGACTGTGATGTTATTCAAGCCGACGGAGGTACACGCACAACGTCCATTACCGGTTCGTTTGTAGCTCTGGCGCTCGCGGTGAACAAAATTGCCCAACAGCATAAATTGCAAGTATTCCCGATTACGGATTTCATTGCAGCGGTTAGTGTGGGTGTAGTTGGAGAACAGCCGGTGCTGGATCTGAACTATGATGAAGATTCCAAAGCCAAGGTAGATATGAACCTCGTGATGACAGGTGGCGGGAAATATGTGGAGCTTCAGGGAACAGGTGAAGAAGCGCCATTTGACCGTCGTGAGCTGAACGCGATGCTGGAGCTTGGTGAGCAGGGCATTCTGGAGATGATTGAGCGTCAAAAAGAAGTTCTCGGTCCCATTGCACTCAAGATCGGTGCTCGTGGATTAGGAGAAGCCTAACATGAGTCTGGATAGCCCAATTATCATTGTTGCAACCCGTAATGCAGGAAAAGTACGTGAATTTGCTCATGCATTCGCTCCGCTGGGCAAAGAGGTCAAAAGCATGTTCGACTATCCGGAGCTGCCGGATGTCGTTGAGGATGGCGTAACCTTCGCAGAGAACGCCTGGAAGAAAGCCAAAGCGGTGGGCGATGCTCTTGGTCTACCTGTCCTGGCTGACGATTCGGGATTGTGTGTGGATCTGTTGGACGGTGACCCGGGAGTGTACTCTGCGAGATATGCAGGCGAGGATGCTACCGATGCGAAGAACAATGCCAAACTGCTTGAAGCGCTGGAATCACTCAAATCCGTTGAGGATACGGAGCAACCGCTTCTGAGTCCAGCAAGTTTCGTCTGTGCACTGGTGCTGTATGACCCGGCAACCGGAGACAAGTATGAATCAGAAGGCACGGTGGAAGGCTGGATCACAGCTGAAGCAGCCGGTGGTGGTGGTTTTGGATATGACCCACTCTTCTACGTGCCTGAATACGAGATGACAATGGCCGAGCTTACGCTGGAGCAAAAGCAGGCAATCAGTCACCGGGGGCATGCCCTGAGAGCGCTCGTATCCAGTCTGAAAGGCTGAGATTCAAACTTGGCTCATGCGAATATGAATGTTATAAGGTGAATTATGGCCTTGCTTAAATATCAAAGCGTTAGTGGAAGGTAAGAGTCATTCCTGTGGAATGGCCCACCAACCATTAGCGTTTTTTTATTTTTGCATGACTAAGCGATCTTGATAAAGCCAGTACGTGGGACCCAAAATAAATCCCGCTTTTTTAGTGAAAATACAAGAACGTACGTTCTTGTACCTATATAAAAAATGCAGAGATTTCACGTTTGAGCAGCGCATTAGGACCGGGGTTGGAAGAAGTTGCAAGTCTTGTACCGTATGGGTTAACATTCAAGTTAACGAATCATCAATGAACTCAAACGGAGGGGATTTGCTTATGCAAGAAGTGAAGCTTACGGTGTCTTATGATGATTATGAGGACGGTATTCGTATGGAAACATTGATCAGGGAACTGGCTGCCAAACCTGAGGCGGGTTCGCTGGAGAGCCTGATTATTGGAGACTGGGGACAGGCCTATGAAAATTCGCCGGAAGAATTTATGGGCACACTCATCGAGCTGGCTCCAAGCTTTCCGTCTTTGGAGAAACTGTTCATCGGAGATATGGGCTTTGAAGAATGCGAGGTATCATGGATTATTCAGACGGATCTCACACCCCTATTGGTTGCTTTTCCTGATTTGAAGTCATTCACAGTGAAGGGCAGCAGCGGACTAAGTCTGGAACCCATCGAACATGCCAAACTTGAAGAATTGATCATTATTTGCGGTGGTCTTCCCAAAAGCGTGTTAGCTTCAGTTGCCCGGGCTAAGTTGCCTGAATTACGTAAGCTTGAGCTGTATCTGGGCGTGGATGATTATGGATTCGACGGTTCACTTGAAGATGTACTTCCACTTTTGGAACAGGGCTTATTTCCAAAGCTCGTATACCTGGGTCTGAAAGACAGTGAAATTCAGGATGAGATTGCGAAAGCTGCAGCTGAGGCACCCATTCTGGATCAACTTGAAATCCTGGATCTGTCAGAGGGCACGTTGTCTGATGAAGGGGCAGAGGCACTGCTTGCCAGTGACAAGATCAAAAAACTGAAACATCTCAATCTCAGTTACCACTACATGACAGACGAAATGCTCATTCGCTGGAAACATTCCGGTATATCTGTGGATGTTAGTGAGCAACAACAGAGTGATGAAGATGACTGGCGTTACCCGTCGTTAACGGAATAAATGATGTCTGGCATGACGGAAATGGAAGAAAATTTGCAACGCCCATTTAAGGTTTCGGATATGTCTCTGGAGCAGCCGTTGTTGTTAATTGGAAACCCGAATAATCGCCGTACTCTTGGATTACAGGAGGCAAGACAGCGTATTGGCTTACAACCTGCATTTGTGCTGCCTTATGCCTGTTTGCTAAAGACTTGGAGACGGGGCGGAACCATGGCGGATGCCGTACAGCAATGTCTGGAAGGGCGAGGGACTACGCACATGCAGGGAGTGTCGTGGATATCTTCACCAGCGTCGATGTCATATGCAAATCATGACTCAGTTCACGGAGTGAAAAGCGTACCTCTCATTCGACTGGATGCCCCTGGTGAGGAATGGGAAGTCGAGCGTGAATTGCTCTTTCTTGGAACTGTGAATGATAGTTCTCCGTTAATCGATGGCCTTTCTGCGAGAATGATTCGGGCAGAACAGACACTCACTCTTGAACAGGAGTGGGGGCGGATCTACGCGCCCAACCAATGGTTTCGTGGCTGGAAGGCTTGTTTGGAACGAATTCGCTATGAAGCCTTGGAGTATTGGCCTAATGCCCGGTTCATGAATGATCCTGATGACATTGCGATCATGTTTGATAAAAGGAAATGCCAGCAGCATCTATCTGCCCATGGCGTTCACGTTCCCCCAACGCTCCAGTCTTCGGAGCCGATTTGCAATTATGCGGACCTGCGAACAGCGATGAAAACAGCCGGTATGAATCGGGTTTTCGTGAAACTTGCGTGTGGCTCCGGTGCTTCAGGCGTCGTTGCCTACCAAATTAATCCGCGAACGGGTGCTGAAATTGCCATAACGACTGTGGGAATGGAACGGATTCAGGGAAATCTCATTTTTTATAATGAAGGCCGGATGCGCAGGTACACACATACTTCAGAGATTTCTTCGCTCATGGATTGGCTGTGTGCTGAAGGTGCCCAGATTGAACGTTGGATGGCAAAAGCGTCCCTGGGTTCAAGCGTATTTGATATTCGCCAGCTTGTGGCAGGTGGACATGCAGGTCATGCCATCGTACGGCTTAGTCAGACACCGATCACCAATCTGCATTTGCGCAATGAGCGGTTGCTGCCCGCAGAAGCGGGGCTGGATGAACAGCAGTTGGAGGGGGTTCGGACGTCAGCGAAAGCGGCAATGGCTGCCTTTCCCAACTCATGGTCTGCCGGGATTGATGTGATGCTCAGTGGAGGTACTGAGCCGCGTGCCTATATTTTGGATGTGAATCCGTTCGGAGATTTGTTGTACAGAGTACAGCATAACGGACTTGGAACCTATGAATGGCAAATGGAACTTTTGCGAAAGGAGCCCTTACAACTATGACTGATATGAACACCATCGTAGGCTCCCATGATCTATTAATGATTACGCTGGACACGTTAAGGTATGACGTGGCCAAGCTGGAGGAACAGAATTGCCCCAACCTGTGTGGTTCAGGTTCCTGGGAGCAGCGTCATTCTCCGGGAAGTTTTACCTATGCGGCGCATCATGCTTTTTTTGGTGGCTTCATGCCTACACCTGCCAATACGGACAAAGCCTCCCACGTACGACTTTTTCATTCCCGGAATACCGGATTAAAGACACATCCGCATACCTGGCTGTTCGACACACCGGATATCGTATCCGGGTTAGCAGCTGAAGGATACCGTACGATTTGTATTGGCGGGGTCATTTTCTTCTCCAAGAAAAATCCGCTCGCCAAAGTGCTGCCGGGTTATTTTCAGCAAAGCTATTGGCGGATGAATTTTGGCGTAACCAACCCCAAATCGACCGAGCATCAGGTTCAGCATGCCATGAAGCTGTTGGAGCAAATCACACCGGATGAGAAGCTGTTTTTGTTCCTGAATGTGTCTGCCATCCATGGGCCCAATCGCTATTTTGTGGAGGGTGCAAGAGAAGACTCCGTAGAAACACAGCGAGCAGCGCTACGGTATGTGGACCAGGCTCTTGGGCCGTTGTTTGATGCAATGAGGCAGCGTTCACGGCCTACGTTTTGTCTAGCTTTTTCCGATCATGGCACCGCGTACGGTGAGGACGGCTATCAGGGGCATAGGCTCGCGCATGATGTCGTCTGGAATGTGCCATACCGTGAATTTATTTTATAGAACAAATGATTCATATCATCAACAACAACAAACCGGATACAGGGAGGAAACTGATGGACGATCAATTTCAACATACGACAGCAGGTCATTCCGCACAGTCCGGATCCAATGCAGCTGCAGGTCTCAGAGAAGTGCTTGCTTCCCCCTATCGCTCTTATTTATATTCGTATCCCCACAAGACCGCATATCGGGAGTTGAACCCGCCTTTACCGCTCGGTCCATTGTGGGAACGTGAGAATACCGATACGTATTTTTTATACATGCACATTCCGTTTTGTGCCGCTCGTTGCGGGTTTTGCAACCTGTTCACATTGCCCGATCGTCGTGATGACACCCATGTGCGTTATGTGGATGCGCTGGAACGGCAAGCCAAACAGTGGGCACCACTCACATCACGCAGACCCTATTCGAGGTTTGCCATCGGTGGTGGGACGCCCACATTATTAAATGAAATTCAGTTGAACCGCTTGTTCGATATTGCGGAACAGGTGATGGGGCTAGATCCGACGCAGGCTTCGATCTCGGTAGAAACGTCACCGGATACTGTGACGGAAGCCAAATTGGCGATCATGAAGGAGCGAAGCGTGGACCGGATAAGCATGGGCATCCAAAGTTTTATCGAAGCCGAAGCCTCAGCCATTTACCGTCCGCAGAAACCACAGGAAGTGGAACGCGCGCTTGAGAAGCTTACACGATATGAATTCCCTCTGTTGAATCTGGATCTGATCTATGGTCTGCCGGGACAAACGATGGAATCATGGCTGTATTCTCTGGAACGTGTCCTTTCATATGAACCGGGTGAGATTTTCATTTACCCACTGTACACCCGCGAGAATACCATTGTGAAACCGGATGATATACAGCGTCAGGGACCGGATATTCGGATGGAGCTGTATAAGGCTGCGCGTGAGACTTTAAAAAGCAGAGGCTATGTCCAGTATTCCATGCGCAGATTTGCCAAAGAACAATCATCTTCTGGAAGCAAAGAGCTTCTACCCTACAGCTGTCAGGAGGAAGGCATGGTTGGTCTGGGTTGCGGTGCACGCTCTTATACCAGTGAAGTACACTATGCTTCCAAGTATGGTGTTAGTTATAAGGCCACACAGAGCATCATCGCCGATTATGTGGCAACCGAGCGTTATGATGTGGCTGATTACGGCATTGTACTCAGCCGGGAGGAGCAGAAGCGTCGCTTTATTCTGAAAGCCCTGCTGCATCGGGAAGGATTGGCGCTATCAGATTATGATCAGCGATTCGGAACGGGAGTCCTGTCAGACTACGGATGGTTGAGTGAACTGTTGTCTGAGGGCATGGCTGAGCTGGAGCAGGACGATAAGGGTAATCAGGTACTGCGTCTGACAGAAGAGGGGTTGGGCTACTCGGATGCCATTGGAGATTGGCTCATCTCCGCTGAGGTTCGTGAACAAATGGAAGGGTTTGTGTTCTCATGAGAGCAACCTTGTATTATCGGGGGAAGCTGTCGTCCTGTAATTACGACTGTCCATATTGTCCGTTTAGCAAAACGGTAGATTCCAAGGAAACGTTGGAAGTGGATGAACAACAACTGCGTCAATTTGTGAATTGGGTGAGGGATCAGGAGAGTATTGGACATCAATTTTCGATTTTCTTTAACCCGTATGGAGAAGCTCTGGTACGACGCTGGTATCGGGAAGCGATGATCGAACTATCGCATATGCCACATGTGGACAAAATTGCAGTTCAAACCAACCTGTCCGTCAAACTGGACTGGGCCCGTGAATTAAATCGGGATAAAGCGGCATTCTGGGCGACCTATCACCCGCGTGAGACGAAGGAGTCTTCCTTCGTCAAACAATGTTTGACTTTACGAGAGATGGGGCTTGCTTTTAGTGTGGGGACGGTTGGATTGCGCAGTGCATTTCCTGCTATTGAATCGATGAGGCAGGCTTTACCTGATGACGTGTATATGTGGATCAATGCCTTTAAAGATCGACCCCAATATTATACCGTAGAAGAGGTCGACTTTTTACGATCCGTTGATCCGCTGTTTGAAGGGAACCTGCGGGATTATGAGAGTCTGGGCAAGCGCTGTTCAGCTGGTTCGGAGGTATTTTATGTTCAAGGGTCAGGGCATGTAAAAAGGTGTTACAAGGATCGTCGAATTATTGGGCATCTCTACCGAGATGGTTTGAAGGCTTTGGCCGCAGATCGGCCTTGTGGCATGAAGAAGTGCGGCTGTTATATCGGTTATATTCATATGGAGGATTCTCCGTTCAGGGATATCTTTGGCCGTGGATTGCTTGAACGTAATCCGGTTCTGATCAATCAATAAGTATCGGTCAGCAAGTAGGATGATGTTACGGAAGAATTGTAGCAGTCTCTTGGTTATTTTAAAGTGGGATGATGTGTAGCTATAATTAGTTCGAGTATGACAAAGGGGTGCCTGATGAACAGCTTTTATGCTGCTCATCGGCACCCCTTTTATGAAAGAAAAGATAGCCTTATTTATCGAATGGCCACTTTGTACGTACGCAACCACGAGTTGATTTGTGTGAGATAAGCAAATAGCTGTGGACCAGACATTAACTGTCCAAACCAAGGCAGGTTCGATGAAGCATCCGGGGAGGAGGCCAATTTGCGAATTTGAGCTTTGTCGATTAATGGCAAGATCGGTGAACTTTCATCATCCAGAATATCAAGCACCTGCTGTTTAACGGCAGCAAGATACTGCGGGTTATGCGTTTTCGGATACGGACTCTTTTTCCGGTACAACACATCGTCAGGCAGTACACCTTCCAGCGCTTTACGAAGAATGCCTTTTTCCCGTCCGCCTGTCATTTTCATTTCCCAAGGTACGTTAAACACATATTGAATCAAACGATGATCACAGTAAGGGACCCGAACTTCAAGCCCAGCTCCCATACTCATCCGATCTTTTCGATCCAGTAGTGTAGGCATAAAGCGGGTGATGTTCAGATAGGACATAACTCTCATCTGTGCTGCCTTACCGGTCTCCCCGTTGAGTAAAGGCACTTCAGCCACAGCATCCGAGTAACGATCCGCGAGATAATCGAGTGGCCTGATCCATTCCCGAATGTCAGGGGATAACAATCCTGCTCGCATATCAGGCGCTACAGACCATGGGAATGTTCCGGAGTTCAGCATCTCTTCCCGATGAAACCAGGGATAACCGCCAAATACTTCATCCGCTGCCTCGCCCGAAATGGCAACGGTGGCTCCTTTTTTGATTTCTTTACAGAACAGATAGAGAGAGGAATCTACATCCGCCATACCCGGTAAATCCCTTACGAGCATCGCCTGAGTCAACGCATGAACCAGTTCTCCGTTTTCAATTTCAATCCAGTGATGATCTGTCTTCAGTTCATCCACCATTCGTTGAATCCAGGGTCCATCTGCACCAGGCTGGAAGGAATGGGCCTGAAAATGTTTTGCATTATCTACATAGTCGACAGAATACGTACTGACCTGACCTTGACCAGTTCGGTTGTAATAATCCACCGCTAACGCAGATAGAGCACTTGAATCGAGTCCACCTGATAAAAGGGAGCAGACCGGAACGTCTGAAGCCAATTGGCGTTCTAATGTATCCTGCAACAGTCTGCGAACTTCGGCAGCAGTTTCTTCCACATTATGTTCGTGATTTTGACTTTCAAGCTTCCAGTATGCATAGGTTTTAATACCGTTTCGGTTGTAGATAAGCGCATGTGCAGGTTTGAGCTCGTTAAGGGATGAGTATACGCCGTGTCCAGGTGTCCGGGCAGGACCGACGATAAATACTTCTGCCAAACCTTCAGGGCCAACCGCAGCTTCAACATCCGGGTGAATGAGCAGTGCTTTGGGTTCTGAGCCAAATATGAGTGCATCCTTTGCATGACTGTAGAACAGGGGTTTGACGCCCAGCCGATCACGGGCGATAAAAACCTGTTCGCGTCCGCCATCCCATATGGCAAATGCAAAAATTCCGTTAAACCGGTCAACGCAAGCCGGTCCCCACTCAATATAAGAGGCGAGCAGCACTTCCGTATCACATTGTGTGCGGAAATGGTGTCCCCGCTGGAGCAATTCCTTTTTCAACTCGGGTGCATTGTATAGTTCTCCGTTATACACGACGGTATAGGAGGTGTCTCCCTGTAACGCATGCATGGGCTGTGCCCCGTTCTCCGGGTCCATAACGCTGAGACGCCGATGTCCGAACGCACAAGGATTGGAGATCCATGTACCTGAAGCGTCGGGCCCTCGGTTCGACAAGCTGTCCGTCATCCGGACCAGCAGCTCTGATTCCTGGGTCAAGTCCCGATTCCACTGTATGAAGCCGGTTATACCGCACATGGTTTGTTCATCCTTTCTTAGTCGAGTCATTCATCCGTATGACTGCTTAAGTTGCTAACAGCCAGCAAATGTTGTTTTTTTCGTCAGAAGTCGTAACAAATATATGCCGAAAGCAGGCATAAAATGTCTGTCCTCTTCGGAAACTAGTTCTAGGACAACGGCCTCAACATGCCTGTGAAGGAGAGAACTTGCAAATGGACAGTATGACCTATTATGTATCTGTCATGGGGCGCTCCGTTATTCCGGACCCCCACGTAACGTCGTATGAATGGGTGATTCAGGCGACGCCTCAGGAGGCGGAACAATTACTGGGACTGCTTAATCTGATGCAGGAAAAAGAAGAAGAGGCCTTTCCAGGAATGGTTTTCCCTTGGCCGGATACGCCGGAGGAGTCTGTAAACCGTGCATATGAAGCTGTGTTACAGCAGGTGTATCGGGAGATTTATCGCTTGGGAACACCAGAGACCCGATATCAGATCGAACAAAGTACATGAATTGGACAAAGGAGCGATAACAAATGTATGCCATTCAGGATGCCAAAATACGCAGATTAACCGAAGTGGATGGATTGTCTTGTGCAGAAGTTGAAGTACAGCCTGGAAATACGGGGGATCCGTCTTTGCTTGTATACGTTGCGGCAACCCAGCCGGGGAACTCGCTTGAAGTTGTTCGAATTGTACGCAATCATTCGGATGCTGTTCTGGACTGGTACAATAACAATATGCACACGGCGTTTGAAGATGCCACAGAAACAGCGTTTGAGAACAGTGAAGGCATTGCCGCAGGAGAAGATAAAGCCCGGTTTCAGAGTGAGCTACTTGCTTTTGGATTACTGGGGCCGACGCTTCAGCGCTATTTGGTGGGGCAGGCTTAAGGTGGGTATTCCAGCAAATGCCGATAACAGGAAAGGATAAGCGGAATTACCCGGAGCCATACTAAATGCAAGTTCCGGGGAGGTGATAGCAATGGCTTCCAAGTTCAAGAAAAACAAAGGGAACCTTTATGCGCATCATACCGAGTTTGCCGAGGAAGTGCTCGCCATTAACAGCAAGCGTCCTGCCCAGAAAAATCCGTGGCTTAAGGGAAACAAGTAACCGGAATGCAAAAACCCGCCCTTCTTTCGAAAGGCGGGTTTTTGAATGTTTATTTTAACTTGGTTGTGAAACTTCTGATCAGGCATATTCACGCAGCACTTGAATTCCTTTGACGATATTGTATACAAAACTTAATGCATAAATGACAAAGAACAGAATGACAAATCCGACAGCGGAACCCAGACTGTGGGCGGTAACGAAGAAATAAAGTAGCGGGATTGCCGCAAGAAACGGGAATATATGCGAGAATAAGGCCCGTTTAGCATGTCCCTCAATATAGTTGTCTTTGGCTACAATCCAAATAATGATGGGAAACAGGAACGGTGCGAAGAAAATACTAAAATAGGATAATGCTGATAAAAGTTGTCTCATAGCGGTTTCTCTCCTTTATTTGGTTCAGTAGAATGTATGTATGCAAATGATTACCCAGCAAGTCTCATCCTGAATATATCTGCTCTTGTTCTAAACGCACCTGAGCTTAATATTCTCAATATTGCCTGCTTAAAGCATTCATATTCTGTACCTGTGTTGAGTATGAAAATAATACGTTCAAGTCATGGGGAACGATGCAATTATTAATTTTTTTATAAAACTATTGAAAAATATAGAAATGAGAGTATAATAGTAATAGCGCTGTATTTTTATTATACATATTTGTCTCAGTAGCTCAGCAGGATAGAGCAACGGCCTTCTAAGCCGTCGGTCGGGGGTTCGAATCCCTCCTGGGACGTAATAAAAAAAGCTTCCTTTGGGAAGCTTTTTTTGCGTACTGGGGAGGGATGAATGATTGGTTTTTATGGAAAAGCGATAAAGAATTATAGGTATAAACTATCAACTGTATAGAATTTATATATTTAAATAATAAACCGTTTTGTGACACAATGAAGGTATTAATCATGAAAGCGACGGTGGTATCCATGCAATCGATTAATCAATGGCAGGCGAATGAGTATGACAACAAACTGGCTTTTGTATCGGGTTATGGTAAAAGTTTAATCTCATGGCTTCAACCTCAAAAAGGGGAGTATATCCTTGACTTGGGCTGCGGGACGGGAGATTTGACGTACGAAATTTCTGCAGCGCAGGCTGAAGTGGTTGGCATGGATGCATCACCGGATATGATTCGTCGTGCAAGAGAGAAGTTTCCCGATATCGAGTTCATGGAGGGTGACGGCCATCAGTTTGCGACGAACAAGCTCTATGATGCCGTCTTTTCCAATGCAGCTCTGCACTGGATGAGTAGTCCGCGACTGGTAGTGGATAGTATATGGAAGTCTTTGAAGCCTGGGGGGCGTTTTGTGGCGGAGTTCGGTGGCAAAGGGAATGTGCAGATCATTGTAAATGCATTAGAAGAAGTGTTTGAAAGACAAACTGGTATTCCTGGATCAGAGCGCAATCCTTGGTATTTCCCGACGATCGGGCAATATAGCAACATTTTGGAACAATGCGGATTTTTGGTTCGACAGGCCTATCACTATGACCGTCCTACCAGACTGGCGGATGGTGAACAGGGTATAGAGGGCTGGTTGGCTCATTTTGGAGGGGACTATTTTGAAGGTTTGAACCAGGAGCAGATACAGGAAATCTGTCGTGAAACGAGCCAAATCGTTGTGCCGAAACTCTGGAAAGAAGATGCGATCTATGCCGATTATAAGCGTCTTCGAATAGAAGCAGTAAAGCCGGGAAGTTAAATAATCAAATGATGTATCTTTGTTAAATGAATTAATAGCATATTTTTCATGAAATCCATTGATCACATATAGGCTGGGAATCTCTTTCAGAATGAAGAGGCTCTTGGCCTTTTTTTCTATGTTTTATTTTAAAATTGAACTATTCAATCGACAAATAATTACAATTTCACACTTTTCTCTTACTCAAGAACCATATAAGTAATTTTGATATCATATTTGTAATTATTTAGAAGGGAAATGTGTTATTTTAGTAGAATAATTTACCAAGGGTCAATCTACTTGCAGATAGGGCGGTGAGTTGTCACAGGTATTGCAGTACTTGTCATTGCAGGACCCAAGCGATTGGTGAGGTACTTTCATATTGAGAAGGAGGGGCATAGCCTTGAATAAACGATTGATATCCATATTGTTAAGTATCCTAATGACTTTTTCTATCATCATGCCAGCGGCCGGAGCCGCTCCTGTTGGTGTCCAGCTTGAGAACTCGCTAAGTAAGGCCGAAGCCACACAATGGAGAGAGATTCTTGCCCAGCGGGAAGAAAAGCTTGCAGCAGATCCATTTTTGGACAAGAGCCTGGAAGGTCTTGGGGGAGAGAAAACAAGAGTAATTGTTGAACTCTCCAATAAACCAGTTGCAGTTGCGCAAGGTGAATCTACCCTCTCTGGAAAATCTTTTACCTCCTCTATGGAAACAAAGGCTGTGACTCAAGTCGAGCAACAACAACAGTCATTTGTACATAGCCTCACTCAGAATAAAATCAAACATGAAGTATTGGAAAATTACGCATACGCCCTGAATGGTGTAGCCATCGAACTTAAGGGCAACCAATTGGGACAGTTGCTTCGCATACCGGGCGTGGTCAGTGTATACCCTGACCTTGAAATTACCGTAGCCCCGGAAACAGATGAAGTGAACCCTTATATGAAAGATACCGCACCATTTATTGGCGCCCCTGAAGTATGGAATCTGGGATACAAAGGAAAAGGCGTAAAAGTTGGTGTTATTGATACAGGAATCGATTATGAACATCCTAATTTGCAAGACGCCTACAAAGGTGGATGGGATTTCGTAGGGAATGACAATGATCCTTACGAAACAACGCATGAAGAATGGAAGGCTTCCGGTCAACCGGAATTCAATGAAACCGGAAGCGCGTATTATACTTCCCATGGTACTCACGTAGCGGGTACAATTGCAGCTCGTGAAGCAGGGGACTACGGCATTGTCGGAGTTGCTCCCGAAGCTGATATTTATGCCTATCGTGTTCTTGGACCCTATGGCAGTGGACAAACTTCATGGGTACTAGGGGGAATTGATCGTTCCGTTGCTGATGGTATGGACGTAATCAATCTCTCGCTGGGTAACGCTGCCAATGATCCAAGTTATATTACGTCGGTTGCTCTCAACAATGCTATGTTGTCTGGCGTGACAGCTGTTGTGGCGAGTGGTAACAGTGGTCCTAACCGCTATACATTGGGCTCCCCAGGGGCATCGGCTATGGCGATCACTGTAGGTAACTCCACAGGTCCTAGCCAAACTATTACAGCCAACACTCATTTCTGGATTGGTGAGCAAGGTAAAGGTATACTTCCTGAAGAACAACCTGTCCCCGAAGTTGAGCCATCTCCTGAACTGGGAGCGGCACCGGGTACGGATACGTCTGAAGTTCCGGCTCAAGGCGAACCATCAACGACATCGGAAGACGCGACAAGCGAAGAAGCTTCATCAACAAACGAAGCTGCATTGTCTGGATCAGCATCTGATGATGCTACAGATTTAGATGTGGAAGCCAGCCAATCCGAAGAGGGGGTTCAGCCAGCATCGCCTTCGGCACCAGTCGAAACCTCTCCAGAGGTTGCACCGGTGAAAGAAGAGCCTGCTATTGCTCCAACTGAAACGGAGCCAAATCCAAAGGCTGTTACTGAGTCGGTGTACCGACTTGATGTGATGGGTTGGAGCCTGTCGGCAGATCCGGAATCTGTTTTGACGGATCAATATGGGCTGGTATTTGCAGGGTTGGGTAAACCGACCGACTTTGAAGGCAAGGATTTTACAGGCAAAGTGGCTTTTGTGCAGCGCGGTGAGCTGGCATTTGTGGAGAAAGTAGCCAATGCCAAAGCTGCTGGTGCAGTTGCTATTATCGTATATAACAATATTCCAGGCCCGATCGGTGTAAGTTTGGGAGATAATTTTGAACTTATTCCAACCTTGAGCATGTCGAAGGAAGATGGAGAAAGTATCAAGGCTGAACTGGATGCCGGTCAACGTGTTGAAGTAAGCTTCAGTGACTTTATTAAAGGTCAAACGGCTGGCGATGAAATGAATGCATCCAGCTCCCGCGGACCAGCCAAGGTGACTCTGGATATCAAACCGGATGTAGTTGCACCGGGTACCAGCATTCTGTCTACAGTTCCTGCCTATGGCAAGGACGAGCCTGGAGCAGATTATTCACAGGCTTATGATCGTAAATCAGGTACAAGTATGGCTACACCTCATGTTGCCGGACTGGTTGCCTTGTTGATTGAAAAGCACAGTGACTGGACACCTTTTGATATTAAAGTTGCACTCATGAACAATAGTAAAGTGCTCGACACGACAAAATATGATGTGTTTGATCAAGGTGCAGGACGTATTCAAGCAGTAAAAACGATTGATCCTGCTGCACTTGTTAAAGTATTGGATGTAACGAAGTACACAGAAAATGGCGTGGCTGTCGAGAAACCTAATGTTACAGGTAGTGTCAATTTCGGTAACTTCCTGAGCACGGACGAAAAAACCGTCAGCAAAACGATCAAAGTGGAGTCGCTGAATGGCAGTAGTGGAAACTACACTGTAAGCGTGAATCCAACACGTACGGTACCTGGTGTATCCGTTGCGGTGGACAAGAGCTCTTTTACACTTAATGGTGAGGAAGAGTTGCAGGTTACCATCACAGTTCCAAAAGGTGTTACTGCGGTAACAGAAGCGCAAGGATACCTTCAGTTGTCTAATGGAACGGACACATTTACGGTTCCGTATGTCGCACATTTTAACCTTACCCTGGCAGGTGTTAAATACATTGAGACTGTAAAAGGTACAGAGAAGAACCCGTTCCATTATCCATTGAAGTCTGATGGTACGCTGGATACACTTAATGTAGCTATGGAATTCTATAATCCGATGAATTTTGCACTTATTGAGATCTTTGATGGCCTTAACCCCGATGGGGGCTATTATGGTGATGGATATATTGGATCTATTTTTGGGAACTACTACAATTTCGCTGCCAACACAAGATATAATCTGGCTTGGGATGGACAGTATGCAGACTACACTACCGACAAGGTAACGACTATTCCAGATGGTCTTTATACGGTTGACATTACTACAATCGGTGTTGATGGCAAAACGTATATTGAAGATACTTCTCCATTTTTGGTGAAAAAAGCAGCGCCGGTTGTAACAGCACCAGCTAAGTTGGAATTCAAACAAGATGAATCTGCTGTTATTAGCGGCAGCGTGGATGACTTGTACTTCCGTGTCGCTCCTGCGCTTAAAGACAGCTGGAACATTGTGTTTGACCCAGCGGCTGCCTTGAAAGCCACGTACGTCCTGAAAAAAGAGGACGGTTCAATTTACAAGGAGGGTGTATTTGAAGTAAAACCTGATGGTAGCTTCACTCTTCCTTTAGAAGGCATCCAAGCAGGTGAATATGCCGTCGAACTTACGGTAAAAGACCAACAAGGGCTTTCTGGTAAAGCCACTACGGCACTGAGTTTGAAATCCAAGGAGACTGAGCCGGAAACTCCAGCTGTCAAAGCGCCTGGAACACCTGTGTTGTCTCATAATAATTGGGTTGGTAATGGCCTGAGCGAAGGCTCATATATCGTTACCATGAACCTGTGGTGGGGCGAGAACGCCACCAGCTACAAGCTTTATGAGGACGGGGTTTTGATCGATACGCAAAAGTTGACCTACAATGCGCCTCTGGCACAGTTTGCCCAAACGAAGATCACAGGCAAAGCCAACGGAACCTATACTTACGTAGCCGAGCTAACGAACGACAAAGGGACCACGCGGAGTCAGACACTGACAGTCAAGGTTACCAACGCATCGCCAGGCAAAGCAGTTCTCTCTCAAGACAACTGGGATGGCGACGGTAATTATAAGGTAACTATGAACTTGTGGTGGGGAACCAATGCCACGGAATACCGGCTCTACGAAAATGATAAGTTGATCGACACCCAAACACTCAAAGCGGTTACGCCTAATGCGCAAAGTGCTGTTACTTCGCTGACTGGGCGCACTGCGGGTACGTATACGTACCGGGCTGAGTTACTTAACGCAGCTGGTGTCACCAGCACGGACAAGATCACGGTAAAGGTGAAGTAAGTTCTTCCGGCACTAAGTTATTGAAGGAATTTGTTTTCCGCATAAGCGGTCTTTATCCTGATCTAGGGATGGAGACCGTTTTTTTGGTCATTTTCTGCGGTGTGAATGGATGGCTACTCATGGTTCTGTTAAGGTGTAAATTGAATATAGTTCACATGAAAGTGCGTCATAAATAAAACGCTCCCCTTAGGAGGGGGCAAGTTTTACTGCCTGTCACCACCATAAGGAGAGCGTGAGTTAAAAGTCTTGTATATGATCTGAAGATATCCTTTTATTGAATCTAACCGATCACTCGATTTTTGCTGGCCTTGATACCTGCGATCAGTAAAACAACGGCAAGGATAACCTGTACGAGCAATGGGATCGTCCATCCTTTTGTCCAGTCATGAAGCACGCCGAACAGCAAAGGTCCGACGGCCGCCAGCATGTACCCAAAGGATTGAGCCATACCTGAAAGTCCCGCAGCCTGTCTTGCATCGGACGTACGCAGTACAAAAAACATGGTTACAAGTCCGAACGAAGCCCCGGCTCCAACGCCAGCCAAAGCAACACCAACGGTTACGAGAGAGGAAATACCACTCAAAAGAAATACGTATCCCAGAATCAGACATGACCCTGTAATTGCTGTCAACTTACGTTGATCTTTCATTCGACCTGCAAGAATGGGAACGATGAACGTTACTGGTACACTAACCATTTGCATCAGGGATAACATCCAGCCCGCTGAAGAGGAACTAAAACCCTGATCAGATAGAACCTCGGGCAGCCAGGTAATGGTCGTGTAAAAAATTAAAGATTGCAGTCCCATAAACAACGTGACATGCCAGGCTAAGGAAGATGAAATAAGACGAACCGGCTTCGCTTCTGTTCTCGAAGCCACATAAACTTCGCCGCGACGTCCAGAACGGACGTGAGGCAGCCAGAGAATCAGGGCCAGAATGGACAGTATAGCCCACATGCCCAGTGAAGCGTGCCATCCCATGGAGGTTAAACCTGCCGCAGGAACACTGATTCCTGAAGCGATGGCGCCCCATATATTCATGGACACGGAATAGAGGCCGGTAACGAGTCCTACTCGCAATGGGAAATCCCGCTTGATTAGACTTGGCAGCAATACATTGCTTAGGGCAATGCCACATCCAAGAATCGCTGTTCCTGCGAAGAGGACGGGAATAGAGGGCATAAACCGGAGGGATACACCTATGGTTACGAGAATTATGGCAGTTAACAGAGCGGTTTCTAGTCCGAATCTTCGCGCCAATTGTGGAGCAAACGGAGAGATTGCCGCGAAGGCAAGCAAAGGAAGAGAGGTAAGTAAGCCAGCCAAAGTATGACTTATCCCTGTATCTGTACGGATCAGTTCCACAATTGGACCTGTTGCCGTAATAGGTGAACGCATGGTCGCTGCGATAACGATAATGCCTGCCAGCAAGAGTCCAAGTTTCAGGGATGATGACGATGAATTATCGACTGCAGAGCGGTCAGGTGAGTTTTGATGTAAAGATGATGGCATGGTAAATCTCCTATAGTTTATTTGTCTAATATGTATACATTGATACATACCTATACACAAATAAGCATAACATCCCGTGTCAACATCAGCAGATTAACGTATTCAATTATCCCCAGAACGCAAAAAAGCTTCCCGAAGGAAGCTTTTTTATTACGTCCCAGGAGGGATACTCTCCTTGCAGTCGAGACTGCGAAGTAGTGCTCACGAAGCTTATGCTCCGACGAACCATGGGGGTTCTCATCCCCAGAACGCAAAAAAGCTTCCCGAAGGAAGCTTTTTTATTACGTCCCAGGAGGGATACTCTCCTTGCAGTCGAGACTGCGAAGTATTCCTACCGAAGCTTATGCTCCGACGAACCTTTGGGGTTCTCATCCCTAGAACGCAAAAAAGCTTCCTGAAGGAAGCTTTTTTTATTACGTCCCAGGAGGGATTCGAACCCCCGACCGACGCCTTAGAAGGGCGTTGCTCTATCCAGCTGAGCTACTGAGACAAGAATTTTTTCAAGCAAAATTGATTTTATCATAAATAATAATGAATATCAAACATTTTATTTCAATATATTTTTCGTGTATGATATTTGGCGGCAGTAACGTTTTTTTCATTATAATTAAGGTTATGTTAGAATATCAGAAGAACTCAAAAATAGATCGACTTTCGTTTAATATACATCTATTTATGGTTGATTGCGACTGGAGATTCAGGATACAGAGGAGGTGCTCCTATTAAGGAATCCACGACCCCGGAAACCGAGCACAGCAACAATATCGTGCTGTTTCCTAAGACGCTGGACTATTACCAGATTCAATTGACGGTTATGCTAGAAAATGAACGATATGGTGAAGCGATGGACCTGCTTCGCTTTTTGCTGCAATGCCAAGGGCAGGAAGAACGGCATTACGATGAATGGCGAGCCTTGCTCGAATGGCTTGAAGCTGCTTTCCCTCATTATGGGGAAGGGGTATCCGAGATTCGTGAAGAGCGTGAGGAAGAGGACATCAGCGAAGAGGACATGGCACGCCAACATGCCCGGTCCAAGCTTGAGCAGGATGACGGTTATGCGGATAAACTGCTTCGTACCGTGATGGAGGAACCTTTATCTGAACAAACGATGTTGGCGCTGGAACAGCTTGCCTATTTGGATCGGCCAGAAATTGATGATTCGCTTACCGGTTGGCTTAAAGACAAGACACTGCATCCATTGCTTCAGTTCCGTGTGCTTCAAACATTACGTCGCCGAGGTGTCCAAGGCATGATTGCGTTTACTCGTGGGGAAGAGCCGGTTGAAGTGGAAATTGATACTGTTCCGCTAAGACCTGAGGATTTTCCGATTCAGATTGTTCAGATTCTTGAAAGGGTGGCAGATCAGACGGAGGTTCATGAACCTACGCTCTTTTATTTTGCACAGGAACTGTGGATTCAATATGTCATGGCTGTGTACGGAACCCGTGATTATATGTCCATGCTGGAAGAAAATGATTCCATGACAGATATATGGGCAGCCGCTCTACATATGACCGTTGCAGACAGCCTGGGCGGTTCGCATGACGAGGAAGATACTCGCTCAATGTATGCTGTGACAGGGGCGATGCGCTTTCGTCTGGAACAGGCATATCGATCGATGAAGCAGTTTGTTTCAGCCGGTTTGGACGGTTAATAGGAGCCGGAAACGTTTTCCTCAAACCGTATCAAGGGATTCCCCTTGAAAAAGAATCTAATCTTGTTTATACTAAAATGGTTATTTTGTACGTGATTGCCTACGTGAACATGTGAATTTTGGAGGGGAAAGTATACAATGAAAGCAACTTGGGAAAAGATAGAGAAGAACCTTGGGGTTCTTGAGGTTGAAGTGGGTGCAGATCGTGTAACTGCAGCACTCGACAAAGCTTTTAATAAAGTAGTTAAACAAGCAAACGTACCTGGATTCCGTAAAGGTAAAGTTCCACGTCCAATTTTCGAAGCTCGTTTTGGTGTGGAAAGCTTGTATCAAGAAGCAATCGACATTTTGCTTCCTGAAGCTTACACAGAAGCAATCGACCAAACGGATATCTTCCCGGTTGATCGTCCTGATGTAGATATCGAACAATTCGCTAAAGGACAAGTGTTCAAGTTCAAAGCGAAAGTTACTGTTAAACCTGAAGTTACACTGGGTGACTACAAAGGCGTTGAAGTTGCTGTAGCCAAACATGAAGTAACAGATGTAGAAGTGACTGAAGAGCTCGAGCGTCTTCAACAACGTCACGCAGAACTCGTTGTTATCGACGAAGGTGCTGCACAAAACGGCGACGTTGCTGTAATCGACTTTGACGGTTCCGTTGATGGTGTACCGTTCGAAGGCGGACAAGCTGAGCGTTATTCTCTGGAACTTGGTTCCAACACGTTCATTCCAGGATTTGAAGAGCAGGTTGTGGGTCTGTCCACAGGTGACTTCAAAGACGTTGAAGTGACTTTCCCAGAGAGCTACCATGCAGCTGAACTGGCTGGCAAACAAGCGGTATTCAAAGTGAAAGTACATGAAATCAAACGTAAACAACTTCCTGAACTGGATGACGAGTTTGCAAAAGATGTTAGTGAATTCGATACGCTTGAAGAGTACAAAGCTGATCTGAAAAAACAATTGGAATCCCGTAAAGCAGATGAAGCCAAAGCAGCTCAAGAAAATGCTGTTGTAGAAAAAGTGGCTGAAAATGCTGAAGTGGACATTCCTTCTGCAATGGTTGACAGCGAAGTACAAAACATGATGCGTGATTTCGACAACCGTCTGCGCAACCAAGGTATGAACCTGGAAATGTTCCTGAGCTTCTCCGGTCAAACTCAAGCTGATCTGAGAGGACAAATGCAGGAAGATGCTTCCAAACGTGTTCGCAACAACCTGGTTCTTGAAGCAGTTGGTAAAGCGGAAAACATCGAAGTGTCTGACGAAGAAGTTAACCAAGAACTCGAAAAAATGGCTGAGTCTTACAAGCGTCCTGCTGAAGAGATTCGTGGCATTCTCGAGGGTAATGGTTCCCTGGACAGCCTTCGTGATGAAGTGAAACTGCGTAAAACGATCGATGTTCTCGTTGAGAACAGCAAAGTCGTTGAAGCTGTTGAAGCTCCAGCTGAAGAAGTTGCTGCAGAAGCTGACGAAAAATAAGACAAGCTGTTATGTAATGAACAGCTCTGAATAAACGATAAGGCACGTGAATCATTGCGTGCCTTATTTTTAAATTATGGCATCCATTTTATAGAGGATTCAGTAATAATATGGATGTTATTCGTTGCGGTATTGGTTATGCATATCGAAGGTGTTACGGTTCTCCTGCAAATAAAAAAAAGGTGAAACGGCATAGGATTGCTCCGATTTGCACATACATAGAAAACATGGTTAAATATGATCAGGCTAAAAAGTAAACTCACTTAGGCTTGACACCACCTGTGAAAAATGACATTGTCACAGGAACGTGTTAGAATGAATTTGGGTTTGCTTTACAGGTAGCCTATGTCTAATTACATGTAGAAAAGAGGTTGGTCTCATGAGTCTGGTGCCAATGGTTGTAGAACAAACCAATCGAGGCGAGCGTTCTTACGATATATATTCGCGTTTGCTGAAGGATCGCATTATTTTTCTAACCAGTGCGATTGATGACGATGTAGCCAATCTTGTCATAGCGCAGCTTTTGTTTTTGGCAGCCGACGATCCTGAGAAGGATATCAGCTTGTACATTAATTCACCTGGTGGTTCTGTCACCGCAGGGATGGGTATATACGATACGATGCAATATATCAAGCCGGATGTATCGACCATTTGCGTAGGTATGGCAGCAAGCATGGGTTCGTTATTGCTGACAGCCGGCGCTCCTGGCAAACGATATGCGCTGACTAACAGCGAAGTGATGATTCATCAGCCGCTTGGCGGCGTTCAAGGACAGGCTGCGGACATCAAAATTCACGCAGAATGGATTATTAAAACACGTCAGAAACTGAATCAAATATACGTCGATCGTACAGGTCAACCCCTTGAGAAAATCGAGCGGGACACGGACCGTGACTTTTTCATGAGTGCTGAAGAAGCCAAAACGTACGGCATTATTGACCAGGTGCTCAGCAGACCGATCAATTCCTAAAGGGGTGGTTTCATGTTTAAATTTAACGATGAGAAAGGGCAATTGAAATGCTCTTTTTGCGGTAAATCTCAGGAACAGGTGCGCAAGCTGGTCGCTGGACCAGGCGTTTACATTTGTGATGAATGTATCGAACTGTGCACTGAAATCGTAGAGGAAGAGCTCGGTCATGACGAAGAACTGGACCTCAAAGATATTCCAAAACCGAAAGAAATCCGTGATATTCTTGACCAGTACGTTATTGGACAGGATCAGGCGAAAAAGTCTTTGTCTGTAGCGGTTTACAATCACTATAAACGGATCAACACGCAAAGCAAGATTGAGGACGTTGAATTGCAAAAAAGTAACATTTTGCTGTTAGGACCTACGGGTTCTGGTAAAACATTACTTGCGCAAACGATGGCCAAAATCCTTAATGTTCCTTTTGCTATTGCTGATGCAACTTCATTGACTGAAGCAGGTTATGTCGGCGAAGATGTAGAGAACATTCTGCTCAAGCTGATTCAAGCTGCTGATTATGATGTGGAAAAAGCAGAGCGCGGCATTATTTATATCGATGAAATTGACAAAGTGGCGCGTAAATCCGAGAACCCATCCATTACACGTGATGTATCGGGTGAAGGTGTTCAACAGGCGCTTCTGAAGATTTTGGAAGGAACTGTAGCTTCTGTACCACCACAAGGTGGTCGTAAGCATCCACATCAGGAATTCATCCAGATTGATACTACCAACATCTTGTTCATTTGTGGCGGTGCCTTCGATGGTCTGGAGCAAATGATCAAACGCCGGATCGGTAAAAAAGTCATCGGCTTTAACACCGTTGCGGAACAAAAAGATCTTAAACCAGGTGAATATCTGGGAATGGTATTGCCGGAAGACTTGCTGAAATTCGGTCTGATTCCGGAATTTGTAGGCCGTTTGCCAGTTATCTCCACATTGGAGCCGCTGGACGAAGATACTTTGGTACGGATTCTGTCCGAACCAAAAAATGCGCTTACGAAACAATACCAAAAATTGCTTGAACTGGATAATGTGAATCTGGTGTTTGAACCAGGAGCATTACTGGCGATTGCGAAAGAAGCCATTAAACGTAACACGGGTGCACGTGGACTGCGCGCAATCATCGAGGGCATTATGCTTGAGATTATGTACGAAGTACCTTCCCGTGATGATGTTACGAACTGTGTCATTACCGAAGAGGTCGTTGAGAAGAGAGTCGTGCCTGAACTAAGCCAATCCAAGGACGACAAGCAGGAAGAAAGTGCCTAACTACAGGTGAATATTCCGTTTCAACACTGAAATATAGACTTGTCAGTTCTCCACTCCTGGCAGAAGGCGAATTCATGTCTCTGTCAGGGTGGAGCTTTGACGTTGTGGGGAGAGAAATCACTCATGTTTTTAAGACAAGATACACGACCCGTAAAAGTGGGGAACTTAACGATTGGTGGCAGCAACGAGGTCATCATTCAGAGCATGTGTACAACGAAAACGGCAGACGTTGAGGCAACCGTGGCAGAGATTTTGCGTTTGGAAGAAGCGGGCTGCCAAGTAGTACGTGTAACGGTGAACAATGAGGAAGCTGCCGCAGCTATTAAGGAAATCAAGAAACGGATTCATATTCCGCTCGTAGCGGATATCCATTTTAATTATAAACTGGCGCTCCTTGCGATTGAGAACGGCATCGATAAAGTACGGATTAATCCCGGCAATATCGGTAAACGAGCCAAAGTAGAGGAAGTCGTCAAAGCTTGTAAAGAGAAGGGTATTCCGATTCGGATCGGGGTAAACGCAGGTTCTCTGGAAAACCACTTGCTTGAAAAATATGGTTATCCAACAGCTGATGCTATGGTAGAAAGTGCACTTTATCACATTGGTATTTTGGAAGAATTGGATTTTCACGATATTATCGTGTCTCTCAAAGCATCGGATGTACCGATGGCGATTGAGGCTTATTCCAAAGCGGCTGAGATCATCCAGTATCCGTTGCATCTGGGCATTACCGAGGCGGGTACGTTGTTCTCCGGTACAATTAAAAGTTCTGCCGGTATGGGTGCCTTGTTATCCATGGGTATTGGTTCGACAATGCGGATATCGCTTAGTGCGGACCCTGTTGAGGAGATCAAGGTTGCACGTGACTTGCTCAAAACCTTTGGTCTGATTTCCAATGCAGCTACGCTGATTTCCTGCCCGACCTGTGGCCGTTTGGATATCGATCTGTTCTCCATTGCGAATGAAGTGGAAGAGTATATCTCCAAGCTCAAGGTGCCGATCAAAGTATCGGTGCTGGGTTGTGCCGTTAACGGTCCAGGTGAAGCGAAGGAAGCGGATATCGGTATTGCCGGTGCACGCGGTGAAGGCTTGTTGTTCCGTCATGGTAAAATGATCCGTAAAGTGCCGGAAGAAATCATGGTTGAGGAATTGAAAAAAGAGATCGACAAAATCGTGGAGTCCTATGAAACGACAGGTGTTATTCCTGGCCGCTCGCACTGATTGATCTATATATCGTTTTGTAACAGTCCGTCAGCAATGACGGGCTGTTTTTTGTTCTCAAACATACAATTTCCTGATCACCCGTTTACGTCTCGGTGAAAAGGCTATACTACCAAGTATTAGCATGATCTCATATGAGAATAGGGATAGAACAGGAGGATGTTGAGACATGGAATTCGGTATGGTCATAATGATGATTCAGCTATTTTTTGGTGTGGTGATCGGTTTGTATTTCTGGAATTTGCTTCGTGGCCAGAAAACAAATCGCAGTGCGGTGGAGCGTGAATCCCGCAAAGAACTGGAGAAGCTGCGGAAGTTGCGCTCCATTTCACTCACCAAGCCCCTGGCAGAGAAGACACGTCCGGCAACCATCAATGATATTGTAGGGCAAAAAGACGGACTGCGCGCCCTTAAAGCCGCGCTATGCAGTGCTAACCCACAACATGTCATTATATATGGACCCCCAGGGGTCGGGAAAACAGCTGCTGCAAGGGTGGTTTTGGAAGAAGCCAAAAAGAATCCGTCATCTCCCTTCAAGGCCGATGCCAAATTCACGGAGCTCGACGCTACGACGGCGCGTTTTGATGAACGGGGTATTGCTGACCCATTGATCGGTTCAGTGCATGATCCGATCTATCAGGGAGCAGGAGCGATGGGCGTAGCAGGTATTCCTCAGCCGAAACCCGGTGCTGTTACAAAAGCGCATGGAGGTATGCTTTTTATTGATGAGATTGGTGAATTGCATTCCATCCAGATGAATAAACTGCTGAAAGTATTGGAGGACCGCAAGGTCTTTTTGGAAAGTGCGTACTATAACTCGGAAGACACGCATACTCCTGCTTATATCCACGATATTTTTCAAAATGGTCTGCCAGCCGATTTTCGTCTTGTCGGAGCGACGACTCGTTCGCCCCATGAACTGCCTCCAGCCTTGCGCTCGCGGTGCATGGAGGTCTATTTCCGTCCATTGCTGCCCGAAGAGATCGGGCAAATTGCGGAAGATGCCGTTCAGAAAATCGGATTCAGTCCATGTCCAGAAGCAGTGGATGTGGTTAAGCGCTATGCAACCAATGGTCGTGAAGCGGTCAATATTATTCAGCTCGCTGCTGGGCTGGCTTTGACTGAAAAACGTGAAACGCTGCAGGCGTCGGATGTGGAATGGGTCGCTGGCAGCAGCCAGATTCAGCCCCGGCCAGATCGCAAGGTGCCTTTGCGGCCACAGATCGGTTTTGTGAATGGCTTGGCCGTATATGGACCGAATATGGGCACCATTCTGGAGATCGAAGTATCTGCTGTTCCGGCTCTTCGAGATCAGGGACGGATTAACATTACGGGAGTTGTGGATGAGGAAGAGATTGGAGGCGGTTCGCGCACACTCCGGCGAAAAAGCATGGCTAAAGGCTCGGTTGAAAATGTGTTAACCGTATTAAAGGCCATGGGCGTTCGTCCTAACGACTATGATTTACACGTCAACTTCCCGGGTGGAACGCCAATTGATGGTCCGTCTGCCGGGATTGCTATGGCCACAGCCATTACATCAGCCATTCAGGGGCGTCCGATTGATCATGAGACAGCGATGACTGGCGAGATCAGTATTCATGGCCGGGTAAAACCGATCGGTGGTGTACTCGCCAAAGTGGAGGCTGCATTCCAAGCGGGTGCAAAGACGGTGATTATTCCGGCGGAGAACTGGCAGTCCATCTTTGAAAATCTGGATGGCTTACGTGTTATCCCGGTCGATACCGTTGAAGACGTGTTCCGAGAAGTATTCGACTGGGTACCTAATGAGGAGCAAGCCAAACAAATCAACCTTGCGGAGGAGGCAGCGACACCTGCCCCGGAGATTTTCCCGCCGGCATCCGCATCCTATTTACGTGCTGACTTGCCCCGTCCAGGACAGGTTACAGATTCGGGAAGCTGCTAAGCGCTTCCCTTCATTGGTTTTTTATGTGAACATTTGATAGAATAATGAATGACTACAACCTGAGAGCCATTGGAGGTGCGAAAGCGATGGGACCGAGCAAAGCGAAAGGTCGTCGTTTTCCTTTACTGCCTTTAAGAGGACTTCTCGTCTACCCGAGTATGGTACTGCATCTCGATGTGGGCCGGGAGAAATCGGTCAAGGCTTTAGAAAAAGCGATGGTAGAAGAACATTTGATTCTCCTATGTTCCCAAGCCGAGGTAAATATTGAAGAACCAACACAAGAGGACATTTTTAGAATCGGAACGGTTGCCAAGGTCAGACAGATGCTGAAGCTTCCAAACGGGACGATTCGTGTACTTGTGGAAGGCTTGGAACGGGCTGAAATCATTGAATATACGGACAACGAGGAATACTATGAGGTTCTGGCTCAAGAGCTTCCTGAAGAGGAGAACAGTCGTCCGGAAACGGATGCGCTGATGCGTACAGTTCTGAACCAGTTCGAAAATTATATTAATCTGTCCAAAAAGGTTACACCTGAGACACTTGCGGCTGTGTCTGATATTGAAGAACCAGGTCGCTTGGCCGATGTCATCACCAGTCACCTGTCTTTGAAGATCAAGGACAAACAGGAGATTTTGGAGACCATCGACGTTCGCGAACGGTTGGAGAAGTTGCTGGACATCCTGAACAATGAGCGGGAAGTACTGGAGCTTGAACGCAAAATCAGTCAACGCGTGAAGAAACAGATGGAGAAAACCCAGAAAGAATATTATTTGCGTGAGCAGATGAAGGCGATTCAGAAAGAACTGGGTGAGAAAGAGGGCCGTGCCGGCGAGGTGGAGGAACTCCGAAATCAGATGGAGGCTCTTGGCTTGCCGGACAAGGTGAAGGAAAAGGTTGAGAAGGAAATTGATCGACTGGAGAAAATGCCATCAAGTTCTGCCGAAGGCGGCGTTATCCGCAACTATGTGGATTGGCTGCTGGGACTGCCTTGGACGCAGATGACAGCTGACGATCTGGATATTCAAAAGGCTGAAGATGTGCTAAATGCAGATCACTACGGTCTGGAAAAACCGAAAGAACGTGTGCTTGAATATCTGGCTGTCCAGAAGCTGGTGAAAAAGCTTAAAGGACCGATCCTCTGTCTTGTTGGACCTCCAGGGGTCGGGAAAACGTCGCTTGCCCGCTCCATCGCCAGATCGCTTGGACGCGAATTCGTCAGAATATCGCTGGGTGGCGTGCGAGATGAAGCAGAAATACGTGGACACCGCCGTACCTATGTTGGCGCAATGCCAGGCCGTATCATTCAGGGCATGAAGACGGCCGGTTCACTCAATCCGGTTTTCCTGTTGGACGAGATCGATAAAATGGCTTCAGACTTCCGCGGAGACCCTTCAGCAGCGTTGCTCGAAGTACTTGATCCCGAACAGAACAACACGTTCAGTGATCACTTTGTGGAGTTGCCGTTTGACTTATCTAACGTTATGTTTATTACAACAGCCAACACAGTGCATAACATTCCACGTCCCCTTCTAGACCGGATGGAAATGCTTAATATTCCAGGATATACCGAGCTGGAGAAGCTGCAGATTGCCAAAAACTATTTGCTGCCGAAGCAGAAAAAGGACCATGGCCTGGAAGAAGATCAGCTGAATATCGGGGATGACAGCTTGTTGCGTGTCATTCGTGAATATACACGAGAGTCCGGTGTGCGGAATCTGGAACAGCAGATGGCTTCGTTGTGCCGGAAAGCGGCCAAAAACATCGTGTCTGGTGCGGAAGGTCAGATTAACATTACACCGGATGAGGTGAAGGATTACCTTGGTCCAGGTAAATTCCGCTACGGTATGGCCGAACTGGAAGATCAGATTGGTACGGTGACGGGACTGGCGTGGACTGAAGTGGGTGGAGATACCCTCGTGATCGAGGTTACCGTTGTACCTGGAACAGGCAAGCTGACGCTGACAGGTAAATTGGGCGATGTCATGAAGGAATCGGCTCAGGCTGCATTCAGCTACACTAGATCCAAAGCTGCACAACTTGGCATTCCATCTGACTTCCACGAGAAAAACGATATCCATATCCACGTTCCGGAAGGAGCCATTCCAAAGGATGGTCCATCTGCCGGAATTACGATGGCGACTGCGTTGATCTCTGCGCTGACGAACAAACATGTCTCCAAAGACATTGCCATGACTGGTGAAATAACACTGCGTGGCCGTGTATTGCCGATCGGCGGACTTAAGGAAAAATCACTGGCTGCTCACCGCGCCGGTTACAAAAAAATATTATTGCCTAAGGATAACGAACGGGACCTGCGGGATATTCCGGACAGCATCAAGGAAGATGTGGAATTTGTTCCCGTAGCCCATATGGATCAGGTGCTGCAACATGCGCTTGTGGAACAGGCAGGAATACACCTGTAGCCCGTTATACGAGGGATCGTATGAAGAGTAAACCGTTCTGCGGAAGCTTTGGCGTCCGCTGGAACGGTTTTTTTGGTATGATAGAACAATCCATGGCATAATACCAACAACAGCTATAAGTAAGAGCACAGGAGTTAAAGAGAGGACAGATACATTATGAAAGTAAATCAATCCGAATTTATTATCAGTGCCGTTCGGCCTGAACAATACCCTGAGGACGGCCTGCCCGAGATTGCCTTGGCGGGACGATCCAACGTAGGGAAGTCATCTTTGATCAACCGTTTGATTAATCGCAAAAACTTGGCACGGACGAGTTCTACCCCTGGTAAGACACAGCAACTGAACTATTATAAAATCAATCAGGATCTCTACTTCGTCGATTTCCCGGGATATGGCTACGCTAAAGTTTCCAAAGAGCAACGCTTTGCCTGGGGCAAAATGATGGAGAAATACTTGTTGGGACGCGAGGAATTGAAACTGGTCATGCAGATGGTGGATATGAGACATGAGCCATCCAAGGATGACAAGATGATGAATGAGTGGCTCCGCCATCATGGATTGCCTCTGGTAGTGGTTGCGACGAAGATGGACAAGATTCCAAAAACGCGTAGAGCCAAACATATTAAAGTCATCAAGGAAGCTTTGGATCTTCGTCCTGGTGATCTGTTTGTACCGTTTTCATCGGAAGAAGGTTTAGGTAAAGAAGAACTATGGGAGATCATTACCCGCTTTGCCGGAATTGGTCAAGCTTCAGCGGAGGAAGAGCCACAGGCTGAGGAAAATCACGAAGACCACGAAATTAACGGATAACCGGGGATTACGCCATTTTGATGCAGGAAAGCGAGCAACTGGGGTAGATCTTTGATGCGATCAAGGATTAATCCATTTTTTTATGGATTTTCGTAGAAATTCATTGTTTTATTTTGGAGCGAAATAGCTATGCGGTAGTGTATAATGAGTATAGGTGCATTTGTGCCAACAGTACCAAAGTAGCAGCGGCCTTGCCGACCTGAAGAATTTTGAGATCACTGCCGCATGTGCAGGAAGACAAAACAATCGGGAAAGAATTGAGGAGATTTTTATGGCTCAGCGATTAGCCACAGAGTATGTTAAAGCCACTTTGAAATTGTCAGAACCCCAGATGCATCAATTTTTGCGCATGACAGAAGACGGCCGGATTCATCAACGTGTGAAGGTGATGGAGAATGGCTGCCAGGAAATTGTGCTCTTAGATGTGAGTGGAGAAGAAGTTCATTTCCCGTTTGACCGTAGGGAAGGGTTTTACATCTGTGAGTTATCTTGCCGCCTGGTAAACCATCATCTGACGAACGTAGTCCGGAAGCTCTTTATGACCTTTAAGGGTGACGGCGTTGTTCATCGAATTTATGAAGAGTTCACCATGACGTATGTTTATACTCAGGGTGTTGTCCGTAAAATTGTGGAACAGACCGGGGAGAATATTCGTGTCATCTACGAATACAAAAATACGTTGCTTGAATTGCAGCGTGTGTTCCAGGCTCGGGATATTGAGCGCGAGATACACCGGGTATACACCGAGGTTGATTCGTTACTGGATACAAGAATGGATGCTTCTACTTCTGAACAACTCCAGCAGATTGATGAAAAGCTTGCGCGCCACCAGAAACGGCTGTTTGAGCTTGAAGCCTATTGACCTAAAAGAGTGAATTATACAAGTATCTAACTAACCATCCCCTAATGCTCTGATCTGGCACATTCCAGCATGAATAATGTTCACATATCGGGATGGAACGAACATGATCCCAAACCTGATTAGTCATGGAACCTTCCATGGCTATTTGTTTTATATGAGATTTTCATGAATCTTTATCATTAAAACAAGTATTTGACGCATAACGGTGAAGATTGGTGAGACACTACAATAAATGACAATGCATAAGATGATTTACATGGGGATTTCATAAACATTTCATAAAAATGGCCCAGTCAGACTATAGATGTGTGATATAATTAACCATGTCAATCATAAATGGATGAACATATGCAGAAAACACTTTGATTGGAAATTTATTAGGCAGGTGAACTTGCAATGCACATCGTTGTCGTTGGTTTGAATTATCGCACGGCGCCTGTAGAGGTTAGGGAACGATTCACATTTGCAGAAAAGGACTTGTCTGAAGCGCTGCAGCAGCTCAAGCTGACCAAGAGTGTATTGGAAGGTGTAATCGTAGCCACATGTAACCGTACCGAGTTGTATGTTGTGGTAGACCGTCTTCACATGTGTGGTTATTTTATTCGGACGTTCATGGAACAATGGTTTAATGTTCCGCGCGAAGAATTTACGCAACACTTATATATATATGAAGATGATCAAGCTATGCGCCATTTGTTCCGTGTCATTTGCGGGCTGGACTCGATGGTTATTGGCGAGACTCAGATTCTTGGACAGGTGAAACAGGCTTTTTTCAAAGCACAGGAAGAGAAAGCTACTGGGACCTGGTTTAACATGCTGTTCAAACAGGCTGTTACATTGGGCAAACGGGCACATTCAGAGACTTCGATCGGAGAGAGTGCAGTATCTGTAAGTTATGCTGCTGTAGAACTAGGCAAGCGTATCTTTGGTATGTTCACCGATAAGAAGGTGCTGATTCTGGGTGCCGGCAAAATGAGTGAGCTTACAGTAAAACATCTGTATACCAACGGAGCCTCCGAAGTCATTGTGGCGAATCGAACACTTGCACGTGCTGAGGAATTGGCAGCAAAGTTTCGAGGCACCCCTTGTACGATGGAACAGGCACTGGAGCGACTGAACGAGGTTGATATTGTCATCAGTTCGACGGGGGCAGAAAGATATGTACTGGATGCCACTGTTGTTCGAGAGAGCATGAAGCGTCGTCAATCGCGTCCATTGTTCCTGATTGATATTGCTGTTCCGCGGGATATTGATCCGGCGATCGGCGAGTTATCCAATGTATTCCTTTATGATATTGATGACTTGGAAGGAATCGTGGAGAGCAATTTGGAGATGCGTAAGGTGGAAGCTGCCAAGATCGAGAAAATGATTGAACTTGAGATGGAAGACTATTATCAATGGCTCAAAACCTTGGGAGTTCGTCCTGTCATTCGGGCATTGCAGGAAAAAGGTGCTTCCATTCATGAAGAAACGATGGATAGTCTATTTAATAAATTGCCTGAACTGGATGAACATCAACGTAAAGTTATCCGCCGTTTGACGAAAAGCATCGTGAATCAAATGACGACAGATCCGATTAATCGGATTAAGGAAATGGCTGGTACCAAGCACGGTGATGAAGCGCTGCGCATGTTTACTCAGATCTTTGCTCTGGAGGATGCAGTAGAAGTGGCCGCTGAAAAAGTAAATCAGAGCGATGCGACGGCTCTGCGCAAACCGGATGCCGTTCATCTTAACGATTCCCGGCAAGACCCCGTGCCGGCTTATGCTCCGGCAGGCGTATAAGGCGGGTGGGCAGCTTGACCCTAGCTGAACAAATCTATGAAGCTTTAATCTATATGTATGCCCTGAGCCTACTGTTCTATTTCTCGGACTGCATTCGACGCAATGCGGGGGCGAAGCGGACAGGCACAGGGTTTCTTGTTGTTGTGTGGGCGCTTCAGGTGTTCCATGTCATTTTACGCATGTTAACCGAAGGGCATTTTCCGATCTACACCACGTTTGATTTTTTGTTTATCTTTTCATTTAGTATTGTGCTGATGTCTCTGGTAATGACTCGGATTCAGCGTTCCGAATTTGTCATTTTATTGCTGAATGTGGTTGGTTTCTCCGTAACGGTGTTGAATCGATTGTGGTTTACAGCAGGTGAGATATCGCTGCATAACTGGCAGACTGTGCATGGGTTGCTTATTATGCATATCACGTTGGCCAATCTTGGTTTCGCGGCCTTGACGGTGGGTGCTGTATTTGCCTTGTTATATCTGTTTCTGCACCGCAAACTGAAGAATAAGAAATGGAATGATACCGTTCGTCGTCTGCCAAGTCTCGAAGTGATCAGCAAATATATGGATGGCGCTACACTGATTGGCACACCTCTTCTTGGTGTTTCTATCATGCTCGCGGTATTGTCCATTGTGGCCGAAACGCGTTGGAGCCTGCTCCTGGACCTCAAGGTTATTGCAACGGGACTTGCCATAGCAATCTATGTGGGATATTTCGTTTTCAAAAGAAGAAAACAGTTTTCCACAGTCATTATGGCGAGATGGACGCTGATCGGATACGGCTTTGTCATTATCAGTTTTTTATCCAATGCGTATTCAGCGTTTCATCGTTGGACGGGAGAGTGAAGGGTATGGAACGGTACACGCCAATATTTGTGGATATATCAGGGAAATCCTGCTGCGTGGTTGGAGGCGGACGTGTTGCTGAACGTAAAATAAAAGGTTTGCTTCATGCGGAAGCGCAAATCAAGGTGATTAGTCCGGAAGTTACGCCAACGTTACAACAATTGCATCATGATTCCCGAATTCAATGGCTGGCCCGGTCCTACCGCAATGGAGATTTGCGGGGGGCCTTTCTCGTATATGCAGCAACGGACCATAGTGAAGTGAACACAGCAGTTGTCCAAGAAGCCGAAGATGCGGGTATACTGGTTAATGACGCCATATCTTCTGAGCGAAGTACCTTCATTACACCAAGTGTGGTCAGGCGTGGCAGACTGAGCATTGCGATATCGACTGCTGGAGCAGGGCCTGTAGCCGCAGCAGAAATTCGTGAAACCTTGGAACAGCAATTCGGAGATGAGTACGAGACATATATTGAATTTTTGTATCAAATGAGGCTGGAAGTAAAGGCACGTGTATCTTCTTCAGGTGTCAGAGCTAAATTACTACGTCGTTTAACCGAAATGAATGTACTGGAAAAGATCCGTACAGGTCAGTTTCAGTGGTGGACCGAAGAACAAATTGGGGACTGGATATCCCATAATCAGGAGGACGTGTAGACATGCGGACAATTAAAGTGGGAAGCAGACAAAGCGCACTTGCTTTGACCCAGACAGGCCATGTAATTCAAGATTTACGTGATATTTGTGAACGGGAAGGATTAGCTTTTGATTTTGAAGTACATAAAATTGTTACAAAAGGAGATTTGATTCTTGATGTAACTCTGTCCAAAGTCGGAGGCAAAGGATTGTTTGTCAAAGAGATTGAACAGGCGATGATGGATCGCACGATTGATATGGCTGTTCATAGCATGAAGGATATGCCTTCCGAGCTGCCTGAAGGGTTGACGAATGGAGCTGTTCCGCGCCGTGCAGATCCTCGTGACGCACTGATTTCGAATGGTGGACTCACATTGGATCAATTGCCGGAAGGTGCAAGAGTGGGGACGAGCAGTCTTCGTCGTTCCAGTCAATTGAAAGCATACCGTCCAGATTTGCAACTTGAATCGCTCCGTGGCAATATTGATTCCCGTCTGCGCAAGCTGGAGACAGAAGGTTTGGACGCTATTATTTTAGCTGCTGCTGGTTTGTATCGAATGGGTTGGCAGGATCGGATTACGGAATATCTGTCAGAAGAAGCTTGTCTTCCCGCAGTAGGTCAGGGTGCGCTAGGCATTGAATGCCGTGAAGATGATGCCGAACTGCTCCATCTGTTGCAGTTGTATAACGATTCGGAAACTGCATTTCCTGTGTTGGCTGAACGTCGCTTCCTTAGTGTGTTGAATGGGGGCTGTCAGGTTCCGATTGGAGCTCATGCCGTATGGGTGCCACAGCAAGATGCAGATTCCCCGAATGGACAAAACACGTTACAATTAACAGGTATGGTCGGTACGCCGGACGGTGGACTGATTCTTAAAGAAGCGATGACGGGCAAAGATCCGGTTCGTCTTGGAGAAGAAGTGGCTTGGAGATTGATTGAACGGGGAGCAGAGCAGATACTGGCAGAAGTTAGGGGATGAAGACATGGTGGGGAAGGTATTTTTGGTTGGTGCAGGTCCAGGGGACGCCAAGCTGATTACGGTAAAGGGCTGGGAATCGATCGGTCGAGCGGATGCTGTTGTTTACGATCGGTTGGCTAGTCCAAGGTTACTCAAACAAATGAAGCCCGGCGCGGTTAAGATCTATGTGGGTAAACGGCCGGATCGACATACGATGAAGCAGGAAGAAATCAACCAGCTGCTGGTTGATCTCGCACTGGAAGGCAAGGTTGTGGTCCGGCTTAAAGGGGGAGACCCGACGATATTCGGACGCGTAGGTGAAGAGGCTGACCTGCTGCGCAAAAACGGTGTTCCTTTTGAAATCGTACCTGGTGTAACCTCAGCAATAAGTGTACCTGCTTACGCTGGAATACCTGTGACCCACCGCGACTATGCTTCCTCTATTTCCATCATTACGGGGCATGAGAGTCCGGACAAGCTTGACCGAAGTATTCATTGGGATAAAGTGACGAATGCAACAGGTACACTGGTATTTATGATGGGCGTCTCCAAAATTGGATATATCAGCGAACAGTTGATTCGTCACGGACGCCCGGCGCAAACACCGGTGGCATTGATTCGCTGGGGCACAAGAGCAGAGCAGGATACGATCACAGGTACGCTTGAAGACATCGAAGCAAAAGTGATCGCTGCGAATTTTCAACCACCCGCTGTCATTGTTGTTGGTGAGGTAGTGAACCAGCGCGAACAGTTGAAATGGGCGGAAGCACTGCCGCTGTTTGGCAAACGCATTTTGGTGACGCGAGCACGCAGTCAGGCTAGTGAATTAGTGAACCGGATCGAGGAACTTGGCGGTGAACCTTACGAATTTCCGGTAATTGAGACCGTGATGCCATCAGGGGAGTCGGCACAGGAAAGTGTCAAACAGGCCTTTGGTGCGTTAAATACGTTTGACTGGGTATTTTTCACGAGTGTAAACGGGGTGGAATTCTTCTTCCGTCATTTGCAGCAGCAAGGTAAAGATATTCGCTCCATTCATCAAGCAAGAGTTGCTGCGGTAGGACCTTCCACTGGGGAAGCTTTGCGTAAGTATGGCATTGTAGCGGAGGTCATTCAGGGTCCATTTCAGGCCGAAGGTATGCTTGAAGCTTTTGAAACTGAACTGAAGCAAGGCCAGAGGGTTCTTTTACCGCATGGAGATCTCGCACGCTCCTGGTTGCCTGAACAGTTGAGGGAACGGGGACTTCTGGTCACCGAGGCAATTATCTATGACACCATTCTGGCTGGCGAGGATGACGATGAACTGCTGAAGCTGCTTGAAGAGGGCGGCATTCATGCGATGACCTTCACAAGTTCATCTACCGTCACCAATTTTATGAGCATTCTGAAACGGATGGGATTGCAGGACCCCTTGCCTTTATTGAAAAATGTAGAGGTTGCATGTATCGGGCCTGTTACAGCGAAGACGGCAGAAGCAGCAGGCTTGAAGGTCACAATGATGGCTGAAGAAGCAACCATTGAGAGTCTGATTTCTGTGTTGTCTGAGTGGAAACGAAAGCCTGCCACAGTAGCTGCATTTCCCCGTTAAACATATAAATTGAACCGCAATCGATAGATGAAGCGTGCTGAATTCGTTACGATACCGGCGCGCTTCGCTTTTTGCTCCACATCACTATTCAGGGAGGTTTCACACGTATGAGTTTTCCAATTGTACGGCATCGCCGTTTACGTCAATCCACAGGTATTCGCAATATGGTGAGAGAGACCCATTTGACTGTGGATGATTTTATCCAACCCATCTACGTTACTTATGGTGAAAATGTAAAATCTGAGATTAAATCCATGCCAGGCGTATTCCGCTTCTCGCTGGATCGTCTGCAGGAAGAAGTGAAGGAGATTGCCGAACTGGGTATTCCGGCTGTGCTCTTATTCGGTATTCCCGAAACCAAAGACAGTGTTGGTTCATCTGGATTCGCAGAAGACGGCATTGTACAGGAAGCAACGAAGCTGATTAAGTCCTGGTATCCTGAGCTGCTGGTTGTTGCGGATACCTGTCTGTGCGAATTCACCGATCACGGTCATTGTGGTATGGTGCACACCGTGGAAGTGGACGGTCACATTTGCGGAGATGTTCTCAATGACGAATCACTGGAGCTGCTCGTGAAAACAGCGGTATCCCAGGCCAAAGCTGGAGCGGACATCATTGCACCATCCAACATGATGGATGGATTTGTCCAAGCGATTCGGGCTGGATTGGATGAAAATGGTTTTAGTCACATTCCAATTATGTCATACTCCGTAAAATATGCTTCGGCATTCTATGGTCCATTCCGCGAAGCTGCGGATTCCACGCCACAATTCGGAGATCGCAAGTCGTATCAGATGGACCCGGCGAACGCTCGTGAAGCATTGCGTGAAGCTGAAACCGATGTGCTCGAAGGAGCGGACATGCTGATGGTGAAACCTTCACTGTCCTATCTGGATGTCATGCGTACGATCAAGGATCAATTTGATCTGCCACTGGTTGCTTATAACGTAAGTGGAGAGTATGCCATGGTGAAGGCAGCGGCGATTCAAGGCTGGATTGATGAGAAGAAAGTGGCCATGGAAATTTTGCTGAGTATGAAACGTGCAGGTGCAGATATGATTATTACCTACTACGGAAAAGATGCTTCACGCTGGTTGGCCGAGAAATAATAGCTTGCTCCCATAACAGCTGGGAAGAACAAAACGGATTAACGTTTATCAAAAATTTATATATAGGCCCCCTCCGATAATAGAGAGGGGCCTCATCACTAAGGAGGATGTTCATGACTGTACAACAAGGAACCCGTCGCAATGATGAGCGCTCACGCAGCGCATTTGAAGAAGCCAAGCAGTACATACCTGGGGGTGTGAACAGCCCCGTTCGAGCGTTCAAATCGGTGGGGCTTACCCCGATCTATGCAGAGCGCGGAGAAGGCTCCAAAATCTATGATATTGATGGCAATGTTTTTATTGATTATGTGGGTTCCTGGGGTCCGCTCATTATGGGACATGCTCATCCTGATGTTGTAGAAGCTTTGCGTGAGACAGCCCTTAAAGGAACAAGCTTTGGTGCGCCAACGCTGCTGGAGACCGAGATGGCTAAACTCGTCTGTGAGCGTGTGCCTTCGATCGATATTGTACGAATGGTGAATTCCGGTACGGAAGCAACCATGAGTGCGATTCGCCTGGCACGTGGTGTAACCGGACGCAGTAAAATTTTGAAGTTTGAAGGATCATACCACGGGCATGCCGACAGCTTGCTGATCAAAGCAGGATCTGGCGTAGCAACACTGGGCCTGCCTGACAGCCCTGGTGTTCCTGAAGGTGTGGCTATAAATACAATTACGGTTCCATACAATGACCTAGAGTCGGTGAAGCTTGCTTTTGAACGTTATGGTGAAGAACTGGCAGCCGTCATTGTGGAACCTGTTGCAGGTAATATGGGAGTTGTGCCACCCGTTTCAGGTTTCCTTGAAGGCCTGCGCAGTCTGACGTCCCAATACGGCAGTCTGCTCATTTTTGACGAAGTCATGACCGGTTTCCGTGTAGGGTTGAACTGTGCACAGGGACGATATGGCGTTACACCTGACCTGACTTGTCTGGGTAAAGTCATTGGCGGCGGGCTTCCGGTGGGCGCTTATGGCGGCAGACGTGATTTGATGGAACAGATTGCTCCGACCGGACCGATCTATCAGGCAGGTACACTGAGCGGTAATCCGCTGGCTATGGCAGCAGGTTATACGACCCTCAAATTGTTGACACCGGAGGTCTATGATCGTCTGGAGACACTGTCTGCACGTTTGCAGGCTGGGTTTGAGAAGAATGCAGCAGAGACCGGCGTAGCCATAACAATTAACCGTGTTGGTTCGATGGTATGTCCATTTTTCAGTGCTGTTCCGGTTACGAATTATGATATCGCCAAAGAAAGCAATCTGGATCAATTCCGTCGTTACTTTGCGGCAATGATTGATCAGGGTGTAAGTGTTGCGCCTTCCCAATACGAAGGCATGTTTGTCTCTGGCGTCCATACGGAGCAGGACATTGACGATACGATTGAGGCGAACCGTAAGGCTCTTCAATCATTATGACCATTAAAAGTTGGAAACGCCGTGGAGAATGGCTTGAGCTGATGCCAGGTAAAGCGGTGACAGGCAGCTCAGACAGGCAAACGGCTGCAGAGCAATGGCTCTTGTCCGAGCTTCAGTTACCAGAGAAGATGTTGCGTCAGCTAAAGACGAACCAGGGCATACAACTGGCAGGGGACCGGCTTCGGCTGGCCCTTTTTGCGTCTCAGCCGATCGATGTTGAACCGCGTTGGGCGGATATTGATGTTCTGTATGAGGATGACTTCTGTCTGGTCGTGCATAAACCGGCCGGAATGAAGCTTCATCCCGATGGAAGCCGGGCGGATCAAGCGATTACGCTGGATCACGCGGTGGCCTCCTATTACGAAATGAATGGGATTCAGGCGAATGTACGCCATGTTCACCGTCTGGACGAGGACACAACTGGGCCTGTTTTATATGCCAAAAATGCTTTTGCTCTCGCCAAACTGGATGAAGCGATGCGGCGTAAAGACATTGGACGCCATTACGTCGCCATTGCAGGCGGTCAAATATCCACGGAGCTGACTACGATTGAGGCTCCGATTGGGAAGGACAGACATCACAAGCAGCGCAGACGTGTCTCTGAAGGTGGGCAGGACGCTGTAACCCATGTGGAGATCGTGGAGGTGTGGGATAGGGCGACCCTTGTCCGACTGACACTGGATACAGGGCGCACACACCAGATTCGGGTGCATTTAAGTTATGCAGGACATCCCCTCGTTGGAGATGAGTTATATGGAGGCAGAAGGGATTCTATTGGTCGACAGGCGCTTCATGGCGAGACACTGAGTTTTGGTCATCCGCTGACAGGGGCACGAATTGAAGTGGCTGATCCTTGGCCGCCGGATTTCGAACAACTAGCACAACGAGAAGCCAAGGACCAATAAACTGGGAAGGATTGCACAAAAGGTGGCATGCTCATCTCATTCAAGGCATATAGATGGGGTAACGAAGGATTTGGACCATGGATCAGTCCCATGAGAAGGATCATGGTGAACATATGCCGAAAGGAGGACGCCACCTTTGTTGAATCAACCTTATGGTTTGCGGTTCGATATTTATGAGCGCGTTCATTTGTCAGAGGGAGTCCCTGCAATTGAGGAACTGGAGGAAATTGAGTTATACCCCCGCATTCAGGTGATCGGCCAGGATGATCATGCGACATTGCGAGGCCATCTTTTGCTCACAGGTACGTATCGGGGAGAGAACGAGATCTCGGAGGAACTCAAACATTTTATCCCGGTGGAGATCACAGTACCCCTTAACCGAGTAAGATCGCTTGAGGATATTTCCATTGAGATCGAAAATTTTGATGTCGATTTGATTTCCAACCGAAGTTTGAACATTACAGGCGTATTGTCGCTTCGCGGCATTGAGGGCTTCCCGGTGGAGGAACCGCAGGTCTGGTCAGCAGATGAATTTACCGTTGTACATTCGCCCGACCCTCAGCAGGGCAACCGTTCCGCTGAAACAGAGCAGACAGGCAGCTATCCCAATATATATGCTCAGGAGTATCTGCTTCAACGTAGTGAAGAGGAAGGGCTTACGAGCGCAGCAGAATCTGTCTATAGCTCTCAGGGACTTGCCAATCCTATTGCTGGGGAAGGCACAATACAAGACGAAGAGGAGTTGAAGCAGCAACCCTTATTTCAGTCTTCGCTTGAGCCTGAACAGTCGCAGACATGGGAGCAAGGAGCTGAGTTTGCAAAGCCAAGCCAGTTATTAGCTGAAAACGAAGACTCTTCGTCCTTAAGAGCTAATGAGGATGAAACACAATCGAATGAGTTGTCCGATACGCCTTCTCCAGTTTCATCTTTTTTGGCGGAGACAGCCGACAGATTGGCTTCTTACCCTGAATCTGAGCCTTTACTTCCTTTGGCTGAAGAGTCGTCTGTCTGGTCCGAGCCTTCCGTCGAGACCTTACATACGAACTCAAGGAATTCGGAGCAGACCGCTTCCAAACTGAACCCGCAGCATTCGGATCAACCGTCAGCACCGGACGTTTGGCATTTTAAATCTGCCCGATCTGAACCGAAAGAAGAGGATCAGGCGGTTGCAGATGTCCCGGCAGGTCCGCAGTCAGAGAACTGGCAGGATGTTTTCGCAGTGTCTGAACCGGAAATTTCGGAGAAAGACAGACCTCTTGAAGCGTTGGACACAAATGAGTCCGCTGAAAAAGAAGCTTTTATCCCTGAACCTGTGGCTGAGACGGAAGACAAGCCGGAGCTCAAGGTTGCTTTTGGCAGCAAGAGAGAGTCTGCACCCAAACAGGAAGAGGGCGTAGGCATCTCCTCCTTATTATCTTCTGGCAGAGTGACACGTGAATCGGAAGCAGAACGGGAGCAAGAGGCACATGCTGGAGTCCTACAGGAAGAAGCATACCAGCCTGATGATGTAGAGTGGAAGAACCTGTTCCTCGGCACCATTGTGGATCAGACCCCATTCCGTAAAGTGAAATTATGCATTGTACAGCGTGAAGAGACGCTGGATACTATTGCAGACCGATATCAGTTAAGTACCCGAGAGCTCCAGTTGTATAACCGATTATCTGAACAGGTTGTGGAGGAAGGACAGATTCTATATATTCCTTAATCTGAGATAGGTCTAATGACCATTTCGACCCGTGATCCCTTGAGGATGGCGGGTTTTTGCTTTGTCTGCCCTTAACCTGCATTGCAGCGCGCTTTTTCCGCTGTTGTCAGGTTGACTATCGGGCACGGGCAGGGTATGATGTGTTTAGGTTTTTTGAAGAACAACGTGGATCGGGAGTAGTAGACAGTATGACCTTTCAGAGAGCGGGATTGTAGCGCTGGGAAATTCCGTAGGAACCAACTGATCGAAGTCGCCCGGGAGTTGCCTGTTTGAATACAAGGAATGAGTAAGCTTTAGCATCATTCATTCCTGAGGTAGGATGGGCCGGTCGCAGCCGTTATCTGCTTGAAGTGTCACGTAAGTACAGAAGGGGTAGTCTATCTTTCTATCTGCGTGAAACAAAGGTGGTACCGCGAAAGCTAACCTTTCGTCCTTTGATGGATGAAAGGTTTTTTTGTTTTTTGGCGATGATGAATAAGTAACGGAGGAATGACACATGTCTGAACAAAAAAATTCAGCTGCAACAGAAATGCCAACCACATATGATCCGAAAGCTGCGGAGCAAAAATGGTATTCCACGTGGATGGAAAATGGATATTTTAAGGCAGGCCAGCGTAAAGATGCTGAACCTTATACGATTGTAATCCCACCCCCGAACGTAACCGGAATGCTCCATATCGGGCATGCGCTCGATTTCACACTGCAGGATATTCTGATTCGTACCAAGCGGATGCAGGGCTATGATGCACTGTGGCTGCCGGGTTCTGACCATGCAGGTATTGCTACCCAAACCAAAGTAGAGCAGAAATTGCGTGAAGAAGGTCAGACTCGTTATGATCTGGGACGCGAAAAGTTCTTGGAGAAGGTATGGGACTGGAAAGAGCAATACGCAACAACGATTCGTCAGCAATGGGGTAAAATGGGCTTGTCGCTCGATTACTCGCGTGAACGTTTTACACTGGACGAAGGTCTATCCAAGGCTGTACGTAAAGTGTTTGTTCAACTATATGAAAAAGGCCTCATTTATCGAGGCAAACGAATCATTAACTGGGACCCGGTGAACCGGACTGCACTGTCCGACATTGAGGTTGAATATAAAGAAGTTCAGGGTCACTTGTACCATCTGCGTTATCCGCTCAAAGACGGAAGTGGGTATGTTACAGTAGCGACAACTCGCCCGGAAACGATGCTGGGAGATACGGCAGTTGCTGTTCATCCGAAGGATGAGCGTTACGCAGATATGATTGGCAAGGTGCTTGTTCTGCCTGTTATCGGACGCGAAATTCCGGTTATTGCAGATGAGTATGTTGATAAAGATTTCGGAAGCGGGGCCGTGAAAATTACGCCTGCACATGATCCGAATGACTTCGAAGTGGGCCTTCGTCATGATCTGCCACAGATTACGGTGATGGATGAGACGGGTACGATGAATGCCGAAGCAGGCAAATATCAGGGACTGGATCGCAGCGAATGCCGTAAGCAGATTGTTGCAGACCTGCAAGAACAGGGCGTATTGATCAACATCGAGGATCATACGCATCAGGTTGGACACAGCGAACGTACAGGAGCTGTTGTTGAGCCGTATTTGTCGACACAGTGGTTTGTTGAGATGAAGCCGCTCGCGGAGAAAGCGATTGAGAAGCAACAAAGTGGTGAAGGGGTTCATTTTGTTCCGGATCGTTTTGAGAAAACGTATCTGAACTGGATTGAGAATGTTCGTGACTGGTGTATCTCTCGTCAATTGTGGTGGGGTCATCGTATTCCTGCCTGGTACGACGAGGAGACTGGAGAAGTTATTGTATCTGCTGAAGATCCGACAACATTGCCAGAATACGCTGGGCGCAAGCTGAGACAGGATGAAGACGTTCTGGATACATGGTTCAGCTCCGCATTATGGCCGTTCTCTACATTAGGCTGGCCGGAAGACACGGAAGATCTGAAACGTTATTACCCGACAAGTGTACTCGTAACAGGGTATGACATTATTTATTTCTGGGTAGCGCGCATGATCTTTACCGCTCTGGAGTTCACGGAAGAGGTTCCGTTCAAGGATGTGCTGATGCACGGTCTTGTTCGTGATGCAGACGGACGCAAGATGTCCAAATCGCTAGGCAACGGTGTTGATCCGTTGGATGTGATTGAGAAATATGGTGCGGATGCAATGCGTTACATGATCTCTACCAGCAGCACTCCGGGTCAGGATCTCCGTTTCCGCTGGGAGCGGGTTGAACAGGCTCGTAACTTTGCCAATAAAATCTGGAATGCATCGCGCTTCGCCCTGATGAATCTGGAAGGGTTCACCTATGAAGATCGTGATATTAGTGGAGACCTCGGAACAGCGGATTACTGGATTTTGCACCGCTTGAACGAAACTTCTCGTGATATTACGCGTCTAATCGAATCATATGAATTTGGAGAAACAGGCCGTTTGCTGTATAACTTTATTTGGGATGACCTGTGTGACTGGTATATTGAATTTGCGAAGTTATCCTTCTATGGGGAAGATCCGGTTGCCAAGAAGAAAACACAATCGGTCCTGGCTTATGTGCTGGATCAGACCATGCGCCTGATTCATCCGTTCATGCCTTACATTTCGGAAGAGATCTGGCAGCATCTGCCGCATGAAGGCGAGACGATTACGTTGGCTTCCTGGCCAGTGTATGACCCTGCATTGGAGAACCCAGAAGCGGTTGCCGAGATGAACCTGCTTATGGATACCATTCGTGCAGTGCGAAACATCCGAGCAGAAGTAAACGTACCAATGAGCAAGAAAATTGAATTGATGGTGAAGGCGAACAACGCAGAGACATCCAGCATCATTGAACGCAACAGCCATTACATCAAACGTTTCTGTAATACGTCCGAGTTCGACAGCGGCCTGGATCTGAACTCACCGGATAAAGCAATGACTGCTGTCATTACTGGGGCTGAGCTGTACTTGCCGCTGGCGGGTCTTATTGATATTGATCAGGAAGTGGCTCGTCTGGAGAAAGAGTTGCAGAACCTTGAGGGCGAAGTACTTCGTGTGGAGAAAAAGTTGGCGAATGAAGGCTTTGTTGCCAAGGCTCCTGCCAAGGTTATTGAAGAAGAGCGCGCCAAGCAAGCGGATTATTCCGATAAACGGGATAAGGTGATTGCACGAATCAAGGAACTGAAAGGTTAATATATTCGGGTCGGATGGAGTGCTTTTGCGCCATCCGGCCGCTTTTTTCAACCAAACTCAAACCAAGGGTGAATCATATGACGGAACTTAACGGGACAGAAAAAGCAGCTCCTTTACTTACCTATGACGAGGCCGTGAGCTGGATCAATGGCCTTATTCCTTTTGGCATCCGACCTGGATTGGAACGAATCGAGGGATTGATGTCATTGCTGGGCAACCCTCACCAGCGTCTCAAATTTATTCACGTCGCGGGAACGAACGGCAAAGGTTCGACTTGCGCTTTTTTGACGTCAGTGCTTCTTCAGGCGGGATATGATGTTGGAACATTTACGTCTCCGTATATCACCAAATTCACAAACCGTTTTCAGTACAACGGTGAGGATATTCCGGAAGAAACGTTGCTCAAATTCTCAAACCGCCTGTATCCATTGGTTCAAGAGATGGCTTCAACTCCCCTTGGATCACCTACGATGTTTGAGGTATCCACAGCACTCGCCCTTCTGTATTATGCGGAAGAGTGCTACCCGGACATTGTGGTATGGGAGACAGGGCTCGGGGGAAGGATGGACGTAACGAATATTGTTACACCCGTGGTATCGGTTATTACCAATATCGGTATGGACCATACGGATGTACTGGGAGATACGATTGAGGCGATTGCTGGAGAGAAGGCAGGCATTATTAAGGCGGGGGTACCCGTTGTTACCTGTGCCACACAGCCAGAGGCTGTGAAGGTGATCCAGGAGACGGCAGAGCGGCTGCGTTCAACCGTGTATCTGGCTGGAGATCGTTTCTCCTATCATAGACTTGACAGTGATGAGAACGGACAATCATTTCATTTTACAGGACCGTTCCGTGATCTGGACGCTCGTATTCGCATGCAGGGCATACATCAATGCGACAATGCAGCGGGCGCACTTATGGTGCTGGAGTTGCTTCGCCAATACATGGCATTTATGCTGGATGATGAAGATATTGCACTTGGACTGGAACATGCCTTCTGGGCAGGAAGGTTCGAGAAAGTGGTTGATCAGCCCCGCATTGTTCTGGATGGAGCGCATAATCCGGAGGGGGCCGAATCGCTGGCCAAGAGCATTATCGAGGTATATCCTCACAACAAGTTAATTTTGATGATGGGCATGCTCGCGAATAAGCATCATGAAGCGTATTTGCAGCATATACTGCCACTAGTGGATACGCTGATCCTGACCGAGCCAGATTTCCGACGCAAAATGGATGCAGCCGAATTGCTGCAGGTTGTCGAACGGGTACGTCCCGCCATTGCGAAACCGGAGCTGGAAATCATCGTCGAGCCCGAATGGGCAAAGGCACTTGATCTTTTGAAGTCACGGACGGAAGCGGAAGATCTGGGGGTGGTGTCCGGCACATTGTACCTGATTGCAGATGTGCGGGCAGCCCTTTTGCATCAAACCGATTCTGAAAAAGGTTGGTGAAAGTTTTGTTAAATACATCGGAACACGTTCATTTTATAGGGATTGGCGGATATGGCATGAGTGCCATCGCGAGAGTTATGCTTGAGATGGGATACACCGTTACCGGATCGGATGTCGCTTCACAGGAGTTGACCGAGAAGCTGGCAGCCAAGGGAGCGAAAATATATATCGGACATACGGCAGAGCATGTAAATGGGGCAGACCTGGTTGTCTATTCTACGGCCGCCCCGGCTGATAATGTGGAGCGGGTGGCAGCTGAACAGCTGAACATCCCGATTCTGCATCGCGCCCAGATGCTGGCGCGTTTGCTGAACGAGCGCAAAGGTGTGGCTGTGGCCGGGGCTCATGGCAAAACAACCACTTCATCCATGATCGCACTCGTTATGGAGAAATGTGATACAGACCCGACATACATCATTGGCGGGGAAATCATGAACGTGGGTACCAATGCTAAGGCAGGCCAAGGCGACTGGGTCGTTGCCGAGGCAGACGAGAGCGACGGTTCATTTTTGCAGTATCACCCTTGGCTCGGTATTGTGACGAATATTGAAGCGGATCATCTTGAGAATTACAACAGTGATTTTGAGGAACTCAAAAAGGCTTATGTGCAGTTCCTGAGTCAGATTCGTCCAGAGGGCACGGCCATTGTGTGTGCTGACGACGAGAATGTTCAAGCCATTTTACCAGAGTTGAAATCACGGGTAACCACATACGGCATTGATTATGCTGCTGATTATACAGCAACAGATATCGTGCTTGGCGACCGCCGAATTTCCTTCACAATGAGCCATCAGGGCAATGTGTTGGGTACGGTGGAGTTGTCAGTTCCAGGTAAACATAACGTTTATAATGCGATGGCTACGGTCATTACCTGTTTGGAAGCAGATATTCCCTTTGAGAAAATTACAGCCGCCATTATCCAGTTCCATGGAGCGAAACGCAGATTCCAGGTGCTGGGTGAAGCGCGTGATATGCTGATTATTGATGATTATGCTCATCACCCGACCGAGATTGAGGCTACAATCAGTGCGGCCAAAGCAACGGGGAAACGTATCATTGCTGTATTCCAGCCACAGCGTTACACACGTACGTTCTTCCTGCTTGATGCGTTCAGTCGTGCCTTTGCAGAAGCGGATGAGGTTCTCATTACCGATATCTATTCCCCTGCGGGTGAAAAACAGATTGAAGGTGTGCACTCGGCTAGACTGGTTGAACTCATCGTTCAAAACAGTAATGCTTCTGCACGTTATCTTCCGACAAAGGAAGAAGTTGTTGCAGATTTGCAGAACCGTCTTCAGCCAGGCGATCTGGTGCTCACGATGGGTGCAGGTGATATCTGGAAAGTTGGCGATACACTTGCCAAAGGGTTGAAATAATTACAGTTGTAAAACCGTCTGACTTCATTGCGAAGCAGGCGGTTTTTTGCATGAAATGGAATGTTTCTGACTCTCTCCGCATATAGCTGTTATAAATGGGACAAAGGAGAGGGTACGGGGTGAGCAATGCTAGAATGACGTTTCGCTTTGGGGATAACGAGTCGGACAAGCCTGAAAACAAGGAGATACCCACATCCAGCACATTTGCAGCTTTGAGTGAAGAAATTCCGCACAGTCCAACACCAACACCAACGCGGTTGAATACAACGCCTTCATGGACACCAGAGGATATTCCCGGTGACTGGGGAGAGACGATACTGACAGGCTCCACTGTACCTGAACCTTACCAAAGAACGGACAAGGATTCGAATCTCGATGAGCCTGGATACAATTATAATCATCTTACTGCGTATCCGGGAGATGAGGACGAGAACAGGTCGGACGAGAATTATGGAGGTCATGATTGGCTTGCAGATAGTGAAAACTACTCTTATAAGCGAAATCGCCCCCCGAGGGGCTGGAAAATGATTGGTTCAGTAACGGGTGCGCTTGTAACCGGGGCCCTCTTCGGCATGGTTATTCTTTCTTTTTTTAATCGGGAAGGGGCTGTAGATCCTGGGAGCAAGATCCCCGCCAATCAGGCGGTATCGGCCGTAACAGGTCAGCAGGGAGTAGCAGGTTCGGAGCAGCTCCAGGCAACGACTATAGGTGGCAGCTATTATGCACTGCAATATGGTGTATTCAGTTCTCCTGAACGCGCTGAACAGGCAAAGGTGGAACTGTCCCAGGCAGGCATTGCCGCAGGCTCCGACCCGGAGGATGGTAATCGGGTATACGCAGGCATTTCGGCTGACCGTGAGGAGGCCAAGCTGCTCAGCTCAAGGCTTAAGGCCGAAGGTGTGGAGCTGTATGTTAAGGAAATCGTCAATCCTGAAGTGAACCCGGCAGTATTCGGTGGAAAAGCAGAGGATGTGCAGCAATTCTTCGCAAGTGGCTCAGCTTTGGTTGAACAACTGTCTACTCTCTCGATTCAGCAACTCGGTCAGTCTGTTCCTGAAGCGGTCTCAACCGAAACGATGACCTCATTACAGAACCAGCATGAGCTCTGGCTGACCGGTTTGAATAGTATTGCACCGGGTCTGAGTGCAGACGTACAACCCTATGTATCCGCGATGGAAAAATCGATGAACAGTGCGGTAACTGCAATTGCCGAATACAACAAAAATCCGGCTAATGTGCATATGTGGTCTGTACAGTCCGATCTGATGGAATATGTATTACAGCAAAAAAAATGGCTTGAAGCGATAAAACAGTAATCAACGCTTTCCCATAACACAGCCTTGAAATACCTGTCCGGCAAGGAACTGGAAATAGTTCCCCTTGCCGGATTTGTGTTTGTATTGACGTACAAAACCCCGTATAATAATGTGGGTGTCAAAAAATGGCGAGGGAAGATCACCGATGAAAAAAAACTTCGGCATGTTATTGCTGTTTCTGCTGCTCGGCTGGCTGGCCGGTGCGTGGATCGCCAAGGCACTGCAGCCTGTAAAGGCCGTTGCCTTTCTTACGAAAGCCACGACCATTCGTTGGTCGCCGCAGGCTGATCTGGATATTATCAGTTATGATATTTCATTTCAATTTCAAATGAGCCTCCTGAGCTTGATTGGTATTATTGCTGCTGTATGGCTGTATCGCAGGTTATAGGAGAATGACGAATTTTGACGAAGAAACTAAAAAAATGATATCTACTAGCGTGATCCGACAGGATGTCGCCGTAGCATAAGGGGCCGATTATTTTGGATAAAACACAACAGCGTCGCATTATTTTGGCTTCCACTTCGCCACGGCGTAAAGAACTGATCGCATCACTCCATCTAGCTTTTGAAGTAATACCAAGTCACGCCGATGAAGATACACCGCCGGAATGGACTCCTGAACAGACGGTACAGGAACTTGCGATGCGTAAGGCGCTTGCCGTTTATCGCGGCCTGGAAGGCCGTGAACAGGATGCAGTTATTGTTGGTAGTGACACTGTTGTCGTTCTGGACGGTGATATTCTCGGTAAACCCGTAGACGAAGAGGACGCTGTACGTATGTTATCTCGTTTACAGGGTCGTGTACACCGTGTTTTCACGGGAGTAGCTTGTATCGATGCGAGCAATGGACAATCCATGGTTCAGTATCGACAGACGGATGTAACGATGAAGGAACTGTCTGACGCTACGATTCGTGCGTATGTTCAGACTGGAGAGCCTTCGGACAAGGCAGGATCTTATGCCATTCAGGGCATTGGTGCTTCACTGGTAGAACGTGTTGAAGGATGTTATTTCAATGTGGTGGGCCTACCGTTGTCCTTGCTTAGCGATATGCTGGATGGATTCGGCGTACATGTACTGCCACGTACATGAAATTTCGCAATTGACGATCTGAAAAGAGGGAACATATGGAGTCGCCTCAATATATGATGCGCGACATCCCCCAGGAAGAACGCCCGAGAGAACGCATGATGGAATACGGGGCGGGCGCCTTAAGCCATGCTGAATTGCTGGCCATTTTACTTCGAACAGGTACAAGACAGGAGTCCGCAGTGCATATGGCACAGCGGATTCTGACTGAAGCGGGTGGAATTCGCTCGTTGATGGATTTGAGTCTGGAAGAACTGACTGCGATGAAGGGAATAGGTATGGCCAAGGCTGTACAGCTGAAAGCCAGCATTGAGCTTGGTCACCGGATTGCGAAGAGCAGACTTACACAGTCAACTTCAATCCGTACCCCTCGTGATGCGGCCGATATTCTTACCGAACAATTGCGTTACTTGCAGAAAGAACACTTTGTGTGTCTTTTCCTGAATAGCAAAAACCACATTATTGCCCAGGAAACACTCTCCATGGGTAGCCTTAACGCTTCGATTGTACATCCGCGTGAAGTGTTCCGGGCTGCCATCAAATGCAGCAGCGCCTCTATTGTGTGCGCACACAACCATCCCAGTGGTGATCCTACGCCTAGTCCAGAGGACATCCAAATAACCAAAAGACTGATCGAGGCCGGCTCAATTGTTGGCATAGACGTGCTGGATCACATTATTATCGGAGATGGAACATACGTAAGTTTGAAGGAGAAGGGCTTAGTATAATATAATGGTTGGCGTTGATGTTTTCCTATGAATGTTGACGGCGTTGTCCGTAGAAGATAGGTTCACTTTCACTTGCAAAACAAATGCAACACAAAAAAATTGCGATTATTAGCTCCACTATTTTGGTGGGAATGAAAATGAAACGCTCTTGATTCACTGGGGCGGCTATATGAGGCAGAAAAGGAGATTACATTATGTTTGGTGGTTTTAACAAAGATTTGGGGATTGACTTGGGGACAGCGAATACACTCGTTTATGTACGTGGAAAAGGAATTGTGGTACGGGAACCTTCCGTAGTTGCGATCCGGACAGATACGAAAACAATTGAGGCAGTAGGTGAATCGGCGAAAAAAATGATCGGTCGTACACCAGGTAACATTCGTGCGATTCGTCCGATGAAGGATGGCGTTATTGCTGACTTCGATACAACAGCAACAATGATCAAATACTTTATTCGTCAAGCGCAAAAGCAACGTTCCATGTTCCAGCGTCATCCTAACGTGATGGTATGTGTACCATCCGGGATTACTGCGGTCGAACAACGTGCGGTTGAAGATGCAACAAAACAAGCTGGTGCACGTGAAGCCTATACGATTGAAGAGCCTTTTGCAGCTGCCATTGGTGCAGATCTGCCTGTATGGGAACCAACGGGTAGTATGGTTGTCGATATTGGTGGCGGTACAACGGAAGTGGCTGTCATCTCTCTTGGCGGTATTGTAACAAGCCGTTCGGTTCGTGTAGCGGGTGACGAGATGGATGAATCCGTGATTCAATACATTAAACGCCAGTATAATCTGATGATCGGTGAACGTACATCGGAGCAGTTGAAGATGGATATCGGATCAGCTATGCCGCTTGAGCAAGTGGAAACGATGGAAATTCGTGGACGCGACCTCGTTACAGGCCTGCCGAAGACGATTACGATTACATCGGATGAAATTAGTGAAGCTCTGGCTGATACGGTGAATGCGATTGTTGAAGCTGTAAAAGTAACCTTGGAGAAATGTCCTCCTGAGCTGGCAGCAGATATTATGGACCGTGGTATTGTTCTCACAGGAGGCGGCGCATTACTTCGCAATCTGGACAAGCTGCTTGCTGGTGAGACAGGAATGCCTGTGATCGTAGCAGAGAACCCGCTCGATTGCGTTGCAATCGGAACAGGTAAAGCGCTTGAGAATATTCATTTGTTCAAGAGCAGAAGCAGTTCGGCAGTTCGTTCCAAACGTTAATTGATATATGTCGTGCTTGGCTCGCTTATCGACCAAGGGCATGATATCAACGAAGAGGACCCGGTTAACCCCGGGAGAGCTATTACCCGCATACCCGGGGAGAATCGGCTGATATTCTCGATGGGACTATAAGTCTGACAGTCTCCCCGCCGGGCATGGCTCGGAAGAGAATAATGGATGTTAGAGGGTGGTCGAACTGTTTAAACTGCTGGGTAACAAAAGACTTTTTGTTTTGCTGGTGGGCCTTGTTACATTTATCGCGTTAATGGGCTTTACGCTCGGTCCGCGAACCGCTCTATCCTGGCCGGAGAAATTCCTGAAGGATTCAGTCGGATTTGTACAATACGTATTTTACAAGCCCGCTTCTTCGGTAGCGGGCTTTTTCAAAGATTTGGCGAACATGCGTACGGTATATCAAGAAAATGAAGAGCTTCGCATTGCAATGGGTCACTATACCCGGGATCGGCTAAAGTACAATGATATGGAGCAGGTGAATGAACAGCTCCAGAAAGCTCTCAATTTTACCGAAGAACAAAAGAATCGGTATAACTACGGTTCACGAATTGCTCAGGTCATCAGTGCTAACTCTGACCCGAACAGCAGAACGATTAATATCGACATTGGTGAAAATGCGGGAATTAAGGCTGGGATGGCTGTTACTTCGCAGGAAGGGCTGGTTGGGGTTGTCAGTCATGTCAGTTCATATACGTCGACGGTTAATCTATTAACGTCCATGGACGCGAATGATCCAACATCCAATGCCATTGCAGCTACAGCGGTTGGTAAAGAGAAAGTGTTTGGCATGATTGAGAGTTATGATCCAAAATCCGGCATGCTCAAAATGACCAAAATTTCGGAAGATTCAGATATCCAAAAAGGTGATGAAATCATCTCCTCCGGGATTATTAACAATTTTCCAAAGTACATGCGTATCGGAGAAGTGAAGAGTGTTGAGAAAAGCGAATATGGTTTAACAAAAACAGCTACTATTAAGCCATACGCAAGCTTTCTGGACTGGAAAGAGTTGATTGTGATTATCCCGCCTGAGGTAAAAGAGTAATGGTGACACGCAAGCAAGTCTTATTCCTGTTGCTGTTTGTGTTGTTCATTGTTGAAGGAACGATCCTTCCGCTGCTCATTCCTTCGGCCTGGCAAATGCGTATTTCTGCCAACCTGGTCTACATCGTGATTTTGTTTATCGCTGTATATCATCATCGGCACACCGCGTTGGTGCTTGGCATATTTTTTGGACTGCTGCACGATGTTGTATTTTACGGCGAAATGATTGGACCATACGGATTCTCTATGGGATTGTCGGCATATATGATGGGACTTATTTTTCAAGCGCCGCGTGCACCACTGCCGGTTATGGTTTCCGTCGTCCTTTTGGGAAGTCTGCTGAATGACACTATGTTATTCTTTCTGTACAAGCTCTTCCAACTCAATCATGTGACATTTGACTGGGCATTGCTTGAATACATGATTCCCAATTTGTTCATTCATTTTGTGTTCGCGCTGATCATTTATGTTCCTCTTCGGAAACAACTGGAGCGAATTGGTAAGAGAAAGAGCAAAGCACAAGAAGCTTCTTGATACATTTATGGAGTGAGAAGCAGGAACTTGGGGACCCGGGCACGAAATGTAATGAGATGGGAGGGACAGGCTTATGACGGTAAAATCGAATCACGTAACGATTAAAGGCATCCGAGACGGCCTGGTTTTCCTGTTGGACGATCAATGTGAATTCGAGGAATTGCTCTACGAGCTCCGCTATAAGCTGGAACATAGCCATCAAAATATTTTGACCGGACCGATTGTTCATGTGGATATCAAACTGGGCAACCGGGAAGTGACGGAGGACCAGAAAGAAGCGATTCTTGATATATTGAAACAAAAAGGGAATTTGCTCATTCGTTCCATCGACTCACCGGCCCTTAAACCAGAGGTTAAAGGGCCGCCGCCGATTGTGACCATGTGTGGTATGGTACGTTCGGGTCAGGTGCTTCATCATGAAGGGAATTTACTGTTTCTTGGAGATATCAATCCGGGGGGCACAGTAACGTGTACCGGAGATATATATGTTTTGGGTTCACTCAGAGGCATGGCTCACGCTGGAATTGGTGGGGACGAAGACTCAATTATTGCTGCGTCGGTGTTTGCACCGACGCAGTTGCGGATTGCTGACATTATCAGTCGTCCTCCCGATGAGTGGGAGAGCAGAGAGACCGGTATGGAATTTGCTTATTTACAGGACAATCAGATGCAGATCGACAAGATGAGCAATATCGTTCGGTTGCGCCGAGATTTTAATGTGTTTAAAGGAGTGTAGCTCATGGGAGAGGCGATCGTGATCACTTCGGGTAAAGGCGGCGTGGGTAAAACAACCACCTCGGCAAACATCGGGACAGCGCTGGCGCTGCTCGGCAAAAAGGTTTGTCTGGTAGATACCGATATCGGCCTTCGCAATTTGGATGTCGTGATGGGACTCGAGAACCGGATCATTTATGATCTGTGCGACGTGGCAGACGGCCGCTGCCGACTGAATCAGGCTTTGGTCAAAGATAAACGTTTCGAAGAATTATATATGCTGCCTGCAGCACAAACGAGAGATAAAAACTCTGTGTCACCAGAACAGGTGAAGGACATTATTCTCGAATTGAAAAAAGATTTTGAATACGTCATTATTGATTGTCCAGCCGGAATTGAGCAGGGGTTCAAAAATGCAGTTGCAGGAGCTGACCAGGCGATTGTGGTCACTACACCAGAAAATGCGGCTGTGCGTGATGCGGACCGTGTCATTGGTTTGTTGGAGAGTTCGCACATTCAATCACCAAAATTGGTTGTGAACCGTATCCGTAACAATATGGTCAAATCAGGCGATATGCTCGACATTGACGGCATTTTACAAGTACTTAACATTGATCTGATCGGGATCGTTCCTGATGATGAGCTTGTCATTAAGGCAGCCAACTCGGGAGAGCCCACAGTAATGAATCCGGATTCACTTGCGGCCATTGCCTATCGTAATATTGCCCGTCGTATTCTGGGAGATACCGTTCCTCTGATGCAATTGGAGCAAAAAAAGGGTGCTTTCACTCGTTTCAAGAAGTTTTTTGGAATGGGTTAACTCGCTCTTCTTATCACATTCATGTATGACAGCCGTGGCCCTCAAGCCCGGCTTTTTGAATATTATGGAGCATTTATTAAAGGCGTTTTTTATAGAACAGGATATGTACTTCACAGGAGGACTCCACGTTGTGGGGTTATTTTTGCTTCAGGCCGAAGCTTGTTCATATTATGAACGAGCCCCTCATAGGATGTAGTAAACAAGCCTCGGCGGGAGGACATTCGATGAACACGAAACTCAGAATCAAGCAGAGAAGAGAAGAGCGCATTCGGCGGTTAATGGATGGTGCTACGGAAGAAATTATACAGCATCGGGAATCGGGCTCGGTATCCGATAAGCGTACATCTGCACAACGTAATCCGTTCTCGTCTATGGATATACAAGAAAATCTACGAACAGCTAGATCTTCGTTGGCGGAACCGGAAAGAGATCCGGAATGGCTCTGGAAAAAAGAGAATGGACACTATGGTCCTGGCGGTCATCCGCCTTTTAATCTGATGAAGTCATTTGTGGGACGAACGGTGGTTAGCATTTTATTATTCGGCGGCGTCTGGGGATTGTTCCAGTTGAACACCTCATGGACGACACCTGCCAAAACCGTAATAGCCGATGTGCTGCATCGGGATATGGATTTTGCCTATGCAGCGGCCTGGTACGAACGGCATTTTGGCGGGACGCCATCATTCTTGCCTGTTCTTGGACACACCACCGATCCTGTGAACGGCTCGCGTACTCGACACCTCCTGGCCAAACCAATCTCCGGGACCGTCGTTCAGCCCTTTGCACTAAGCATGAAAGGTATTGAGATTGTTCCTGAAGCTGGCGGTACAGGACTTGTTCAAGTAGTCAGTTCAGATGCCGGACGAGTACTTCAAGTATTGGATGATCCGGAAAATGGGACAACGGTTGTAATCCAGCACACTGGTCAAGTGACCGCTATATACGGACGCTTGAACGAAAGTGAAGTCCAGGTGAATGATTGGGTAGAAGCGGGTGACGCGGTCGGCAGCCTAAAGGAGACTGGAAATGATCAACCTGCCACATTGTATTTCGCTGTAAAAGAGGGCGAGCAGTACGTAGACCCTGCGGAAGTGGTTGCCCTTGATTAGGTTGTGGGGTGTACGTATCTCGTTTCATCCTTTTTTTGTGATTATCATGATGGCTTCCCTGTTGACAGGGAACTTTATTGAACTCATCACGTTGTTTGCCATCGTTTTTATTCATGAATGTGGACATGCTGCAGCGGCAGCCCTTCTGGGCTGCCGTGTCCTTTCGATACAGATGCTTCCTTTTGGCGGCGTCGCCATTATTGAGGACGCCGGAAATATTACAGCCCGGCGGGAGATTATTATTGCTTTGGCAGGACCTTTTCAAAATATGCTCATGGTCGGAGTCGTTTTGTTGCTGAAGTATGGGAACCTGGGAGACCCGCTTTTTTTGGATTATATTATACAGGGGAATCTCATGATTGCCCTATTTAACCTGCTACCCGTGTTGCCGCTGGATGGCGGTAAAATTGTACAGGCACTCGTTAGCCTTGCTGCTCCTTACTATACGACATTGATGTGGACTTACAGAATCAGCATTGTGTGTAGCGCAGGGGTAATCTTGGTTGCCATCGGTCGATGGTTTACCGGTGATTACGGCCTGCCGTTAAATATTCTGTTGATCGGAATTTTTCTGTTCTATTCCAATGTGACCGATTACCGAAATATTCCATACCGGTTTATTCGATTTCTGATGAATCGTGAAAGTGCATTCACCCGCCATGCAGCTACAGGCAGTTTAGTACAGCCGATAATCTCATTTCCGGCGAAACCTTTGGAGCCTATTTTGCGTCTATTAAAGAGAGAAAGATACCATATGATATATGTGATGAATAGACAGGGAAGAATCATGGCCGTTTTGCCTGAGCAGCGAATCATCGGTTCTTATTTCAAACAAGACACGGATAAGTTGTAGCATCTTGGTGGATCTGTCCTGAAATGGGTTAATACATGTACAATGAGTATGGCAAAGATACAGAATGGATGTGGATGAATTGAATTGTCTTCTAGAGGTAAAGCCATGAAACAAATGATTGTACATAATGAACATAACCTCATGCAAATGGCGCTTCTTGAAGAAGGCAAAGCTGTAGAATTCATGGCAGAGCGTACACGCGAGCGTGGACTGCTGGGTTCGTATTTTAAAGGACGAGTAGTGAACGTGTTACCAGGTATGCAAGCTGCTTTTGTGGATATCGGTCAGAAAAAGAATGCTTTTCTGTATGTGGACGATGTTTTACATCCCAATCTGGAGAAACAACCCAAAGTGAAGCCTTCGATTTCGGAGCTGCTTCGTCCAGGTCAGGATGTAATCGTCCAGGTCCTGAAGGAGCCAGTAGGAAGCAAAGGAGCCCGGGTGACGACACATTATTCGCTACCGGGCCGCTGGCTTGTCTACATGCCTTTAGCAGATTATATAGCCGTCTCCAAGAAAATTGCCCGTGAGGGGGATCGATCCCGCCTCAAAACGCTGGGGGAACAATTGAGACGGGACGAAGAGGGGCTTATCATACGAACCGTATCCGCAGAGGAACAGAGGGAAGCCATTCAGGCCGACCTGGAAACATTACGTGAGCAGTGGCGTCTGATTCGTGAAAAAGCGGATAGTTTGCCTTCGCCAAGCCTGCTGCATCGGGATCACAGTATGGTTCAGCGGATCATTCGTGATGTGTATACACCTGGCAGCGATGAGGTAATAACAGACAATGAAGTACAAGCTTGTGAGTTGAGTGCTTTGCTGGAGGAAATCTGTCCGGGTCATCAACCTAAAGTACAGGTATACAGGGGAGAAGGATCGATTTTTGCCGCTTATCGTGTGCAGGAGCAGTTGAACAAGGATTTTGCCCGCAAGGTATGGCTGCCTGGAGGCGGATATATTGTCATTGATCATACCGAGGCGCTCACTGTAATCGATGTCAATACAGGCAAGTACACCGGAGCAGGCGGTGACAGTCTGGAAGAGACCGTAACGGAGACGAACATGCAGGCAGCGGTTGAGATTGCCCGTTTAATGCGTCTTCGGGATATCGGCGGCATGATTATTGTGGACTTCATTGATATGGAGGAAGCGATGAATCGGCATGAAGTTGCAGCAACGCTGGAAAATGAACTCAAGAAGGATCGAACCAAGGCTTTTGTAATGGGGTGGACCAAATTGGGGTTGCTCGAACTTACCCGTAAGAAGGTACGGGAAGAAAGCACGCTCCCTTACGTAGAGCCTTGTTCTTCCTGTCATGGGACAGGCAAAAGATATATTTCGCCGTTGCATTGATTTTTAGTATAGTTGGTGGTATAATCATCAGGTATGTGTTTAGCCTATTGGTCTTGCACATGCTGTAACCGCACTGGCCGGGTACAAGAACAGTTCCGCAAGGACACTGTCACCTGAGACCGGGCGAGTCTGAGACATGAGGAGGTGCAAGGCAAATGTACGCAATTATTGAAACAGGTGGCAAACAGTACAAAGTCCAAGAGGGCGATGTTCTGTTCATCGAGAAATTGACTGCGAACGATGGCGAAAGCGTAACGTTCGACCGTGTCCTGGCTGTATCTAACGATCAAGGTTTGACAGCAGGTACACCATTGGTTTCCGGAGCAACTGTAACGGCTAAAGTGGAGAAACATGGCAAAGGACAAAAGGTTGTTGTATACAAATACAAACCTAAAAAGAACTACCATGTGAAGCAAGGTCACCGTCAACCGTATACAAAAGTAACTATCGAAGCAATCAAAGCGTAAGAAGGTGCGATAAGTGATTATCGTTCAAGTCTTTCGTAATGATGACGGGAGCATCGATCGTTTCTCCATCAAAGGGCATGCTAATTTTGCCAAGCGAGGAGAAGACATCGTATGTGCCGGGGTATCCGCTGTTACAGTAGGTACGGTGAACTCGATTGAAACATTGACTGGTGTCGAAATGGACGCCAAGATGAAGAATGGCTTTTTAAGCGCTTCTTTACCGGTGTTGGAGAAAGACGGAACTTGGTCCCAGGTACAATTGCTGCTCGAATCCATGGTGCTTATGCTCACTGATATTGCAGAGTCATACGGAAAGTATATTCAGATAGAGCAAGTCAAATAATTAAAGAAGGAGGACAACCAATCATGTTGAAATTAAATCTTCAGTTATTCGCATCGAAAAAAGGTGTAGGTTCCACGAAGAACGGTCGTGACAGTAACGCACAACGCCTTGGCGTTAAACGTGCTGACGGACAAACAGTAACTGGTGGTAGCATTCTCGTTCGCCAACGCGGAACGAAGATTCACCCAGGTACTAACGTGGGTATCGGTAAAGATGACACTTTGTTTGCGAAAGTTGACGGCGTTGTGAAATTCGAACGTTGGGGACGCGATCGTAAAAAAGTAAGCATCTACCCTGTGAATGTTGCTCCAGTAGCAGCTGCAGTAGAAGCATAATATCGGCATTCCGCCTAAGGAGCCTTCGGCATTTTTGCCGGAGGCTTTTTGTATTTATAGGGGATTCGATAATGAACTGGCAGAAAAGACATGTTATACTTGGTTACGGTGGGGATTAAACCAACCGAGTTTTGTAGAACGGGGAGAAGCCATGAAATCTTGGAAAAGAGTGCCCTGGATTGCGGCATGTTCACTTCTGATTCCTTTGGTTTTCGTTATGCTGTATCCAGTGGTTATTTTAATTGCTGTATACGCATTGTGGTCCGTCGCGGTGCTTTTTGTTTCTGTGAACGTGATGAAGAGACAGACAGAGGCGGAACGCAGAACCATCATACAATCTATGGAAAAGACAGCAATTGCATCATTAAATCATCATAGGCATGATTGGATGAACGATCTTCAGGTGTTGTATGGATATCTTCGACTGGGCAAACTTGATAAATCAGTGCAATGTGTGGAAAGAATAGTAGAGCGGGTTAACGAAGAAAGCCGAATCTCCAGATTGGGTATTCCTTCGCTCGTATTTTATCTTCAATCTTTCCGGACCAGTGGAGTCGCTCTGGAATTGCATGTGGTCGTAGAGGAAGAGTTGCAGCTTAGTGCTCTGGTCTCTCCCGAGGATGGCGAGTCGCTTACGGGGGCGATTGCCGATGCGATTCGAGCCTATCAATATGGCGGCGGCCGGTCGTCTTGGGGAGAGGTTCGCAAACTGACCTTGAACTTCGGACAGGATCAAGGAGATGTGGTTGTCCGGCTGGATGGGGATCAAACACCCGATCCGGAAACACTGCGGCAGCTCAATGCCGTACTCAAAGGAAAAAAAGTCAGAACGGAGCAGCTTCCGTCTGAGGATACGTTTATACAATTCAGAATGCCTTGCGGAATATAGGAAGAAGGGGTTAACCAATGTTTGTAGATAAAGCGAAGATTTATGTGAAAGCAGGAGACGGAGGGGACGGAATTATTTCGTTTCGTCGTGAGAAGTATGTACCGAACGGCGGACCTGCCGGGGGTGATGGAGGCAGAGGAGCTGACATCATTTTCCGTGTGGATGAAGGTTTGCGTACGTTGATGGATTTCCGTTACCAGCGTCACTTCAAGGCCCCTCGTGGTGAGAAGGGACGTAATAAAAGTCAGCATGGCGCGAACGCCGAGAACATGATTGTACGTATTCCACCAGGGACTGTGATTTTGGATGAAGACAGTGGAGAAGTACTGGCTGATTTGACACGTCATGGTCAACAGGTTGTCGTTGCTCGTGGTGGACGAGGCGGACGGGGAAATATTCGTTTTGCCACGCCTAACAATCCAGCGCCAGAGTTGGCCGAAAATGGTGAAGAGGGCGAAGAACGTTACATCGTACTTGAGCTTAAGGTCATGGCAGATGTCGGTTTAGTTGGTTTCCCGAGTGTCGGAAAATCTACGCTGTTGTCTGTTGTTTCGGCAGCCAAGCCTAAGATTGGAGCATATCATTTTACAACCATTACACCTAACCTGGGTGTTGTTGGTGTGGGTGAAGGTCGCAGCTTTGTTATGGCCGACTTGCCGGGCCTGATTGAAGGTGCTCACGAAGGTGTTGGGCTTGGACATGAGTTCTTGCGTCACGTAGAACGTACACGCATTATCATTCATGTCGTTGATATGTCTGGTTCCGAAGGACGCGATCCGTTCGACGACTGGCAGAAAATCAACGAGGAACTGAAATTGTACAATCCTGTCCTCGCTGAAAGACCACAGGTTGTAGCAGCCAATAAAATGGACATGCCGGATTCCGAAGCTAATTTGGAAGAATTTTTGCAGAAGGCTCGTGAAGTTCAACCGGATATTGAAGTAATGCCTATTTCGTCCCTGACACGTAAAGGGATTCAAGAGCTCCTGTATCGCGCGGCTGATCTGCTGGATCAAATTCCGGACGAGCCAGTGGTTGAAGAAGTCGCTGACTTATCCGAACGCAAAGTGTACAGCTTGGATAAAAAAGAGGACGATGGCTTCCGTATTGTTCGGGAGAATGAAATCTTCGTTGTCGAAAGTGCCAAGATTGAACGTATGATGAAACGGATGCAGTTGAATTCGCATGAAGCTATTCTCAAACTGGCGCGTACATTGCGACATATGGGTGTGGATGCGGAATTGCGTAAACGCGGAGCTGAAGAAGGCACCATTGTGCGCATTGGCGATTTTGAGTTCGAATTTGTGGAAGGCAGCAGCTACTATTAAGGCAGCGGGCCACCATGTACGGATAAAGGTTAGAACATATACGCAGAGAAGTGGGAGATAACCCGCTGCTCTGCGTTTTTTTATTTTTCCTTACCGATACGTGGGATAAACTTGTATACTGTTAGGAATAGTTTTTCAAAAATAGGCATGTAATGTATTGCCCTTTTGGAATAGATCCTTTATAATGTCCACTATATGAAAACATGAGTCTTTGAGGAGAGGACGTTCTGTGAATGAACGCTATTACTTAGTACGGGAAGACATTTTGCCAGAGGCTGTGGTGAAGACCATGCAGGTAAAAGAACTGCTGGCTTCCGGGGATGTCAAAACAGTTCATGAGGCGGTTGAACAGGTTGGATTAAGCCGAAGTGCTTTTTATAAATACAAGGATGGCATCCATTTGATCAATCAGCTTGAACGGGAGCGAATTGTAACGATCTCCATTGATTTGGAGCATCAGTCAGGAATATTGTCTCGTGTGCTTGGACATGTAGCTGGTTATGGAGCTAACGTGCTAACCATTAATCAAAGTATCCCGCTCCAGGGAAGAGCCAATGTCGTCATTTCAGTGGAGACATCACATCTTCATGGGGAAATCGGAGAAATGCTCGATCGGATGCAGGATATGCCTGGGGTTCGACGCACGCGCATTGTTGGCCAAGGTTAATTAGACGTTATCGTAAAACGTTTAGGGATAAGTTTATGTATGGTTAAATCGTACAGGGGTGAAGGAGAAAAAGACATGGGGGTAGATCGTTAGTGAAACCAGTAAAAGTGGGATTGTTGGGTCTGGGCACGGTGGGTACTGGGGTCGTTCGCATCGTGGAAGGGAATCAGGAGGATCTGAGCAGTCAGGTTGGGTCACCGATCGTTATTGAGAAGATTGCAGTGAAGAATACGGAGAAGGATCGCGTCATTGCTGTAGACCGTGCGAAGCTCACTGAAGATCCTTGGGAAGTCATTCGTCACCCGGATATTGATGTTATCGTGGAAGTTATGGGCGGAATTGATCAGACCAAAGAGTACATTCTTGAAGCACTGGAGCGGGGAAAGCATATCGTAACCGCGAACAAGGATTTAATGGCTCTGCACGGTTCTGAGATTTTGGCCAAGGCACAGGAAAAGCAATGTGATGTATTCTACGAAGCGAGTGTGGCTGGTGGCATTCCGATCATCCGAACGCTGATTGAAGGTTTCTCATCCGACCGAATCACCCGCATTATGGGGATAGTGAACGGAACAACGAACTTTATTTTGACTAAAATGAGCCAGGAAGGTGCCTCATATGAAGAGGTTCTGGCAGAGGCTCAAGCACTCGGATATGCAGAAACCGATCCAACTTCGGATGTCGAAGGACTCGATGCAGCTCGCAAAATGGCGATTCTGGGTACTTTGGGCTTCCGCACCAATGTGGAACTGAAAGATGTGACCGTTAGAGGCATTACTTCCGTAACCCGTGAAGATATTACGTATGCGAAAAGACTCGGTTATGAAATGAAGCTGCTGGGTATCGCCGATCGCCGGGATGATGAGATCACCATTAGTGTTCAGCCGACGATGGTAAGACAGAATCATCCGATTGCATCCGTAAATGGGGTGTTCAACGCAGTGTATGTACATGGCGAAGCTGTAGGTGAGACGATGTTCTACGGTGCGGGTGCAGGAGAGCTTCCGACGGCAACTTCTGTTGTAGCGGATATCGTGGCTGTGATCAAAAACCTGAAGTTGGGCGTGAATGGTCTCAAAGCGATTGTGCCTTATAAACAGAAGCGCCTGCAAAGTGACGAGCACATTATGTCGAAAAACTTCATTTTGCTGCATGTGGATGACAAGGCAGGGGTGCTGGCGCAAATTACACAAATCTTCGCTGAATACGAAGTCAGCCTGGCTTCAGTCGTGCAACAGCCGAACGAGCATAACCCGGATGCCGAGATCATCATCGTTACGCATAACGCAAGCAAGGCGAGCATGGATAAAGTATTGAAACATTTTGAATCACTTGCTGTCATTCGTCGCATTAAGAGTGTGTACCGGGTAGAAGGATAATTCGTCCCCAGATTCCGGTTTGAATTTTCAGGTCTAATTCTAACTTTAAGGTACACGTTTAACCATATAGATGTATGCAATCATATTCGGATTATTAACTACAAAGGAGTTTACCCACAATGAGATATCAAGGATTACTGCAAACGTATAGAGAGCACCTTCCGGTTAATGAAAACACACCCCTGCTTACGCTTCATGAAGGAAACACACCCCTGGTTCATGCGGAGAATCTGTCTGAGGAACTTGGATTGAATTTATATTTCAAATATGAAGGTCTGAATCCGACTGGTTCATTTAAAGACCGCGGAATGGTTATGGCTGTTGCTAAAGCGGTGGAAGAAGGCAGCCGCACGATTATGTGTGCATCGACAGGCAACACTTCAGCGGCAGCAGCAGCCTATGCGGCTCGTGCGGGTCTGAATTGTATCGTTTTGATCCCGAATAACAACATTGCGCTGGGTAAACTAGCTCAGGCTATGATCTATGGAGCTAAGGTTATTGCGATTAATGGCAACTTTGACCGTGCATTGGAAATTGTGCGTGAAATTACAGCCAAACATCCAATTACGCTCGTGAACTCCGTGAATCCGTTCCGGATTGAAGGACAGAAAACGGCTGCGTTTGAAGTCATTGAACAGCTTGGTCAAGCACCTGATGTACTTGCCATTCCAGTGGGCAACGCAGGGAACATCTCGGCTTACTGGAAAGGGTTCAAAGAGTATAAAGAAGCAGGCAAATCGAACTCCCTGCCACGTATGGTTGGTTTTGAAGCGGAAGGCGCAATGGCAATTGTCAAAGGTGAACCGATCCTTGAGCCTGAAACCGTAGCGACAGCTATTCGAATTGGTAATCCAGCAAGTTGGAAAACCGCTGTAGCTGCAGCTGAAGAGTCTGGCGGACAGATTAATTATGTAACTGACGAAGAAATTCTGACAGCCTATCGTACGATCGCCGCTCGTGAAGGGATTTTTGCTGAACCTGCATCCGCTGCATCCGTTGCTGGTGTATACAAACTGAAGAGTGAAGGGTACTTTAAAGGCGGAGAGACTGTGGTTTGCGTTCTGACAGGCCATGGTCTAAAAGATCCTAATATTGCAATCAAAACGGTAGCGACCGAGCCACTTGTTGTGGAAGATTCTGAAGAAGCGGTTATGGCGGCAATTGCACAATTGGAGCAACAATCCGTATGAGTTTGCAGCAAAGGGTAACTGTTAAGGTACCTGCAAGTACAGCCAATCTGGGTCCAGGGTTTGATACCCTGGGCATGGCATTGTCTCTGTATGCATGGCTTGAGATGAAACCGGCTGAGCAGACAACATTCCATTTACATGGAGATCATCTGACGGGTTTGCCAACAGATAAATCCAATTTGATATATGAAGTCGCGCAGATGGTCTTCAACGAAGCCGGAATCTCCGTGCCGGAGCTGGAGATTTCCATGTATTCCGATATTCCGCTTACTCGGGGATTGGGAAGCAGTGCATCCGCCATCGTGGGCGCGTTGGCTGCTGCTAATGCTTTAATTGGCACTCCTTTATCTGATGCCAAGCTTCTGGACATGGCTACGTCGCTGGAGAAACATCCGGATAATGTAGGAGCTTCACTATATGGAGGTATCATTACAGCAGCATGGGATGGCAGTCGGGTAGACCATATTCGCATTGAGCCGCATCAGGATTTGCAGACTTTGGTCATCGTACCGGACTTCGAGTTGTCCACTTCGAAAGCAAGAAATGTAATTCCACAGCAGTTTGACAAGTCTGATGTCATTCACAACATAAGCAGATCATCCTTACTCGTTGCAGCTTTGGCAAGTGGGAGATTGGACATGATTCAAAAGGCGATGTCTGACCGGATTCATCAACCCTACAGGGCATCCCTGGTACCCGGTATGGCTGAGATCCTGGAATATGCGGTCAGTCATGGAGCCCTGGGGGCTGCATTAAGTGGAGCCGGACCTACCGTTTTGACGTTGGTAGATCGTCATGATACTCGTAAGCTTGAATTGGAGCAATATTTGATAGACACAATGAGCCGTGAAGGCATCACTGCATCTGCATTGTGGTTGGATCCGGATCTGGACGGTGTTACCGTACTGCCTGATCAAGATGAAAGTCCTTTTATGGACAGAGTTAGAGGGGAAGTTAACGCATGAAACGAATTGCAGTATTACCTGAAGGTTCAGTTTCCCATGAAGCAGTAGATTTTCTGTTTAATGGGGAGCCTTTGGAATTGCTTCATTCCAAGCTGATTTCTGATGTTTTCCGGGCTGCGGATAGTGGAAAGTCCCAGTACAGTGTCATACCCATTGAGAATACGATAGAAGGCTCCGTTAGTTTGCATATGGACTGGCTGGTTAACGAAGTTGATATTCCGATGCAAGCAGAATGGGTATATCCATCCATCCAGAATGTCATTGGGCATGGCTCCGAGTTCAGGGCAGAGAGTGGTGAATATGATTTCGGGAAAATTACGAAAATCATGTCCCATCCTGTAGCGATTCCGCAGTGCCAGAATTTTATTCGCCTGCATTCACCTGGAGCAGATCTTGAAGGTGTAAACAGTACAGCGGAAGCTGTAGAAATTGTGAAAAAAAATCCTGGCAAAGGCTGGGTCGCGATTGGCACCAGGCTGGCTGCACAGAAGCACGGTTTGGACATTATGGCTGAACGAGTCACCGACCATGACAACAACTATACTCGTTTTGTACTAATAGGTCATGAACCTGTTCAGATCCCACGAGAGCCTGATCATGTCAAAACCAGTTTGCTCGTTACATTGCCTGAAGATGCACCGGGTGCATTGCATCAGGTTTTGTCGGCTTTTGCCTGGCGGAAGCTGAACCTGACCCGACTGGAATCTCGTCCAACGAAGAAGAGGTTGGGGAGTTATTATTTTTACATTGATGTTGAGGAAAGTGCAGATTCGGTATTGCTTACCGCAGCCATGGCTGAGATTGAGGCTTTGAATTGTCAGGTACGTGTTCTTGGCAGCTATCCGTGTTATACATATCCTTCGTTGAAAACGACCTGAATCAGGACGTACATTGTTGAAGGTTGTCATAAGACTGGGTAAAATGAGCAAGAAATAGCTTGTCATTTGTTGTACAATGAACAAAAAAATGCAGTTTTGGATTTAAGGAATGGAAATTTTATGGAGGTGCAGTCATCGGTGTCAGAACAATGGATTTACTTGGATGGTCAATATGTGACCAAGGAGAACGCAACCGTTTCGGTATATGATCATGGATTTTTGTATGGTGACGGTATTTTCGAAGGTATTCGGATTTATAACGGTAACATTTTCAGATGCAAAGCGCATTTGGATCGTTTGTACGATTCAGCTAAATCCATCAGTCTGAACATTCCGCTATCCTATGACGAGATGCTGGAAGTGATGGCTGAAACGGTACGTCGCAATGACATGCGTAACGGTTATATTCGTCTGATCGTTTCACGTGGACCTGGTAACTTGGGTCTTGATCCGCTGCGCTGTCCTAAAGCATCCGTTATCATCATTGTAGAGCAACTGGCGATCTATCCGGAGGAAGCGTATCTTACTGGGCTAAAAGCCGTGTCTGTATCTCAGCGCCGCAACATCCCGGACGCATTGAATCCAAAAATTAAATCATTGAATTATCTGAACAACATTCTTGTTAAAATTCAATCTAACTATTCAGGTGCTGGTGAAGCGATTATGCTGAATTCCCAAGGTTACGTTACTGAGGGTTCAAGTGATAACATCTTCATCATCAAAAATGGTGTAGTTTATACGCCACCTTGCTATCTTGGTGCATTAGAGGGAATTACACGTCAGGCCATTATCGATCTCTGCGGTGAGCTGGATCTTGAATTAAAAGAAGTGCCATTTACACTACATGATGTGTACATTGCCGATGAAGTCTTTTTCACTGGAACAGCTGCTGAAGTTATTGCTGCTTATGAGGTGGACGGCAGAACGATTGGAACGGGCGTCGCAGGTCCTGTAACTTTGAGACTGCTGGAAGCGTTCCGTCAAATTGTAGACAAAGACGGTTACAAAGTTTGGGAAGATTAAATGGAACGAACTGAATAGGGACGCAGGAAATCCTTCTTGTCTCAGAAACTCAGCATACCTGGAGTATGCCGGTTTTTGGGGGCGGGAAGGATTTTTTTTGCTTAGTTGATGTCATTGGCCCAATTTCTGCATAGGATGTAGTAACGGTATGGGCGAATGCACTGCCCAAGTATCACGTCTAGGAGGTTAGTTCCAAGTGAAAATACACATGGTGAAAAAAGGCGACACATTATATCTGCTGTCCCAAAAATATAATGTAGCGTTGGACAAAATTATCGCAGCTAATCCGCAAATTGCAGATCCCGACAAGTTGGAGATCGGCATGAAGGTCAAAATTCCTGCGGAGCCTGTAACACCAAAGCCAGAAGGTGTGTTGCACAGTCACAAAGTTCAGCAAGGCGATTCATTGTGGAAGTTGTCACAGGCTTGGGGAATTCCGTTGAAAGATATGATCAATGCGAACCCGCAATTGAAAAATCCTAATGCTCTTCTTGTAGGGGAGACCGTGTACATTCCATCAGCGAATGGACCTGAAAATGCGAATTTAGAGAATGGTGCATCATCCAATGTTGCTCATGAGAAATTGTCGCCTGAAGGGAAGGAATACACGGGAGTTAAAGAAGAAACGGCTCCAGTAGTCCCAGTACCTGAACCAGCACCTGTTCCTGTTCCTGTACCGGAAGTCTCCAATGCGGTTCCGGCTCCTGTACCTGCAAATCCGGTCGTACCTAATATCAAGCCAGAAGTGGAAGTGTTACCACAGTTACCCGAAATTCCTGAAGAGAAGCCGCAGAAGGAAGCTCAGAAAAAAGAAAACACCAAATTCGAAATGCAATTAAAACCGATCACTGAAGCGCCGACGTATACGATGCCTGATATCTCACCTGAAGTCCTGCCTTTACCTGTAATACCTAACCATACGAAATGGCCTACAGAGGTGGCGCCTGCGACCAAAGCTCCATGTGGTTGTGGCAGTAAAATGCTTCATGCTCCTGCCGAGCATCCGTACGCCCAAGTTCCTGTACCTGCACAAGAGGTATACACTGCTCCACAAAACATGTATACGGCTGGGGCGAATGACAATGCTACATTCCCGGGTATACCTGAAGTGAGTCCTTACTCCATAGGTAATACGTCGAACACGCCATGGACCGGCACAGAGTATAATCATAACAACGTTATGCCGAACGTATCTGCTGAGATGCAGAACAACTTATATCCGATCGCTCCAGCAGGTCAGGTGAACAGCCCATTTCCTCCATTTGCGGCCAATGATCATATGAACCACCAACCGCCTCATATTTCTCCTTACTCTATGCTTCCGTACCCACCATGCGGATGTGGCAACCATCATATGCCCAACCATCAATACGGATATACTTCACATAACTATCAGAACCCAGCGTGGAGCACATACAATCCTTATGGGATGCAACCCGAAATGACTACATCCATGATGCCTAATCAGCCATTGGAGTATGCCTATCAAAACCCATACCCTACTCAGAACATGGTGCCGCCGTCTCCGCTGGGTGCATTTGGTGAAATGTATCCTCCACAAGGCAAGGGGGAAGGTAAAAAGGGTGCACGTGACGAGGCTAACTTGAGCCAGTCCTCTACAGAGAGTGAGGCTGAGTTCAATCTTGAAGCGAAGCCTAAACAAGCAGGCAAAACAGGAACAACGAAACGCAGAGCAGCCAAACCTGCTGCAAAATCTAAATCCAAAGTATCTGTATCCGGGAAACAAGCAAGAGAACGCACAGGGATAACTGCTAAACGTTCTGACAGCAAAAAGCGTAGAAATCCCTGGATACAGCAATAACACTGTAATGTAACGGAAAAGCTTTAAGCTTTCAAAAGGTCGATTCTGAGAAGAGCCGGCCTTTTGAATGTTGTATGGAGAGCGGGGTAATCCTACTACAGTATTGAAGTGTCCGCCTGTAGGGTTCTTTAGCAGATCTCAAGAAAGCCCATGAATGGGACACAATACTTGGTAACAGTGCCTCAAATTCAATAACGTTTTAGTTAAGATCGTTAGGGACTTAGAATCTATTAAATGTTTTTTGAAAAAACTATTGCATTGGTTTCGTCAGTATGATATATTATTTAAGTCGCCGCTGAAACACAGCGTTGACACGAAAAAGAGTAACACAAACAAGTTTGATCTTTGAAAACTGAACAACGAGTGAGTAACGATCTTGCTTGCAAGATCGACGCTGAGAAATCGGTACACGTCTTCGGACGGTATGA